>Ga0209390_10003893_pt1 | contig 23347 bp, 25 predicted proteins | sample BON01_FD_187212 | JGI IMG/M metagenome (GOLD analysis project Ga0209390, IMG submission 187212) | Freshwater microbial communities from Lake Bonney liftoff mats and glacier meltwater in Antarctica - BON-01 (SPAdes) (version 2) | ecosystem: Environmental > Aquatic > Freshwater > Ice > Glacier... | reverse complement strand
CGGCGGTGGGGAAGAGTGGAGGGACGGCGAGCACGCGCATCCCGTCTTCCTCCTCCTCGTCCTCGAAGCATATTAGTGGGGGCTTTGGGCAGCCGGGTTTGGCGGTGCCGTCGTAGGAGGGAGGGAGGGGAGGGAGGGAGGGAGGGAGGGAGGGAGGGAGGGAGGGTGGGAGGGAGAGCAAATTGTACGGCAGCAGTAGCAGGAAAAGCGGAGGCAGAGAAAGAGGAAATGACGGAAATTTAGGTTTTCAACAAGAAGAACAAGAAGATGAAGGAGCATATATGCCCACCATCAACAGCAGCAGCAGCAAAAGAAGAAATAATAGTCATATATTTGTGTTTGTGTGTTTGTGTGTGAGTAGGAGAAAAGAGGAAGAGAGATAAAAGGAAGCAGCAACAGCAGCTGCAGCAGCAGCAGCAGTGTTGAGACGAGCGAAGAAAGAGGAGGAGAATTAGAGAGAAGAGCAAAGAGGAAGTGAGGAGGGAGAAGGGGAGAAGGAGGCACGAGGAGAGGAGGACAGGAAGGCAGGCCTCAGTCCAATGAGGCCCCACGTGGTGACGACGAAAGGAAGGAAGAGAGAGAGAGAGAAAGAGAGAGGAGAGCAGAGAACGAGTAGGAGATGAAAGGCTGTGTATGTGTGAAGAAAGTAAGAGGAGCGAGGACGGAGGGCGCGCGAGAGGGTTGTTCGATTTAGCTGTCGTCGCTAGAAAAGTGCTCAGGAAAAAAACGCGGGCCTCGTCAGTCGTGGCGCATGCGTTTTGGAGAAGCGGAGGAGAGAGAGCAAAAGCAACAATCAGACACACATACACAACAACAACTGTTCCTGTTTATTCTGGCCAGCCCACTCACATCCAGCCTCCGACACGAAAAAAGCGACCGTCAGCCAACCAGCCACAAGACGCGTCTCTCTCTGCTCTCTTTGAAATTACAAAAAGAAGGAAAAGCAAGAATCGAACGGAAAATGAAGTCCAGCCATCAATATTTTGTGCTGTCGTCCGCTCGTCTTTTGATTCCTTCCCTTTGCGGGTGCGTCTTGTCCATCTTATCTCACATATAACTCACTCGCCACTCTTTCTTCTTCGCCTCACTCATCACTCTTTCATCTTCGCCTTACAAATCCTCCCTCCCTCCCTTCCTTTTCCCCCCTCCCTCAGCCATCCATCTCCTCTTTCTCCTCCAGCACGCCCGCTTCTGGCTTAATCTTCTGGTAGATCGAGGGGAAAGCGCCTTCACAATCATACTTCTTTCGCATCTTGTCGTAGAGCGTGTGATTGAACATTTCTCGAAACTCGGCCTCGCTCATGAAGGTGTCTGCGTAGAGGCATTGATAGCTGGCAGGGAGGAAGGGAGGGAGGGAGGGAGCGAGGAAAGGGAGATGAAACCAAAGACATTTTTATTCCAAGCTGATGGATAAATGGAATGAATATTAAAGCTAAAGAGGTGGGACAAGAAAACCCCTACGTACCCGCCCACGTCCCGTGTGTATTGCTCCATGGCCCGGATGCAGGCCTTGGCGTTCCAGGGCTCCTTCCGACGGACCTTTTCGGGCACTATGTAAAATAAATAAAGAAAAACAAGGAGGAAAACGTGAGTGAAACAGCGCGGAAAAAAACATTTAAAGGCGTCGTCTCTATATATATTCCCAACCCAGCCACTATCCAGATACTCACCTCCATATGCGCCCAAATCGAAGAACAAAGACTTGCCCTTGACCTTGTTGGTGGGATTGCGCAGGAAACCCTCATGGTCAGAACCGTGGTCGAAGACAGCAATAGGAAAAATGAGCAGGGGGTAAATCTCAAACCAATCGTGGAAGAGGTTGAGGGAGCGGGCCATTTCGTCGATGGGGATGATGCTGTGGGTGTGCAAGGAAGAAGACGGAGTGAGTCACAGTTAGGAGGAGTAAAGGTGGGTGCGGCAGCAAGAAAAGGCATGCTTGCACCCTCCCCTATTTTAGCTCCCCTCACACTCACTCACCACCCCTCACCCCTAATAACACTCACATGTCTTGTACCACATGCTTGTAAACCACCTCCCGTCGAATCTGCGGTGTCATGGTCAGCTTGATAAACGAGACCTTAGGCGCACCCAGCCACCCTAGAAGATAACGATACAAAGGGTGGTTGCCAAACGGAATCAAATCCCGCAACTCCCAAAAAATAGAGCGAGTAAACCGATGATGATAATGACGCACAGGAATGTACTCATCAAATCCTCCCTTGCTCGTCAACGCCTGCTTCACATGCAAATAATACCAAGGCTTCCAAAAATGATTCACACCGTTCACCTTCCGACGCTTCTCGGGCGTGTCCACCTCTGCAAATTCACCAATCTGAATCACACTTTTCTCCTTGCTATACACCGTGGCCTCCAAAAACTCAGGAGGATCTTCCGCCTCGCTCAACTCCTTCATTTGCTCACACAGTTCCGCTTGCGTGTGGCACGGGAGATACCGCACATGCACATAAGGCTTGATAGGAATAATTTTCAGCTCCACCGCAACGAGGAACCCAAGCGTGCCATGGGACCAAGGTAAGGCATAAAACAGCTCCGGGTTATTCTCACGAGTCACGCGGAGGAGCTCTCCCTGCGACGTGACAATTTCAAAAGCCAACACAGTCTCTTGTAGCAGCCCAAAACGATGCGAATTCGTCTCCATTCCTAGCCCCATGCACAAGCCTCCGATGGTGAGCGCTTCCATTTCTACTTGAATAGCCAATTGAACTCCCAATGGGACCAGCGTCCGAGTCATGTATCCCATGTCGACCGAGGGCTCCGTGCGCACATATCCCTTCTCGGTGTCCACGTGCAAAATGTCTCGAAGGAAACACTCGATTTTGCTGCAGTCTTCTTTGAAAGTGGCCGTGCGTGTAGACCTACGGAGAGGGGATGTGGAGGGAACGTTAAGGTGTGTGCTTAGTATTGCCTGCATTCGTTCCTCCTCCTCCCAACTTACATAGTAAGCCAAGATGCCCGCGCCGTGCACATCGTTTTCTTCCCCCGCAATCCCGCCGCATTCCAGCGCTTCACTTGCTCCTGCACATGCCGCACCCGCGCGTCGTGGAGTTTGGGCGCCACCTGAAAGGTCCGAAAGAACCAGTCGCGCAATTCAAAATACTGCTCAAAGAGGAAGGAGAGGGGGAGGACGACTAGTAACATCACCACGCCTCGGTATCGCGTCATCCACTCCATCCAGAAACGCGTGAATGGATCGAGGTCCTTGTTCCCGTTCATCTTGCCCTTGGCCATGCGGGCCTTGACCACCAGCGGGAGGGCAACGATGCTGGCAAAGCAGACGGTGCCAAGCGTTATGAGGGCGGCGTAGAGGAGGGAGGAACGCCTAACTTGCGTTGAGGAAGAGAGAATTAGAGACAACAAAATGTGAATGTTGGCAGTTGCTTTGCCTTGACAGAATTACCCAAGGCTTCTGGCACGTACCCCTCGTTCTTGCTTTCCATTTGCCCTTGTTGTTCCTGCCTGAGCTGTCCGGGTTGCCGCTTCCTTCACCGCGTTGTATATAGCCTGTTGTTTGTACTGGGTTTGTGAGATGGAAAGTACGTGAATGCGTGGCTGTGGGCAGCAAAAGTATGTCCCCCCTGTAGTAAGGCCGCTGCTGCGCAGCAGGGGGCATTGAGGAGACAGCAGCCTACCAGAACTGCTGCGCATCCCAGAGCGGCGGGCAAAACTTGCTGCTAGCTTACGCTCGTCCTGTATTCAAGGAATCAGGCACTTCTGCCGGAATGTGCTTGTGTATGTGCACACAAATCGGTGCCTCAGAACACGACGCGATGGGGCGAGTGCCCTACCAGAATATCGAGCTCCCTTGGCTAGCCACTGACCAAAACACCCACCCCACACAAACACACCACACACGACCAAACAGGGGAAGACAACATCATGCCTCCGCCTGTCTCGGCCGGCGTGCTCAAGAGCCTGCAAAAAGCCAGCGTCGCGGCCATGAAAGCACCCGACGCGTCGACCTCCTCCCCCCAGCCACCGCACCCCCAACAAGACTTGCTGCCCAAACAATTCCAGCAATTCCAAGACCGGGCATACTGGGACACCTTCTTTCGGGAGCGGAAGCAGGAGGCGTTTGAATGGTATGGGACTTACGAGGAGCTGCGTCCCTTCGTGGCCAAGACTGTGGAAGGCAGCAAGGGGAAGCAACGGGAGCGGATGCTGGTGATTGGGTGCGGGAACTCCGATTTCTCCACCGAGTTGTACTGCAAAGGCGGCTACCACCGTGTAACGAACGTGGATTTCAGCGCGCCTGTGATTGATGAAATGCAACGCAAGACGCAGGTGTTGTGCCCGAAGATGGAGTGGAAAGTCATGGACGTGACGACGATGTCTCAAGAATTGGGAGCGGCCAGCTTTGACGTAGTCCTAGACAAGGGCACGCTGGACGCAATTTTTAGTACTTCTGAGTGCGAAGGACCCGCGGATCTGATGCTGGATGAGGTGGGCCGCGTGCTTTCTCCGATGTTTGGCCGGTATATGGTGGTGACGCTCGGGCAGGACTTCATCTTGCGGAAGCTGCTGCAGCGCTTTGATGGTGGAGGGGAGGGCGGCTGGCGCTTGGCTTTGCATGCTGTGGAGGACCCTATGGCGGCCTCGCCATTTTTGACCTTGGTTGGCATTGCGTATCGTATAAGTGAGAATGAGGAGAATGACGACAGGAAAGGAATCAGTGTCCGTTTCGATGCGAGCGGGCGACGGCTTTTGGACAAGGACGCAAAGCATTTCGGTCCTGGCGATCACGCCGACGTTTTATCGTTGGTCACGATGGCGCAAGAGCGTGCCGCTATCAAGCACGAGCTCCGTCAAGTCACTCCGGGTCGGTTCAAGGGAGAAGTCAATATTTGGATGGCCCGGCAAGCAGAGCAAGAAGGAGAAGAAGCAGCAGCAGAAGCAGCAGCAGCAGCAGAAAGCCCGCGCTACACACTGAGCATTGTCGACCTCATCCCACCCACTCCCACCCCCTTGCCTTGCGCTGTCCTTATTATCCCGCAAGGCCGAGAGCATGACTGGCTCTTCTCCACCGCCGATGGCCTGCGGCAGGTGGGGCAAAGCGCAGACTACCAACGTTTGATCTGCGTGCGGATGAATCGCGGGCATCGTTTCAAGGATATGGAGGAAGTGAAAGCGGAGCTTGGGCCTGTGGTGATTGATTTTGTGCCTGTTGATCGGGATCCTGCTTATTTAGTGCCTTATTTAGCGGTGGGGGAGTCGATTGGAAGTAGGAGTGCAGTGGTCGCGTCGGGGGACTTACCTGGATGTGGACGGTATTGTGTGGAGGAGGAGGAGGATGATGATGAGGATGGGAGGGATAGAGGGGCGGTGTTGCGCCGGTTGGTATTTTATCGAAACCAGCACGTGATTCAGAGTGAGGTGAGGTTGGTGCCTTCTCCCCCTGCTTCCTCCTCCTCCTCCTCGTCCTCGTCCAAGAAAAATAAGGGCGGTGGCAAGAAGAAAGGCAAAGGCAGCAGCAAAAGAAATGCAGACAACACACAGCAGGAAGAGCAATCAAACGGCAACGGCACGACGCACTCCTTTGTGGTTGATTGGTCCTATCTCAGCTTTGATTACCACCGCGCCATCTTAGCAGGGCTTATCGCCTTGACCTACCCCTCCCTCCGCCGCGCCCTGAAAGCAAACGAACGACGACGTTGCTTGGTCATTGGGTTGGGAGGAGGGGGTCTGCCGCTGTTTATTCGGCGGTATGTGCCTTGTGTAGATGTGACGGTGGTGGAGCTGGAGGGGGGCTTGGCAGCGTTGGCGGAGGAATGGTTTGGGTTCACCCCGAGGCCGGAGGAGGGGCTGAGGGTGGATGTTGGGGATGGGTTAGAGCGGGTTTGGCTTAAGCAGGGAGGGGGGAAAGAGGAGGAGATTGAGAAGTGGGATGCTATTGTTGTTGATGTGGATAATGCGGATGCGAGCTTGGGTATTTCGTGCCCGGCGCCTGCTTTTTTAACACCTGAATTTCTGGAAGCGTGCCGCGCGCGTTTGACGGATGATGGTGGTGTTCTTATAATGAATGTGGCGGCAAGGTCATCGGAGTTGTTGGGTGGAGCGATTGGGGCGGTGGGGAAGGTGTTTGTGGGGGGGGAGGTGCATGAGGCAAGGCCGACGGAGCAGGATGTGAATCGCGTGTTGTTTGCTCTGAAGACGCCGCGGGCTGCGAGTGCGTGTAAGTTATCCTTGGGGCTACAGGCGGAGAAGTGGCTGGAGGAGTGCTTTCCGGGGAGTAAGAATGTGGATCCTTTGGGGTTGTGCGAGATGCCGATTACGAAGCGCAGGTAGGAAGGGAGGAGGAGGAGGAGGAAGGACAGACAAATGTGTAAACAAACGATGAAGAAATAGAAAAAAAGCAAAAATGAAATAAAAAACGCAAGCTTTCTGATTTTGCACTCTGTGTTGTTTTTGTCGTCATCCTCGTTCGTTCCTTGTTTCATTTTGTGTAGTTTTTGTATGTTTTGTCCTTGCTGGTCGTAATTAAAAGACGCTCATAAGAATGCCTTTCTTTCCCTTTTCTCACTGCTCTCCTCACATGCATCCTACTCTCCGATCCCGCCGCCGCACCACCACCACCACACACATTCTCACACACACATATAAGGGGCACTCAAATGCCAAAAATGAAATCGCAGACTCAGACCTAGTGGTCGGCTGCTCACCTCTAACCTACTGCCTATGCAACGTTGCGTCGCTTTTTCTCCTTCTCCTTTTCTCTCTCTCCCTTCTTCCTCCCTCCTTCCCTCTCTCTCCCTCTTCCTTTTGTTGACCATACCGGGGCCTTCTCTCTATGTATATAAACTCTTCGCGAGCTGTCATCATCAGTGAGGACATCATCTTCCTCCGCCTATCGTTCCTTCCCTCCCTCTCTCTCTCCGTCTCTATCTCTTCCTCTCCTCTCAAATTTCTGATAAGCTTAAACCGATGTTCCTCATCCATATATTTTTCCAACGAGCGAAACACAAATCAATTAAAAACTAAAACCCCTCCTCCCTCCCTCCCTCCCTCCCTCTATCTAATTCGTCGCCTTGTGCGTCTCGCACCAAGCCCGGGCATTCTGAAACATGCGCAACCAAGGCCCGACCCCCGTCTTCATCCCCTCCCACTCCCTAGGCAGGTACGGCCACTGCCACCCCAAGTAGCAACGCTCCGGGTGAGGCATCATGGCCAAATGCCGTCCATCCTCCGAGCACAACGCAGCAATCCCAAGCGGAGAGCCATTAGGGTTAAATGGGTAAATTTCCGTCGCATTATTATCATCATCCACGTACTTCATCGGGGTCAACTTCTTCTCCACCACAAATGCCTGCGTCTCCGGCGTGGGGAAATGCACGCGCCCCTCCCCATGAGAGACCCACACGCCCATCGACGAGCCAGCCATACCTTCAAACATGATCGCCGCCGACTCCTGGATCTGCACAGAGGTGAAACGCGACTCGAAGCGTGCGGAGTTATTCTCAATAAAACGAGGCTGCGCCGCTTCCGCCACGTTGTGGTCAGGGTAAGGCACCCAGCCCAGCAACGCCATCAACTGGCAGCCGTTGCAGACGCCCAAAGAGAAGGTATTCGGGCGGGCCTTGAACGCCTCCAGCTGCACGAGCACGCTCGGGTTAAACTTGAGCACGGCCGCCCAGCCCTTGGCCGAGTCCAGGACATCAGCATAGGAAAACCCACCGACGAAGACAATGCCCTGGAAGCTGTCCAAGGTAATGGTAGAGGCAAGCAAATCGTTCACATGCACATCAAACACCTCGAAGCCCGCGGCATAGAAAGCCGAGATCATCTCCCTATCTCCATTGCTCCCCTCCTGGCGGATGATAGCCACCTTCACCTTCTCCGCCGCCTCCATCGTCGCCGCAGGCGTGGCCTCCGGCGTGTAAGTCAACGTCCACTTCGGCCCCGTGCGGGACGCAAGTCCCTCCCTCTCCTGCACGGCACACTCAGGGTTGCACTGCCGCTTCTCGAGCTCAAAACCCGTCTCCTCCCACACGTCGCGGAGCACAGGCATATCAGCATCAATGACCGCCTCGCCATTCACTCGGACCACGCACTTCTTCGCGCTGGTCGTCTTGCCGATCACCGAGGCCGCCAGTCCCTGCGCCGCATACGCAGCCGCCACAGCCTCCGCCTCCGCCGTGGGCACCTCCAAAACAATGCCCACCTCCTCATTAAAAAGGGTGGAGAGCGCCGTCTTCTCACTCCCAGCAGGCACGACCAAATCAACATCAATCCCACAATTGCCCGCAAACGCCATCTCCAGCAACACCGTCGCCAACCCCCCATCCGAGCGATCATGACCCGCAAGCAACGCCCTGTCCTCGATGAATTGCTGCGTGACCGTAAATAACGCAACAAGCTTGGCAGGGTCCTCCACATCAGGCGTCTCATTCCCGAGCTGATTATAAACCTGCGCCAACGCCGTCCCCCCCAACCTCGCCTTCTCCGCGTCCAGCTCCACAAACACCAGAGAACTCTCATCCGGCCGCTTCAAATCAGGCGTGACCGTCTTTGTAATATCACTCACAGTGCAATAAGCCGGAATCGTCAAATTCCCGGGGCTCTTCACCACCTCCTGCTCCACCCTCGCAGCCATCGACAAGGAATCCTTCCCCCCATCAATCCCCACACCCATTGCCATCAGAATATCCCTCAACGCCTCACAACAATCATACATCTTCGGCCCCTCCCCCTCGAATTTCGCAGCCCACATCCAATTCCCCGCCACCTTGATATCAGACAACGACGAGAGCTTCGCCCACATAATATTTGTGATCGTCTCAGCAACCGTCATTCGCGCCATCGCCGCTGGGTTAATCAAACCCTTAATTGGCTGCTCCCCACACGTGACAGCCGCGCCCGTCAACGACAAATGACTCTGCGCCACCACCCCCACATTCGCCAACGGCGTGTGCAAAGGCCCCACGCACTGCTGCTGCGCCACCAAGCCCGTCACGGACCGATCGACCTTGTTGGTCAAAAACCGCTTGCAGCACACAGCCAGCAACCGCAACACTCGATCCAAGGCCATCTCAACCGTCAGGCCTTCTGGGAAGGACAGCGGCTCCAAAGGCATAGGCACACGCGTCATCGGGAACTCCTTCTGCGGCATCTTGCCCAGCACCAAGTCCAACGGCAGGTCCACCACCGTCGTTCCGTCCTTCGAATCAATCACCACCACCCGCCCATCCTCCGTCACCTCCCCCACCGCCGCAATCACGCAATTCTCCCGCTTGGCAAATGCCAACACCATCGGCAAGTCCTCCTTAGTCGTCAAAAAGCAATCATTCTCCTGGTACTCCGCCCCCCAAATCTCCAACGCACTCAACGTCGGATCGCCCAGAGGAATTTTCCTCAAATCATACAACGCCCCCAGCGGCTCCACAATCTCCTTCAACACATTCCCATTCCCCCCCGCCCCCTGGTCATGGATCGAAACAATCGGGTTCTTCTCCGCCAGCTCAATACAAGACCTCAACACCCGATTCAACTTATTCTCCATCTCGGCATCCCCCCTCTGTACCGCATTGAAATCAAGCTCCGCATCCGCCTCCCCCGACGCGCGACTCGACGCCGCCCCTCCCCCCATCCCAATCCTATACGCAGGCCCCCCAATCTTCACCACCACCATGCCCGGCTTCGGCTCCTCCTTCTGCGCGTGCAACGCATTCAGATTCCCAACCCCCGCACTAAACATAATGGGCTTAATAAACTCATACCGCTCCCCATTCGGCAGCCTCTGACCAAATGACCGCGTATACCCACTCACGACCGGCTCGCCGTACTTGTTCCCATAATCCGACGCACCATTACTCGCCTCAATCTCAATATCCAAGGGACTAGCCATCGAGCCCGGGTACTTAAAAGTCGCATCCTCCCAAGGTAAGACATACCCAGGAATCCGCAGATTACCCACACAATAAGCACTCATCCCCGCCACCGTCGAATTCCCCCTCCCACAAGCCTGCACATCCCTCAACCTTCCCCCCGTCCCCGTCTCCGCCCCCGGGAACGGCGCAACGCCCGTAGGGAAATTATGCGTCTCAGCCGTCAGGGTGGGGTGGAAGGTGTTGCTGTACTCCACCATCTTCGACGGGTGCCCCGGCGTCTCAGGCTTAAGCGTCGTGATCGGATACCCACGAATCGCGCGCGAATTGTCAAAAAAAGCTATAATGGAGTTATTGGGCTTATCCTTCGGCAAGGTGTCCTTGACCATCTTAAACAACGTATCAGGCTGCTCGACCCCGTCAATAATAATCTTCCCCCCAAAAAACCAATGCCGGGAATGCTCCGAATTCGACTGCCCCATGTCAAAACACTCCACATCCGTCGGATTCCGCTGCAAGCGATTCGTAAACAAATTCGTATAATAATCCAGATCCCAATCATCAAACCCCAGCCCCAACTTCTCATTCAACGCCTCCAGCGCCGGGCGCCCCTCCTCCAAAATCGGCACCACCTGGATCTTCTCCGGCAGCAAACCAGTCTCGAATGTCTGCAGCGGCTCAGGGTAAGGCATCTCCGTCATGCGATCATGCACCTGCGCCACAAACGCCGTCGCCTGCTCGTCAGTCAACGCAGCCTTAGTCCACACCAAATAGCGTCGGGAGCGCTCCAAGCGGTTGACCCCGTTCAGGCCACAGGCTTGGCACACCGACACAGCATTGGAAGAGTAGGCTGTGCTGAACGTCAGGCGTGGCCCCACCTCAAAAATCTGCCCAACCAGCCCGTCCTTCCCTGAGGCCAGGACGTCCGCCAGGAAACTGCCGCCCGGCCGGGTTTGGGAGGGCTCGAAGGTCTCGCGCAGGATCCACAGGAGGCGCTGTGTTGGTGTGCGTGGGTGCGGTGGTGGGAGAAAGAATAGGGAGAGGTGAGCTGCGTGCTACGGGGGGGAATCTTTGGGTGAATTGTAGCTTCACACACACGTACCTCGCTCTCCTGCTCCGAGAAGGGCTCCGCGTTGGCCGCGAGTTGGACATTGAAACAGAACTCGGTATCCACGGCCTCCACCTCGGGCAGGGCCGCCTTGATCTTAAAATTCAGCTTCTTCACGTGCGGCTCCGCGTACCCGGGGGCACGGAAATAGTGCAGCATGGTAGTGTCCGTCTTTTGCCGCTTCGTCGTCCCGTTGCTGGCCATGCTTGCGAGGGGAGGACGGAGGGGGGGTGGGGAGGCTAAAAAAGGATTGGATGGACCTGTGACGGCGCGACCCGTGGCAAAAGGCAGCGACGACGACGAGGTCTGTGGTGTGTGTGTGTGTGTGCAAGTGGGGTGCATGAGTACATGGCATGACGCCCGCCCCTTGGAAAGCGTCCTAGTAGCGGTAATTGAAGCAGTTGTGGTGGAAGCGTTAGTCAAGTGGACAGGAGGGAGAGTGGGGAGGTCAAAGCCCCTACTAGTGGTGGTGGACACGCCCAAAGCCAACCAACAGCACAACAAGGACAGGATATTTTGGTCCTCCGCCCTGCCGTCCAGGCCACCGCGCGAAGAACTTGGGAAATTGACCAAAGACCAGAAAACTTGGCCGCCTCCAATACGAACGGGGATAAAGTGGTGGAAAGCATCTTGGCTACAGTAGTGTAGGGCTCGGAACGGAGGCCGGACAACAGCTTTCGGGGTGAGAACTGCGCGGTTTGCCTACACTTTTTGATAATCGAGGGTCGTTTATTCAGGAAAGGAAAAAAATCCTCTTTTTATTTTGGAGAGGGTTATCTTTTGGTCGCACAAATGCCCGCCAACAAAAAATAAATCAGGATCAAATCGTTGAAAAGTAAAATTAAAAATAAACAACAGAACAACAGCACACCAGCAAAAAAGCGAAGTTATCAACTGCTAATCCAATCTAGCTCACGATTTTTCACCTTCCTTCTTTGTTTCTCCGCGTCTCAGTGCCAAACACTTTTGCTGCTGTTATTCCTCTTGTCAAAATACCTACACACACGCCACCACACGGACGCCTCCAACGTCATTTCTCCTGCTTACATCATGTCTCGCTCGCCATCCTTCTTGGTGTTGTACCCCTGCTTCTCGTACTTCTTTTTCTGTTGAGTTTTTGTGAAGGACAGAAAGAGAGGAGAGAAAGAAATGAGCAAAGGGAAGCCACACATTTGTTTTTCTAACAAACGCACACACACTTTTGAACCACTTCTTCAACCCTCCCCAAACTTCCACCTTTTTCTCCTCTCACACAAACTTTCCCAACCCCCCTTCATCCCCTCCCCAAAAGCCAGCACGTACCAACTCGTCCTTCATGACAAAGTAGATGAAGCCAGGGAAAATGACAACGAGGCCAATCAGGGAAGGCACCGTCTTGCCGTCAAACTTGAACGTCTTCTCCGTAATCTCACGCCGTCCGTTCCACTCCTACGTGTGCATGTGTAGTGGTGAATGTGTAGGTGAGAAGCTTGAATAAAGAAAAGCGGAGTGGGGGGAAGCTCTAAAAAGACAGGCTCGCCTCGTTGTCGTCTTTTGGAATGGCGCCACCCGCTCTGCCTCACGCACGGCCCTTCAACAACCACCCTTCAACAACCACCCTTCACACACCGCTACTAGCCGATGAACACACATACACAATCAAAGGAGTCGACCCTTCTCCGGGGCTACACCCTCAGACAAGCACGCACGGGAGGCTGCTCGGTGGTGTTGGATCTCCCTCTGCCCTCCTCCTTCTCATCTCACGTACCTCGACAAAGTAGTTCTTCTCCACCAGGCCCGACATCTTTCGCTTCTGCTGCTGCTGCTGTTGGCGTTGTTGTCGGGTGGGGGCAAGAGTGGTGTGAGCGTCGTCGTCATCTCCCGAGCACGATAATCACAGGGCATCCTCCCTCCCCTCTTGATCGAGCAAGCTCTCCTCCCCTCTGACATACCTTGGCCACCGCCACCCCTTGGCCCCGCTGCAAGCCCCGTTGCACTGGACGTGCCAGTGCCCGAAGCATGGTTGGTGCTGTAGTGTGTGTTGTGTTGGGGAGTGAGTGACCGTCTTGATCTCATCGTCATCCGACGTGAGCTTGGAGACAAGAAGCAAGTTGTGCCTTTCATCATCGGCGGCTCAGCGGCCTCTCTGCTTGACCAGCCAAGCACCACCAGACAGATGTATGCCAGCACATTTCAGGCAGATTACTCTGTCCCCCACAGGCAAGTACTGGTCACAGAGAAAGGTCTAGGGCTTGGCCAAGACGAGGCTTGGCCTTCAGGATGACCCGAGAAAAAGTGGAGGCCTCGCTCGGAGCAGTTCTCTTCTCTTCTCGTCCGCACACAACGCACACAACCATTACCATTCCAGAACCCCTTACGCACCCCCACTCGCAGATCAAGGACGACGACAATGGGCATGTCGAGAGCCTGGGCATTCTGCTGCTGCGGGTCTGGCGAGGGCAGAGAGGCGGTCTTTACTATGTGAATCAACGCAACGCCTCTCCTTCGCCCAAGGACTGAGAAGCTTCCGTGCGTTGAAGACCCTTCGGGCCTTCCAAAGCCCCCCTGCCCAGGACAAAAGGGACCACGCCACCGACAAAAGGGACCACGCCACCGGCAGCGCGTGGACTTGCCGCGACTTGCCAGCCGGGCTCTTTCTGCGGAGCGGCTAGGGCGGGGCGGAGCGCGCTTTATGTCTGCCCTTCTTGCCCTCTGGCCACCATGTGAATCAGGGAACGAGAACAAAACGCTCGCGTCGTTGCTTCTTCCAAACCACCGCGTCTCGGCCGTGGGCAGGCGCACAAGCAGCCCTGTGGCGCTCGCGCCCGCGCAACACGTCGCTTATGGTGCTTACACACCTCTCTTGCATTGCGCTTGGTCCTCACCCGTCTCCTTTCCTCCCCCACCCCACAACACAGCAACACCCCATCGGTATCTACCCGTCGGCGTAGCAGCAGAAAAGGAGGCCAACAAGATGCTGGCGTCCCGCTCTTCCCTACGGCGCCTGCGGCCCGTGACTGGCACGGTAAGGATGGCAATGGAAAGGAGGGAGGGTAGGGAGGGACTTGGGCGGGGAGGAGAGAGAGGGGTGTGAGGATGGGTGCCTCTTGTCTGTTTGGTAGGGGGCGCTTGGGCTTGGATGAATGTTGCTATGATTGAGGCCTTCATTCTTGTTATGTTGTCGTATTCAAGCTTGTTGTGGGCGTCTTGACTCTCGCACATGGCGAGCGTACACGTTGTGTGGCATCGAGTGGGCTTCCCAACCTCTCCTCCCCCTGCGCCGCTTCCTCGGCGCGGCAATCACTTTCATTAATATTTCTCTCCTCCTCACACGTATACATCTGCTTGTCACTTACTCACCATCCCTCTCTCCCTCCCCCCTTCTCCCTCCACTCCAATAGGCCCTGCGTGGCAGCCTCGCGTCGCTCCAAATCCGCTCCCTGGCCGGCACCCCCTTGTCGGTGCTCGACCCCAAGGGCAGCCCCACCATTGAAGAGACCTACGCCAAGATGGCCTCCCGCTTGGCCGTGGTCCGCAAGACGTTGAATCGCCCTCTGACGCTGGCGGAAAAAATCCTCTTTGCTCACTTGGATGACCCCACCACCAAGATCACTCGAGGGGAGACGTACCTTAAGCTGCGACCTGATCGTGTGGCCATGCAGGACGCCACGGCGCAGATGGCCGTGTTGCAGTTCATCTCTTCCGGCCTGCCCAAGACGGCGGTGCCTAGTACGATTCATTGCGATCATTTGATTGCTGCTGAGAATGGGTCAGTCAAAGATCTGCATGCCGCCAAGGTGACCAATAAAGAGGTCTATGATTTCTTAGCTTCTGCCGGGGCGAAGTTCGGGATTGGGTTTTGGAAGCCCGGCTCTGGGATTATCCATCAGATAATCTTGGAGAATTACGCGTTTCCCGGTGGCTTGATTATTGGTACTGACTCCCACACGCCTAATGCGGGGGGGTTGGGCTTGCTGGCGATTGGGGTGGGGGGGGCGGATGCTGTGGATGTCATGGCGGGGATGCCGTGGGAGCTGAAGGCGCCGAAGGTGATTGGTGTGAAGTTGACGGGGGAGTTGAGCGGGTGGACGAGCCCGAAGGATGTCATTTTGAAGCTGGCGGGGATTTTGACTGTGAAGGGGGGGACTGGTGCGATTGTCGAGTATTTCGGCCCGGGTGTCGAGAGCATCTCAGCGACTGGCTTGGCGACGATTGCGAATATGGGCGCGGAGATTGGTGCGACTACCTCCACGTTCCCTTATACTAAGAAGATGGGGGCTTACCTGCGCGCGACGAAGAGGGAGGGCATGGCGGCGGCTGCGGATAAGTTCAAGGCGAATCTGACCGCGGACGAAGGGTGTGAGTATGACCAGCTGATCGAGATTGACCTGACTTCGCTTAAGCCCCATGTGAATGGACCTTTCACCCCTGATTGGGCCCACGTCGTCGGGCCGGATTTCAAGAAGACCTTGAAGGAGAAGGACTGGCCTCAGCAGCTCTCTGCCGGCTTGATCGGCTCTTGCACCAATTCTTCCTACGAAGATATGACGCGCTCCGCGGCCCTCACCAAGCAAGCGCTCGATGCCGGGCTCAAGTTCAAAGTCCCCTTCCACGTTACCCCCGGCTCGGAGCAAGTCCGCGCGACGATTGAACGCGATGGCCTCATCGAGATCTTCGAGAAGGCCGGCGGCACCGTCCTGGCCAACGCCTGTGGCCCCTGCATTGGTCAGTGGAACCGTAATGACGTCCCTAAAGGGAGCAAGAACAGCATCATCACCTCCTACAACCGGAACTTCGCCAAGCGCAACGACGGCAACCCGAGCACCCACGCCTTCGTCTCGTCCCCCGAGCTCGTGACCGCCGTGGCGTTCTCCGGCGATATCACCTTTGACCCTATGCATGACACGATCAAGCTGCCGAACGGCAAGGACTTCAAGTTTGCTTCTCCCGTCGGGAAGGAGCTGCCTCCTAAGGGTTTTGATCCGGGGGAGGATACCTTCCAGGCGTCTCCTGAGGATAGCAGCGGGCTGACTGTGAGTGTGGACCCGAAGAGCAGCAGGTTGGCGTTGCTGGAGGCGTTTGATCGGTGGAATGGCAAGGATTTGATGGACATGCCGGTGCTTATTAAGGCGAAGGGGAAGTGTACGACGGATCACATTAGTATGGCCGGGCCGTGGTTGAAGTTTAGGGGGCATTTGGACAACATCTCGAATAATCTGTTGATTGGTGCGGAGAACGCGGAGACGGGGAAGATCAATGAGGTGACTAATATTATTACGGGGGCGAAGGGGAAGGTGCCTGAGATTGCCCGTCAGTATAAGGCGCAGGGCGTGAGCTGGGTGGTGTTGGGGGATGAGAATTATGGGGAGGGGAGCTCGAGGGAGCATGCGGCGCTTGAGCCGAGGCATCTGGGGGGACGGGCGATTATTGTCAAGAGTTTCGCGCGGATTCACGAGACAAATTTGAAGAAGCAGGGGATGTTGCCTTTGACGTTTGCGGATCCGAAGGATTATGATCGGATTAGTGGGCATGACCGGGTGTCGATCTTGGGGTTGAAGGGTTTGAAGCCGGGCAAGCCGCTGAAATTGCATGTGAAGCCGGCGGCGGGCGGGAAGGAGTTTGAGGTTGTCGTGAATCATACTTTCAATGAGGAGCAGATTGAGTGGTTCAAGTATGGGAGTGCGTTGAATCGGATGAAGGCGATGGCGAAGTAAGGAGGGGAGGGAGGGATGGAGGAGGGAGGGGTGGATGGTGATTGACGACGTGCGCCGCGCGACGACGACGGCGAGTAGCTTTATTATTTACAGTACTATGTGTTTTTCCGGGTTCCAGCAGCAGCAGCAGCAGCAGCAGCAGCAGCAGCAGCAGCAGCAGCAGCAGCAGCAGCAGCAGTAGTACTGCGCTTGAGGGATGGATGGATAGACCTATATATGGAGCAGCAGCAGCAGCCTTCCATTCCCGGGGATCGTTGATTGTCATTTTTAGTTGAGAAAAAAGGAAAGGGCATTAAAAGGAGGGGGGGAGGGAGGGAGGGAGGGAGGGAGGGAGGGGCGGATTCTTATCTAATCTATGCGGATTATCTACTTGGCTGTGTTTATTCGTTACGATCGAAGAAAAATGAAGAGAGGAGAGGATGCTGCGGGCCCCATATGGTGAGGAAACAATATGAATGAGAGGGAGAGCTACGGTGGAGAGAAAGAGAGAGAGAAAGGGAGGAGAGGGCAGGTTGAGGACGTGATATAGAGACTTTCCTGCCAGAAGGTGGATTTTTGGAAACGCAAGGCGGGGAGGGAGCGGAGAAGGAGAAGGGAAGGAAGGGGTTCGTCCGCACACGCACACACACACATGAAGAATCGAAAAAAGAAGGAAGAAAAGCAGAAAGAAGGAGAGAGGAAAAGCGACCTGCGCGGCACGCTGTTCTTCCGCATTCATTAACTTATTTCGCTTCTCACTTCTCACTTTAAAAGACCTGCTTCTCACTTCTCACTCTCAACCCGGACACACACACACTAACTAATTAACCAACCCCTCTCTCCCTTCCTCCCTCCCTCCCTCCTTCTACGCCTTGCACTGCTTCCTCACCTCCTCCGCATACCACCCCAAATGGCCCCTAAACATTCTCGCAGCCTCATAACTCATATCCCTAGGCACCCCCACCCTTGCCCGTAGATAATCCAACCCCTGTGCAACCGCCTCCCCCGCCACAAAACCCTCCCCCGGCGGCGCCACGCCCTCCCTCCCTACCAACATCGAATGAGCCACCCCTCGCAAAGCAGCATCAAGTAGAGGTAAATACGCCTCATTTGGTTTCGCGTTCGGATCAGCCAAGTCAGCCATAACGGGGGGAACGCCCGGCTCCCCTAGAGCACGTGCAGCAAACTTGACGACCGCTTCAGGGTTAGCGAGCAGCTGTGCGGCTGCTTCTCTTCGAGCGGAGCCTTCGTTGAAAGTGGGGAGGAGAGGTTCCACCCCGTTTTGTTTGAGGGGAAGGGTCCAAGAGACGCCATCCCTCCCTGAAAGCTCGGCGGCGAAGGGGGCAGCTTCGGGGATGCTGGAGCAAGAACCCACTTGTGGAGGCATGTCCATTGCGTGGGTGTACCAATCACTCTTAATATTGGCGAAACTCTCCCTGCTTTCCATCGCGCGAAACCACCGTTCGACACTGGGGTAGTTTGCATTGTTTCGCATTTCGAAGCCTTTGTAGTAACACAGAGTTCCCGCCATCCTCTCCATGAAGGGCGCAAAAATACCATCGATCAACGAAAAAGTCTCCCCCAAAAAATAAGGGCCTCCCTTTGCGGCTAACGCCGTCTCAACCCTCCCCAACACTCCTTCAAACGTCATTTTACTCCTCTCATTTGTGCTGGTGCTTCCGGTCAACCACCGCAACCACCCACTGAAGAGCTCTCGCTCTAGCCTCAGCAAAGGAGAGACCAAAGCTGCGTTCGGGTCGGAGGCGAGGGGGAGGAGGGGGACGGCGTCGGGGAAACGATCTTCAAGTGCCTGGATGATCATGTCTGATTCAATGACGACCTCGCCATCTAGCTCCATTACTGGGAGGAGGCCCGTGGCGGACAGACGGGAGAACCAGGCGGGTTTTTGACCGTAGCACCGCATGGGCACTTTTTTCACTCGGTAGGGGATGCGTTTTTCCTCTAATTGTGTGCGGTGGTGGTAGTGGGGTGGGAAGGGAGGGAGGGGAGGATTAAAACAAATGAGAGGGACTCTAGCAGTTCGAATAAAATGAAACAACGATGGCGATTTTGTGTGACTGCATAAGTGGTGGGAGGGAGGGAAGAAGACGTGAATGAAGGTTTAGGGACTCTAGCAATCCGAAGAAAATGACAAAGCGATGACACTGTGTACAATTGCACATCCCGCACCGTGGCGCTTTTCATCCCTCGTCTGCTCCCAGTCTCCCACTCCCCCACAAGACGTACCGAGATAGAGCCAGACCTTCTCGCAATACGGGCACCACGCCGCAGTATCCCTATAAAGCATCACGCGCGGTTCGTACCCGTCCGGTGCATCAAACAAACGCAGCGCCGCCTTGCTCGAAGGCGGACCACGGCCCTTGGCACGCAAGTCAGGCAAAGCCCGCTCCTCCGGCGTCTGCTTCTCGAGCAACAGCGCCTGCAGCTCCGTCCAGCTTGGCGCCGGGTCTTTGAACGCACCCATGTCCGCAGGGGGTGGGGCTGGGCCCTTCAGCATTCCACCCAGCATTTGCGAGAACATGCCGCCGAGGGAGGAGTCGCGTTTGGTCAGGGGGAACGAGGACGAGGAGGAGCGCTTGGGGGTGGAGAGGGTGGGAGTGCAGGTAGAGGGGGGCAGCAGGAAGCCTTGGACGGATGCCGACGCGCAGGTCAAGACAAGAAGTACTGGCTGGAGCAGACAAGGCGGCGCACGCATTGGCTGGCGTAGGAACAGCAGGAGGGAGGGCCTGTTAGGTGGTGTGTGCGTGAGGTGGAGTGTGTGAGGCTTGATCTTGATGATTGCCACGGACTCTCGTGCTTGGGGGGGCTTTGGTAGCGAGCAAAGAGCCTACAAGAGCGTCTGGGAGACGTCTAGCCATCTATGGTATACGTGTCCTTTGAATGAATGTGAGGTGTGTGGTTGAGGGCTTGCCCGGATTTGGACACGGAGGTGCAATGAGGAGGCCGGCCGAGCGCGTCGTCATCATGGAACATTTGCTTTAGCTTTGCCATTCCCTTCTCACACCACCCCACACACACCACACACATGAACAGACAGCGGCATGTTTGATTGGACGCAAGGGACGCAATCCCGGGCCTGGCTATTCAAGAGCGCGGAGGAGCTAGGTACGTCTTGGCCCCCCTCCTCCCCTCCCCCCAGCCTCCCCTCCCCCCTTTCCTCACCCCTACTCCACCCCTCACCATAACCCAGCCGAGCTCCGAGCCAAGGCACATCGACTGGCCAAGGAAGGTATTCGAGAGGGAGGAGGCGTGCCCATGCCCCGTAGTTTCGCCTCGCGGCTGAGCACCGAAGCCAAGGGAGGCAGCAGCAGCAGCGGCAGCAGCAGCAGCGGCAGCAGCAGCACCAGCGGCCGCCCTCCCCCTCATCCCACCACGACGGCAGGTGTGAAGCGCCCTCGGCCTGACGACGAGGACGACAAGGCAAGCACCGATAAGAAACGAGTACCCACCGCTGAGCTGGAGGCATTGACGGCGGAGGATGAGGAAGCCTTGCTCCAGTATTTTGGGTACATGATTCAGGACTCGTGCGGGCACCGTTCGGAGAGCATCAAGCGAGGGTTGCACGTCCAAGCGACGGCCTTAACTTTCTTTTACCGCTTCTTCCTGAGTAATTCCATGCTGGATTTCGACCCGAAAGTGGTGTTGATGGCGTGCATGTTCTTGGCGGGCAAAGTAGAGTATGACTACATCCGCCTAAGTGAGCTCAAGGACGTGTTTGGGGAGAAATACGGAAGGCACATCATTGAGTTTGAAGGCAGCTTATTACTAGGCCTGGGATTTTGCCTCAAGACCTTCCATCCATACAACCCTTTCTTTGGGCTGGTTAATGGGTTGGAGAGCGTGAATCATGTCAAGAAGCTCGGGCTGGTGGCTGCGGATTTGAGTCGTCTGTTTGCTGCGGGCCAGGAAACGATCGATCTGCTTTTGCCTACTGATTTGCCGTTGCTACATGCGCCTGCACGCATTGCGCTGGCGGTTTTGGTGGTGTGTGTGGCGGAGCTGGGGATGACGGAGGTGGTAGAGATTTATTTGTCTTATTGCTTTGAGGAGGAGGATGAGCATGCAGCTATAATGGAGGAGGTCGCGCTCATTCGTCCTGCTGTCGAAAAGGCTCGGCGGGACGTGCCGAAGAGTTTGGAGGAACGAAAGCAGAGTCGGATGGAGGTGTGGAAGGATGCGATGGCGCGCTTGAAGAAGGCGGCAAGGTGGGGGACGAAGGGCGAGGGGAAGAAGCGGAAGAAGAGTAAAGGAGGGGGGGGAGGAGGAGGGAGGGGGGGGGACAATGGGTCGGTGGCCAGCATGGGGAGCAGTGGACCAGAAGGAGCTGGGGAAGAGGGGTGATTGTAAGTAAAAGAACGACTAAAAGGAAAAAGCGTTCGAATCCATTGCTTATTCTTCTTATTGCCTTTTGCTTTTCGGTTGGGGCTTTGCTTTAGGGGGGTAGGAGGTTATCGAGAGCCTATTGGCCTCTTTTTGCATCGAGTCTTGGCGCAGAAAGGCCAAAACTACGTGCTTGAGCTCGGGAGGCATCATAGCAAGGTGTACGTGGCTTGGCTTGCGTGGGGATTTATAGATAATGCCAGTGGAGGAGGGTTTACCACGGCGCTTTTGTGGGTGGGGAGGTTGCCTGGTCCAGCTCCAAGGCTCCATTCATACTCACAACTTGATGCACACGCCCACAAAGACAGGCCAAATCAAGCCATGGAGCCACTGCCTTGTGAAGAGGACGGCGGCGGCGGGGAAGGGATGGCGGCGGAGCTCGTCGACGTCAATGCAGGGGAGGGAGAAGAGGAGCAGCAGCAGCCGCCCACCCACTATGAGGCTCCAGCAGGGCAAGGGGAGGCACAGCAACGGGAGCGCCTCAAGGCCGACATTCGAGCGCACACCGTGAACGTGTCCTTCACCAAGTAAGTCCCTATATTCTTATCTATGCGTCTGACCGCCGCATCAGGCTCACTTCCTCCCCCTCCTCCCGCCTCTTTCTCCCTACACCCGCAGGATCTACCTAGACGACAAGGCCTTGCTGCGTGGCTTTCGGGTCCGTCCCTGGGTTGTTCAGATGCTGACGCAGCTGGTAAATCATGCAGTGGAGCAGTGCGAGAAGGCTCAAGACAACGGAGAAGGAGAAGCAGGAACGGAAGTGAAGGAGGATGCCCAGCAAGAAGGAGAAGCAGGAAAGGAGGAGGACGATGACGAAGACGAGCTTGACGCGGCCGTGCGGGCAGAAGCAGCCGAGATGGCACAGACTATGCAGGCGATGGGCTGGGAAGTGCCTCTGTCCTTTGGGGGCGGTGATGGTGGCCCTGGAAGCAAGGGGAAAGGCAGAAGAAAAAGACAACGAAATGCCATCAAAGGAGCAGCGGCCTCGTCTCACAACAACAAGCACATCCGATTTGGGGAGGACGGGGAAGGTACTACTCCTGCTGCTTCCTCCTCCTCTTCCTCTCTTTTCCTCACCTTCTTCCCGGCCGACGGCAAAGATGAAGCACCCACCGCTTGCTTCACTCTTCCTCCCTTCCCCTTCTCCTCTTCCTCCTCCTCCTCTTCTGCTGCTGCTGCACAAGCTCCTCCCCCGCAAAAATACTGGATGCAACGCTTCCGCCTCTTCAGCCAATTCGACCTCGGGTGCCGCTTGGACGAAGAGGGGTGGTTCTCCGTTACTCCCGAGAGAATCGCGCGTCACATTGCTGAACGTTCTCGTTCTGATGTGGTTGTTGACCTTTTTGTAGGGTGTGGGGGAAACGCAATTCAATTCGCCTTAGCCTCTCACTACGTCCTCGCTATCGATCTGGACCCCACCAAGCTTGCCTTGGCGAGGCACAATGCTCGCATTTATGGAGTGGCAGATAGAATCGAGTTTATTCTAGGCGATGCCCTCACCCTCCTTCCCCGCCTAGGCGCTCTAGCAAATGTTTTGTTTCTCTCCCCTCCATGGGGTGGGCCTGAATATGCCTCTGCCCCTACTTATTCCCTTGACCAGATTCAGCTGAAAGGAGGGGTGGGGGGGAAGGAGATGATGAGAAGGGTGTTAGAGGTCTGTCCGAGCGTGTGTGTGCTCTTACCGAGAAATGTGGATTTGAGAGAGCTGGCGGAGGTGGGGGGGGGGAGGAAGTGTGAGGTCGAGGAGAATGTGCTGAATTATAAATTAAAAACGATAACGGTTTATTATGGGGAGTGGTTTTTGCCGGCCCCCGTGTCGGATTGGACGATGAAGAAGCAGCAGCAGCAGCGGCAGCAGGGAGGGGGAGGAGGGAGGGGGGGAGGAGGGAAGAAGAAGAAGAGGAATAAGAGGCAGAGGATGAAGGGTAGGGCGGAGCGGGAGGCGTTGGAGGGTGGGGGAGAGGAAGCAGTGGATGCGATGTTGCAATCATAACCTTTAAAAGATTTGAAAAATCATAATCAAACCGATGGTAACGAGAGGGAGGTAGTGCGGTTTATGGTTTGTTAGTTGTGGTAGTGTACACGCCTTGATTCTTTTTCGTGCCCTTTCCTTTCTGCTCCTTCTTCTTCTTCTTCCCCATCTTCTTCTTCTTCTTCTTCTTCTTCTCTCTCTTGTTCCCTCGCTCGGAATTTCTGATCCTTCTTCTCAGGTAGTTCATGTCTTACTTCTTAATTAGATGATCCCTCCTCCCATTGTTTTTGTCTATTTGTACGGGCGGGTCATGACTTACGTTTTTTTTCTCTTTCTTTCTCTCTCTCTGTCTCTC
>Ga0209390_10003891_pt1 | contig 23351 bp, 10 predicted proteins | sample BON01_FD_187212 | JGI IMG/M metagenome (GOLD analysis project Ga0209390, IMG submission 187212) | Freshwater microbial communities from Lake Bonney liftoff mats and glacier meltwater in Antarctica - BON-01 (SPAdes) (version 2) | ecosystem: Environmental > Aquatic > Freshwater > Ice > Glacier... | reverse complement strand
CTTCTCTCTGTCCCTTCTGCGCGGTCGCACCCAAACAACGGTTTCCTCCCCCCCGGGGGCACGTCCTTATCCTCCCCCGCCCGCTTTTCGCGGCGGACGCAGCAGCGGCCGTTTCACCGCCCCCGGCCCCTTCCCTCGCTATCCTCTGCCTCGTGCGCCTCGCATTGTTCTCTGGCTTTTTTTCGCGTGCGCAGTCGAGACTGTGGGGGCGTCGGAAAACACAAACCAAAAGAACGGGCGGGGCGGCGATTCCCAGTGTGCCTGTGCACCCCGCGCCGGGGATCGCCCCCCTCGCCCGCCCCCTCCCGCCACCGTCACCGGAACCTCCGTCCGGGCGTCTCGTTGTGCTTGTCAACGACGACGACGGGCCGGCATGCGTCGTCTCTATCGAGTTAATTTCGCCATCGCTAGCTCATATGATCTGGTTTTCAGCCGACCCCAAAAATAAATCAAGAAACGCCGACTGGATTTCTCTCTCCCCCCATTTCCCGCTGACGACACACCTTGTACACGCGGCGCTCGTCGCAGCGCAAACAGACTTGCTCGTCCGTGAGTGCCCCCGCTGTGTCTACCGCACATCTTGCCGGCGCATAGTCTCCCGACACGTCTCAGCAACCGCTTGTTACTTGAAGGGAAAGAAGGCGGAGGTCTTTCGAGCGCGAGGCGTGTCGCCGTCCGTCGTCGGCCCTCCCTCTCGCCGCCGCCGCCGCCGCCGCCGCCCGTCCGTTGCTTCGTTTGGGCGGCCGCCCTCAAAGCGGAACCAGCACTCACTCCCTTCACGCCATGGTTCGAAACCCATCCCAGCGCTCGCTCTGACCTGTGCTCAGTGACCGCATCACCCCCCCGAGCATGAGCTCTCGCGCGCATCGTCCCGAAACGCGCCGAAAGAACCGGCCCAAAAGAGGCGCTTTTGGAATGCAGGGGCGCGCGGCCGCAAGGCCACCGACACCGCGACGACTGGCCGCGCGCCCCGCGCCGGGACGCGCGCCAGGCTGCGCGGGTCGGAGGAGACCGCCGCCGCTGGCGCGATGCGGCCGCGGAAACGACGACGGCGGCGGCAAGCCCGACGCTGCCGCTGCCGCTGCCGCAGCGCCACCCCCCCCGCTCGCTGCCGCCCCCCTCCCTCGAGGGATGGTCGACCCGCCCGCCGCCTCGCCGCCGCCGCCGCCGCCAAAGACGGCCCCCAGAGCCCTGCCGGTGCGCGTCCTGGCCGTCGACTACGGCAACGTCTTCACGGGGCTGGCCATCGGCCCGGGGCCCGGCAGCAGGCCCGGCGCCGCGCCGACGCCCCTGTCGCAGCCGCCGCCGCCGCCGTCGTCGTCGTCTTTCGCCGCCGCCGGGCCGGCCACGGGCCTGCTCGACGCGCCGCGCCCGCTGCGCGTCGTGCGCAGCCAGGGCCGCGCCGTCGGCCTCCTCGCGCGCGACGTGGTCGCCGAGGCGCGCGCGCAGGGCGCCTCGGCCGTGCTCATCGGCGTGCCGCTGTCGCGCGGCCAGCGGCTGGCGGACGCGGCGGCCGACTCGCCGCAGGCGTCGCGCTGCCGCGAGTTTGCGCACAACGCGGCGCTGGTGGCGGCGGCGGCGGCCGTGGACGTCTACATCTACGGTGAGGCGACGCCTTTGTTTTTGTCGAGCGCTTTGCGGGCGGGGGGGGGGGAACGGAACGAAAAGACCCTTTTTTGTCTTCCGATGAGACACTTTTCTTGAACGCAAGCCCAAGCACGTCCCCCCGCGGCCGCCGCTTCGCTCAGAGAGACTCCCTCGTCCTTTTCCCCCTTGCCCCCCCCCCCCCCCCCCCCCCCCCCCCCCCCCCCCTCCCCCCCCCCCCCCCCCTCCTTTTTTTCTCCCAACGAACAAAACACGCAGACGAGTCTGGCACCACGGCCGACGCGCTGCGCCGCCTGGGCGTGCCGATGGCGGCGCGCGGCGCGCTGACGCGCCGAGACAAGCTCGAGCGCTCGGTCGACGCGTGGAGCGCGGCCGCGCTGCTGTCGGCGTTCCGCGCGCGGCCGCGGCGCGCGCTGCGCGTGCGGGCGGGCCTGGGCGTCGGGGCGGGGGACGAGGCGGCGGGGGAGGGTTGAGGACCGCTGGGGTGGGGAGGACCCCACAGGCCCCAGGCCCCAGGCCGACGCCCCCCCGTCTTTTCGCCAGGGGGTTTGGCGTCGAGCGTCGAGGCGATCGTCGCGCGAATTGCTTCTTGCAATTAATCTGTGGCACTCGCTTCCTCTCTCCGTCTATGCGTTTGGAATTACGCGTCGCTCCTTCTGCTCCTTCCCCACTCCTTGCCCCGGATCCCGCGCCCCTCTTGACGCGACGAGAAGCTCGACGAGGTCATTTTCACCCCTCTTTCGTCTTGTCTGTTCCTCTCTCTCTCTCTCTCTCTCTTTTTCCCTCCCGCGGTCGTCGTTCGGATCGTGTCTCTGTTGGTGTCGACCGAGCGACTCGTGTCCCTCTCGGCGGCGCTTCCCAAAATGAGGGCGGAAAGACGCTGAAAGCCAAGACAGAGGAGGAAAAGGAGGAGTGTCGCCCCTCTCCGCGAGAGACGAACGACACTCAATCCTCCTCCAGAAGGAGACGAGAAACGCTCGCCCGCGAGTGGCGCCCCGACCACCGACGCCATGGGCGGCCGCAAGGCCGCGCGCGAGGCGGGCGACGCCCACGCTCCTGCTCCTGCCGCGCCCGCGCCCGACGTCGACAACGACGACAACGACGGCGGCGCGCCAGCCGCCGCCGTGCCCGCGCCCGCCCGCCCGCGCGCGCCGTTCCCCTGGGTCGCCGGCGGGCCCGTCCCGGAGTACCGCGACGGCTTCCGCATCAACATCCGCGAGTTCTTGCGGCGCTTCGCCCGCCCCGTCGCCGTCCGCGGCCTCCCCACCAACGCCTCGGCGTTCGTGGTCGAGCTCTCGCTGCCGCCGCCGCCGCCGCCGCCGCCCGGGGCGGGGCCGCCGCCGCCGAACCGCAACCCGCCGCCGCCGCCGCCGCCGTCGACGACGACAGGGCCGGGCCAGGCGCCCGCGGCCGCCGACGCCGCGGGCGGGCGGAGGACGTCGACCAGCAACCCCTACCCGCAGCGCGCGGGCTCGCACGGTGCGCCGCCGCCGCCGCCGCCGCCGCCGCCGGCCGCCAAAAAGGCCGCCGCGTCCGCGTCCTCCTCCTCCTCGGCGGCGGCGGCGGCGGCAGCAGCAGCGGCGGGGGGCGCGGCCGCGGCCCCCGCCGCCCCGGCCGCGCCCACCCTCCTGCTGCACGTGTTCGAGGAGCGCGAGACCGCGCGCCTCCCTTTGCCGGCCTGCGACCAGTGCCGAGTCATGGGCTGGCAGCACCACCCTGCCGGCGGCCGGCGATACCATTTCGTGCTGCCGTCGGCGGCCGAGATCGCCGACCCGCGGTCGCTGTTCGCGGCGGTCGAGGCGCGCGCGCGGGGGGCGACGAGCACGTCGCAGTTCCGCGGGGTGCTCCCCTCGCACCTGCTCGGGCCGGCGTTCGCGGCGGCGGCGTCGGCGGCGGCGGCGGCGGCAACAGCGGCGGCGGCCTCGGCGGCGGCGGCCTCGGCGGCGGCGGCGCCTGTGCCGGCCCCCGCGGGCGCGGCGGGCAAGGGCAAGAAGACAGAGGCCGCCGAGCCAGCGAAGAAGAAGAGCAAGCTCGGCGCCAAGCAGCAGCAGCAAGAGCCGCAGCAGCAGCAGCATCGGGCGGCTGCGCCGGCCAAGGCCGCGATGAAGAAGAGCAGCAGCAGCAAGGCCGCGGGCGCCGCGAGCGTCGGCCAAAAGGGCGGCAAGGCGGTATCGGCCGAGGCCGCAAAAAAGAGGAAAGCGCCGGCCGTGGGCGCCAAGCGCTCGCGCGCCGCGCTCGCCGAGGGATCGGAGGACAGCGACGACGGCGACGAGGGCGAGGCGGAGCCGGGCGGCGCCGACGGGGAGGCGGAGGAGGACGAGAAGACGCGGCCGGCCGCAGCAAACGGCGACGGCCCCGCCGCCGGCGCCGGCGACGGCGACGACGAGGACGACGAGGACGAGTCCTCGCCGTACGTGTCGCCGGACTCGCCGTTCGACTCGTCCGAGCACCTGCTGCATGGCATGCTGCACGCCAACGGCTTCGGCCACCTCGTGCGCGTCAACGGCGGCCGCGCGCAGGCCGCCGCCCTCGCCGCCGCCGCCGCGCTCGCGCCGCCGCCGGCCCCCGAGCCGCCGCCGCCCGCCCGCTTGCCGCCGCCGCCCCCCCGCTCGGCCGCCGCCGCCGCCGCCGTCGCCGCCGCCGGCCCGCCGCCCCCCCGCCTCATCTTCCTGCCCCCGCGCCCCCCGCCCGCCCCCAGCGCCCCCCGCCAGCGCCTCACCGGCTCCCAGCTCGTCTCCCTCTGGGACGCGCTGTGCGCCCGCCTGCGCGCGCGGCGGGTGTCCGTCGAGGACGTCTCTGCGCGCGCCGGCATGCGGCTGCGCGTGCTGCTGCCGAGCGCGCGCGGCGAGTGGGGCGCGTGGTACGGCGGCTGGGGCTACGGCTTCGGGCGCGGGGGCCTTGGGGTGGACGCGGCGCGGTACGAGGCGGCGGGGCGGGCCGTGCGGGCGGCGGACCTGCGGGCGCTGCTGGCGGACCTCGAGGCGGCCGCCGAGGGGCGCATCGGCGGGCCGTCGGCGACGTCGGCTGCGGCGGCGGCGGCGGCGGCGGCGGCGGCGGCGGCGGCGGCGGCTGCCGGGACCGGGGGCTCTGCGCGCCGGGGCGGCGGCGGTGGCGGCGACGGCGGCGGCAGCGGCGGCGCCCCCCCCGCGGGCAGCGCCAGCGCCGCCGCCGCCGCCCTCATCGTGCGCCGCTACGGCCTCGGCGCCGCGCAGCCGGTCCTCACGCTCGGCGCGCTGCTGCGGCGCCTGCTGCGCCTGTCCGAGCGCCCCGAGCTCTTTGCCGCAGAGGTCGGCGCCGCCGCGGGCCGCAGCGTCGCGCCGCCGCCCGTGCGCGCGCCGCCGCTCGCGCCCCCGCCGCCCCCTGCTGCGGCGCCGCCGTTCGCGGGTGGCGACGCCGACGAGGAGCGCGAAGGGGGCCAGGCGGGCGGCCCACCGGCCAAGCGCGCCAGGACCGCGGCCGCGGCGGCGGCGCAACAAGGGGCGCGCAACAAGGGGCCGCCGCCGGCCGCCGTGCCGCCGGCCGCGGTGCCCCGCGCGTCGGTGCTCGATGCGGCGCGGCTTGCGGTCCCGTCGGCCTCGGCGTCGGGCGCGCCCCTGCTGCCCGCCGGGCAGGTGGCCGCGGCGCTGGCGGCGCTGGCGCGGCAGCTGGTCGCGCCGGCCGGGGCCGCCGGCGGGGGGAGCGGCGGGGGCGCGGGCGCCGAGGCCTCGCGCCCGCCGGGGCGGCGTCCGGCGTCGGCGCGCGAGCAGGGCCGGGGCGGCTGGGGGGGCTCGAGGGCACGGGCGGGCGACGCGCCGCCTCGGCCGCCGCCCGCCGCCGCGCAGCGGCAGGACGCCGACGCCGACGGCTTTTCGCCGCTGTTCCGCGTGGCCAAGGCGGCGTCCGCGGCGATGGCCGCGGCCGCGGCCGGGCCAGCGCGCGCCGAGCAGCCGCTCGCCGCCGCCGTCCCGGCCTCGCCGCGCCTCAACAGCGCCAGCCACCAGAGCAAGAAGAAGCCCACTGCTGCTTGCCCGCCGCCGCCGCCGCCGCCGCCGCCGCCGCCGGTCCCGTCGCCCGCCCCCCCCCTGAGCGCGCAGGCCGTGCTGGCCGTCGCGCGTGCCGCCCTGCGCGACGGGGCGGTCCTGCCGCTCCCCGGCGACCCGGACCGCGCGGTGCTGGTCGAGGCGCGCGAGGGTCGCTCGCACGGCAGGCCCGACCTGAGCGTGCGCGGCCGCGTCGTGGCCGTCGCCGACGCCGACGCCGCTCCCGGCGCCGAAGACGCCGAAAAAGACGCCGAAAAAGGCGCCGAAAAAGACGCCGAAAAAGACGCCGCCGGAGAGGAGGTCGAGACGGCGGCGGCGGCGGCGGCGGCGGCCAAGGGCCGCCGGAAAACGGAGCGCGGCGGCGGCAAGGCCAAGCCGGCGGCGCGGTCGGCCAGCGCGGCCGGCGCCCGCCCGCGCTCGGCCAAGGGAGGGGAGGAGGAGGAGGAGGAGGAGGACCCCGCGGACGCGCCGGCGGCCCGGCCAAACGCGGGCCGCGAGCCGGCGGCGGCGCGCGCCGCCGCCTTTGTCCCGCGGGCCGTCGCCGCGCGCCTGGCCGTGGAGGAGGAGGAGGAGGCCGACGGCGCCCGCGACCGCAGCCGCGACAGCAGCCCCAGCCGCCGCGTCGACTACTCGTACTTGCAGTTTGTCCCGCGGCGCGCCACGCGCCAGGGCAAGCCGGCCGCAGCCGACGGCGGCGACGAGGACAAGGCCGTCGAGTCGGCGTTGCCGCCCGCCGCCGCCGCCCCGCGCGGCCGCTCGCGCCTCGGCGGCGGCAAGGCCCCGGCCGCCGTCTCCGCCTGCGCCGCCGCCGCCGCCGTCTCCGTTGCCGCCGCCGCCGCTCTCCCTCCTGCCTCTGCTGCCCTGGCCCCTGCCGCCGCTTTCGCCGGCCCACCGGGCGAGGACGGCCCGCCGCTCGCCGACCCGCCCGAGTGGCTGCCGCTGCCGCTGCCCTCGCAGCCCCGCACGGCCGCGCAGGAGGCCGCGCTTCAGTCGGCGCGCTCGGCCGCCGCCGCCGCCGCCGCTGACGCCGCCGCCGCGACGGCCGCCTCCCCCGCCGCGGGCGCGGCGAGCGCCGGCGGCGGCAGCAAGAAGCGCCGGCGCCGCAGCACGTTCGCGACCAAGTCCAAGCCGCGCGCATGGCGCTGGGTCGTGCCGCCCTCGGACCCGGCGGTGCTGGCCATGTGGGGCGGGCGGGTGGTCGGCAGCGCGGCCAAGGCGGCGGCGGCGGCTGCGGCTGCAGCGGCTGCGGCAGCGGGCGGCGGCGCGGGTGGCGGCGCCTCCCCTGCCGCCGTCGTCTCTCCGCCGCCGCGCCCGGGCGCCGGCGTCGGCAAGCTCGGCTCCCCGCTGATGTCGCGCCAGGCCTCTGGCCCCTTGGGCGCCGTGGCGCGCGGGCCCACGGGCGGGTTTTTTGCCGTCTCCCCGGTCAGGCGGCGCCAGACGGACGACGGCGGGAGCGGAGCAGCAGCGGCAGCGGCGGCAGCAGCGGCAGCGGCGGGGGGGGCGTCCGCGGGCGGGGGGGCGGACAACGCCGAGCGCAAATATGGGCTCGAGCCGCCCGTCCCGCTGGGCCTGCACCACCACCACATGCTCCTACTCGCGCAGCAGGGGCAGCCGGGCGCGGGCGGAGCGCCGGCCCCGCCGCCGCCCCCGCCGCCCAAGGGCCGGCGGCGCCGCAGAGAGAGGGCGCCAGAGGCGGCGGCCGGGGGCTCGCGGCCGCCGCCCCCGCCCATGGCGGTTCCGCGCCCGGGCGCCCCCCTCCCGCCCGGCGCCTCCTCCCCCACCCGCGAGCAGCTGCTCGTCGACCTGCAGCACCTGTACAACGCGGTGCTGCGCTCGTACGTGCCGCTGGCCGCGGCGCTGCGCGCGCTCGACCGGCGCGAGCGCGACGACGCCGACGAGGCGCGGCGGCGGCAGCGGCAGCGGCAGCAGCAGCAGCAGGCGTCCAAGGGCCGCGGCGGTGGCGGCAGCGCCAGCAAGGGCAAGGCGCCCGCAGGCGCCAAGGCGGCGGCCGCCGGCGCCCCTCCCCCCCTCCCGACGCCGCTCCCTCTTGCGCCGCCGCCGCCGCCCGCGCCGTTTCCGCCGGTCGCTCCCTCCGCCGCCGCCGCCGCTTGCGACCTCGACGGCGGCCGCAACCCGGCGACCGACATGCGCGGGCCCGCGGCGGCGGCCATGTTTGGCCTGCGGCTCGGGCAGTGGCTGCCGCAGCAGGTGCAAGTGCTCCGCGACGCCAAGCACTTTTGCAAGGACTACCACGGCGAGCGCGTCCCGTTGGAGGAGGAGGAGATGGCCGCGTTTGTGGAGGAGCACGCGCTGCGCCGGCGCGAGGCCGAGGGCGAGGGCGCCGGCGGGGCGCCCGACGCCGCCGCGACCGCCGCCGCCGAGGAGGAGGAGCCAAACAAGAAGAAGCAGCGGGCCCTCAAGCTCCTGGGGATCGTCGATCCGTCGTCGGCCGCGCCTCCGCACATTAACCGCGTGATCGTCGAGGCGGACCTGTCCGCCGTGCTCGCGGCCTCTGCTGAAGCCGCAGCGGCGGCCGCCGCCGCCGCCGCGGTCGCCGCCGCTTCTGCCGCGACGCCGTCGGCCGCCGCCGCCGGAGGCAAGCGCCGCGCCGGCGCCGGCGCCACCCCCACCACCGCCCCTGCCGCCCCGCGCGCCGGTCCCGGCGGGGCGGCGCGCCTCGCGCCCACCCCGCGGGCGCCGCCCATGACGCAGCATCGCCAGCAGCCGCCGCCGCCGCAACCGCAAAGGGGCAACAACCGCACGGCCGGCGGCGGCGGCGGCAGCGCCCTGGCGGCCGCGGCGCTGCGCCCGGCGCCCGGCGAGGTGCTGCTGCTGAGCGAGCGCGCGACCCTGCTCGACCTCAAGCGCGCCGCGGGTGCCGCCCTGGCCGACATCTACCCGTGCTGCCGGCTCATGCGCGTCTGGCACGTGGTCGCCGAGCCCCCGCTGCTGCCGCGCCGCCTGCTGCCGGCGGGGGGAGGAGGAGGAGGCCACCACGACGGCGGTCCTCTGCCGCCCCCGGCCGCCGCCTCTGCCGCCGCCGCTGCCGCCGCCGCCGCCTCCGCCTCTGCCTCCGCCTCGCGGCCGCCGCCGCCGCCCCCCCCCTTCCCCCCGCCCGCCCTGCCGGACACCGACGCGGGCCGACTCGGGCGACTGCCCCCGGGCGCCGTCTTCCGCATCGTTCGCGCCGCCGGCGTCGACCCGAGCCCGCGCCTGCGCCACGCGGGAGGGAGCGAGGGCTGGCGCGTGCGGTGCGGGTGCGGCGTGCGCGACGACGACGGCGAGCGCATGGTGTGCTGCGACGCGTGCGGCACGTGGTCGCACACGCGGTGCGCGGGCATCGCGGACGAGGACGACGAGCCGGCGGCGTTCGCGTGCGAGCGGTGCGCGGAGCGGTGGGGCCTGCACCGGCGGCACAGCGGCGGCGCGGGCGGGGCAGCGGCGTGAGAGAGGGAGGGACCGCGCCGCCGCTGCTTCTCTCTTCTTTTCCTTTTTTTGGATCATGATTGCGCGGCATATGGCGGCAGTGTTAAAATGCGTTGGTTGTCGTTTCATGTCAAGAGAATGTGCGCGGTCATTGTCGTATAAAATGCGAGGGGGGCGGGGCGGCGGTGCTCGCGTTGTCGAAAAAAATGCGTTTTTTTTGCGGTTGTGTGTGTGCGCTCCGGGCAAGGGCATAGGGCGGGCGGGGTGGGCCGAAACAGCGGCCGACGCGGCTCTTGTCTCCCGTTTGTACTATCGTGCATGGATCGCGCAAAAGGGGCCGCTCAGTCGTACTGCGGGCGGCGGTTGTGGCGGCGGAGCCCCGGGCCGTCCTGCGTCTGCGCCGCGCGCAGCACCTGCGAGGGCAGCGTGCCGTCGTGCAGCGTCGCGCCGCCCGGCTGCTCGCCGCCGCCGCCCTCGCTGTCCTCCTCCTCGTCGGTCGGCGCGCGCAGGCCCCGCGCCTTTTCCTCCTCCTCCTCGTCGCTGTGCGCGCCCAGGCCGCCCGTGCCGCCCGTGGCGGTGCCGCGGCCCGAGCGGCGCGTGTGCTCGCGCGTGCTGGCGGCGCGCTTGGCCGGGCGCGCCCCCTCGTCGCGGTCCTGCGCCGCGCCGCCGCCGCCGCCCCCTGGGCCGCCGTCGTCGTCCTCGCCGTCGCCGTCGCCGTCGTGGTCGCCGGTCGCCGCCGCCGCCGGCGGCCCCCCCTCGTCGCCGCCCTCGTCGCCGCCCTCGCCGCCGTCGTAGGCGTCCGCCGCGGCCGCCTCGTGCACCTCCTCCTCCTCCGCGTGCTCGTGCTGGTCCGCGGGCGCGGGGGGCGCCGCCGCGGCGTCGAAGCGCAGGGCGCGGCGCCCCGGGCGCGCACCGGCGCCGGCGCCGGCGCCGCCGCCCGAGCGCCCCTGGGCGGCGCCGCCGTCCTTGAGCGCCGGGCGGCCGCGCTTGGTGCCGCCGCCGCCGCCCGGGCCGCGGGCGTCGCCGCTGCCGCCCGCGCCGCCCGCGCCCGCCCGCGCCCTCAGCTCGGCCACGTACACGCGCAGCGGCTCCCACGCCGCGTCCCCCGCGTGGTGCGGCGGCAGGCGCTCCGCCGCCAGCTCCACTTGGTCCGCCAGCCGCCCGGCCTCGGCCGGCGGCAGCTTGCGCGTCAGCGGCGCCACCGCGCCGGGCAGGAACGACAGCCGCTCGGGCGGGCGCCCGCCGAGGGCGTAGCGCACGCCGCCGCGGGCGAGCGCCACCAGCGGCGCCACGTGCAGGTTGAAGCCCGCGTGCGTGCCCGCCACGGCGCGGCACAGGCGCGCGAAGCGGCCGTAGGCCTCCTCAAGCTCGGCGGCGGCGGCGGCGCCCGCGGCGCCGCCGCCGAGGCCGTCCGCGTCGGCGTCGTCGTCGTCGCCGCCGACCTGGCCGGCCGCGCCCGCGCCGCGGCCGAGCGCGACGTCGGCGGCGGCCGCGGGGTCGTCGCGCGCGAAGGGGAGCACGCCCGCCTGGAAGGCCGCGCGCATCGCCTCGAGCTGCATCTCGGGCAGGGCCGCCGCGCCGCCCGCGCCGCGCTTGACCTGGCGGCACACCTCGCGCGCGGCCTCGCCCACGGCCGGGCCGTAGCCGTCGAGCAGCGAGACTAGGCGCGAGCCGAGCTCGACCAGCACGGGGCCCGACACGCAGCCGTTGGCGACGAGCCGGCCGAGCGCGGCGGTGGCCGCCGCCGACTCGGCGTCGCGCGCGGCGCGGCGGGCGACGCGCGCGGCCGCCGCGCGCGCGAGCGCGTCGGCGGCGGCCGCGGCCTCGGCCGCCGAGCCCGCGCCGAGCGGGATGCCAGTCCCGCGCTGCCGCGCGCGCTGGTGCACCTGCAGCGTGCGCTGCAGCTCGGCGCGCGCCTCGGCGCCGGCCTCCTCGCGCTCCTCGTCGGCGTCGGCGCGCGCCTGCGCCGTCGCGAGCACGCGGCAGAGGTAGTCCCACACGCGGCGGACGGTGCCGACGCCCGGCTCGAGGCGCAGGGGCGCGAGGGCGGGCATCTGGCGCCAGCGGGCGCTGCCGGCGACGAGGACGAGGTCGCAGAGGGCGCGGAAGGCGAGGCGGCGCGCGGCGGCGGCCTCGCGGCCGGCGGGGGTGTCGTCCTCGTCGCCGTCGGCCTTGTCCTCCGCCTCGTCCTCCTCCTCCTCCTCGGCCGGCGGCGGCGCCTCGTCCGCCAGCAGGGCCTCCAGCCGCGCGATGAACGCCGCGCGGCGGGACGCGAGCAGCTCGATCGCCTCGGGCGCGAGGGCGCCCCGGCCGCCGCCCTCCTCGTCCTCTTCGTCGTCCTCCTCGTCCTCCTCCTCCTCGGTCGCCTCGGGGTCGTCGTCGTCGTCGCCGGCGCACTTCTTGTCCGCCTGCCCCTTCTTCTTCTTGTTGTGCCCGGGCCCCCCGTCGGCCTGGCCGCCCGCCAGCTGCACCGCGCGCTGCTGCTGCCACAGCAGCTCCATGAACCCGGCCATCAGCAGCGGCTCCAGCAGCTCCATCGGCAGGCGCCGCCCGGACGCGTGCGAGCGCAGCAATAGGTCGACCGCCGCGCCCACGCGCCCGTCCTCGGCGAGCTCGGCGGCGCCGCCCGCCAGCAGCACCTCGGCGCGGCGCACAGACGCGAGCAGCGCGTGCAGGGCCGGGGCGCCGCGCGCGGCGTCGGCGGCCGCGGCGGCGGCGCGCCGGGCGGCGGTCTTGCGCGCGGCGGCGCGCGCCTGCCGCCGCTGCTCGTCGGCCTGCTGCTGCCGCTGCCGCCGCCGCGCGACGCCGCCCACGCCCCCGCCCTCGCCCTCGTCCTCCTCGATCGCGTCCTCCTCCTCCGGCTCGTCGCCCTCCTCCTCGTCCTGCTCCTCTCCCGCGCCCTTGCGGCCCCCGGCGCGCCGCGCCACCGCGGCCGCCGCCGCCGCGCGCAGGGCGCCCGCGGGCAGCGCCTCCACCGCCGCCGCCGCCTGCTGCAGCCGCGCCGCCGCCGTGTCGCACGCGCCGCGCAGCGCCCGCTGCGCCGTCGCGCGCAGCGACGCCGGCGCGCGCCGGGCGCAGTGGACGAGCGCCGCCGCGCACGCGCGCAGCAAAGGGGCGTCGCGCGCGTGGCGGAAGAAGACGTCGGCCGCGGGCGCAAGCAGGCTACCCAGCCCCGAAGCCTCCTGCTTGAGCGCGTACAGGTCGAGGTTGAGCGCGGGGATGCACGCGACCAGCGGCGCCGCCACCGCCGGGTAGGGCTTGGCGGCCGCCAGCAGCGACGGCAGCGCGCGCATGAGCGCGACGGTGGCCGCCTGGTGCAGCTCGTCCGCGGCCGAGGCGGCGGCGGCGAGCGCCGCCGCGCCCGCGGCGCCGCCGCCGCCGCCCCCCGCGCCGCGCCCGCGGGCGGCCTGGGCGGCCGAGCGCTCGGCGGCCAGCGACGCCGCGCGCCGCGCGCTGGCCGACAGCAGCGCGGCCAGGTGCGCCTGCGTGAGCTCGCCGCGCGCCTCGGACGCGCCGTCGTCGGCGAGCACGGCGGCCAGCCATCCGTAGTCGCGCAGGACGTCGGCCAGGGGCTCGAAGAGGGCGTCAACCAGGTTGGCGACGTCAGCCGCGGGCAAGGGGGTGGCGGCGAGCGCGCCGCCGCCGCCGCCCTCGCCGCCGCCGCCGCCCTCGCTGCCCTCGTCCTCGTCCTCCTCAGCCGACCGCCCGGCGGCGAGCGGGCGGCTGCGGGCGAGCGCGGCGGTGCGGCCCGCCATGGCAGGGCCCGCGCCGCCGCCGCCGCCCTCGTCGTCGTCGTCGTCCTCGCCCAGCGCCATCTGGTCCATGCGCTCGAGCAGGCCGGCCAGCTTGAGCTCGCGCGCGGGGCGGCGCGCGAGCGACGCGGCGTCGGCGCCCGCGGTGTCGGCCGCTGACGCCGCGTGGCCACCCCTGCGCCGCCCGCCGCCGCGCCGCCCACCCGCTGCGCCGCCTCCGCCGCCGCTCGTGCCCCCGCGCCCGCCCTGGTCCGCCGCCGCCAGCGCCGCCGCCGTCGGCACCAGGCCCGGCCGCACGCTCAGCGCCAGCGCCCCGTCGCCCTCGAGCAGCCGCGCGCACAGCTGCGCCGCCGCCAGCCGCAGCGGCCGGAAGGGGTCCGCCAGCAGGCGGTGCATTGACGCCGCCTCGCCGTCCGACAAGCGCACGCCGCCGCCGCCGCCCGCGCCGCCGCCGCCGCCGCCGCCGCCCCCGCCCCCGCCCGCTGCGTCGAGCTCGACAAGCGACGTCAGCAGGCGCAGGCCCGACACCGCCACGCCCACGTCGCGGTCGAACGGCAGCTCCTTGAAGCGCGGCGCGAAGCGCGCCGTGAAGTCGGCCAGCGGCGCCACCAGCAACGGCTCGCGGTACAGCCGGCTGAGCGCCGCCACCGCCGCCGCGCGCACGGCCGGCGCGCGGTCCGACAGCGCCCAGGCGAGGTACTTTAGGTAGGCGTCGGCGCAGAAGTCCTGCGGCGCGTCGGCCACCCAGCTGCCGACCGCCGCCACCACCGTGGCGCGGATGGCGTCGCACACGTCGCGGAAGCGGTGCGAGAACACGCCCTGGAACAGGTTGGTGGTCAGGTCGGCCAGGTCGACAGCGCGGCGGTGGCAGCGCTCGACCGTCCGGCGCAGCACGGCGGCGCGCGGGTTGGCGGCGAGCGACTGGGCGGCGGCGGCGTGGGCGGCGGCGGCCTGCGACCCCCCGCCACTGCTGCCGCGGGTGCCGCCGCCGCGCGCCGCGCCCCCCCCTCCGCCCCCGCCCGCGCGCCGCTCCTCGGCCGCCAGCTGCTCCTGCGCCGTCTCGCGCGCCCGCGCCAGCGACCCCCGCGCCGCGATCATCGAGCTCACCAGCTGCGCCGCCGTGACCGTCGCCGCGTGCCGGAAGGGGCGCACGACGCTGCACGAGAGGGCGATGGCCAGGTGGTTCGCGCGGTCCAGCAGGTGATCGTCGAACAGGTGCTCGGCGGCGGCGGCCTCGCGCAGGCACGCCGCCAGCAGCGCGCGGTAGTTGAGGGTGAAGGCGGCGGCGCGGCGCGCGGCGGCGGCGGTGGCGGCGGTGCCGGTGCCGGGCGCGGCGGCGGCCGCCGCGGCGGCGGCGGCCGAGGCGGCGTGCGCGGCGGCCGCGGCCGCGCCGCGCGGGCCCGAGCCCTGCGGGACGGCGGCGGCGGCGGCGGCCGCCGCCGCGCCCGCGGCCGCGCCGCTGCCGAAGTAGTCGCGCGCCACGCCGCCGCGCTCGATCACCGAGCGCGCCAGCCGCCCGACCAGCCGGTCGACGTCGCCGTCCTCCACGTCAGCGGCGGCCACGGCGGCGTCGCTGCCGGCGGCGCGCGCCACGAGGGTCAGCAGCTCGGCGGTGGCGGCGCCGCGGTCCTCGCCGTAGCGAGCCGCCCACTCCTTGGCGGCGCGGTCGATGGCCTGGGGGTACTTGTCGACGATCTCTATTTTTTGTTGGGAGGCGGCGGCGGCGGGGGGGCGGGGGGGGGAGGGCGAGGTGAGACGGGGCGTGAGCGAGCGGCGGCGGCGGCGGGAACCAGGCCTGGGAGCGCAAGAGGAGACGGCGCGACGGACTGCGCTGCATTCAGCGCCCCACCCTCCCCCAAAAAACCTGCTAAACAACGACACCGACGAAGCCTCCTCACCGATCAGCGAGAGGTTGTTCAGCCGCTCGGGCACCTCGTTGGCGGCGCGGCCGCGCTTGCGGGCCGCGCGCGGCGGCGGCGGCGGCATCGAGGCAGCGGCGGCGGCGGCCGGGCGCGCGGCGGCGGCGGCCGACGCGGGCTCGCCGGCTGCGTCGCTGTCGCTCGGCGCCTGGTCCTGGTCCTTGGTGCGGCGCGCGGCGGCGGCGGCGGTGGCCTGTCGGTTCGAGGTGTCGGTAATGTCAAAGTGCGTGAGAGAAAGAGAGAAATTGTCGATGGGACAGCTCTACCTCCCTCTTTCCCCTCACCTTGGCAGCCACGACGCCCTTGCCCTTGGCCGGGACCGAGCGCGGGGGCGTCTCGTCATCATCGGACGCCATCGGTGAGCTGTTTGTTCGGGGGAAGGATTGGATTGGGGGGGGCGGGGCGTCAGAAGTGTCACAGAAAATTTTGAATTTCAAGGCAGAAGGAGAAACGCACCCGCTCTCCGTGCTGGCCGCGGGCCTGACCGGCTCCACGGCGACCGCACGCGATCGCAGCGCGCGGGTCGACGCCATTCCTCGGGCGGGCGGCGACGATGTTTCTGCGATCGGGTGTCGTCGTTTTTTTATTGTGACACGCGGACAAGCATGGGTGGAGCGAAGCAGGATGGTACGTCAGTCATGTGTGTGTGTGTATGTGTGTCAGGGATGCCGCGGTCTGAAAGTCGCCAGTGATGAGAGAGAAAGGAAGCAGGAGAAAGAAAACAAAAGCGAGCGCGGGGGTCCCTCGCCTTGCCCTCGCCTCCTCGCCCCCCTCGATAAATAGCTGCCGGCCGCCACGTCGGGCCCTTTTCATTCAGTTCCGCCTCCACCAAAGTCACCACAACCAAGAGAAAGCAAGACTAGCCACACCCCAGCCGAAAAGAAGACACCCTCACACACGAAACCAAAGCATCGCCGACCGACGCACGCCGCTGCCGTCCCAAACGCCGCCCAAAGGCGCCGTCTCTTTCTGCCCGACCCACCAAAAAACAGCAAGGCCGACATGGCGGATCCGGTGCCAACAGGAGCGGGCCTCGTGCCCACCAACGTCTCAGTCGTGGCGCGCCTGCGCCCGATGGGCCCGCTGGAAGAGGCGTCGTGCCTGTCGGTCGGCGGCGGCGGCGCCGCCGCCGCGGCCTCTGTCGGCTTTTCGGGCGCCGCCGCAAGCGCGTCCGGCGGCGGCGGCGGCAACCACAACAACGGCAGCGGTGGCGGCAACGCGTCCACCCTCACGTTCCGCTTCGATCAGGTGCACGGTGAGTGGACAGGCGTAGTGGGTTTTCGTTTGTTTTCCGCCGGAGGGGGGGGGGGCCAGCAACAAAACAAACGTCCTCGCCCGTCGTCCCCCGCCGCGCCGCTAAGGAAAGAACGTCCCCCCCCTTCAAAACCCACCACCACCAAAATCACGCCGGCAGGCACGGATGCGACGCAGGCGGACATCTTTCAGCACTGCGAGCCGCTCGTAGACGGCATCTTCAAGGGCCTGAACGGCACCATCATGGGTGGGTTTGAGGTCGTGGGTTGATCAGTTGATTCACACCTTCTCGCGGACGCCGCCGACGCTCTCTCGCCCGTCGCCCGTCGCCCCCTGCTGCCCAAACCCCGCACCATCAAGCGCGCCCTCTCTCACCTCTTCCCGCCCCCGGGCTCCAAACCCAAGCAAACTCCCAAAAACTCAACAAACAGCCTACGGCCAGACCGGCAGCGGCAAGACCCACACCCTGATCGGCGCCGTGGAGGGCGGGGACGAGAACGGCAACGCCGGCGTCGTCCCCCGCGCCTGCCGCCTGCTGATGCGCCGCCTGGCCGCCGCCGCCCTGGAGAAACAAGGCGCTGCGACGGCAGCGACGGCGGCGCCCGCCGTCTCCATGACGGCCGTCGAGATCTACGCCGAGCGCGTGCGCTGCTTGCTGGGCGGCGGGCAGAACCTGCCGCTCAAGCAGGACCCGGCGGGGGGTCCCGGCGCCGTGCGCGCCGAGGGCGCGACCGAGGTGCCGGTGCGCGCGGGCGACGCCGCCTCGCTGTCGGCGGCGCTGCGCCGCGCCCTGTCGCAGCGCGCGACGGCCGCCACCGAGATGAACAGCGCGAGCAGCCGGTCCCACTGCGTCGTGACCCTGCGCCTGCTCAGCACGGGCGCCAAACTGCAGCTGGTGGACCTGGCCGGGTCGGAGCGCGCCGACCGCACGGGCGCGCAGGGCGCCGCGCTGGCAGAGGGCGCCGCCATCAACCGCTCGCTGAGCGCGCTGGCCAACGTGGTCTCGGCGCTCGCGGGCGGCGGGGGCGGGATGGGCGAGGAGCGCGGGGCGGGCGGCGCCGCGCTGCCGGCGGCGGCGGCGGCGGCGGCCTCGGAAGCCGCCGGTGCGGGCAAACCGGCGGCGGCGGCAGCGGCGGCGCTGTCGGCGGCAGCGTCGTCGGCGGCGGCGGCGGCGGCGCCCCCCGCCGCGCCCGCGCCCGCCGCCGCCGCGCAGCACGTCCCTTACCGCGACTCAAAGCTCACGCGCCTGCTGCAGGACTCCTTGGGCGGGTGCGCGCGCACGGTGCTGGTGGTGTGCTGCTCGCCCGCGCAGCGCGACGCCGCCGAGACGCTGTCGTCGCTGCGGTTTGCGTCGCGCGCGCGCGGGGTCAAGTGCTCGGTCGGCGCGGTGGGCGCGCCGGGGGGCTCGGCGGCGGCGGCCGAGGCGGCGGCGGCGCTGGCGCTGGCGGCAGCGCGCGCCGAGGCGACGGCGCTGCGCGCGCGCCTGTCGCGCGCCGAGAAGGGATCGTCCTTCCTGCTGCCGTGGGTGCTGCGCTGCGCGTCGGCGGCGGTGCTGGGCGCCTACGTGGCGTGGGAGGGCGGGCGGGCGGAGGCGTGGTGATTTTTGGGGTTTTGTTTGGCGCTCTGGGCAGGACGACACTCGACGGCGCGCGACAGGCGCCCCGCTCTCCCCAACAAAAGGCGTCGGCATCGTCTCCAACGTTAACGATTCATATCTTTCATAGGTCCTCTCTGCACACACCACCTTAATCGCACACGCCACAACAAGAGACCGACAACAAATCACCGAAAGCAACCATGACGACGGCGCACAGGCCCACCTGGGCGCCCGCGCGTGGCGGGGAGGAGCAGGGGGGAAACCGCATGTTCGTGCCGTCGCTGATGCGCTCGAGCAAGGACGCGACCGCGCAGACCAAGCTCAAGATGCGCCAGGATGGGCAGGGCGCGTCGGGCGCCGACTTCAAGGTGGGGCTCTCGGCGTTCTCGGGCTTTTGGCGCGTTCTCTTTGCCCCCCTCACTCTTGCAAAAAGCAATTCTCAACCTGCGCCCCTCTCTCTCTCTCTCTCTCTCCCAATACCACACCACAACAGGAGGAGCTGCTGCGCGAGGAGCGCAAGGCGGCCGCCAAGAAGCTGGGCCTCGAGTTTGAAGGTGAGGCGGAGGAACAACGAGGGCGGCGTCGACGGCGACCCGCCGACGGCGCGCGCGCGCGCTCTGCCCTCTCTCGCAGACGCCGACGACCAAACACTCACTCGACGACGAAAACACACACCCAACCCAACCAAACCAAACCAAACCAAACCCAAAACAGAGGAGAGGCAGCGCGATATCGATCTGCTCAACGCCGGACTGGGCGTAGGCCCCTCGGCCGGCGGAGGAGGAGGACGAAAGAGGCCGCCGGCGGCCATGCTGCCAGAAGCGGCGGCGGCAGCAAGAGGAGGAGACGACGACGACGACGACGCAGCAGCAGCAGCAGCAGCAGCCCCGCGCGGCCGCCGCCTGGTGCCCAACCCCGAGGATGCGGACGACGTCGACGAGGACGACGACGAGAAGAGCGGCGGCAAGGGCAGCGGCAGCGACGGCGACGGCGGCGACAGCGACGACGACGACGACGACAGCGACAGCGACGAGGAGGAGGAGCTGCGCCGCGAGCTCGAGCGCATCCGCCGCGAGCGCGCCGAGGAGGCCGAGCGGCGCGCGGCTGAGGGCGCGGCGCGCGAGCAGGCGGAGAAGATCGAGGAGGTCCGCGGGGGTAACCCCCTACTCGACCTCGAGGGAGGCGCAGGCGGCGGCGGCGGCGGCGTGGGCGGCGGCGGCGCCTCGTCGTCGTCGCTCGTGCGCCGCCGGTGGGACGACGACGTCGTGTTTAAGAATCAGGCACGGGGCGAGCCCAAGCAGCAGCGGCGCTTCATCAACGACACGGTGCGTTCGGACTTTCACCGCCGTTTCATGAACCGGTACATCAAGTGACAGATCACGGTCAGTGTAAATAGCATGTGTGCTCTTCTTTTTTTATCGCGCGGCAGCTGCCTCGAGTTCCCTTGCGGGGGCGACAGCCGCTGCCGCCTGCGCCGCCCTGCGCGCCGCCTCGGCCAAGGGGCCCACGCGCTTGAGCTCGGCCGTCTCCAGGCCGAACCTGCGGTGCTCCGGAAGCGGCGCCCCGGTCGCGGCCGCCTGCAGGATCGACAGCGTGTCGCCGTGAGACACGAGCACGACGACGTCAACCGCTGCCGCTGCGGATGATGCTGTCGCCGCCGCTCGTCCCCCCCCGCCGCCGCCGCCGCCGCCGCCGCCGCCGCCGTGCCGCTCCGCCAGCCGGCCGAGCAGCTCCGCCGCCCGCGCCGCCACGTCCGCCACGCTCTCGCCGTCCCCGACCCCCGGCGGGCGCGACGTCGGGTCGCGTGCGTCGCCCTCCCACGCGGGCGAGTAGCCGGCGTGGCTCCGCAGCTCGAGCGCCGACCCGAAAAAGCGCTCGCGCAGCGCGGGCTCGGGCGCCGGCGGGCCGGCGAGCGCAACGGCCACGGCGGCGGCGGCGGGCGCGGCGGGCAGGGCGGGGTCCGTGTCTCTCCGCGCCATCGCAGATTCGAACGCCTCGGCCGCGAGCGCCGCCGTCTCGAGCGTACGCGAAAAGGGCGACGCGTAAAAGTAGACGTTTCGCGGCGGCTGCGGCGGGGCGCCTGCGCCGTCAGCGTCGTCGGCGCCTGCCGCGAGGAGCGTCGCCGCCAGCCGCCGTCCCGCCTCGGCGGCCTGCTCGCGCCCGGCGGGGGCAAGCGCGTGCTGCGGCAGGACGCCGTTCTCGAGCGAGCTCACGATCAGGCCCGCCTCGTTGGCCAGCGAGCGGCCGTGCCTCATCACGAACAGGTCGACCATTTCGGTTCGATCACGTCACGCGAGAATGAGGAGGGCTTGTACGGTCGAGGGCGGAGCGCACGTGCCCTATGTGATGGGGGAGAGGGGAGGACGATCGAGCGCGCTGTTCGTCCCGAGTGGATTCTGCCGCGTAGTCGGAGTCGGCGTCGCTCAAAAAAAAGAGCGAGCGCGGCCGCCGTCAAATCGCGAGCGCGCTGCCGGTCTCTCGCAAAAAACGGCGGGCGAGCCGCAGTCTGACCGACTGGGGGGTCCATCACGATCACCTGCGGCTGACGCCGCAGCTGCCGATCGCCACCGTCTCGTCGGCGATCGGGTGAGCGACCCCGCACGCGTCGACCTGCGCCGGGAACGAGGCCGTCAGCGCGCACCCGTCCATCGCCAGACCCGACGGCGCCACGGCCTTGGCCCCGCCGCCGCCGCACTTGGTCCGCCAGGTCTTGCCGCAGACGGCCGCGCCGCCCGTGGGTCTGGGGTCCTGGGCGAGCACCACCTCGTCGCCGACCCGGGCGACGAAGCCGACCTGGGAGCTCCTGGCGTTGCGCGGGTTGATGGCGGTGAAGTAGACGTGGTGCTCGCCGCACCCGGGGAACGCGCCGGCGGGGATCTCCGCAAGGCCGCCCGTGCCGAGGATCCCGACGGTCTTGGCCACGTTGCCGGCGGGGTCGACGATCGTGACGGTGACCGGCAGCGACTGGCCGCACGTGTTGGCGGCGGACACGCGCTCGAGCGCGAGCGCCGCGCAGGGCAGCGCGTCGCGGTCGGGCAGCGAGGAGAGTGAAAGGAGCGGCGCGCCCGACCTGCCGGAGCAGTAGCAAAAATCGACGTGGCTCGTCGGGCAGAGCTTGCCGCTGTTGCCGCAATTGGCGGGCGGCTTCACGATTTTTCCCGTCGCGGTGCAGAAGCCCTTGTTGTTTTGGCTCGTCGCGCGGACGGGGCCGGAGAGGGCGCCGGGCGCGTCGGAGGACGAGATGGCGCCGTCGCTGGCCATCGAGACGCTCACGAGATCGCCGTCGCACAGGCCCGTTCCGGCGGCAGGGTCGCGATCACTCATGGTGACGCGGCAGGGGGCGGAGCCACCCGGGCACACAAGTGAGGCCAGCTCTGGCTCGCCGCATTTGAAAACGGCGCCGCCCGAGCAGGCCGCCGCGTCCGTATCGGAGCATTTTTCGAACGCGTTCCCGAGCGGCGACGACGGTGGCGCCGGCGAGGAGGGCGGGTCGGACTTGGCCACGACGCCGGACGCGGAGGCGAGCGCCACAACGGCGAGCGCCACAAGGAGAGGGTTCATCGTTTTTTGCTATTGTGTGTGACAACGTTTTTTTTGCGCGTTATTTTCAGACGCCGCGCGCGGCGACTAGCCCTCTCTTTGGGTTTTGCAAAAGCGGCGACTTGCCGTTTTCTAGCGCTTGTTGGCGCCGCAAGAGCCGACGTTCAGGGTCTCGTTGACGATCGGGTACAACACGCCGCACACGTCTTTTTGAGGCGAAAACGTCGCCGCGATCGTGCAGCCGCTGATGCCGACGTCCGGGACGAGCGTTATCGCCGCGCCTGAGCACGCCGTCTTCCAAGTCTTTGCGCAGATCGATGCTTCAGGGGCCTGTGGCAAAACTTGGTCGCGCAGCGTGAGGTCGTACGAGATGCTCGCCACGAGCTCCGGATGGTCCGGGTGCGTAGCGTAGAACGCGACGTTGAACGTGCCGCAGCCGAGCCTGCCCGCGGCGATGGTGGAGCCCGGCGCCAGCGTCGCGAGGACGACGGATGTGAACTCCTCGTCGGCCACCGTCGAGATCGTCACGACGACGGGCACGGCGACGCCGCACGCGTCGACCGCGGCCAGGTTCTCGAGGACGACGGCTTCGCACGGCAAGGCGGCCCGTTCAGCAAGAGACGCGACGGTCACGGCGGTTTGCCCCGCCGACACGAGACGCAGCGCGCCGTTCTTGCCCGAGCAGAAGCAGACGTCCGCGGTGAGGAGGGGGCATGTTTGCTTCTTGTCGCCACCGCAGTTTTTGGGAGGACGCAGAGGCGAGCTCGTTGCGTCAGGGAAGGTGCAGTACCCGCTGCCGCCCGAGACGATCACCGGCGCGCTGGCCGAGACGATGCCGCGGGCTTCGATCATCAAGTCGCCCTGGCCGTCGCCCTTGACGACCACAACGTCGCCGTCGCAATTCGAGACGCCGGGGACGATGCGGCAAGGCAGAGAGCCGCTCGGGCATTGCAGGGTCTCGATCGTGGGTGTGTTGCCGCACTTGAACGGGACGGACGACGGGGCGCAGGCGTTGGCGTTGGCGGGGTCGGCGTCGGAGCAACTGCCGCCGCCGCCGCCGCCGCCGCCGCCGCCCTCTCCGTCGTCCTCGTCGTAATTGTCGTCCTTGTCGTCCTTGTCGTCCTTGGGGGCGGGCGAGGAGGGTGAGGGCGAGGGAGAGATGTCGTCGTCGTCGCCGTCCTTGTTGTCTTCCTTGTCGTCCTTGGGGGCGGGCGAGGAGGGCGAGGGCGATGCGTCGTCAACGCCGTCTTTGTCGTCCTTGTCTTCCTTGTCGTCCTTGGGCGCGGGCGAGGAGGGAGAGGGAGAGGGCGAGATGTCGTCGTCCTTGTTGTCCTGGTCGTCCTTGTCGTCCTTGTCGTCCTTGTCGTCCTCGTCGTCCTTGGGGGCGGGCGAGGAGGGCGAGGGCGACGCGTCGTCGTCGCCGTCTTTGTCGTCCTCGTCATCCTTGGGGGCGGGCGAGGAGGGCGACGGAGAGATCTCGTCGCCGCCGCCGCCTGCGCCCTTTTTGTAGCACGCGTCCATGTGGCTCAGGCCGCATTGATTCTTGCCCCCGCAGTTGACGGGCGGCCGGAGCGGCAGCTGGTCGGGCCTGTAGCTGCAGTAGCCGTTCCCGCCCTTGACGAGCACCGCCGCCGCGCCGGGGGCGAGAGCGCCGGGCGCCTCGACGCGGACGCCCTCGGCGCCGCCGTCCACGACGGTGACAACGTTGCCGTCACAGTTGTTGGTGCCTGGGACAAAGCGGCAGGGCACAGAGCCGCTCGGGCACGGCAGGGTCTCGATCTTGTCCGTGTTGCCGCACTTGAAGGGGACGGACGACGGGGCGCAGGCGTTGGCGTTGGCGGGGTCGGCGTCGGAGCAACCGCCGCCGCCGCCGTCGCCGCCGCCGCCCTCTCCGTCGTCTTTGTCATCCTGGTCGTCCTTGTCGTCCTTGTCATCCTTGGGGGCGGGCGAGGAGGGCGACATGTCGTTGCCGCCGCCTTTCCAGGGCGGCGGGGCCGGCGATATGTAATCGTCGCCGTTTTTTGGCGGCGGCGGCGAAGGAGTCTTGTCGTCTTTTGGCGGCAGCGGCGACGCGGGAGACTTCTCATCCTTCATGGCAAACATTGGATCCATGCATGGCGAGAAAGCGAGTTCCGGGATAGTTGAGAACGTCGCCGCAGCCGCCGGCGAGGGCGAGGGCGAGGGCGAGGGCGAGGGCGAGGGCGAGAGCGAGGGCGAGGGCGAGGGCGAGGGCGAGAGC
>Ga0209390_10003887_pt1 | contig 23365 bp, 22 predicted proteins | sample BON01_FD_187212 | JGI IMG/M metagenome (GOLD analysis project Ga0209390, IMG submission 187212) | Freshwater microbial communities from Lake Bonney liftoff mats and glacier meltwater in Antarctica - BON-01 (SPAdes) (version 2) | ecosystem: Environmental > Aquatic > Freshwater > Ice > Glacier... | reverse complement strand
GTCGGCGTGGCTGGCCTCATGCGCGCCATCAGCGCCTGACAGGGGCTCTTGCCCGCCAATTTCGGCCAAAACACAGCCCCATAATCATACCACAACCGTTTCTACGGGGTTTGGGAAGCCTGAGCGGGAAAATTGGCCAAAGTAACCTAGCCAATCGACGCGACCATTTTGTGACGGGCGTGAGGCGAGTTTCCACACAGTCTGGACCGTTTCTGGAGCTGAATAATGTGTTGGTTACACTCCATGAAGCAGTAAAAATTGCCGCAATAACCAAAGTTTTGGAGAGGAACCCATAGCATGATTGCCTACGTGACCGTCGGTGCAGATGACATTTCTCACGCGAAACGGTTCTACTCTGCGCTCCTGCCAGCACTTGGCTATGAGCTGGAAGAAGGCTCCGAGGGTCTAAGCTACGTGCTGCCTGCACAGCCGGGTCAGTCTGTCGCTCTACCGGATTTTTACGTTAAACCAACCTTCGACGGACATCCGGCCTCTGCTGGGAACGGTGCTATGGTCGCATTTGAGGCCCGTAGTCAAAAACAGGTTCGCGACCTTCACTCCGCCGCGCTTGCCGCAGGTGGATTTGACGAGGGCCAGCCCGGATTTCGCGCTTCGTATGGGCCTCATTTTTATGTCGGCTATCTTCGCGACCCTCAAGGCAACAAAATCGCACTGTTCTCCAGCGATCCTAACGAACCCGGACGAGACGGGTAACGCAAGAGACGAGGGCGCATTGTTCGAATACTGGGATCTGGGGGTCCGCTCCAGAAACGCTCCTTTCTGGAAGGTCATCAAAAAGGCAAGTTTTCTGCTGCCACAAACCCCATTCAAAACCTAGGCCGTTGTTGAAGGTTTGTGCCAATGCACGAAGGCCGCCAGCCGGGGCCGCGCATAGTGTTGGCAAAGTCGGCGGGGCAACGCGCCCCGCCAACCCCGCCAATCCCAAGCCGTTATTGCAAAACCAACCCCTCTGGCCAGCTCATCGTATAGGCCAAGGTCACGGTCTCTTTCCCGCCCGCCACCAGATCGAAATCCCAAGCCAGAATGCCGCGCTGGGCGTCTACGTTGGTTTCCGACGGCGCGGGGCTGGCGGAGACCTCAATCTCCAGATCGGTCTGTTCGGTGTAGGGCACCTGATCCATCAGCCGCACCGGCCAGCTTTCGCCGCCCAGATTTTCAACCGTAATCACCACCTCTTCGCTCAGCTCATTCGTCGTGCTCAAAATCCCGGTCTCGCCCCCTGTCCGCACCGGCATATCGCGCTTTATGCGGATGGTTTCCAGCGCGCCAAAGGCCATCTCGGTCTCGGCCCCCGGGGCAATCAGCCCCAGTGACGTTCCACCCACCAAAACCCCCTCACGGAAGATCAACGCCTCACCCGGCAGGATCGGCTCTGCGCCATTCACAAAACTGGCCATCACAAAGGCCGAGGTGTCATAGCGGGGCACCGCCCGCGCCTCGACCGTGGGGGCAAAACTCAACTCATCCAAGGGCAGCCGCAGATCGGCCACGCCAGAGGCCACATCAACACTGCGCGGGTAGGTATAGACAACCGTATCCCCCTCCATCCCGGCGGCCATCGTTATGCTGGGCGCAGCCTCCATCGGAATTGGCGCAGCGGCGCGGGCCATATCGCTGCTGCCAAAGGCGTTCAACTCCTCTTGCGTCATCTCTGGCCCAACGCTGCGCAGATCGGGCCAAAGCCCGCTGGGGGCCGATTGCTCTGCAGGGCGCGAGGTCGACAGAACCAGATCAACCCCGGCCCAATCCTCGCCCGTGTTCTGGGTGACCAGCACGCTGCGGTCCAACGTCACGGCGGCGGTGCCCTCGCGGGTCAGATCCACTTCGTAGAACGGCCGCCAGCTGGCAGCATCGACATAGTGGGTGACGGTCATCACCGCCTCCCCAGCCACACCTTCAACCGCCACCGACAGCGCGGTATAGTCATTGTCACGTGCGGGCAGGGCCGCAAGGGCGGCTTTTGCCTTGGCAAGATCTTCGCGTACTTGCGTCAATGCGTCGGTTGCGGGCCACACATCCCTGCGGGCCAAAGCGGCCTCTTCCCGTGCCGCAAGCGTTTCCGCCCCGATCATGTCCGCCGTAGCCTTTAGGCTTTCGGCCGAAGCGCCATCAGGCAACGATCCGGTAAAGGATCCCAGAAACGTTGCCCGCGCCATCGCCGCTTCCACGCGGGCCTCTGCGATCTCATAGGTCGCATAGGCTTCGCTTTCAGCCAGCAGCAACCGGTCAATTTCCGCTTGCGCAGCGGTCTGCTCTGGTGTCAGGCCCTCATCGCGCGGCGGCAACCGGTCATCGCGCAGCGAAAACGCGCCGAACTCTACGCCTTCGGATGCCGTCAACCGCATCAACCCGGCAAAGGTGTCGCCGGGCAGATCGGTCACCAGCACTTCATGCGGGCCAGCCGAGGGCAGGGTGAACGTCACCGTCCGGGTGATTTTCGCACCGTCGGGGTAAACCGTGACAGCGGTAATCGTGCTATCGGCTGTGATGGTATCGGCCAGCGCGGGCATAGCGGTGGTGGCAAGCAAAAAGGCAAGCAAAGGGCGCATTGGGTGGCTCCGGTTCAATGGGTCATTGCAGGGCAGGCTAGGCCTCGGATCACGGTTGCGAAAGGGTGGAAAACCCGTCCCAAGGAATGCGCGGTGGCGCGCGTTACATCATGTCAAACGTCTGGGGATCAGGGCCGCAGCGTGCACCTTCGTCCAAGGCGGCAATCGCTGCCATTTCAGTCTCAGACAGGGCGAAATCAAAGATATCCATATTCTCGGCCAGCCCCTCGCGTCGGGTAGACCGTGGAATGACCGAAGCGCCGATCTGCACATGCCAGCGCAAAATCACCTGCACCGAGGTTTTGCCGGTGCGGGTTGCCGCTGCCAAAATGGGCTGGGCGGCAAAGCTGTGCCCGCCGCCTAGCGGAGTCCAGCTTTGGGTGATGATGCCGTGCTTTACATGAAACGCCCGCAAGGCGGGCTGTTGCAGGCGCGGGTTGATCTCGATCTGGTTGACCGCCGGGGTCACGCCGGTCTCATCCATCAACTGCTGCAAATGCGGCGGGTTGAAGTTGCACACCCCGATCGACAGCGCGCGGCCCTCTTCGCGCAGCCGGATCAGCGCCCGCCAAGTTTCCACATAAAGATCGCGCGCCGGGCAAGGCCAGTGGATCAGCAGCAGATCCACCGGGTCCAGCCCCAGCCGATCCATCCCCTCATCCGCAGCGCGCAAGGCGGCGTCAAAGCCTTGGGCGTTGTTCCAGATCTTGGTCGTCACGAACACCTGATCGCGCGACACTTTGCTGGCCCGCACGCCCTCACCCTGGCCAACTTCATTGCCATAGGCCGCAGCGCCATCTACCAAACGGTAACCCATCTGCAAGGCGGCCGCCGTGGTCTGGGCCGTGGTTTCCTTTGGCACCTGCCATAGGCCAAAGCCCAGTTGCGGCATCTGGCGGCCATCGTTCAGAGTAAGCATCGGTTGGGTCATGGCAGCACCTTTCCTTAAAGGGCAGCAACCTTGCTGCCCGGGTCCGCTTGCAACGGGTGGATCGGCACATGGTTGGCATAGCGCCAGGCCCGCACCGCAGATCTTTTCCCGAAGATCGTCTGATCTTTCACGATTTCCGACCAAAGCGAAAGCAGAATGCCGCGCGCGCCTTTGCCATCGGGCATATCCATCGTCACCGTTCCGCGCTTTTCATCGCGCCACAAGGCCACCGATTTGCTGCCGCCAGTGCGGGCGAAATTAGACCGCTCTACCAGCGCGTTCGAGGTGAAAGACAGAACCGCGCAGCCCGGATCATCCGACAGCGCCGCCGCATATTGGCCCGGCCACCGCACTGGAATCTGCGCGCTGTCCATCAGCAAGGCAAAGACCAGATTGGGCCCGACAGAGCGCAAAATATCATGGCAGGTGTCAGACCGTGCCAATTCCTCACAGATCAGCGCCGCAAAGGCCGAGTCTTTGCGAAAGCGGTGAAACTGCATTTCCCGCTGGCCCACAATGCTGGATTCCCACCAGTTCGACACGCTTGGCGTCAGCACGCTGGACAGCCCATAGGCCTCGACCTGCGCGCGATCAAGCCGCCAACGGTGATGCTTGCGGCGGCTGTTGGTGATGTGGTTTTTGGCTTCATTGCGCGCCCACACCCGCGTCAGCAAAGTGTTGGCCTTTTGCCCGTCACAATTGCTGGAGGCTCCCGCGAGAACAAATTCCAGGCTGGGGCAATTCTTCTTTAATGCGTCGCAAAGCCTCTCGAAGGTCTCATAACTCAGCGCATACTCCGGCAGGATCACGGCATTGACGGATCGGGTCTGCTTTTTCGTCGCCGCTAACAGGCGGCAGCAATCCTTGATGAACTTGTAAGCTAAAGCCTTGTCGATCCAAGGCTGTTTCAGCTTGAAATTGCCCCAGTTCGGCTTGTTGTTGTGAAGAATGTCTCTGTCATGCCCCTCTTGCCCGATAACCTCAAAATCGGTGGCGTCGATTGAAAACGGGGCCGGGATCAGCAAGATATCCAGCGTCTCTTCGTCTTCACCCATCGGTTCCGCTGCGGTCATGTCCCATGAACACCGCATCTCGCCCCTGCCGGGCAGCAGCGACAGGTTGCGCGTTGCATTGCGAAGGGTAGAGCCGACAGCGGCGATCCGCATCTTTGGCAAGACGCAAACCACGTTTGTGTCGACCATCTGGGTCAAAGATGCCGGGGGTTTTCTAACCGTAGTGCCACGCGTGTCACCTGAATATTTGGACTGATAAAGCGAATCCAGACAATGGCCCATCATCGTTCCCTGCAGCCGGTCCGAAGGGTAGTTATACAGACGAACCGCGGTCAGATCCGCAATCAGCATCAGGGAAAAGGCGGCAATCCACCAATCTGCCTTGCCGGCCTATTCGGGACTATAGGCGCCGCAATTGGTGGGGGAATCCCAAGCCGCCAATAGCGTATCCCAAAACTTCTGCACTGCGGGCGGAGGCCCCGGACTTGGATCACAGGCGAGGTCTTTCTTTGGGTGCCTGAAATACCCGCCGCGCTTGCCGCCCCGCCATGCCCAAGCAAGATCATCGATCAGATCTCGCTGAACCCGGTCCAGCACGAATTGACCATCCACTGCCTTGGCAAAAGGGTCCGGGTCAAAGAACCCGACGATGCCGCCTTGTTTGCAAAGATACCCCGTTACGGCGAAAAGATCTGTTGGAACGCTTGGCGCACCCTGCCAAAGCGCGGTTCCGTTGTCGCTGTCAGAGCCGCTTTTCTTTTCTTGCCGTATCTCTCCGGGAAAGGTGCCTTTGGGAAGAACCGTGCGGATGGCATTCCCGACGGTTTGGCGATTTTGGTTGTTCATTGGCACACTGACATTGATGTCACTGAACTTTAGCGTCTGGCCCGTCCTCCGTCAACGTTCATTTGCATTTGAACGATCATTCACAAAGACCATGGTAAAGACCATAGTATTGCCGCGCCCCCGTCACGCCCCCGTCACGCCCCCGTTACGTCTGCGTGCAAAGCTCTGGCATTGCCGACCAGTTAACCCATCTTTTAGATGTGTGTGGGATCGGTTGGTTTACGAAACCACTGTTGACCGGGGCGGCGTTTCGGCTTGCCGAGACGCTACAACGGTTGTAACGCTTGACAAAAATAGCAGGCGGCCAGTCGCCGCGTGACAAATCAGATGACTTCTATCGCGTCAGAAAGTCTCTTCAATGAGCGCCGCAAAGAAGCCCGGGAAAAGCTTCCGGGAAATATCAGCGCGATGGTTGAAGCCTATGTAAAAATTGCAGTATCCAGAAATCCGAGCTTCAGTCCAGACGACGCTTTCCGCACAAAACTGAGGAAAGAGTTGGAAGAGCAATTGAGCCAAGCATAGCCCGAACGCCAGCCTTGCCGAGACGACTCAGGACAAGACGGCGCCAATCACTTGGCGCCGTCTTTTGCGTTTCAGCCCTTTTTCAGCACTCGGCTGCCCAGCAATTCGGCAATCTGCACTGCGTTCAAGGCCGCACCCTTGCGCAGGTTGTCAGACACGACCCACAGGTTCAGCCCGTTGTCGATCGTGCTGTCTTCGCGCACGCGGCTGACAAAGGTGGCATACTCGCCCACACATTCGGTCGGGGTGATGTAGCCACCGTCTTCGCGCTTGTCGATCAGCATGACGCCCGGCGCCTCGCGCAGAATGTCCTGCGCTTCTTGCCAATCCAACGGCTCTTCAAACTCGATATTGATCGATTCCGAATGGCCCACAAACACCGGCACGCGGACGCAAGTCGCCGTGACCTTGATCTTGGGGTCCAGGATCTTTTTGGTCTCGGCCACCATTTTCCACTCTTCCTTGGTCTCGCCCGAGTCCAGGAAAACGTCGATATGCGGGATCACGTTGAACGCAATCCGCTTGGTGAACTTGTTGGGCGGCACGTCCTTGACCGGGTTATAGACGGCTTTGGTCTGCTCCCACAGCTCGTCCATGCCCTCTTTGCCTGCACCGGAAACGGACTGATAGGTGGACACCACCACCCGCTTGATCCGGGCGCGGTCATGCAAAGGCTTAAGCGCCACAACCATCTGGGCGGTCGAACAGTTGGGGTTGGCGATGATATTGCGCTTGGCATAGCCCATGATCGCATCCGCGTTCACTTCGGGCACGATCAGCGGCACGTCATGGTCATATCGGTAAAGGCTGGAGTTATCGATCACCACACAGCCCGCCGCCGCCGCCTTTGGCGCGAACTCTTTGGTCGCAGCGGAACCCACGGCAAACAAGGCCATATCCCAGCCGGTAAAATCAAAGGTCGCCAGATCTTTGGTCTTCAAAGTTCGGTCGCCAAAGCTGACGTCTGTGCCCAGCGATTTGCGAGAGGCCAGAACAGCCATCTCATCCACCGGGAACTCGCGCTCGGCGAGGATGTTCAGCATTTCGCGGCCCACGTTGCCCGTTGCACCCACGACAACGATCCTATAGCCCATCGGGGTCTCCTTTGTGCGCCCCCAAACGGGGCCGTGTCCGGTTAGCGCAAGGCGATGCAGGGGGAAAGCGGATTCGTCGTGTGGCTAGTCTGTCCGGTCTTTGGACAGCAAATAGATCATCAATCCAACCGCCACAAAGACGCTGTAAAACGCAAACAGCGCAAAGTAGGGCGTCGCGGGCGGGGCTGAATTCAGCACCCCTTCGGCCGGTTGCATTGCGCTATGCAGCCGCCCGGTCAACACTTGCATGATCCCGGCTGAGCCTATGCCGCACAGGTTGATCAAAGCCACGCCCCGACCCGTTAGATGGGGCGGCAGGAACGCCCGGCCATGCGCCATCACAACCGCGAAACTGGCGCCGAAAAAGCCCACGCCCATGAACATCAGCGTCGCCCAGACCACGCCCGCGTCTGGCGCATAGGCCAGCCCGGCCATGCAGGCCAGCATCAGGGCGTTGCCCACAAAGATCACCCATTTGCGGGTGCCCAGCCAGCGATCCAGCGGCCCGTAAAGGAAACTGCCCGCCACCATCGCCAGCCCCATCCACAGGCTGACCTGCCCGATCCCAGACCGATCCAGCCCGTAAACATCGGTGAAATACGGCCCCAGCCACAGCCCGCGCAGCCCCGCCGCCGGGGCATAGCAGACGAACATCATTGCGAAAATCGGCCACAGCGCTGGGGTTGCCAGCAGGGTCAGCACCGACCCTTTCGCCCCCGTCGCTGCCGCCTTGGCCGGGTCGCGCACCAAGGCCGCCACCACAACCGCGGCAAGCGCGGTAACCGCGGCCAAAGCCCAGACCGTCTGCCGCCAGCCAAACCCCTCTACCGCCATACTCAGCGGCAACGACGCCGCGATATTACCCAAAGACCCCACCCCGATCGTCACCCCCGCCAAGGTGCCAAACACCGCAGGCGTGAACTGTCGCGCAAAGATGTAAAAGCTGGCCATCAGAACCGGCGAACAGCCCACCCCGATCAGTGCCATCGCCACCACCAGCATCCCCGGCGTTTGCGCCATCGCAAACAGCCCCGCGCCCACGGCCCCCACCATCAGGGCCGCCGCCGTGGTGCGGCGCGGGCCGATGCGGTCCAACGCCTCTCCCACCGGGAATTGCATCAGGGCAAAGGCCAGAAACCAAGCCCCCGAGGCCATCGCAAGATCGGCCTTGCTGGCCTCCAGATCGGCCTCCAGCACCGGGGCCAACACGGCCAGAAAGGCGCGGTAGAACTGGCTTAGAATATAGCCAAGGATCAGGGTGATGATGCCAGCGCGCATAAATGCCTCCGTAAAGCTGCGCGGTTGTCGCGCGCCGGGCGCACGGGCGCAAGTGGACCCTTGCTTGCGGCGCAACTCCGGCGCCATATGATGGCATATTGTCCGACAGGAGATTTTGATGCGCCCCGTCCTTATTGCGGCTTTCATGCTGGGCCTGCCGGCCCTTTCGGCCCATGCCAATGATGGGTTTGGCGGGCTATCCGCCACCGGCCTGACCTTTGGCCAAGCCGATGTCATCGCGATGAAATCCGAAGATCTCTACATCAGCCCCACCTACATTTCTGTCGAATACGTCTTTGCCAACACCACCGATCAGGATGTGACCGGAGAAGTGATCTTTCCCCTGCCGCCCATCCAGATCGGGTTTCTGGATCAAGGCATGATCAACCTGCCCGAAGATCCAACCCGCGAGAATCTGGTTGGCTTTACCGCCACTGTCGATGGTCAGCCCGTCACCGTGCAGATCGACCGGATCGCCGTTGTGGAAGAGCTGTCAGACGAACCCCGCCCGGCGTCGCAAAACTATGACACCCCCGGCCGCGATGTTACCGCCGATATGGCGCGCCTTGGCCTGCCACTGACGCTGGATATCGACGCCGTCCGCGCCGCCCTTGCCGCCCTGACCGTCGAACAGCGCCTTGAGGCCAAAGCCGCCGGTTTGGTTGATTTCTATGATCCCGAGGCCATCGACGTGGCGGATAACACCTATGCGCTATGGTCCATCGTCTACCGCTATCACTGGACACAAACCTTCCCCGCCGGGGTAGAACTGCGCGTCAAACATGGCTATGACAACCTGCCCCCCGGCGGGTTGTTTTCCTGGACCGACCCGCCCGAAGACTATCAAGCCGATCTGATCGACTCGCATTGCATCGATGCTGGCACCTCAAGGGCGCTGATCGCGGCGTTGAAAAATCCCGAAGGCTCGGACTACGGAGATTTGGGCACCGCCTATTTCATCTCTTACGTCCTGCGCACGGCCAATTCCTGGTCCGGCCCTATCGGCACCTTTCGCCTGACCATCGACAAGGGCAATCCTGACAACGTCGTCTCGCTGTGCGCCGATGGTGTGGTGAAAACCGGGCCCACCACCTTTGTGGTGGAAAAGACCAATTACACCCCTGACCGGGATCTGGAGATTCTGGTCGTTGTGCCCGCCAATTACTAAGGCCTAATCCAGCGTCGGCGCGCCACCCTCAGCCGTGCGCCGCGCAATAAACCCGGCCAACCGCTCTGCCGCCTCTGCGCCCCGTGCGGGGGGCGGAGTGTCGGCCAAAACCCGCTGCCAGATCCCTGTCGCCCGCTCATCCGACCGCTGGCTGCCTGCCTTTTCCCAATTGCCATGGTTCGACAGATCGGCCACCAAAGGCTGATAAAACGCCTGCTCATACCTCTCCATCGTATGGCTTGCGCCAAAGAAATGCCCGCCCGGCGGCACCTCGGCCAAAGCGTCCAGCGCGAAGTCTTCCACCGTCTCGCCCACCGGGCGGCACATCTCGGCCATCACCTGCAGGCCTTCAATATCATTGATGAATTTCTCATAGCCAAAGGACAATCCGCCCTCCAGCCAGCCCGCCGCATGAATGGTCAACGTCGCCTGTGCCAGCATCGCACCCCAGACCGCATTGCCGGTTTCCTGCGCTGCCTGCATATCGGACGTGTTGGATGCCGACCCGCTGGCGCTGCGCCAAGGCAACCCGATATGCCGCGCCAATTGCCCCGATCCCAACTGCATCTTCAGATGCTCTGGCGTGCCAAACGCCGGTGCCCCCGATTTCAGATCGACGTTCGATGAAAACCCCCCATAACTGACTGGCGCCCCCGGTTTCGTCATCTGCGCCAGCACAATGCCGCCCAACGCCTCGGCATGTTGCAACACCAAAGCCCCCGCCACCGTCACCGGTGCCATAGCCCCCGCCAGACAAAATGGCGTCAGAATGCTCATCTGTCCCGCCCGCGCAAAATCAATCACGCCTTGGGCCATCGGCACATCATACATGCGCGGCGAGTTGGAATTGATGACCCCATAAGCCCAGACCCCATCTGCCCAATCAGCTTCTGAAAGGTCCAGCCCGATCCGGATCATCTCAAAACTCTCAGTGACCTGTGCCCGCCCCCGGGCATAGACAAACATCGGCTTCTCGCCATGCGTCATCTGCCCTTGCATCATTGCATAATGCCGCAGATGCACCGGAACATCCTGTGGCTCTGCCGAGGGCCCGTGAATGTGGATCACATCAAAAGCCTGCTGCAACGTGGTGGTTTCCAGAAAATCTGCCAGACTGCCGGGCCTGCGCCCGCGCAAACGGTCTGTCACATTGGGGCACCCAGCCCCTGCGGCAAACAACGCCTGCCCCGGTGCATAATCCCGCTCTCGGGCCGGATTGGCCGCCCGCAACCGCCACCTCTTCGGCGCGGTCCGCAATGCCTCAGCCACCATATCACGGCCGATAAAGACCATATCGCCGTCCACCCGCGCGCCTGCGGTCGCCAGAATATCGCGCGCCTCGGGCAAGAGGATGCTTAGCCCCAGATCCTCCAGCACCGCCAAAGCCGCGTCGTGCAGCGCGTGAACGCCCTCATCGGAAAACACCCCTTGGGGCGCAAAGGCATGGGTTAACTGGGTGTAATCAGTGCGTCTTTGAACGCGGGTTTTGCTACGTGCCATAGGGTCAGGCTAGGGCGACACCCGCCGCCAAGCCACCACAAAAACGACAAATCAGGTCGCCTGTGGCACCATCCGCCGCTCTCTCACCGGCAAATGCACCACCGCCGAGAACGCCCCCACGCCCACCCCGATCCACCAGACCAGCGTGTAATCCCCATTCAGATCAAACATCTTGCCACCCAGCCAAACCCCCAAAAACCCGCCGATCTGATGGCTTAGAAACACAAACCCATACAGCGTGCCCATATAGCGAATGCCATACAAATGCGCGACCAACCCGCTGGTCAGCGGCACCGTCGCCAGCCACAACGCCCCCATCACCGCCGAGAATATCAGCACCGAAACTGGCGTGATCGGCAGCATGATAAACACCGCCGCCGCAATCGTCCGCGCCGTATAAATCCCCGCCAACAGGTATTTCTTCGTATACCGCTTGCCCAACCACCCCGCCGTCACCGTGCCCATAATGTTGAAAATCCCGATCACCGCAATCGACAGCGCCCCCAGCCCAGAGGTTGAGGTGATGCCAATCGCCGCCAGCATCCCATTGGGGTCAATCGGCCCGCACATCTCTGTCACAAAGGCTGGAAAGTGGGCTGTGATAAAGGCCAACTGATACCCGCAAGAGAAAAAACCAAGGAAAATAAGGGTATAGGATGGATCTTTGATCGCCCGCACCAGCACCTTGCCCAGGCTCTCCTCCAACTCCGCCTTGGTCGCCACAACGGGCGAGCGGATAAAGGGCAGTGCAAACAGCGTCAGCAAGATCACACAAGCAAACACCATGAACACCGATTGAAACGGCATATAGTTCATCAAAATCTCAGCCGCAGGCGCACCAAACACCTGCCCCGCAGACCCCGCCGCCGTCGCAATCCCCAAAGCCATGCTGCGGTTTTCAGCCGAGGACGCCCGGCCCACAATCGCCAAAATCACCCCAAACCCGGTGCCCGCAATGCCAAAGCCGATCAGAATGTTCAGCAGCTGATGCTGCCCCGGCGTAAAGGCATATGACGACAGCACCAGCCCCAAAGCGTACATCAACGCGCCAGCGATAATCGCCTTCCGGTCGCCAAACTTCTCGGCCAGCATGCCGAAAATCGGCTGCCCAACCCCCCAGGCCAGGTTCTGAATCGCGATGGCCAAAGAAAACTCCGCCCGCGCCCAGTTAAACTCTGCCGCAATCGGAATCTGGAACACCCCGAAAGACGCGCGAATTGCAAAGCCCAGCATCAAGATCACCGATCCGGCAATTAGAACGGGGGTGATCAGGGGGGTTGCTTTGCTTTGCATCTGCGGCTTCCTTGCACAGTTTGCGCAGACCCTGACGCCCAACGCCAAGCCGGTCAATCGGTGAATTGTATTGCCCACAATGCCTTCCCGCCACGCCCGCAAACGTCTAACAAGGGCCAACAACAGGGGGCGAAGATGACCGATTGGTGGAAGGGGGCCGTGACCTATCAGGTCTACCCGCGATCATTTCAGGACAGCAACGGCGACGGTATCGGCGACCTTCCCGGCATCACCGCCCGCCTTCCCTACCTCGCCGATCTGGGCGTCGATTGCCTCTGGCTCTCACCGTTTTTTGCCAGTCCGATGAAGGACATGGGCTATGACGTCTCTGATTATTGCGAAGTCGATCCGATGTTCGGAACCCTTGCCGATTTCGACACGCTCGTCGCCCGCGCGCACGCCCATGGCCTGCGCATCATCATCGACCAAGTGCTGTCGCACTCCTCAGACGCGCATCCGTTTTTCGGCCAAAGCCGCGCCGCGCGCAGGGGCGAGAAGGCCGATTGGTATGTCTGGGCAGACCCCCGCCCCGATGGTACCCCACCGAACAACTGGCTCTCAGTTTTCGGTGGCCCCGCCTGGACATGGGATGCCCGTCGCCATCAGTTCTACCTGCATAACTTCCTGACATCGCAGCCAGATTTCAACTACCATAATCCAGCTGTCCAAGACTGGGCGCTAGAAACCCTGCGCTTTTGGCTTGATCGCGGCGTCGATGGTTTCCGCTTTGACACGGTAAACTACTACTTCCACGACCCCGAATTCCACAACAACCCCCCAGACACCCGCAAAAAGCCAAAGCCCGAGTCGAACCCCTATGAAATGCAAGAGCATCTCTTCGACAAGAACCGCCCCGAGAACCTTGGCTGGTTAACCCGCATCCGCACCCTTTTGGATGAATACGGTGCCATGGCCGTGGGCGAGGTTGGCGAGTCGCAGCACGCGATAAAACTGATGGGTGCCTATACCGAACCGGGCCGTTTGCAGCAGTGCTACAGCTTTGAAATGCTGGGCAAAGACCATTCCGCCGCCTTCTTTCGCGACCGGGTTGAGGGCTTCTTCAAAGGCGCGCCGCAGGGCTGGCCGATGTGGGCGTTTTCCAACCATGACGTGCCCCGCCATACCACCCGCTGGGCGGAAATGGCTGCAGATCCTGACGCGCTGGCCAAACAATCCGCCGCCCTTCTGCTCAGTCTTGAAGGCTCGATCTGCCTTTGGCAGGGCGAAGAGCTGGGCCAGACCGACACCGATCTGGCGTTTGAAGAACTGACAGATCCGCAAGGCATCGCCTTCTGGCCCGCCCCGGTTGGCCGCGACAATACCCGCACGCCGATGGTCTGGGATACCTCCCCTCAGGCAGGCTTTACCACCGACCAGCCGTGGCTTCCGGTCAAACCCCCGCAAGCTGCGCGGCATGTGGCGGGGCAAGCGGGCGCGCAAGGGTCGGTGTTGGAATGCTACCGCGAGATGCTGGGGTTTCGGCGCGAAAGCCCAGCGTTACGCTTTGGAAAGACACGGTTTCTAGACACAGCCGAACCCGTTCTGGCCTTTGAGCGGATCATTGAAGGGCAAACCCTTCTTTGCCTCTTCAACCTATCCCCCCAGCCGCAAACCGTTGCCTTGCCCGCCCCCGGAACCCCGGTTGGGCCCGGACTTGCGGCCTCGGTCACGGCGGACAAAGTCAGGCTTGGCCCCAACGGCGTGCTGTTCCTAGACCTGCCGACAGGGGGCTAAAGCACCACCCGCGGCTCGGCCACGCCAGAGGCGGCAACCGTCACTGCAAAGGTCTTGCCCGCCTCAGGATTGGCGGCCAAAGCCTCAGCCGTCATCCCCTCTCGGGCGGATGTAATATACAGCGTCGCCAGATCCGGCCCGCCAAACCCGGCGCAGGAACTGTGCGGCGCAGGCACTTGAATGATTTGCGAAATCCGGCTGTTCGGCTCTACCGCCACCACCCGCGACATGCCCCATTGCGCCAGCCACATCACGCCCTTGGCGTCGATGGTGGCGCCATCGGGCAGCAGCCGCTCAGCCGTCAGATCCAAAAACACCTCCGGCGCGCCAACGGGCCAACCATCCGGGTCCAACGCCACCCGCATCACCCGATGCGTTAGGGTATCCGAGAAATGTGCAAAGCGGCCGTCCAGCGAAAAGCAGATTGAATTCGGAATGGTCAGCCCCGGAAAAATGCAGCGCACCTGCCCCCGGTAATAGCGCCAGATCGCCCCGCGCCCCGGATCATCTCCGCCGCGCTTGCCCATGGTGCCCCACCAAAAGCCACCCTGACGGTCGGCCCGGCCATCGTTTGACCGCGTTGCGGGCTGGCCCGCCGAGAGCGTGGTCAAGGGTTTGCGCCGCCCGGTGGTCAGGTTGAACAGCATCAACCCGCTTTCGCAGGCAATCACCAATTCCTCTTCCGAGGCCCAGCCAGCCGCCGAAACCATTTCGGGAAAGGTCCATTCTTCCGGGCCCGCCGCGGTGTTGGACAGCAGTTTGGATTGCAAAATGTCGAACCAGAACAATTGGTTCCGCTTGGGGTGCCAGAACACCCCTTCGCCCAAGGTGCAGGGGCGCGGATCGAAGATCATTTGGCAGCCTCCCAGGCGGCGATGATGGTGCGGGCGCGGGTGGCCACTTCGACAGGTAGCATCCTCGGGGCGTAAAGGGCGGTGCCGATGCCAAAGCCATCCGCCCCCGCGTCGATCCATGCGGCAAAATTCGACGGGCCAGCACCGCCCACGGCATAAACCGGGCAGGTTTTTGGCAAGACCGCGCGGATGGCCTTTAGCCCGTCAGGCCCGATCAGCGACCCTGGAAACAGCTTTAGCCCATCGGCCCCGGCGCGCAGGGCGGCAAAGCATTCGGTGGGCGTCATCACCCCCGGCCAGCTGTGCAGGCCCAGCCGTTTGGTCTCGGCAATCACCGCGACATTGGCATCGGGCGAGACGATCAGACGGCCCCCGGCCTCGGCCACATCGCGCACATCTTGCGGGGTCAGAACCGTGCCTGCGCCGATCTGGGCGACATGGCCAAAGGCCTGCGCCATCGCGGCGATGGACTTTAACGGATCGGGGGAATTCAGCGGCACTTCAATGCGGCTGATGCCAGCATCAATCAGCGCCTCGCCCACGGCCAGCGCTTCTTGAGGGGTCAGGCCACGCAGGATGGCTATGATAGGGCGATGCGTCATGGTGCCAAGGTCTACGCTGCGAATTGGCTTTTCGGCAAGCCAAATGGCAGAGGAAACCGCCTTTTGGCCCAAGGTTTTTTCAAGGCTGTTCACCACGCGAGAACAATCCCGCGCCCCAGCCCGGACTGGTTGCCTTCCCCTGCGTCAGGCCAGATAGGCGCGGAAACTGCGCACGACCTCTTCGTAGACCGCCCGCTTGAATGGCACGATAGACGCGATCATCTCCTCGGCCGAAATCCAGCGCCAGCTTTCAAACTCGGGGTGGTCGGTGGCGATGTTGATCTGCTCATCGCTGCCGGTAAAGCTCAGCAGGAACCACTTTTGCCGCTGGCCACCAAACTTGCCGCCCCAGATCTTGCCCAGCAGTTCGGGCGGCAGATCATAGGTGACCCAGCCATGGGTCTTGGCCACAAACTGGGTCAGCTCTCGGGTCACCCCGGTTTCCTCCCACAATTCGCGGTAGGCGGCGGCGCGGGGCATTTCGCCCTCATCAATCCCGCCCTGCGGCATTTGCCAGGCGGGCACCGTGCTGTCCTTGCGCTGACCGGCAAAGATCAGCCCTTCGGCGTTCACCAACATCACGCCGACGCAAGGCCGGAAGGGCAAGCCCCCCGGCCCTTTGGGCAGTTTGCGTTTCTTTCCTGACGGAGCCGTCACTTACGGCGTGTCCTGACCGATCTTGGTCAGGCCTTTCAAGATATCGACCGCATAGGCCAGCTGGTAATCTTCATCGCGCAGCTTGGCGGTTTCTTCGGCCTGCGCCTGCTCTTCCAGATACAACGTCTTTTCATCCTCGGTCATCGAGTCATTGGTGATCGCCCCGCGCAGATCAGCTTCCGAGGTCAGGCGCTTGGTCGTTGCGGCCTCTTCCTCGGTGGCTTCGGGTGTGCGCCGGGGCTGCTGCACCACGATATCGGGCGAAATGCCCAAGGCCTGAATCGAGCGGCCCGATGGCGTGTAATAACGCGCGATGGTCAGTTTCATGGCGCCGTCGCCCTTCAACCCGATCAAGGATTGAACCGAGCCTTTGCCAAAGCTTTTGGTCCCCACCACAATTGCGCGGTGATGGTCTTGCAGCGCGCCGGTAACGATTTCCGAAGCCGAGGCAGAGCCGCCGTTGATCAACACGACAATCGGCTTGCCGTCGATCAGATCGCCCGCAACCGCGTTGAACCGTTCATCATCCGAAGCCTCACGCCCACGGGTCGAGACGATCTCGCCGCTTTCAAGAAAAGCGTCCGAGACGGTAATCGCCTCATCCAGCAAGCCACCGGGGTTGTTGCGCAGATCGACAACCACGCCTTCAAGGTTTTCCTTTCCACCCAACTCTTCGATGCCTTTGGCCAGTTCCTCTTTCAGGCCAGAGGTGGTCTGGTCGTTGAAGGTGGTGATCCGCAAAACCACGGTCTTGCCGACAACGCGGCCCTTTACGGCCGTCAGTTTGATGGTGTCGCGGATGATCGACACATCGAATGGCTCTGGCGTGCCCGCGCGCACCACGGTGATGATGATCTCCGAGCCGACCGGGCCGCGCATCAGATCAACCGCCTGATCCAGCATCAGGCCCAGAATGGATTCGCCGTTCACATGGGTGATGTAATCGCCCGCCTCGATACCCGCATTTGCCGCAGGCGTGCCGTCCATGGGCGAGATGACTTTGACAAAGCCCTCTTCTTGCGTGACCTCGATGCCAAGGCCGCCAAACTCGCCCTTGGTCTGCACCTGCATGTCTTCAAAGTCTTTGGCCGACAGATAGGACGAATGCGGATCCAACGAGGTGAGCATGCCATTGATGGCCGCCTCGATCAGCTTGTCCGTCTCAACCGGTTCGACATACTGGGCGCGGATACGCTCAAAAATGTCACCGAACAGATCCAGCTGCTCATAGACAGAGCTGTCATGTGCCGCGTTCTGGGCGATCAGCGGGCCTGCAATCTGCGTGGTCAGCAAAGCGCCCGCGATGGTTCCGCCCGCGGCGGCGATAAGCAGTTTTTTCATTGGTCTTTCAGTCTCCTGTCGGGGCGAAGGCCGCGAACCATTCCATCGGGTCCACCGGCTCTGCGCCCTGCCTCAGTTCCAAGTAAAGCGTTTCCGTGTCGCGTGCGCCAGAGCCATCGGTGGCCGTGGCGATGAATTCTGTGCCGGTGCTGTCGGTACCACCCATCAGGCCCAACGGAGCGCCGGTGGCGATAACCTCACCAACCTCGCCATAAACCGTACCTAACCCGGCGAGAATAAGAAGATAGCCGTCTCCGGGCTCCAGCACGATCACATTTCCGTAGTCTAGCAGCGGGCCAAGGTAGCGGATGGTGGCGGGCCAAGGGGTTGTGACCAGCGCGCCGGGCCTTGTGGCCAGCGTTATGCCGGGGCGGCGCACGCCTGCGGCATCGGCCTCATCGGGACGGCGCAGCAGGGTGCCAAGGGCGGGCAAGGCCAGTTTGCCCTTGGCAGTGGTAAAGGATTGATCACTGGCGCCCTCTTCGGTGGAAAGCGCTAGCCCGGCGGCAAACGCCTCCAGCGTATCGGCGGATTCCAACAGGCCGCGCAGCACTTCGGGGTCTTCGGTGAACCGTTTGGGCAGTTGGGTGCGGTCTGAAATGGCGGTGCTAAGGGCAGACCGTGCCGCCTGCGCCGTGGCCAGCCCCGCGGTCAGCGTTTTTCCGGCCGACAGTTGCAAGGCGCGCAGCTGGGCCAGTTCCGTCAGTTCGGCCTTCAACTGGTTGGCTTCGGCCTGCAATGCCGGGGTGACTTCAGCCAAGATCATGCCGGACCGCGCGGTGCCCAAGGGGCCATCGGGGTGCAACAGCAACAGCGGGCTGGGGTCCGCCTCCATCCGCGCCAATACGCCCAGCAACTGGCCAATCTCATCACGCTTGGCGTTGAACGACAGGGTTAGGGTGGTCTCGCGCAACTCGGCCTGCCGCAATGCTTCGCGTAAGGCGGCCAGCCCTTGTTCATAGGCGCGGATGGTCTGGGTCAGCGCTGCCACCCGGTCGCGGGATGTGGTGGCGGTATCCAGCGCCGCCACCGCCGCCGCCAGATCAGCAGACGCCACAGTGGCCTGTTCAGCCACGGTTTCCGCGCCCGCAGGGGCGGCCAACAACAGGCACAAAAGGGCGGCGCGCAGGGTCATGTCAGCAGGCTTTTCCCAGTCATCTCGGGCGGTTGCGGCAGACCCATCAGTTGCAAGAGCGTGGGTGCAAGGTCTGACAAACGCCCACCCTTACGCAGCCTCGCGCCCTTTGGCCCGCCCACCAATATCACTGGCACGGGGCTAAGGGTGTGCGAGGTATGCGGCCCCCCGGTCACCGGATCAACCATCACTTCGCAATTGCCATGATCCGCTGTCACGATCATCGCCCCACCCGCCTTTTCCAGCGCAGCCAAGGCGCGGGTCAGACCGGCATCCACCGCCTCACAGGCCTTGATCGCGGCGGGCAGGCTGCCGGTATGGCCGACCATGTCAGGGTTGGCATAGTTCACCACGATCAGTTCATACCCGGCCTCGATCGCGCGCACGAAATGGTCAGACACCTCGGCTGCAGACATCTCGGGTTGCTGATCATAGGTGGCCACCTTTGGCGAAGGCGCCATGCGCCGCTCTTCGCCGGGGAACGCAGCCTCACGCCCGCCATTTAGGAAAAAGGTGACATGGGGATACTTTTCGGTTTCCGCCACCCGCATCTGAGTGCGCCCCTGGGCCGAGACCCACTCGCCAAGGGTATTCACCAGCGTCTGCTTGGGGAAAACGGCGGCCATATAGGCGTTATGGGCGGTAGAATAATCCACCATCCCCAGCATCGCGGTCAGCTTGGGGCGGGGGCCGGTGGCGAAGGCCTCAAACCCCGGATCTCCGATGGCGGCAAGCAGTTCGCGCGCCCGGTCAGCACGGAAATTCAGGAAGAACAGACCTTCGTTGTCGGTCATCCCCGCATAACCGCCGATCACCGTGGCGGGCAGAAATTCGTCGGTCTTGCCAGCCGCGTAGCCCGCCGCAATGGCAGCTTGCGCGCTGGCGGCTTTGGCGCCCGTGCCCTGCACCATAGCGCGAAACGCTTGTTCCACCCGTTCCCAGCGATTGTCCCGGTCCATCGCAAAATAGCGCCCGGTGACAGTAGCGATATGGGCCCCGGGTGGCAGGGCAGCTTCTAGTGTCGCGACCTGTTCGGCAGCGCTGGAAGGCGCGACATCGCGGCCATCGGTGATGACATGCACGGCCACGGCCACACCTTCGGCTGCGATGATCCGCGCGGCCTCAATCATATGGGTTTGATGCGCGTGAACGCCACCGGGCGAGCAAAGCCCCGCCAAATGGGCGACCCCGCCGCTGGTCTCCAGCGCCGCGATAAAGGCGCGCAGCGCGGGTTCGGTGGCAAAGCTGCCCGCCTCAATCGCCAGATCAATCTGCCCCAGATCCATCGCTACCACACGTCCCGCGCCGATATTGGTATGGCCCACTTCGGAATTGCCCATCTGCCCGGTCGGCAGGCCAACATCGGGGCCAAAGGTGGTCAGGGTGGCATTGGGGCAAGTGGCCATCAGGTGGTTAAAGCTGGGAACATCGGCTTGGGCAGGCGCAGAGGTAGCCGGGTCTGGCCCGATGCCCCATCCATCAAGGATGCATAGAACGACGGGTTTCGGGGCGGGCATTGCGGTCTCCTGTCGGCTTGCGGCTGTTCTAATCGCCAAGCGCCTTGGCGGCAACCGATGATGCGCGATGGCGGGCAAGCTCTGCCTTGGCGCGCACCCGCTGGCGCCACAGGGTGAACAACCCGGCGGCCACCACGATGCCCGCCCCGATGACGACATTGGGGCGCAAAACCTCATGGAACACCACCAGCCCGATGGCGGAAACCACGACCAGTTGGAAATAGACAAAGGGCTGGATCGTTGACGCCTCGGCCAGCGCATAGGCGCGGATTTGCGCCCAGTGCCCGGCCAGCCCCATCACGCACAGCGCCGCCATCAGCCCCCAGTCGGGCAGGGTCATCCCCTGCCAATGCCACAGGCCCAAAGGCGTGCTGACCACGGCGCAGACGATCCCCGTCCAGAAAAAACTGACCGAGGCCGCATCGCGCCGCGCAACATAGCGCGTCAGCAGGCTGTAGACGGCATACATCGCGGCGGCCACCAAAGGCACCAACGCCCAGGGCGAGACAACCCCCTCGCCGGGGTTCAGGATGATCAACACCCCACAGAAACCGGCACCAATCGCCGCCCATCGCCGCCAGCCGACCTTTTCGCCCAGGATCGGGCCGGACAGGGCGGCCACAAGCAACGGGTAGATGGTAAACACCGCATGGCTTTCAATCAGCCCCAGCTTGGTGAACGCCAGCACCATCACCCAGATCTCAACCACCAGAATGACGCCGCGCGCCAGTTGCAGCTTGGGGAATTCGGTGCGCGCGGCCGCGCGAAGTCCGCCCGGCGCGCGGGCCGCAAGAACCAGCACGAATGCCGCAAAGACCCAAAAGCGGATCATCACCACGATCCACAGATTGTAGGTCTCGGCCAGATGGCGTGAGATGCCGTCTTGGGCGGCAAAGATGGTGGCCGCGCCAATCATCAGCCAGATCGCGGCGCGGGTGTTTTGCGGCGTCACGTGCGGCGTTCCTGCGTCAGGGCGTAAAGGCCGGCCAGCACGACGATGGTGGCGCCAATGGCGACATGCGCGGTCAGGACTTCGTCATAGATGGTCAGCCCGATGATGGTGACGAAGACGATTTGCAAATAGGCATAGGGCTGCACGCGGGCGGCCTCCACCTGCTCATAGCATTTCAGCAGCAGCCAGTGCGAGAAGATGCTGAGGCAGGAATAGATCGCCAAGGGGGCGATGTGATGGGGCTGGATGGGTTGCAGGCTGGGCAGGCCGATGGCGGTGGTCAGCACGACGCCGACGATGGCGGGCCAGAACAGGGCGGGGAAGGTGCGCTCCACCCGTGTCGTCAGGCGGGTTAGGACGGAGTAGAGCGCGAAGAGGGCGGCCGCGGCGAGAGGGAGCAGCGCCTGCCATGAGAACACGCCGACGCCGGGCTGCAGGATGATCAGGACTCCGGCCATGCCAACACCTACGGCGGCCCAGCGTTGCCAGCTTAGCCGCTCCCCCAGAATCGGGCCCGAGAGGGCGACGATCAGGAGGGGGCAGATTGCAAAGACCGCGTGGCTTTCGATCAGGCCGATCAGGGTATAGCCCCAGATGATCAGGCAGATCTCGGCCACCAGAAGGATGCCACGGATCAGATGCTTGGGCAGGTGGGTGCTGTGGATCGCGGCGCGGAAGCCTTCGGAGCGGCGGAGCGCCATGAGGATCACGAAGGCGGCGAAGACCCAGTAGCGGATCATCACGACCATCAGGGTGTTGTATTGCCCGGCGAGGGCTTTGGAGAAGCCGTCCTGGGCCGCGAAAGTGGCGACGGCGGCGACCATCAGGAGGATGCCGAGGCGGGGGTTTTTCGAGGTGGATTGGGTGGGGGCCATGAGGAGATCGGGTAGCATGGGGGCGGGGCGGGTTATAGGGGTGATTTTTGGGGGGACGCAAAGGACTCCCGCGGGGGGTGTCCCGAGTCGGGACGCTGGGTGGGTTTGTTTTATATCAAGGGGTTAGGGTGGGGGAGTTAAGAGTTTGTTAGGGAATTGGACGGTGTGGGGGAAGTGGCGGGACGGGGCCGATCAAGGGATCGGGGTGCGCCGTGAATGCGCGCCTATGGGGTGATGGGGTGGTTTGGGGGATTGGTGCGCAGGGGCGTGGCATGGGGGGGGGTTCGGGAGGTGCGCAGAAGCGCACCCTACAGGTCCAGGGTGGTCTGGCTGGTGGTGTCTTTTTCGCGGGCGGCGCGTTTGAAGGTGTCGTTGTGGCGGGCGGGGAGGTTTACGGCGCGGGCGCGGGTGTCGATCGCCTGCGCGATCGTCACGATCTGGATGCGGGGGACGGGGGCGAAGCCCGGCGCCTCAAACAAGCCGGCCTGTTTGGCCCATTCGACCATTTTGGAGGTTGGGGGTTCCAGCGTCAGGAACACGCCGACTTGCGCGCCTTGTTGGGTGATCACGGCATCAAGGGAGCGGGCAAGGCGAAGCTTAGCCGGGCATGGTCTGATACTTGCGAGGACTGCGCTCACACTCTTCTCGCACCCGCACCAACCATGTCTCATACCAGCACCAAGTCTTGCCAACAGCAATGGAACCGAAGCCTTTCACAATGTTCTTGGCGTCGATCTCTTTCCAGAGGTGTGTATGGCTGGTCATCGTAAAACGATCCCAGCCTTCTGCTTGCATTTGCCTTACGATCTCACTTGGCAAGTATTTCTTTTTCTCCACCTCCTTTAGCGCCAATTTGAATTGCTCTGCTAAGACTGATCCTGGCGGCACAAGTTCTACAGCGAGGTCTGCACCGGGTGCACGGTTGGCAGTCTTATTGATCATAAAAACACGAAACGCAAAACGCGGATCAGCTTGCTGCGCGGGGGTCAACCGTCGCTCAAACGCATCCATCATTGTCTCGACATGGCGTGGCAATGTGCTTGCTTTCTTGAGAGCAGCACGCTGATCAGGGCTAAACGTAACAAACTGCAGGGCGATCGGCAGTCTGCGTTCCAAGGCATACTGCGCACCGAACTGCGTCCTGATTACATCGTTGAAGTTGATGCAGCAAGCTTGCAGCTTTGCACTAACCTCATCATCAATTCGGTTGGTCGATCTGTGTTCAATTTCATGGCGCAATTCGAGAAGAAAAGTCAGATTGTCCTTGGAACCTTGCTCTACTGGGCAGCGCGCATGTTTTAGGCACTGGGCAAGTTCCCAGTATTTCTCCGCGCCAGTCGGCGTCTTGATAACTACCTGTCACATCCCGTCAGATAGTAAGGCTGTTTCTTGAACAACTCCGGCTTAACCCTGTGCCAATCCTTCATCGCCTGCAATGGGGCTTTGCTGCCCAAGGCTGACTGGGGAAGCTGCTGGTTGTAGA
>Ga0209390_10003886_pt1 | contig 23366 bp, 23 predicted proteins | sample BON01_FD_187212 | JGI IMG/M metagenome (GOLD analysis project Ga0209390, IMG submission 187212) | Freshwater microbial communities from Lake Bonney liftoff mats and glacier meltwater in Antarctica - BON-01 (SPAdes) (version 2) | ecosystem: Environmental > Aquatic > Freshwater > Ice > Glacier... | reverse complement strand
ATCTGATCCGCCGTGGTCGGCAGCCGCAGCATTCCCTGGCTGGTGGTTGTTAGAAAAATCACATTCCCATCGCGGTCGAGGACCGTCCGTGAAAATTCCAATTCGGGCGGCAGGAGATCCGGCTTCGGCAAATACACGTAGCCAAGCGCCAGCAGAACTATCAGCAAACCGCCGGCTTTAAAGCAGCGGAGGGCAATGGTTTTTCGTTTGGATGGCATTCGGATGAATATGGAGAAGGGGTTTAAAACCCCTTTGCGATGGATGGGGAAAGAGTTGGGCTAGTGAAAGGGGTTAGGAAACCCCTTCTCCTTATTCCCGTGCGAGAATGATGATGTTACCGACCGCACCATTCGCACGGACTTTCGCCTCATACATATCCTCGGCATACGGCGGCGGGACGACGAAAGTCCCCGCGCAGGTCGGGCGCAGGGCGTATTGCAGTGTAAGTGAACCCTCGGCCTTCAGCCCAAGATAGATCAGTGCCCGGTCTTCGCGGATGTCGATGTAATCGGTTCCCTGACGCGTCCTGAGTCCCGGGCGCAGCGAGTTCGGTTCGCCCGGAGGCGCGTATTCGAAACCACCCGGCAGCATCTCGGTGATCGCGAGGTTTGGCATGTCGGTCTTGGTCAGGTTGCGGATGGTCAATTTCGCGAACAGCGTTTCACCAAGCTTGCTCTGAGTGACCGGCTGGCCGTCGGCATCGAGCAACTCGCGAATCACCTCGATATGCGTCGAGCTGGCTTTCTCCGGCAGGTTTTTCGCGAAACCTTTCTCGATCGTCTGATACCACGCTCCCAGACCCTCGGGGGAGTTCGGGTCGAAGAAAAAACGAACCATTCCTTCCTGGACCTTGACTTGCAACTGACCCATCGCGGGCTCGGCGAGAACTTTGACGTCCTGCCCTTGCACCGAGGCGATGCCCGCCTTCACTCCATTGCTCGCTGCCAAGTCCGAGTATGCTTTGAGCGCCTGAATGCTCCACGCTGCGGAAAGCGTATTGAAGTCCGCCGCCTCGATCATTTGCGTGAGCGGTTTCATCTCCTCGTAGGTGAGCTTCTTGGCCATCTCTGGGAAATGCCGGCAGAGGACCGTGAAAGCTGTGGCTTCGTTGGCCAATCTACTAGTGTAATAGTAATAGCCCCACTCCCAGTCTTTCGGCGCGGGATTTTTTAGCGCGGCACGATGCGCCTTGATCAGTGGAACTGCCGCAGATTCCTTTTTCAGAAGCCGCCAAGTGGAGGCCAGCCATGCGGCGGTGGAGTCGCGATACCACATTTTCTTCGGCACCTTCGCGTCGAGGTAGTCTTGGAGTTTTATCGCATAGTTGGTGGTGACCTCCTCATTTCTTGTCAGCAGGTAAATCGCCGAAGCCCGCATCTCGGCCTCCCAACGGGTGCGCCAGTAATAAGTTCGGCCGTTGGAAACATAGGGATCCGTGATCTTGGCATCCGCCATGTAGCGCAGCCTGCGCATTGTCGACTGATAGAGTCGGGCGGGCATCGGCAGGCCGCTGGCTTTGCAGTCTGTGAGGAAATGGCCAACATACACTGTGAGGTAATCGAAGCCCTCCTGTTCATCGGTTCCCCAGTAGCCGAAGCCTCCGTTGCGACCCTGACGCCGCGAGAGCTGGTTCATCGTATCGGCGATCATGCGGGCGGCCTCCGCCTTATCGATTCCGAAATTGGCGTCGTCTTTCAGCACTAGCCATGGATACGCGCGGCTGGTGATTTGCTCGGTGCAGCCGTGGGGATACTCTTTCAGATACGCAGCCAGGCCGTGCGCCAGTCCGAGTGGCGTGGTGGAGATGATCGCTTCCCTTTCGGAAAATTCCTGAAACATCGGATGGTTCACCGCGAGGTCGTGCGATCCGTTGCGGAACCATCCGCTCTGGACTTTAGCCGCCCGGGCGACACCGGGACGCACGCTGAACGAACTGCTGGAAACCTGTCGGCTGTTTCCGCTGGAAGCGGTAAATTTAAGTTCGGCATTTCCCAATAGATTGGTGGCGCGGCAACGGTAGCTCACCGTGACCTCCTTACCCACCGGGATGGTTTGTATGTCCGGTGCCGAGCTGATGATCTCGACCCCGCCTTGAGTTTCGACCTGAACCTTCACCTGATCCGTGATGGCATCTCCCTCCAATTGGTTGGCCACCGTCACGGAGGCTGTGAATTCATCGCCCGGAACAACGAAGAGGGGAGTGGTCGAGGTCAGCACAAAGTCGCCTTTTACGATGGATTCCGACTGCCCCACGCCGACCGAATCCGAAGTCACGGCCACCGCCATGATCTTGAGGTTGCCGGCAAAGTATTCCGGCACCTGATAGTAAACTTCTTTGCGGTCCGGTCCGCAGGGTACGAAGCCGCTCCAATAGATCACCGGCGCATCCCGGCGGCGTTTGAATGGATTGAGTCCAAGTTTCAACGTAGGAATACTCGCGCCTGGACCCCCACCTTCACCGTCGCCACCGCCACCGATTGCCAGCGCCTTTCGAAGCAGCGAGAACTCGGGCAGCAGGACGTCCATGAGTTGATAGGTTTCCACCTCCAGCCGTGCCGATGGAAGAAGATCGCGCAGGGGATCCGGTGCCTGATAGCTGCTCACGAAGTGGATGCCTTCGTCCACCGCCCAGATGAGAATGTGGCCTTCTTTAGGCGCGGTGTAGCCGATCGCGAGGCGCTGCCCGGGACGCACCCGGTCCGGCGAGTCCAGGGTGATGGCCATCTCGCGTTCGCCACGCGCGGCGGGGATGGGCATGATGCCGCTCGCCAGCGGATTCAGAAACACGTCGGGCGAATCCAGAGAACGCGCCATCACGACATGCAGGTAGGCTCCACCTTCGAAATTTTCCGGCAGGCGGATCTTCTGCACCGACGACTTGGTATCGCACTTGAACCAGATCTGTTCCAGAACCGTGTCACGCTCGATGGTAATCAAACCAGCACCGGCAAAGGGCGTGGTCAGGGAAAATTCCAACTCCTCGCCCGGCAGCCATTTCTTGTCTGCGAATTTGATTCCCAGCTCTCCGCTGCGTTCCAGGTTTTTTGCTGCATCGCCTTTGCCCGCCACGAAGAACGGGATAGCGCACAAGGTCTGTCCAGATGCGTTTCGGAATTCGTAGCGGAAACGACCGGGCTTATCCAAAGGCAGGGCCAGCTTTTCTTCCTTCGCGGGTAGCGAAACGGAAACGGTTTCCAGCATCTCGTCACGCGACTGCGAAACGTACGCCAGGCTGCCGTTACTTTGTTTTGTCAAAACGGACACGTGCTTGATCTGCACCAGCACGCGCTTCAAGTCCGTCGCCACCATCGGCTTGCTATCCGGCCCGATCGCCACGATGCCAACCGATACCGGATCGCGCCCGTCGAGATAGCCCAGATTCCGGTCCGGCTTGTGCCCGATGAGGTATGCCTGACGGGAAACCAGCGTGCTCAATTCAGTGCGCACGCCGCGTCCACCATCGGCCTCGAAGCCCTCCAGTTCCACCCGGGCCCGCAGCATCGGAGCGGTGTGGGCTTCCAGGTTCAGACGCAGGGTCGCCTTTCCTTCTGCGTCGGTCGTGGCATCGGCTAAACCGATTTTCTTGGTTTGGAAACGATTCGATTCTGGAAGACCGAATTGCCAGCCCGGCCACTTGGCGAAGCTGGGATTCGCGGGTGAGAGGAAGAGCTGGCCAGCGACCCGGCGTTCCGCAGCCGGGATACCGAATAAGGTGTCGAGTTGCACCGCCACTTCCAATCCATCCGGCGAAGTCCATCCTTCGCTTGGGTCCGGTTGGAACTTCGCTTTGATCTTCTGCCGGTCAGGCTGGAATTCTTCGACTCGGACAATGAGTGCTTCGAGATAAATCGAGTTCTCGCGTGGACCCGCATCGGCGGGTTTCGGGCGTTCCAGTTGCACTCTCCACGGTCCGGTGGGTGCGGTCTCCGCTGTTGGGATAGTTAGGGAAAAGACTCCTCCTGCCTCCAGATTCAGCGGGTATCGCCCGGCAACATCTTCCTTCGCATTGAACACCACCAGCTCCAGCGGCAAGCCGGTCAGATCTCCCTCCCAGTCACGCTGGCGGACGATACCGCCGACGTTGATCGATTCCCCGGGCCTATAGATCCCGCGCTCCGTGAAGAGTGAGGCTTCAAGTGCCGAGTTTTCGCTGTAGGCAACTCCACCGACATCGAAGCGCGAGGTGTCCAAGTGGCGTTCACTTTTGGCCCAAGGAATGAATGCGAGGTCGTCGCCCTTTCGCGCCACCAAAGCCACCGGTTCCTGCTCCCGCTGCAAGCCGCGCAACGACGAGATTTCGGCTCTTCCGATTTCGTTGGTGGTGGCGTTCTTCAGCACCGTACCATTTCTGGAAAGCACCGAGATTTCCACGCCCTCCGCCGGTCCGCGCGCGCTAAAGGATTGCACATAGATATAGCGGCTGCCATCGGCTGCTTCTTTCATGATGAGGCCCATGTCGGTAACCAAAATGAACCGTTGGTCGAGTGTCTGATCGCCGGTCGGATAACTGCTGCCGGATTCGTAGCGGTAGCTGTAGTTATCGCGGTTGCGGCCGGTGGGGAGGGGGATCCAATCCTTGTCCGGCGATGTCGCTGGCACGACGCCATCTTCCGGCGTGCGGGGCCGCACTCCCTCAAGTTTTAGGTGAAACAATCCATGCTCGGGAATCGCGCTTGGCTGGGCCGCTTGGATCAAAGGGGAGAAATCGAAGGACGAGTAGTTCACTTTGTAATCGCCGCTCTTCACAATCGGCTGCACCGACTGCTGGTAGTTCGAGATGTCTTCAAATCCAAAACCGCCACGGAAGTTGGGCGATTCGAAGCTGCCATTCGTCTGGCTCACCAAGTGGTTAATTTGGTCCGTCTGGACCCTCGCCACCGTGTAGCGGAGGTGGTCGAGGCCGCGCGACTGGACGTTGATCTTGCGCTCCCCATTGAGTGCCATGAGCCCGCCACTGCCCATCAACGCAGCCTCTTTCGGGATTTCCGGAAGCTTCGTGACATCCCCGAAATCCTCCGGCGTGATGAATCCGCCGGGACCGGCCGTGTCTTTTATTACCTTGATAAAGATCATGCCGCCCGGCTGCGACGGGACGCGAAACGCGATGATCACTTCCATGGGCGGCGAATCCGCGTTGGTAATCCGTTCCAGCGATAGCTTCTCCGACTGTGTCAAAATTTCGTCTGTGACATTTTCCTTAGTCCATGGAATGGCCCGCTGGTTCTTGTCTTTCAGCTCCGGCGGGAGTTTCCATGCCTCCACCGCAGTCGCGACCGTTGCGGTCTGGGCAGGAATGCTGAGTTCGACGAAAAGCGATTGTTCGGGTTCTCCTTCGGAATCCCTGCGCAGCATGTTGCCTATGGATTTAACGAAAAAAGCGGAGTCCTTACTGTAGGCGGTGAGTTTTTTTTCCAGCTCATCCGAGGTCGGGTTTCCTCCGGTGACCGCTTTAAGCCCCGCCTTGAAACTGAACAGAACCAGGTCTTCCTTGTCTCCCGGTTTCATCAGCGGCGAGCGGAGATAGAATCGTAGCGGATTCTGCGGATCCGCCAGCACCTGCGCCTTGCTCCCGGCTTCAAAGATCTCGATCCCGGTCACGCTCGTGACTGAAAATTGACGGCGCGCCTCCTCGATGGAAACCGGTTGGGAGAAGTTCACCGTGGTGACCAGCTGTTGCAGCGCGGGCGTAGCGGGGTCGATGTAGTAATCCCGATCCTGAAACCTCGCGGTCAACGGCTGCGAACTCAACTCGCGGTCGAAGGAAGTTCTCTCGGCCAACTGACAATCCTCTGCCAATAGGCCCGGACCCGCCTCAAAGCGATATCGACCCGGCGGCAACCATCCGGCAGTGGGGAAGAAAACCAGTCGATCCGCCTTTTCCCATTTCCACTCTCCCGCGATTTCCGGGGTCATCCGTATCGCTCCCGCCGCGAGCGTCTTATCCACCTGATCCAGCGGCGCTGCCGGTCCGCCGAAGTGAACGATCACAGCCGGTCCCGCCACGCGCTGCTGCTGTTCATTCCAACTCGGATCGTATCTGGAAATATTCGCCCCCACGATTCGGATTGGCGGCTTCGATAAGTCCCGCACCTCGGTCTTGTCCGTGGGCGCGGCTGGCTCGGGAATTTGTGCATTCCCCCGGCTAGTAAAGGTTAGAGCGAAGGAAAGAGCCGACAAGATACAGGTCGACCAACAAGAGATTCGATATTTCATACGGGGAGCAGTTTTCCCCTCTGATGTATTTTCAACCGATGAAAACACGCTCAAACAGGGAAGTAATAGTGAGTTGTATCAGGATTGAAATACGATTACCGCTAGGAATTTGCATTTTTTCGGAGGCTCTTAAAAATCTTGACCTGGGTCTTGGATAGGAGGCCGTTCTTCAAGAGCATCTTGACCAAGTCTTCGCACCGATCCGGGATGACCGGGCCTCGCGGTTCTCCGGATTGGTTTTTATGGTGCCACGACGGTCCCATGAAGCATCCGGCAGGATCGTCTGTAAATGAGGAGAGCAAAATAAACGCTGACCTCTCATAAAACTCGCATAACTGAAAGGAGTTGGGGTGTCATCGCCCCGTGGGTCTGAAGGGGCGTCCCCATAGTTTCGACGATGATGATCAGTGAGATCAGGTTGTGGGGAACGCTGCCCATGCGCCTGAAATTTAGACGGTGGGGAAAAGCCACTTCTCTGCTGCCCCTCATCACCGCTCAGTTGGAGCGGATGCGGTAAACGCAGCGGCGGGCACCCGCCAGCATGTGCTCCGTTCTCTCGATCACTACGCTTTCTCCCAGGATCGCACGGAAAATATCAAGCTCAGAGTCGCAAAGAATGGCGCAGGTGCTGGCTGCCGAGCATATGGGGCAGTGGTTTTGAATCAGGATGAATGAGCCGTCAGGTTGGGGTTCCACTTCCGCCATGTAGCCTTCTTCGTTACGGAGCGAGATTAACGTCTTCAGTCGATTCTCAAGCGAGGCACGAACCGGGATTCGGGATCGGTATTTCTCAAGCTGTTGCTGGGTGCTTTGAAAAATAACGCGCTTGATACCTTTCTGGCCGAAGGTCTGTTCGACTGCGTTGAGCAAATTTACCGTCAAGCCGGCGTGGGCATCGGGGAAATGGGCTTCGGCGCCCGGCGTCAGAGACCACATCTTAGCTGGCCGTCCGATTGGGCGCGGCTCCTCTTGGGAGCTCACTAACTTTTTATCGTGCAATGCGTAGAGGTGCTGCCGAACTGCCATGGCGGAGATGCCCAATTGCGCGGCCAAGGCTCCGGAGTCGCTCGGCCCATGCTGCTTGAGAAGACGCAGGATCGCTTGACGACTGGGGCCCAGATCGGATTTTTTGTCAGCAGCGGCGTGTCTTGGCATCAGCCGAATCCTACAGTCAAACGTTTTCCAACGCCAGTCGAATCGACCAATAATTAATAAAGTAAAAACTTTCAAAAGTCGCTTGCAAACAAAGTCGTCGTCACCTATTGATTCCTAAAGAAAATCCTTTTGAAAGTCGGGAGCTCGAAAGGGGAATCCGCAAATAGAATGCAATCGAAGGGCTGGCACACGATACCGAGATGACGTGAATCAGAGTGCATGAAAAAAATTAGAATCCATGGCAGATATTGAAGATAAATTCGAAGAAAACGTGACCGGACAGTTTTACGTCGATGAGCAGTGTATTGACTGCGACTTGTGCCGTGAAACTGCTCCAGCCAACTTCACGCGCAGTGATGACGGAGGCTACTCCTATGTGTTCAAGCAAGCGACGACCCCGGAGGAGGAAGCACTTTGCAGGGAAGCCATGGAGGGATGTCCGGTCGAAGCGATTGGGGATAACGGCTGACGGGGGTGACCGATTTACCGGCAGGAAGCGACTGCAATGTTACGACCGACCAAAACTAGAAGATTAAAAAACCAAAAAAACCATGGAAACATCAATAAAAATACCAGTTATCACTGCCTACTTGAAAACTTCCTGCGGCTGGAGTCAGGGAGTGCGTTCCATCATGCGCAAATACAATCTGGCTTACGAAGATCAGGATATCATCATCAATCCGTCATTCCGCGCGGAGATGATTGAAAAGAGCGGACAGAGCCTTTCCCCTTGCGTTGCTATCGATGGCCATCTACTCGCCGATGTCAGCGGTGATGAAGTGGAGATCTACCTTCTCAAAGCAGGACTGGTTCAACCTACCAGCGTCGTCGCCGACTCGCCGACCGACAGGTCATGCGACGCACATCACCATGAATAAGAACTGACCGGATCCAGAGGTTTCGGCTCACTCACAAACATTTAAATTATCTAACGAACTGAATCATTACCATGAGCACATCAACAGACACCATCGACAAAGCAGTCAAAAGTGAATACAAATACGGCTTCTACTCGGACATCGAGACGGAATCCGCGCCGCCAGGGTTGAACGAGGGCATCATCCGGTTCATCTCGGATAAAAAGAACGAGCCGGAGTGGCTGCTGGAATGGCGGCTCAAAGCGTATCGCCACTGGACGACCCTGGAGGAGCCGAATTGGCAGAAGGCTGATTATCCGAAGATCGACTATCAGGACATCATTTACTTCGCCGCTCCCAAGAGTCTTGCGGACGGCCCGAAGAGCATGGACGAAGTGGATCCCAAGGTTTTGGAGACTTTTGAGAAACTCGGCATTCCTCTCCACGAACGGATGCGGCTGGCAGGCGTGGCGGTGGACGCGGTCTTGGATAGCGTCTCCGTCGGCACCACTTTCAAGAAGCAACTGGGTGAGGTGGGGATCATCTTCTGCTCGTTCAGCGAAGCGGTGCAGGAGCATCCCGAACTGGTGAAGAAGTATCTCGGCACGGTGGTTCCCTATACGGATAATTTCTTCGCGGCACTCAACTCGGCCGTCTTCACCGACGGTTCGTTCTGCTACATCCCCAAAGGGGTGCGTTGCCCGATGGAGTTATCCACCTACTTCCGCATCAACGCTGCCAAGTCCGGCCAGTTCGAGCGCACACTCATCATCGCCGACGAGGATAGCCATGTGAGTTATCTCGAAGGCTGCACTGCCCCGATGCGCGACGAGAACCAACTCCATGCCGCGGTCGTCGAACTCATCGCGCTGGACAATTCCGAAATCAAATACTCGACCGTCCAGAACTGGTATCCGGGCGATGAAAACGGCAAGGGCGGCATCTACAACTTCGTCACCAAGCGCGGTATCGCCAAACGTAACTCAAAGATTACCTGGACGCAGGTGGAGACCGGCTCGGCCATCACCTGGAAATATCCGGGTGTCATCTTGCAGGGCGACAACTCGATCGGAGAATTCTACTCGGTGGCGCTGACCAATAATTACCAACAGGCAGACACCGGCACGAAGATGATCCACATCGGGAAGAACACGCGCAGCACGATCATCTCGAAGGGCATCTCTGCCGGTCATGGCCAGAACAGCTATCGGGGTCTCGTGAAAATACTCAAAGGCGCCGCCAACGCCCGCAACTACTCGCAATGCGACTCCTTGCTCATCGGCGACCAGTGCGGGGCACACACCTTCCCTTACATCAAGGTGAAGAATAGCTCGGCGCAGGTCGAGCACGAGGCCAGCACGACGAAGGTGGGCGAAGACCAAATCTTCTACTGCAACCAGCGTGCAATCTCGACGCAAGACGCCGTGAACATGATCGTCAACGGCTATTGCAAAGATGTCTTCCAACAACTGCCGATGGAGTTCGCCCTCGAAGCGCAGGCGCTCCTAAGCGTGAGCCTGGAAGGCAGCGTGGGCTAAAAAGCCGAACAACCAAAATTAACAACCAATATTTACCAATGAAAGAAGCTATTATTACCATCAAAAACCTGAGTGCCGAAGTGGAAGGCAGACAGATCCTCAAAGGCATAGACCTCACGATTTATCCCGGAGAAATGCACGCCATCATGGGCCCCAACGGCAGCGGCAAAAGCACGCTCGCCGCGATCCTTGCCGGCCGCGATGGCTACGAGATCACCGGCGGTGAGGTCATTTACGGTGGCCAGGACTTGCTGGAGCTCGATCCCGAGCAACGAGCTGCTGAAGGGGTGTTTCTCGCCTTCCAGTATCCGGTCGAGATTCCGGGTGTGAACAGCACCTACTTTCTCAAGACCGCCTATAATGAAATCCGCAAGCATCGTGGGCTGCCCGAACTCGACGCCATGGAGTTCCTCACGTTCGTGAAGGAGAAAGTGAAACTGCTGCACCTGCCGGAAGATTTATTGAAACGGCCGGTCAACTACGGCTTTTCCGGCGGCGAAAAAAAGCGCAACGAGATTTTCCAAATGGCCGTTCTAGAGCCGAAGTTTGCGATCCTCGACGAAACCGACTCAGGTCTGGATATCGACGCGCTCAAAATCGTCTCGGAGGGCGTCAACGCGCTGAAACGCCCCGACAACGCCCAACTCGTCATCACGCACTATCAGCGCCTGCTCAACTTCATCGTGCCCGACTTCGTGCACGTGCTCTATGACGGCCGGATCGTGAAGTCCGGAGGCAAGGAGCTGGCACTCGAATTAGAGGAAACAGGTTATGACGAGATGATCCACGCCGCCGCCGTGCCCGCGTGAAGCTCGAATCAAATGACACCTATGAATAATATAATCGAAACAGAACCGAACGTCGCCTCGGCACCCCGAATCAAGGAACTCAGTTTAAGCCAGAAGGCGCTGGAGATATCCGAGAGAAACCGTGATGAGCCGGCATGGTTGTTGTCGGCTCGTAAGGCGGGCTTCATGTCCTTTGATAAACTCGGCCTCCCGACCTTGCGAGACGAGGACTGGCGCTTCACCAACGTAGCACCCATTGCTAAGATGAGGTTAGCGCCGGTCGTGAAGCCGGAACACCACGGCCTTACGGAAAAGCTGCTGAGTCAATTTCCTTTCGCCGCAATCGCCGGCAGTCAGCTGGTCTTCGTCGACGGGCACTTCGTGCCGGAATTGTCATCCCTCGCTCAACTGCAGGAAGGTGTCAAGGTGATGAGCCTCGCCGCTGCGCTGGCCACTGAGCCCGCGCTGGTGGAGTCCCACCTGTGCCGCCATGCCTCCTCGGATACCAATGCCTTCACCGCACTGAACACCGCGTTCTTCCAGGACGGCGCGTTCATTTACGTGCCTGCCGGTGAGACCGTGGCCGAGCCGATTCACCTCCGCTTCATCTCCACCGCGAAGGATCACGGCACCACTGCGCACCCGCGTAATCTGATCGTAGCCGAGCGCGACAGCCGGGTCACCGTCATCGAGAGCCACGTGAGCCTGAGCGATGCGGCCTATTTCACCAACGCGGTCACCGAACTTGTCGCCGAGGAGAACGCGGTCGTTGAGCACTTGAAATTTCAGGATGAGAACCAGCAGGCGTTCCACATCGCGACCGTCGCGGCGCACTGCGGGCGGACCAGCAATGTGGTCACCCACTCGATTGCACTCGGCGCGAAACTTTCACGCACGAACGTTTTTGCCACCCTCGCCGGCGAGGGCTTGGAGTGCACTCTGAATGGCCTTTACCTCACGCGTGGCGAACAACTCGCTGACCACTACATGATTGTCGACCATGCGAAACCGCGTGGTGCAAGCCATGAGTATTTCAATGGCATCCTCGCTGACAAATCCAAGGGCGTCTTCCACGGCCGCATCCTCGTCCGCCCCGACGCGCAAAAGACCGACGCCAAGCAGACGAACAAAAACCTGCTGCTCTCGGATCAAGCGACCGCCGATACCAAGCCGCAGCTCGAAATCTACGCCGACGACGTGAAGTGCACGCACGGCGCGACCATCGGGCAGTTAAATGACGAGTCCATCTTTTACCTGCGCTCCCGCAGCATCCCGCTGGAGAAGGCGCGGCGCATGTTGATCTACGCCTTCGCCGGCGAAATCATCGACCGCGTCCGCTGCGTAGCGGTGCGCGAGGAGCTGGATCGGCTGGTCTGGGATCGTTTGGAACAAAATCAAAAAATTACAAAGCAGTCATAATGTCCGACGACCTTACAGCTCTTTATCAAGAGCTCCTCATCGACCATAGCAAAAGTCCGAGGAATTTTCGTATCTTGCCGGATGCCAACCGCACCGCGCAGGGCACCAATCCCTTGTGCGGGGATAGCTACACCCTCTACGCCAGGATGGACGGCGACGTCGTGCAGGATCTAACTTTCCAAGGCTCCGGCTGCGCGATTTCCAAGGCCTCGGCATCGCTGCTTACCGAAATCCTCAAAGGCAAGACCAAGGCCGAGGTGAAGGTGATGTTCGACAAAGTTCGCGACCTGATGACCACCGGTCATAGCGAAGATGATTTAGGTAAATTATCAGCGCTGTCCGGCGTGCACAGATTTCCGGAGCGAATCAAATGCGCCATCCTGCCGTGGCACGCGGTGGCGGCGGTCATCGAAGGCAGCGGCGAAACCATTTCAACTGAATCCGAAAAGGAGCAACAATGAACTCGAACGAACCCATCACTCTCACCCGCGACGTCGAAGGGGTGATCATCCCTGTGGGCGACAAAGTCACACTTAAGAAAGGCGAATTGGCACACATCACTCAGTCGCTTGGCAACAGCTACACCATCGTCGTCAATGGAAACATGTTCCGTCTCGCGGACAAAGACATTGATGCTCTCGGCTTTGAAGTCGCCGCCAAACCAACCAACCCTAGCGGTCAGCGACGGACGCTGGAGGAGTTGGAAAAGGAAGTGTGGGCTCAGCTCAAGACCTGCTACGACCCGGAAATCCCCGTCAATATTGTGGACTTGGGTCTGGTTTATAATTGCGAACTCACACCCATTGCGGAGACCGATTCTTATCGGGCGGAGCTGAAAATCACGCTTACGGCCGCCGGCTGCGGGATGGGGCCAGCCCTTTCCGCGGATGTAATAGCCAAGCTTCATACCCTCGCTGAAATCACCGAAGCCACCTGTGATGTCGTGTTTGATCCAACGTGGGATCAATCGATGATGTCAGAGGGAGCCAAACTCGAACTTGGAATGTTTTAACCCCAAATCTATGACCATCAACTCCCAAAAGATTCGCGAAGACTTTCCCGCTCTACATCAGATGGTGAACGGGCACCCGCTCACTTACCTCGACAATGCCGCCACCAGCCAGAAGCCGCGTGCCGTCATCGATTCCCTTGTTCACTACTACGAGTGCAACAACTCCAACGTGCATCGGGGAATCCATGAATTGAGCAATCGCGCCACCGCTGCTTTCGAAGCGGCGCGCACCCGCGTTTCCCAATTCATTAATGCTCCCAGCGCTGACGAAATTGTATTCACACGCGGCACTACGGAAGGGATCAATCTAGTGGCCAACTCCTGGGGTAACAGCAATCTCAAACCCGGCGACCAAATCCTGCTGACCGAAATGGAGCACCATAGCAATATCGTTCCGTGGCAATTACTCGCTGAGCGCACGGGCGCCGAATTGGTTTATCTGCCCGTCACTGGCGATGAGGGCTTGCTCGATCTCGACCGCCTCGACCAATTGCTCACCTCGAAAGTCAAGATATTCGCCATGGTTCACATCTCTAACACCCTGGGCACGGTGAACCCAGTGGCCGAATTGTGCGCCCGCGCCCGGCAACTCGGAGTGACAACACTCGTTGATGCCGCCCAGAGCGTGGGACACATGCCTGTTGATGTGCAACAGATTGACTGCGATTTTCTGGTCTTCTCCGGTCACAAGCTTTGCGGACCGACTGGCATTGGTGTGCTCTACGGGCGGAGCGAGCTTCTCAACGCGATGCCGCCCTATCAGGGCGGCGGCGACATGATCCTGAGCGTCGATTTTCACCAAACCTCCTACAAGCAGGCGCCGCACAAATTTGAGGCCGGCACGCCCGATATTTCCGGACCTATCGCGATGCACGCGGCAATGGATTACCTCGAAGGCATTGGCCTCGAGAGCATCTGGCAGCACGACCAGGAACTGGCAAGCTATGCTTACGAAAGGCTTTCAGAATTGAAAGGAGTGCGGCTCTTTGGGCCAGAAACCGGACGCGCTGGCGTGGTGAGTTTCCTCCTCGATGGGGTGCATGCACACGATTTGGTGACCGTGGCCGACCGCTCGGGCGTGGCCCTGCGCGGCGGCCATCACTGCACCCAGCCACTCATGCGAAAACTCGGTGTCGAGTCCACAGCGCGTGCGAGTTTGTACCTCTATAACACCAAATCCGAAGTGGATCGCTTATTTGAAGTGATGATCGAGACGCAGCAGTTCTTTAACGGATAAATCAGAAGTCTCTCGGCGCAACTCTAGCCGTGGTGCGGTTACGGGGTGTTTGCTTCGCTCGGGAGGCGAGCCTACGAAACCGGAAGAAAGGAACCGCGATCACGTGCCCTTTGGGTATTAGAAATCGCGACCTGCACAGCGAATCGTCCTATGCTTCCCTGCTGTCTTCCCGCTGGCACCGCAACGCCCGTCAAACAACCGGAAAACAACCGGAAAACAGCTCCCTAGAGTTCTGAATCCGGTAAATTGTCGCAATGCAACACCTGGCGTGGATTGAAAGAAGATGAGTTTTCCGGCTGGGGTTCATGGATTCCTGAAAATTTAGATACTGTGTATCTTTACCAATCCGACTGATTGATTGATTGTTTGTTAAACTACGAATTATCATCGTTTTTGAATTCCAAATTGCTGATTTAAATTAAATGTTCCCAGACAAATAGAGTGCCCTCAATATGGAAAGCGGGTTTTATAATCACGCGTTACCAGACAAATATAACAACTTCAAAAGGACAGTCCTTTTACGAAACTTGTTATCGACAGCTGATTATGATGGGAGTAGGATTTGCACATGAGACTCGCTTGGTTTTTATCCCCTTGGAACGACTCGTATGAACAATCCCTTTTCCCCGCCCTCCGGTCTAGCCTAGCGGCTGTTCAGGAGCCTCACGTCAAAAGCGAAATCCTAGCAGTCAGACTGCCGCCTGATCAGGCACCACCATCTTTGCCCCATATCTCGCATGCGACTGGCTATTGCATCGCAGCACCGCAACGCTAGCTATTTATCATTCCATTAATAGGACTGAGCCACTAAATCCATCCCATGACAAAGTCCACCACTGCCGAAACGGCCGTTCTTAGCGCGCGCGCCCGATGGGTGGCCATGGTCGTGCTTTTGGTCGCCTCCTTCATGAATCTGATCGATGTTACAATCGTCAACGTCGCGCTGCCCAGTATTGAGGCCGATCTGGGCGCGACGTCTTCCCAGATCGAATGGGTGGTGGCAGTCTATATCGTGGTATTTGCGCTGTGCCTAATCCCCGGCGGGCGCATGGGTGACATGCTGGGAAAGCGTAGCGTGTTTATTGTTGGGGTAATGGTGTTCACCATCGCTTCGGCCCTTTGCGGCTTGGCCCCGAGTATCGGGACATTAGTGGGCGCGCGGGCAATTCAGGGGATCGGCGGGGCGATCATGATTCCCCAGACGCTTGCGCTCGTGCCCGCACTATTTCCCCCAGCTGAGCGGGGGGCAGCATTCGCGCTGTTCGGGTTGTCGGCGGGTTTGGCATCGGTGTCGGGGCCGCTGCTGGGGGGGGTGCTAATCGGCACTGATCTATGGGGGCTGGGGTGGCGACCGATTTTCCTCGTCAACATTCCCGTCGGGGTATTGGCGGTGCTTTTGGCGCTGCGGTTTCTGCCCCGGGTTGCGCGGCGCCCTGATGTGGGGGTCGATGGCGTGGGCATAATTCTGGCCAGTGCCGCGCTGCTCCTGGTGGTGTTTCCACTGATCGAAGGGCGTGCCTTGGGCTGGCCACTGTGGTGTTTTGCGCTGATCGTGCTTTCGCTGCCAACGGCAGTGGGGTTCGTCGCTTGGCAACGCCGACAAAGTGTGCGGGGCGGCGCGCAGCTGTTGCCCGCCAGTCTGCTGGCCAACCGCACCTATCTGGTGGGAGTTGGGCTGACGGCGGTTTTGTTTTCGGGCATTCCGGGGTTTTTCCTGATCGTGGCGCTCTTCTTGCAGAACGGTTTCGGGCTGACGCCGCTGGAATCGGGGCTGACCACAGTGCCGTTCTCGGTGGGCGTGTTGTTGGCATCGGTGGCCGCCGCACGCCTGGGCAACCGCGCCTTGCGTGCCCGCATCACGGCGGGTGGTGCAATGCTGTCAGCGGGCATGGTGTGGCTGTGTGTCTCGGTGCTTGGGGTGCAGGACACGATCGAAGGCGGCATGCTCCTGTTACCCATGGCGCTAGCGGGCGTTGGGTTGGGCACGGCAACATCGCCGCTGTTCAACGTGGTGCTGGCATCGGTGTCGAGCGCTGATTCAGGTGGCGCATCGGGGGCGTTGCAGGCGTTTCAGCAGGTCGGCGGTGCCTTGGGCGTGTCTGTTGTGGGGCAGTTGTTCTTTGCCCGACTTGAGGGGGTTGCCTCAAACGGCAGTATAGCTGCCCATGTGGCCTATTCCGATGCCTTCACCACCGCCGTGTTGTATCCGGCGGTGGCGTTCGGGGCGCTTGCGCTGCTTGTTTGGCTGCTGCCGACACCCCACGCAACGACTAATACCAGTGGCCATAGAGATTGACTTCTGCCCATACCCGGATTGTTATCCAAATCAAAAAAATTGCCAGACAACATGACTCCAAATTCACCACCGTGAACGATACAGCTAAAATAACTAACATTGCGCCATCTAATCAATTTGCGCTGACTAAAACAAAGGCATTGGTGGCTAACAATACAATTTTTTAATAATTTAATTAAAAAATATTAATATAAAAAATGAAAGTTTTATTATTACTCTTTCTTTTCATTGGGACTAATTTTTGTCTTGCGGATGAAAAATTTGATCATTCGTTATTCGCTCAAAAATTAGAAAATATTTATAACGTTAAAAGTGGCTTAAATGAGTGTTTGAATATATTTAAAGATCATCAAGTATTGCTTGGATGAAATCAAATTAAAATCACCCGAAGCATACCCTAAATGTGATAACAAAGGGCATCTTTTTTTCCGGGTAGACGGGGTCAGGGAAAACGGGGTCAGGGCGCAAAAATTGACAGAATTCCCCGCTCCCCTACGCTCCGTTCATGCCGAGGAGTCTCCGTATTGAATTTCCCGGTGCCTATTATTCACCGAGACAGACCAACCAGCAGATTATGTGCAATCACATACACATTCTTCTGGAAGTTCCTCCGATGGCCGTGGATGGGATTTCCGATGCGGAGCTTTTGGAGCGGCTCACAGTCCTCTACGGGGAGGCATTTGTGGCGGATGTGGCCGGGCAGCTTGAGTCTGCGAGGACGGAAGGCGGGTATGAAGGCGGAAATCCCGAGCGGGATTCGGAAATCAAGGAACGTTTCGCCTACCGGATGCACGATCTGGGACAGTTTACGAAAGGCTTGCTCCAGCGTTTTAGGCAGTGGTTCAATGCCCGTCACAAGCGGACGTGAACGCTTTGGGAGCAACGGTTTAAGAGCGTGATTGTGGAAAACGGGACGGCGGCGCGGACGATGGCGGCCTACATTGATCTCAATCCGGTGCGTGTGGGGATGGTGGAAGATCCGGCGGATTTTCGCTGGAGCAGCTACGGGGAGGCGGTGGGAGGAAAGGAAATGGCAAGAAGGCGCTCGAAGGATTGGTGAGGGCGATCACTTCTGATACGGATGCGGGGTTCGATGCTGCCCAGTGGGATCTTGCTTCGCGGCGTTACCGGCGGTTGATGGGCATCGCGTTGGAGAGGAAAACGCTCAGTGCGAATGTGGAAGTTTCTGGGAAGATGAGGATTACTAGGAATGATGAGGAAGCCTTGGAAAGCGGGGATAATCAAACTGTCCTGCCGGAGCTGAACATGGCGAAGATGCTGCGTTGCCGGGTGCGGTATTTCACGGACGGGGCGGTGATCGGGAGCCGGGAGTTTGTGGATGGAGCTTTTGCAGGGGCGCGGGAGAGATTTGCGGAAAAGAGGAAGGATGGTGCCCGACGGCTGCGGGGGAATGCGAAGGCAGCGTCGGGAGTGCTGTGGAGCCTGAGAGCTTTGCGGGAGGGGGTTTAGTGTGCAGAATGCACGGGAAATATTATTTTCGATTCCTTTCGGATTGATATTCGAAAGGGAGAATTTCTGAAAATCGAGCGCTCAATTCTTCGGCGTGAGCAGCTTTGCGCCAGCCGGGCGAGGGAGTTCTTCGTTGGTGGCGAGTTGGGTGGCTTGTTCGTGCAATGTCTCGGCGTTTTCCTCACCCAGCCATTGGTGGCGATTGCGGGTGTAGTTGTCGGTTCCCTTCTCGTATCGTTGGGTGAACCGGGCGTAGTCCACGGGGCCAAGCTCGGGGATGAGGATGGCTTTGGCTTTCTGGCTCAGTTCGGCGGAAAGCGTCATGGCACGATCACAAACGGGTTCTTCAAATCAAGACCGGCGATGTGTTGGAAGTCCTCCTCGTTCCGGGTCACCAGGGGGATTCCATACGCCACGGCGGTGGCGGCGATGATCGCATTCCCCAACTTCATTTTCTTCTGTTGCCGCAACTGGATCGCCTGCTCGATCATCTCATCATCAAGTGGATAGATAGGGCTGGAGTGGATGAAGTCGAGAATCGCGGTTTCCTCCTCTGGTGAAATGCCCGCGAAGCTGAGTGCCTCGATACGCGTGACGCTTGCAATTGCGGCATCAGGTTGAACCGTCCACGAAGCGAACTAGTCTCCGCCGGGCTGGCATGCATAGATGACGATGTTCGTATTCAGAATCATGACCTTCAATCGCGACCCGGCAGCGGGCGATCCTCGCGTATTTCACGTTGCCATTTCACGGGATCGGTAATTTCTCGGTATGGATTGAGCTTGTGGATTTTTTCCAGTGCCGTCACGCGGCGCGCGATCACTTCGGGTGTGGCAGTGAGTTTCTGGCGCTGCGGCTTTTTCTCCACGGATTCCACCGTCAGCAAGACGTACGCTCGGCCGGGCTTCAGTCATGCGGGCAGGGGCGAGAGCAGTTTCACGCTGCTATCGGCTCCGATTTCGATGTCTGTTTTCAGTGTTTTAAATTTCAAAAAACAGCCGGGTTCGGCAAAACGTAAAGCCTGCATGATCCGCAAGACGGATTCATGTGATCACCAGTGCCGCACCAGGGGATGTCCGCTCGCTATTTTGCGGGTATCAGTTTTTTTAGGAGCGGGAGGGAGATGATGCTGAGCAAAGGGGTCAGGACGAGCGCAGCGATTGCCGATGCCTCGATTCCATGTCAAAAAAAGTCAGGCCTTTTGAAGTATCCCCTTGCTCCGTTGCTCGAGATGGGCAGAGTGGTGGCCTTATGAGCTGGAACAGTCGCAGATGCTGCATCGTACCTTGGAAGAACTCGGCGTCGAAGACCCCCCTTTTCCCCGCCCTCCGGTCTAGCCCAACGGCTGTTCAGAAGCCTCCCGCAAAAAGGAAATTCCTGGCAATCAGTTTGTAGTATCCGCGCATGCTCTCCCGCATCAAGCGCATCGCCCGCTCCCGCTTCCTCAACTACCAGTCGATGATGAAGCAATGGCTCGCCGGGCGCCTTGAGGACGAAATGAAGAATCCGTAATCCGCAGATGCGACTCCCTTGGCTCTCGTCCCCGCACCCCTGGAGTCTCGGCTTCCTGTTGTGGGTTGCTTACCTTTTCTCGCTCTCCTCGAATCCGGAAAGCGTCACCCAAGGCGCGCCCCAGATCCCCCACATCGACAAGATCCTCCACTTCGGATATTTCATGGGCGGGGCTGGCCTGTTCACCACATGGCTACTGCTTTGGAAAGGCCCGGCTTCCCGTCGCACCATCCGTTTCATCCTTCCGATCACTCTCCTCCTTGCCTTCGCGGCGCTTGACGAAATCCAGCAATCCTTCAGCCCCGGCCGTTCCGGCAACGACCCCTTCGACTGGCTCGCCGACGCCCTCGGCTCCATCACCGGCGTCATCCTTGCAAACCGCTTTCATTCCCTAATTCAGAAATTTTCATCACCGGTTCCGGAAAATCCACGGGTTTAGGGTTCACACACGCTGTTACCGCGCTACGTTTTTTTGATATAAACCAACTCGATCAACTCGATCAACTCGACCAACTCACCACCGTCGTCGCCGACACCGGCGATTTCGAGGCCACGAAGGAATGCATGCCCCAAGACGCAACCACCAACCCCTCCCTCATCCTACAGGCCGCAGGCAAGGCGGAATACCGTCCCCTCATCGACCAGACGATCGCCGAAATCAAGGGCGGAGGCCTCTCCGGCTAGGCGCTCACCGATGCCGTCCTCAACCGCATCATCATCCTCTTCGGACTTGAGGTCCTCAAGATCGCCCCCGGCCGCGTCTCCACCGAAGTGGACGCCCGTCTCTCCTTCGACACCGATGGATACATCGCCAAGGCCAAGGGGTCAGAAAATGGGGTCAGGGTGCAAAAATTGACAGAAATCCCCGCTCCCCTACGCTCCGTTTATGCCAAGGAGTTCTGTATTGAATTCTTCGGCGCATATTACTACGTGATGACGCGCGGCAACCGGCGGGAGACGATTTTCCATAACGACGACGACCGCCGGTTTTTCCTCGCCACCCTGTTTGAGGCTTGCGCGATGACCGGCTGGCGGGTGCACGCCTGGGTGCTGATGGGAAACCACTACCACGTCTTTATCGAGACGCCCGAGGCCAATCTGGTGGCCGGCATGAGCTGGTTGCAAAACACCGTCACCCGACGCTACAACGTCCGCCACCAGGCATGGGGCCGCCTGTTTGGTGACCGTTACAAGGCGGTGTTGGTGGGGGGTGCGGACACCTACCACTACAGGACGCTGGCCGACTACATCCACCTCAATCCGGTGCGGGCGCGGTTGGTATTGGAGTAGTCAGGAGTTCGCCGGAAAACTGCGTGAGCTTGCGGGAAAGCTGATGAAGGAGCGGAAGAGGAAGTCGCGGGCCTACCGGAAGGCCCCGCAGGTGACGGCGCACAGCGAGGAACCAGCGGAGCGATGGCTGGCTGATGGTCTCAAAGCGGCAGGCTTCATGGCCAAGGATCTTCCTGCATTCAAGGGATCCGATCCCCGGAAGCTCGCTCTGCCCGAGCTGCTTTGGAAGCGGACTACGGTGTCACAGGATTGGATCGCCGCAAAGCTATCGATGCGCAGCGCAGCGAACGTGAGCCAACAACTCCGCCGGTTCAATCGGGGGAAAACGAAGGCCAAGCTGCCTTCCGAAATGCAGGCTTTTCTCGGTGATGCTTGGAAAACGGAGATTTGACAGGCATTTTGTCAAGATTTGCACCCTGACCCCATTTTCCGGAGATTTGACAGGCATTTTGTCAAGATTTGCACCCTGACCCCATTTCTGACCCCATTTCCCGACCCTGTAATTCAAAACGACCCACAGAGGCGCGAGAAGTCTGCCTATTTCCTGATTAGGCTAATCTAAACCGACTGCGCTGGCGTTTGTCCCAATACAATTTCCTTAAATTTTCTATTTTTCAGCTGTAGTATCAGTTTATGCCTGAAGGACCAGAAATACGGCTCGCTGCCGATAAAATTGCGAAAGTGCTTGTCGGCAAACCCCTCGAATCAGTTTTCTTTGGGCTACCAGATTTAGCTGGCTGGGAGCCGGAGCTCGTTTCTAGCTATGTCGTTTCTATCGAGACTCGAGGTAAAGCGCTTTTAACCCACTTTGCCAACGGTTTGAGCGTCTACTCCCATAACCAGCTATACGGTCGATGGTATGTGGTTAAAAAAGATTCAACACCCACGACCCGGCGCTCACTGCGTATGGCACTACATACCGCTAGCCATAGCGCTCTACTTTACAGCGCTTCAGACATCAGCGTGTGGGAAACCAGCAGACTCCTGGAGCATCCGTTTCTGGCTAAAATTGGCCCTGATATTTTGAGCGATGATCTTACTTGGAAACAAGTTACGGGTATTTTACTATCTGCCAAGTTTCGCAACCGCGGCGTAGGCGCTTTCTATCTTGATCAAGGTTTCCTCGCGGGTATCGGGAATTATCTTCGAAGCGAAATACTTTTTTTTGCTGGAGTCAATCCATGGGCCAAACCTAGCGAGTTAGATGTAAAGCAGTTAAATCGATTGGCTAAATCTACCCTCGAGATTTCTCGCCGCAGTTACAAAACTAAGGGCATCACTAATTCAGCGTCTAGGGTGGAGCAATTGAAAAAACAGAACATGACACGAGGTCAATACCGGCATGCAGTATTCGGCAGAGAGTCAAATTCTTGCTATGACTGCGGCAACGACATCATCAAACAGCAGGTTGCATCACGACGGCTTTACTGGTGTCCTGCGTGTCAGTATGAATTAGAGGACCAGTTATGATCTCCACGCCAATTTTTTAAAGCCCAAAGCAGATACGAAAAAACTGCCACAACTCCCTTTCCCCGTCCTCCGGTCTGGCTCGGGCAGGCGTAGCTCAACGAAGTCTCCGCCAACGGTTGTTTCAGGAAAAAAATGCCTGGCATACTTTTAAGTGAAGAATCAACGCAGGTATTGGGATTGGGGTCTATTGGACCCGCAAACCTGGCCCGATGATTTGTTGCTGAATTCTATGGGAAGGGACCCGTTAGCGCGAATGTAATGAAAATCCAGGAAGAAGAAATGTGCCGTATTCAAGAGAATGGGAAGCGTATACCGGTAGATGAGGGGGGGGTAGGCGATGTTTTCCAGAATTCACTTGCGGGGGGAGGGCTTGCGTTCTGGAGAACGCGGCTCCGTGTGGATTGTGGCGATCTTAACCTGAGAAAAAACTGCCGTGCATACTTTTGCGGCAGAATTGCAGAAATTTGAACGGCGGCGGCGCTAGTGCAGGGATGCGGCGGGGCCTTGGAAAGGAACCGCTATTAAGAAATCGCGACCTGCACGGCAAATCGTCCTATGCTTTCGCCGCCCCCTTCCCGCTGACGCAACACCGCCCGCCAAACAACCTCCCAGAGCTTTGGATCTGGGGAAATATTATTTTGCGAGGACTTTCCCCCAGTGAGGTCTTCGCCTTCATTCGCTTCGGTGGCCCACGGACGGGCAATCATGCCGAGCGCGGCTGGTGTCCGCTAGTGATTTTCCGGAAAATCTGCCTTGGATCGCGCAGCCGAACAGGATCAGAAATCGTCACAACATTCAACAGCCTCGTTGGAACCGCGGAGTTACAGAAGGGTAATGTAATCGATCTATTCCAAGCTTTATTCGGATGGAACGCGACCAAGGCTCACGCTAAAAGACATTAAGGATGGTCTGAGGTCGTGGAAAACGCGCCTTGCATAAAGGCCGATAGCTGTTGGTCCAAACCTAGTATCTTGTAACACCTGAATATTCGCATTGATTAAGTCTTTTTTTCGCGCTAGAAATGCGCATGGCCAATCGATATCGAATCACCCTTACTGAGGAGGAGCGCAAGCAATTGCGCTCCTCCACCCGCAGCGGCAAGACCAATG
>Ga0209390_10003885_pt1 | contig 23369 bp, 17 predicted proteins | sample BON01_FD_187212 | JGI IMG/M metagenome (GOLD analysis project Ga0209390, IMG submission 187212) | Freshwater microbial communities from Lake Bonney liftoff mats and glacier meltwater in Antarctica - BON-01 (SPAdes) (version 2) | ecosystem: Environmental > Aquatic > Freshwater > Ice > Glacier... | reverse complement strand
CCTTCTACCTGCATCAGTTTCGCAACCGTTGTTTCGCAGATTTCGTGACCCCGAGCGACCAGTTCCAGATGCATGCGAGGACTTCCGTAAACATCTTTGTGAGTCTCGGAATGAATCTGTTTGATCTTCGAAACGACGTCCGCCTGCCGTATGGAACGAACACTCACCGGACGATTTCGCCACGCATAAAATCCACTCCGACGAACTTCCAACACATCGCACATTAAAGTAATCGGCCATTCTTCGCGGTGATCGTCGATGAACTGAAATCTCAGTTCTTTTCGTTGGCGAAGAAGGCCGTCGCTTTTTTTAAGATGTCACGCTCCATACGAAGTCGATGGTTCTCCTTGCGCAGTTGATCCAGCTCCTGCTGCTCAGTCTGCGTAATCTTCGAATCCGCTGAGGCCAACTTACCGTACTTCTGACGCCACTTACGCAGAAGATTTGCGTTGACGCCCAGTTCACGGGCCGCCTGAGCAGTCGTGTAACCCTGGTTCTCAATCAGCGACACCGCATTCCGACGGTACTCGTCGCTATAACTGCGACGAACAATCTTAACTGGTTTCTTCGACATCGATTTCGCTCCTTGCGTACAGCATAGCACGCTTAAATGAGCGCCCACTATTCACGGGGAACTCCAGGAGAGCCGGCGACGGTCGCTGACGGTCGCTGACGGTCGCGTGCGGAACATCCGCCGCGACGCTTACGCCGATGTCCGTGAGCGAGCGGCCCAGCGGATGGCGACTCCTGACTCGAAGGCTCAATACGCGCGTTGTTCTCCGATCGCCGAGACACCGTTCGCGTGGTTGAAGGGAGTTCTGGGTCTGCGTCAATTTCGTCACGTGGGTCTGGAAAGGTCGAGACCGAATGGCGATGGGCCTGCCTGACCATGAATCTGAAAAAGATTCTCTCGGTGCTGTCACGACTGCTTCGCTGGACGCGTTGTCCAACGCCGGGCCGCCGACCACCGAAATCGGCCTGGCAGTGTGATTCGCGAGAAATCGCAGGTTTGATCGAGCCCCGACGATTCGATACATCACGTCCAGCGGTCTTCGTCCGCGACTCGCCGATTCGACACATCGCCGCCGACCGCCCCCTGCCGTTCCCCCGAATCCCGCCGCTCCCAAAATTCCAGTCACCGTCGCGGCGATCCATACCACGGTTTCCTACTTCAATGAGCCCCTTGACTTAGGGTGCGTTGCAACGCGGCGCCCCCACGCTATGTTGTGGAACCCGTTCCGGGTTGAATCACTCGATTTTCCCCTCTCTTTTGGCTTTGCTGCTCACCGTATTGAAACACGTTTTTCTGTTGCCCGGGGGAACAACGGCTGATCCGTCGTCGTGAGCTTTCGAAGCTTTGTGAGGCGTCTCAAGAAAGATTCACTCTCTCGAAACTCACCCTGTTCTGCGGCCAGATTGGCAGCGAAAAGCAGTAGGTCTTCGCGTTCAGCATCGGGGTTTGCCAGAACAATCCTGATCAACCCCAGCGCCGAGGACTTGTTTCCTGCCAGGACATGCACGTAGGCAAGCTGCTCCGCTTCCCTGACCGGAAAATCGGGGTCCATGAGAGCCTGTCTGCCTGCTGCGCCCAAAGTCGTCCAGCTCCACTCAGGCACAGTCTTACTGCCGTTCAGAGCCAGTAGAAGCCAATAGCGTTCTGATTTGGGAAGCTGACCTTCTTTGACCAGCCATCGATAATTTTCCACAGCCGCAGTCAGACTGCCTGAAAAAAGCAGTTGCTGAGCCAGAGAGGCGCGTATTTGCGGTGGAGAATCACCGAGGTCGACCAACCTCTGATAATATTCGGCTGCTGCCCGATGGTTTTCTCGAACCTGCTCAATCACAGCCAGTCTTTCCAGCAATTGCCGGTCTTCCTGCGTTCCTTGAGCGGGATCGTCAGCCATCGAGTCGGCCAGGACTTTCGCCTCGCCCAGCTTTTTGCCGGCGATCATTACGTCAATCATCAGAATCCGCTGGGCGGTCGTCAGCGTGGCGTAATCCGGCAGGTGCTGCAGCGCCTCGCTGGCTCTTCCTTGCTGTAGCAGCAGACCCGCGAATTCACACAGGATTTCCGGCTTGCAGGCGAACTCTTGAACCAGAACTTCAAAGTGTTCTACTCCGCGTTCCATATTTCCGGCATTGGCAGCACAGCGTGCCGTAGCCAACAGCAGCTCTTCCCGGCGGGACGTCGTCTGAGGAGACACTGGGGCGGCATCGTCTTTGGATTCTACACGTTGATCATGTGCATCGGATTTGTGCTCTTCCTTCAGCAATTGTTCATAGTAGCCCAAAGCTGACTGAAACTGCTTTGTGTCGGAGAACGCGTTCGCCAAGCGCATGCGCTGGGCCTGAGACAGATGGTCTGGCTGCACGCCAGCGACCAGCCATTGGATCACATCTTCTGCCCGTTGCAGCTTTAACATCACATCACAGGCCAGCAACTGAAGTTTCTCAATCGGTTGTTCCGATCGTAGTCGCTCAATCATCTGGACCGCGCGTCGTGTCAGTTCGGGATGAGGCTTGATTTGGCCGAGCATTGCTGCCAGCACAGCTTCCTCAAGGTTTTTGTCGTCCGTTGTTTTCGTCTGTTCAGGAAGCGTCACCAGAAGGGCAGTCGCCTCGTCGAATTGCTGATTCCAGACCAGCCCACGAGCCAGCAGCAGTTGGATTCGCTGTCGCTCTGGCCCTTCAGCAATTGTCGGCATCAGCTCACGCAGCACGGCAACCCCATCGGCAAACTGTGTGGTGGCAAACAGAGTCTGGGCTTCGGCAATCCGGAGATCGGACGTCATCTTGCCGGAGGCTTTGACTTGTGTCAGGAACTGAAGCAGTTCGTCCCATTTTTCATTAACAGAAAGCACGCTGATCATCATCAGAGCCGACTCTTCTGTCGTGGATGGGTCAGCAATCCCACGCATCACATCCAGCGCCTGTTGCAGCTTACCCGCCGTCAGCAGCACACCGGCTGTTTCGTTTGACAGGGACACATCACCCGGTTTTCGTGACAACACATTCCCCAGAATTTCACCGGCTTCTGGATATCGCTGCAGACCCACAAGACTCCTGGCCCGCAACAATTGGCTGTCGTCTGCTCCCGCGGTCGGCACCAGGCCGCGACTTTTGAGATTATCCAGAACACTAATGGCCGGCTCAAATTGCGCAATCTGAAACAGTGCTCCGGCCAATTCACTCAGCAGATCCGGATTGCTCTGAATTTGTTTCTGATTCTGCTCCAGGAAGGTGACAAGCAGACCAGGGGCCGTGGCCCGCTGAACGCTGCACACGGCCCAGATCAGTCGCTCTGAAGCCGCCTTCTCCTTCAGAGCACTCAACATCAGACTTTCTTCCAATTGCCGATCTTCAGCAGTGAGATCGGGTACAAGAGCCGTGAGGTCCGGGCGTGTCAGGAGTTCGAGCGCCACCGTCGTTCGAAACTGACTTCGATATTTGGTCTCGGCACATTTCCGGCAGAGTGTCAGTGCCTCCGCATACTGGCCGCTTTGCAAAAAGGCATCGGCCAGGCGTTCTTCTGCATCGGCAGACAAAGGCCCCCGTTTTGCAGCCCGCACCCAGACATTGGCCGCCTTGGAGAAACATGCGGACCAGTAGTAGCAGTCGCCGGCAAGCAGCAGCGATTCCACAGAATCGCTATGTCCCAAAACAATCTCGTCGCAGAGTGCCTCCGTCAGGCTGAGATCATTGTCGGCCAACGCCACAAATGCTCGAATTCGCAGGCCTCCGGAAACAGTGCCGGATTGGTCCAGCCGGGTCAGGAAGTACTTGGCCAGTTTGGTTTGTTTGGATGCGAGACTGTGTCCCACGCATTCTTCGGCTTCCAGGGCCGTGAGTGACTCTCGGCTGCCCAGTTCATTCAGGAACGGAGTAACCTGTTCGGTTCGTGAACACTCACCCGCACAACGGATGGCCTGCAGCAGAAGTTGTGTGCCGGCTTTATCGGTGTCCCCGATTCGTGCCAGACACAAATCCAGTGCAGCATCCGCCCCGGACGAACCGCGAAGCGCATCCACTGCGAGAAGTAAAAACCCTTCGTTTTGAGGATCAAGTCGAGAGGCCACGTTTGCCACAACGGCACGATCTTCGGCCGTGCCGTGCTTCTCAAGCACTTTCAGAAGCAGGCTGAGCTCACCGAGTTGGGAAACCTGGACGTCCGGAACATCTTTGACCATGGCTGCGACGGCAGACTTCTGTGACTCAGAGAGCTCTGAGGCGTATGTCAGACGAGTCAGATAAACCTGTCGTTCATGCATGAAACAGAACATTGCGACGCCCAGCAAAACCATCGGACTCACCCAACGCAGAGTGGTCATGACCGGTGTTCTGATGCGTCGCCGCTGGCCGTGCGGAGTGAGTCTGACGGCCGACGCAAGTTTTGGCGTCGCCGTGAATTCGCGCAGGGCCATAAGGGTGCCGCGTCCCTGTTCCTCAAACTTTTCCACCACCAGAACGCGAGTCACCCCGGTCTCATTTTGAGGTGTCGCAGTTTTGATGGAACCCGTTCCTCGAACTGGCCCCAGAGGAGTGAAGACTTCAAAGCTCAAAAGTTCTTCTCCGACATCGGGCACATTGCCCGTTAGCAGGAGTTTCGATTTATCGACGTCTGTCAGCGCACAACACCACCTCTGTTCATCGCCGGCGGCATTCCTGCCGTACACGATAAGCGGCAGGTGCATTGCAGAACTGGCCTGAGAGCCGGCGAATCGCAGGTTCTTGTAGTTGGCCTCAACGACGTGCTCGAGACCTAGTTCCCACATTGCGTTCACCGTGGATGGATCCGGTGCATGGAACTGCAGACCTATATAAAACGCTTTTGCCGTACCTGCTCGACCGGCCGAAATATTTGCCGCGGGACGCTGCCAGATGACTCGCGCTTCGCATGTCACTCGTCTGGAATGGGCGTGCAGGTCAAGCCTGACAATCTGATCAATCGGCAATTCTTCAAAACAGAGGACACGAACGCCAATCTCATTCATGTCAAAACCCATGCCATGAACTTCGGAAAGCTCGCTCCGAGAAGACTCGGGAGACATGACAGCATGGATCGTGCCCTGCTGATGACGATACGAAAACCTTCGATCCGTTCCGCACAGTGCCCGCTTGATCACTGTCCATGCAAGACTACTCTCGATGGCAATCAGGGCAGAACCAATCGCTAGCCCCAAATAGTTCTGATCCACTCCACACAGGATGCGACCGGCTGCCCAGACAATCGAGGCTGCGCCGAGGCCAATCAGAGTCAATTGGGGCACCACATGGTTGAGCACACTGGATGTCTGGCGTCCCCGTTTCTTCGTCACCACAAATCGGGAATCGCTGCGCGTCAAGGCCCGGTAGACAGCGCAATTCTGAACCCAGAATGTGGCCATTGCACACAGCTCATTGCCGACGATCATGAAGTTCCCCATGCCGGTCGCCTTCAGTGTGATCCAGGAGCATGCAAGATGTCCAAAGAGCAGTATGAAGTAAGCCGCTGAGGTCTTTCCGACAGGCGCGATGCCTGAGAACAACATAACAATCGGTGTTAAGTAAATGGCAAGTTTTCCAATGCCCGACGTCCAGCCCAGCATACTGCCTAGATAGTGCACACGCTGATTGAGTGTGAGACCACGCATGGTCAACGGATTGTTATGCCGTATGATCGCCAGATTCCCTTCTCCCCATCGCAGGCGCTGAGACTGATAGGCCGTCACTTCAGAGGCCGCTTGGGCAGCAATCAAACGTTCATGAACAAAGACCGACTTCCAGCCCCGGGCATGCATTCTGAGCCCGGTATGCATGTCTTCCGTAATTGTCTCTGTTGCAATTAAACCAACATCTTCCAGGGCTTTTCGACGCATGATCGCGGCACTGCCACAGAAAACGACCGCATTTGCATTGGACTTTCCCAGCTGGATACAACGATAGAACAGGTCCCCTTCTTCCCAGTAACGATTTTTCTCTGGGCGATACAGGCTGGAAAAACTATCCAGGTTATAGAAAGCGTGAGGCGTCTGAACCCAGCCAACGCGTTCGTCGGCGAAGTGACCAATTGTGCGACTGATAAAGTGGGGGCGAGCGACGTGGTCGGAATCGAAAATGACAACGAACTCGCCACTGGTCATCTCAAGTGCATTATTGATGTTGCCAGCTTTGGCATGCAGGTTGTCCTTGCGAGCGATGTAATGTACCCCCATCTGTTCACACAGTGTTTGAACCTCCGAACGATTGCCATCGTCCAGAACGTAGATCTTGCACGGATAATCGAACGCGAGGTAGGACTGAATGCTGCCACGCAGCAGGTGAATATCCTCGTTGTAGGTGGGCAAAAACACATCCACGGTACGCCCGACCAGCACCGGCATGATCGGAGCCGGGGTCGTGTCTCGAATCTGCCAATAATACAGCAGCATCAAAAACACACCGTGGCATTCCGCAAGCAGCACAATCACGGAGAAACATTGAGCCCAGACAGACTCAGCGTTCAACGTGTAGATTGCTCGGAAACCAAGGTAGGTGACACTGCACAGCGTACTCAACAGCAAAAGTAATATTTTAAACCAGTACATAGCCTACCTGCTGAAACGTTATGATGGGATCGTCGGGAGATTGATGCGTCGACAAACGCTGTGAACCTGACTGCACCGGAACTCAGTGCGACTCAGTCGTTAATTCCAGGGACTTCTTGTCCTCAAATTTCGGTCCACGAACGCGTCCGCAGCCGAAATCAGGAGCGCTAGTTCCGCTGAGCTCTGCACTTGCAATTTCCGGCACGCAGAGCTTCGATATTTTTCGATCGTCTTTTCCGAAATCTCTAGGACGCCAGCGGTCTGCTTATTGGAGTAACCATGAGCAACCAGCAGGACAACCTGTCGTTCCCGAAGGCCCAGGGGTTCGAGCAAGCAGCGAGCCGTGGTTCGACGATTACGAAACCAATCAAGGATTTCGCAATCTGCCGCAATATCACGACTACTGGTCAGCGTGGCAGCCATCTTCACGCATCGTTCACGGTGTCCGTCTGAAGCATTTTCCTGGCCTGATCTCGCAGGAGCCTCCCGTAAAGTCACCTCCAGACCAAGGCTTTCGGCCTGTTCAATCAGTCGTGAAATAATTTCAATTTGAGTGAGCGGAGCCTGTTGAGAAAGTACTTCAGTTGGCCTAACGGGCATGTGCTGTTCACTGCTGGTTGATGTCATAGTTTGGCCGATCTGATATTGGACTCGTACCGCAACGCCCGAAGGGGAAATATATTTTGAAGTCTGCCCTACGCTAGCTCGCGGCGGGAAGTGTTGCGGACACTAAGTATCAGCCCTACCATTATTTCGCCGATGGAAGCAGCAAGCTCCTTACTATGGGCATTATCGCTATTTCCGGTGCTGGAGACCTTGATGACGCGGTAACAGCGATGAATGTAAACGGCGGCGAGAACCTGCGGCGATTGGCTTTCGTTATGCTGGATTCAGTGAGTCTGCAAATGGACTTCGAGATAATCAAAGGATTGCTGACCACTCAGAAATCTCACATTCGATTCTGACCGTCACTGGCGACGCGAATCACTTCGGCCAGACAGGTTGTGCCTTCCCGAACGCGTTCAAAACCGGACTCCAGCAGAGTCCGCATGCCCGCTGTTATGGCGGATTCTGAGATCTCTTGCGATGAAGCATGTTCGAAACACAGTTTGCGAATGGCGGTATCAGTATTCAAAAGTTCGAGAATCGGAATTCGGCCTTTGAATCCCTTTCCCTGACATTCCCGACAACCGCCTGGCTCATAGATGATCGCACCCTGATGCAAAATGGCGTTTTCCTCTTCCTGCAGGACCGTCGCACTTTTTTTACATAGCGGGCAAAGTCTGCGAACCAGACGCTGAGCGGCCGCGGCCACCAACGTACTGGCCACGAGATAAGGTTCGATTTCCATTTCCATAAGGCGGGTGAATGCCCCTGCGGCATCATTTGTATGGAGCGACGCTAAAACCAGATGCCCGGTTAACGCGGCTTCGATTGCGTGGCGGGCTGTCGTCTGATCGCGAATTTCTCCCAGCAGGATCACGTCAGGATCGTGACGCAGAACACTGCGCAGTCCTCTTGCGAAAGTGAGTCCTGTCGCCTCATTGATCTGAATCTGATGGACACCAGGCATCGAATACTCGACCGGATCCTCGATCGTGATGATTTTGGCATCGGGACGCGTTGTGCGGATTTCCGCAAGCAGATGGTACAGCGTCGTCGTCTTTCCGCTCCCGGTCGGACCGGTCACCAGAATAATTCCGTTGGTCCGGTTGATGATTTGCTGCCACTGTTTGACGGTACTGGTTGGCAGTTCGAGCTGTGCCAGTCCCCATTGACCGCGTCCTTGTCGCAGGAGACGCAGGACAACGCTTTCCCCGTGAATCATCGGAATCGTAGAGACACGCAAGTCAACCTCTTCACGCGCCGCCTGAAAGCGAATCCGACCGTCCTGAGGCAGTCGTTTTTCAGCAATATTCAGCATCGCCATAATTTTGAGTCGACTGACGATGGCTGTGTGAAACCGATCCATTTCCCGGGAAACGATCTGATCTAGCATCAGTCCATCAACGCGATATCGCACGCCGAATCCGTGCTGCGACGGTTCCAGATGAATATCACTTGCTCCGGAGGCGATCGCATCGCTCAGCAGTTCATTGACCAGCCTGACGATGGAAGACTCGTTGGCAAGGCTGTTGTCATCCTCACCCTCACCGGCCGCATCCGCGGGTCGGCTGTCACTATCCAGCATTCCCTCGAGAGTTCCGCCGGCAATACCAAGTCGGTCTTTCAGGAGTGTGCGGATCTGGTTGGTTTCTGCAAGCGCCAGTTCGACGTCCAGTCCCGTCGCCTGTTCAACCTCCTGCCCCAGTGACTCCACACACGGATTGCTGACAGCAATCGTGACACAGTCGCCATTTAATTCCATCGGAATCGCCTGATGGCGAAAGAGGATGGACGGTGAGATCAGGCGCATCAGCGAATCCGCAATTTCAATTGCCGAAAGATCCACAAACGGCAAAGCCAGATGCTCAGAAATAGCCATCAGAAACTGTCGTTCAGACGTCGCGGGGTTCCGCAGGATGGTTTCAATCACATTCTGGGAATCAAGCCCCTGCAGAGCTGCTACGTCATTGGCGGAGACGAATCCTCGGTCGATGGCGATTCTGACCAGTGGAGACAATTGAAGCATTAAACAGCTCTCGGTCACGTCTAAGCATCTGCTGGAAATGAGGCTAAGACAACTTAGGTCGTAAATAGGAGGTGTCAATCCGTTTTCTGCACAGGACCCACCAGAAGGCAGGATTGGATTAAGGGCGTTCCTGCGTCCACAGGCCTAACCACTTTCTTGACAGCATTTGTTGACATCAGGCATCATTTGTGTTTGCCGCTGTTGACTTTGAACCGCCTGCAAGGCGGCGAACTCGGACGCTGGAAATACGTTGAGGGAAAGTCCTTTCCCCTGATCTTCAGACCTCCTGCCTGAATCGGGCGTGACCCCGGTTTTTCCGTCTAAAAGCCCCGGAATATCACAGGCGGGGATTCCCTGACTTGTTCACCGAATTGTCTCTTCGACGCGGCAACTCAGGCCATGGAGACCACAAATGGAACGTGCTTTGCCTTTCAGGTTGCTGACAAGAAACTGAAACATCAGAGACAGCCACAGAGACAGAGATTCATGAAAACTTTCACCTACGAAGCCATTGATACAACCGGGAATCGAGTGCAGGGAGCACTGGATGCGGTTTCTCGACGTGCGGTGACTCGTCAACTGTCTCTGAAGTCTTTGGCTCCTGTGTCGATTGCTGAGCAAGTCGCTGCCAGCGGCGTTTTCTCGGATCGAGTGCCTCGGTCAGTCATTTGTGCGTTCTACGGAAAACTAGCCACGTTGTTGAAGGCCGGCATGCCATTGGCTCAGTCACTCAAACTGATCGGCGATGTGGCCTCAAACCCTCGTTTTGCGGAGATTCTTCGAGTCATTCACGCGGAAGTCATTGACGGTCGGGGCTTTGCGGAGTGCATGGCCGACTATCCAGGAATGTTCGAGCAGGCAGAAATCGCGATCATTCGCGCGAGCCTTGAAGGGGCGTTCCTTGGCGATGCCCTGAAGGAACTGGAGACACTGACACAAAGACAACTGCAATTGCGATCCCGGGTCCTCGGGGCATTGAGCTATCCCGGATTTCTGATCGCCGTCACCAGCCTGATGTTTCTGGTGCTGGCGACACTCTTTGTTCCAAAATTTGAACCGATGTTTTCCGGCCTGCGTGAACGTGGTCAGTTGCCCGCACTGACGGAAGTGATGCTGGCCGGAAGTCTTTGGCTGAGGGATAACCTGCTCCTGTTTGCGGGGATCTCCTTTTCTGCAGTTTTCGGACTTGTCGTCGGTCTGGGAAAGCCCGGATTTCGCCGTCGTTTTCTGGCATTGTGCCTCTCACTTCCGGTCCTGAAAGGTCTGGGTCTGTTGATCTCAATGGGCAGATTTTCGAGATTACTCAGCACTCTGCTGAAAAACGGAATTACACTCGATAAGGGATTGGCCCTGTGTGCTGGTGCGAGCGGTAGTCCGGCTCTGGACGATGTGGTGCTGGACTGTGCTCTTCAGGTTCGCAAGGGAACCAGCTTCGCTCAGGTGCTGCGATCCGTGAAATGGATTCCTCGAGAGTATCGTGAGTTGGTTTTTATCGGGGAACGCACGAATCGCTTGGACGAAATTCTGGGCGGAGCGGCAGACTCACTGGAGTTTCAGATTCAAAACCGTCTGGACGCCCTGTTGAAGCTGCTTGAGCCTGTCCTGCTGGTCGTCATGGGAAGTATCGTTGCCTTGTTTGTGTTTGCTTTGATCATGCCGATCCTGCGATCGTCAAGCCTTGTGGAATAGCGATCATCGAGTCTGTAGTTATAAGAATTTCGGCGGCATTTGCGCGGTGGAGTTAAGATCTATGATGACCTGTCAATCAGCACGACGCGTTCAACGCGGCCATGCCAGACAATTTAAAATACAACGGTCCGGTTTTACGCTGGTGGAAGTTCTTCTGGTGCTGGCCATCCTGGGAGCGATTGCTGCCATGGTTGTCCCGGACCTGCTGAGCCGTCAGGGGAAGGCGCAGGCTGATTCTGTGCGGATCTCACTCAAGGCTACCGAGCAGGCTCTGAAAATGTATGCCATTGATCATGGTGGCAAATGGCCTAAAGCTGATGTGGCCATCCAGACGCTGCTTGAACCGCAAGACTCCGATCCACAATGGAGCGGACCTTATCTGGAATCGCAGCCTATCGACCCGTGGGGAAGTGAATTGCGATGCCGCCAATCAAAAGAGTCAGGACCTCGCCTGAAAGTTTTTTCTGTCGGTCCTGATGGTAAAGAAAATACAGACGACGACATTTTTGAAAAACTTGTGGCGCGGAGATCCGGGGCAGGAAAATGAAAAGGTCAGGAATCACCGCAGGCAGAACGGCAGCGCCTGTTGCCGGATTTACGCTGGTGGAAATGCTGTTAGTCATTGGCTTGCTGACTCTCATTTCCGCAACGACGTTTCCGGCTTTGATGAACTGGATGGAACAGAATCAACTGAATCAGTCGGCCGAGTCGTTTATCCTGACTCTCAGTCGAGCTTCGGCAGAGGCAGCGAACGAAGGCATTCCCCATGCGATCGAGTTCCTGCCGGATGGGCAAAAATTTAGAACACTCCGCATGGATTCCTCAGTCAACAAAGACGTGGACGTTTGGGAGGTGCTTTCGGGAGACTGCGTTTTCCAACTGAGCTCACAGGATCAGCGGCCGCTGTCAAGAGGCGATGCTACGAACAGTTGTCGCCTGTGGTTTTATGCGGACGGACGCTGCACGTCCTCCAGTCTGGAGATCCGCAGCGGAAAGCGAGTTCGGATCGTTGATCTTGAAGGCTCAACCGGGCAAGCTCTGATCAGACAGGCTTCCCGATGAACGTGACCTGGAAAAATGGCTTTCGTAGTCGGCCGCAACAGCACCGCGGGTCCATCCTGCTGGAAGTTTCTGTTTCGGCGTTCGTGCTGGCGATTGCCGTTGCAAGCTCTGCTCAATACCTGACCAACGCTCTGAATGCAGCGGAAAGAACTCAGCGGATTACGCGAGCCGCTTTAATGTGTGAGTCACGAATTGCAGAGGCGCTCGCTCAACAAGGGAATACGGTCACGTCGGAAAAGGGAGGTTTCGAGTTTGATTCCGAATGGAGATGGGAACAACGCGTTGACAGCGGCCCGTTTCCGTCCGTCGGCAGAATTACGGTCCAGGTTTTCTGTGAATCTAAGACCGCGCCCGTCTGTTCGCTCACACGACTATTCCCATTAGCAAGGAAGAAGTCCACTTCGCAGAGTGGTCCCCTGTGATGAAACGACGAAGCATCCACTGCGCACGAATCCAACAGATTCCACATCGTTGTCACTTTTCAGGAGGCATGACTCTTGTTGAGGTTCTGCTGGCCATTGCTATCATCGGCAGCATTGTGACACTGTTTTCCGAAACCTTGTTTCAGTTCGCAAAGATCAAAGATCGGGGGCAATCCGAAGCCATGGATCATCTGTCCGGACCGCAGATGATTGCCGACATTCAGGATGTGTTGTTACGTATTCGCCCATGTTCGGATCCCACGAAGTCTGTCGTCCGGAAACAGCCAGTTGCGGACGGCTCCAAGGTCGCCGCTCCGGATGCAAAAGCAGCAGACCTGCTTCCCGGCTTGCTCTACGGAAATTCTGAGGAACTTTGCGTGGTTGCCACCAATGCGTCCGGCGAAACGAACCAATGGATGGAATTCTGCAATGGCAATTTAGCCGACTCGGGTGCCAGCCTCCTTAGCAAACTCAGTGGACGACGGGCTTCGGTACCCAAGAGCTTGTTCCAAGAACCCGTGCTGATCGAAGTCCCGCACATGCAGACTTCTTCCCAGTTCTCAGGATCGTCGTTGGAAGTCAGGGTCCGAAAACTGACTCAGGCGCCGCTGCAACTCCGATTTGAATTCTTTGACGGCCTCAACTGGCTGGCAGAATGGGATTCTTCGCTGATGCAAAAACTTCCGAAGGCAATTCGCGTGACGATCATGTCACGTTCCCCAAAGACATCATCTGCGGTTTCAAAGCGACAGGTCAGCACACTCTTACTGGAGAACCCTAATAAAGAGTAACGGGGATAAGCCAGAGACTTTGATGAACATCGTCAATGGTGTCAGATTTTCTGGCAAGGGGGCCATTACTGACACACACTTCGTCGTCTGAACTCACCATGAGATGCAGCCTGAGGAAGATTGGCTGGGCAGTGAGATCAGCGGCATCCGTTGGAATCGACGTCTGTCGGCTGACGGTGTTGGATTGCTGCGGGTGTCGCTCACGCAGGCTCGAGTCATATCTCGATTGCCGACGGCGATTTTTCTGCGGTCTTAAATTGAATCGTGCTCCTCACGGGGAATTTCCTATGAAACGACAAACTCCCACAACAAGACCTTCCGCACTCCGGAAGGGTATACTTCTGCCGATTGCGGCGGTTATTGCGGTGCTCTGGACGTTGTCGGCTTATCAGTTTTCCGAGCAATTGCTTTGTCATTTCTCTCTGGCCTTTCGAACTCGCAACGAGATCGCAGCGCGGACCTGCATGGCCTCGGCGACCACTTGGCTTGCCGCGTTTTCTGAGTCGCCAGCGTGGTCCTCCAGTAACACTCTGAACAATCCGGAATTGTTCAGCAACGTCGGTGACGGGACAGAGCAGGCTCCGATGACTTACTGCATCGTATCTGCTTCGCTCAAAGCCGGTCCCGGGGCCGACCAGGCCTTTCGTTTCGGCCTGGAAGATGAGTCTTCAAAACTTGACATCAACTGGCTGGCTCTTGATGCAAAGGATGGTCGCGGGCCACTGATGCATCTGCCAGGAATGACGGTGGCTCAAGCCGACAGTCTGCTTGACTGGATTGATGCGGATGACACGCCCCGCGAATTTGGTGCTGAACGAAACTATTATTTTTCCAAAGGCGATGTGGTCCTGCCACCCAACGCGGAAATTCAGGATCTTTCCGAACTTGTGAATGTCCGCGGATTTACTCGGGAACTGATCTTCGGGACGCAGCCCAACGCAGATTTTTCAGCCGCCGATCGCGAGCGTTTACAGGGGTCCCGGTTTGACCTCACGTCTTCCCGGAAATCCTCTGGCTGGGCTCGTTTTCTGACCACCTATGCCGGGGAAGCGGCGGCTCTGGAATCTGAAAAAATCATTGTGAACTCCCCGAAGTTGCCCAAACTGTACGACGAGCTGAAGAAACAAGTGGGAGAGGATGGTGCACGGTTTATTGTGGCAGTCAGACTCGCCGGTATTCTTGAGCGTCCAGCCGGAATGCAGAAAAAACGCCGGGAGAAATCGGTGCAAAGTCGACTGGAAGACCAGCTTCGCGGAAAGACAGCGGTGCCAGACTCATCCAAGGGAAACTCTGTGGTTGCCGGTCTTAATTTGTCCCGGGCTCCGCAATTCGAGATCACGAGTCTGTTCGACCTGATCGGCACCAATGTTCGCATCGTGATTGAGGGCAAAGATGAAGTGTTGACAAGTCCCTGGGGTGCAACGGGTAATGGAGTGGAAGCGGCACTGACTTTACTTAACAAAGCGATCGATACGCGACCGACAAAGGTGTTGCGCGGACGGCTGAATGTCAACACGGCTCCCCGGGAACTCTTAAAAGGACTCCCGGAGCTTACGGAGTCAAAGCTGAATAAACTGCTGGAGACGCGTGATCGTCAATTCCGAAGGGCGTCCACAAATGGCCCAGCCTGCCTGTGGCTGGTCACGGAAAATGTCTTCTCGATTGACGAGATCCGACGTCTGGCACCGTATCTGACTGATCGCGGTAATGTTTTCACCGGGACCGTTTGCGCATTCGCACCACAACAGGGCGCGGTTTATCGCAGAAAGGTCACGATTGACGGGACCGTATCGCCACCGCTGGTCATCAAACGACTTAACCTTCCGCCCGGCGATGCGGCATTGCGTGTGGCCTTACAAAAGTTGGGGGGCAGCGGATGAACGGGCTTCTTGAGTTGAATCGGCCCTTCGAAAATGCCGGCGTGGGATTTTGGGATCTCGGTGGTCTGGCCTGAATCGTCTCTGCTGCAATATCTAAACAAACTTTAGTCGCGTGTCTTCCGCCCGAGCAACATCCATGGGAAAGTCTTCAGATCGATTTCGACAGCTCTGGTCCAGACTCCGAAAATCGGGCTCTTCGAGAACATGGCTACTCCTATTGCCGAGCCGCGCAGAATGCCATCTGGTTCATGCAGAACAACGCAAAGGTCGGCTTCTCATCCGACAGTTCGTCACCGTTCCTGCTGAGGAACTGGACGAAGTCACGCGTTTACCGGCCGCGGAGATCCTGCAGACTCATCTGCAGCGGTTTCAAGTGTCGAATCCCCAGGTGGCCGTTCTACTTCCGCGAAACTGTTTGTCGTTTGCCCGAGTGTCGTTGCCACGAATGGCCGACAGCGAAGTCCATGAAACGGCCATGATTCAGTCTGAGGCCTTGTTTACGGAATCTGCCGGACAGCAAAGTATCGATTATGTGCTGTTGCCGCCGGGGCCCGATGAACAGTCTCTCCTGCTGATTCATGGTGTTGACCGCGATTATCTACAGCGAATTCTGGCCCACCTGCAGGCGTCGCAATTGCAATGCAGTCTCGTGGCCCCGGCCGCCGCGATTGGCTGCCGCACCGGAAGCACTGGCGATGATCAACTTTCCCTCCTTGTCGTCATGTCCGACAAAGAAAAAATTGACATCTTTGCCCAGAGTCAGGGACATCTCCTTTCGCACCAGCGACGACGTATGCCGGTCGAATCTTCTGAGGAAATCCGGAACGCCCTGATCTCCGGAGAAGTGATGCGAATCATTGCCTGCATCAGCGTTCCGGGAGTTCCGCTGACCAGTCCGGTTATCAGATTTGCCGCAAATGGCAGAGACTGGACGGCCGTCACGCAGTCTCTGCAATCTGAACTGGATTTGCCTGCCGAAGATTTTTCGATCCTGCCGTCTGAATGCTCGGGAACCGAGAATCCGGAACTGGACGCCTATCTTGAACTCATGGCATCCGGAATGGCGTTCGAGTCATCGGGAGCTCTGAAATCGCCCCTCAATTTCCTGCGGCCCCGCACGTGTTTGTCTAAGAAAGAACGGCGCCGCCGCAATCTGATCCGAATCGGTCTGGTCGCCACACTGATCTGTATCTGTCTCAAAGTCTTGTCGAGTCGATCTGTGAGTGTGATGGAAGGTGAACTGTATCTCCACAAGGCGGAGCTTAGCCAGCTGCATGAACAACTGGAAGCTGACGCCGAGGTCTTCGAAATCCTTGACTTTGTGAAACTCTGGAAAGGCGATCGAGCGGATCTGCAGTTGCATTTCTCGATCCTGACACAGTGCCTTCCTGAATCTTCCCGCTGCCAATTGAGTGACCTACAGTTTCGTCAGCAGTCAGATGATCCCGGGAAGCTTATGATTGAGCTCAGCGGACTTGCCGACCGCACGGAAACCGTTGTGGAATTCAGTCACAACATCCTCCGAAATGGGCATTTCAGTCAAAGGCCTTATCAGATCGAACGGACCACGGGATCGGGGCAACTGAATGTCAGTTTTCGGATTGAGCTGGGAAGTGCGAGCCAGGAAAATCCTGAAGCTAGCGATGACAGCGCCGAAGAATTGGCCGTTGTCGATCCGCAATTCGAAAGCCGAGTGGAATAATGTCGTCAAAACAATTGCTAATCAGGGTCCTGCTGGTCGTCGTTCTGGCTCCGCCTTTGTGGTCGTTTGCTTCCGGAATGTTTTGGAAGTCGACAACGGAACTCCTGGCGGAAATTGATGATACGCTCGCCGAAATCGAAGAGGCATCCAATACTCTGGATGAAGCGAGGCTGGCACGCATTCAACTGAAGCCCGTTCAGGAACGATGCCTGCCTGAGCCGGAGTCTACGGCCGCCACTTTGTTTCAAAAGTGGATCTACGAAAGCACGACGGCTGCGGAACTTCGTGACACCGTGGCGACTGTTGGCGAATTGGAGCGAGACAACGAAGAAGCACTGTGCGGGACGATCGCCGCAGATATTGTGAGCACAGGAACTCTTTCTCAGATGTCCGTTCTTCTGCAGACGATTGCAGAAGATTCCGTGAATCAACGCATCGGGGATCTGGAAATTACACCACTCGAAGACGGGAGTGGGCTGGCAAAGTTTGAGTATCGTATTGAAGCGCTGACGACGCGGAATGGATCGGGTGTGGCATTGCCGTCCGTGGCTGCAACGCTGACCAGACTTCCGGAAGAACAGACCCGGAATTTTCTTCAGCCTCTGTTCCCCAATGTCCTGCCCGCTCCGCCGGTTGCCGCTCCACTGGTGGCTCAGACTCTCGTGCAGGCTCCTGTGGCTCCTGCTCCAGCGCCACCACCACCGCCGGTCATTACCCCCTCACCTTTGGTTCTCGTTGGCACGATAATTTCTGGGGCAAAAGTAGAAGCCATGTTTTTTGACCCTGAGGGAAGAGTCTCCTATACGGTGATGGTGGGCGACCAAGTCCAAAGCAAGGACTTCAAGGGCAAAATTATGGCCATTACAAATAACAGTGTGATGCTTCGTATGAGTGCGGGAATCACTGAAGTCCGGCTTTCGCAGGCACTGTCAACCATTCCGAAGCTGCTCTGGAATCCCGGAGTGACTGTTCCCGCCGGTGGTTAGGCGGTGGCGTTTTCAAACAGTGACAGTCACCGGGTGACTGCGGTCCGTTTCAAGGAGTTGGCTCTCTATGTATCAACGATTTCGTATTCTTTCCAAATCTCTCCTCCTGATTTCACTGCTGTTGAACACGCCGGATTGCGTTTTCGCTGATGACATGAGGCAACCAATTTCTGCGAAAGAAGCTGCCAGCCGGCTGGGCGTGGGAATTAATCTCGGCAACATGCTCGATGCTCCGAATGAAGGTGACTGGGGCGTTCGATTTGAGAACGACTACGCTCGTATCATCCGGAGTGCCGGATTTCAGCATGTCAGGCTGCCGGTGAGATGGTCGGCGCATGCGGAAAAAACAACACCTTTCAGAATTGATCCCGTCTTCGTTGCACGAGTGAAAACGGTGATGGCCGTTTGTCACAAACATGATCTGCGAGTTGTCCTGAACATCCATCATTATGAGGAAATGCACGCTGACCCGGAAAAAGAAACAGCTCGATTTCTCGCGATCTGGAGACAGTTGTCCGAGCTGTTTGCAGCACAGCCCGATACGGTCTACTTCGAAGTTCTCAATGAACCTCACGACAAACTGACGACGATGGAATGGAATGAGATCCTTCCCGCAGCTCTCGAGATCATCCGGAAAAAACATCCGCACCGTCCCGTCATCGTGGGGGGCGGAAACTGGAACTCTCCTGACGAATTGACTCATCTCAAACTTCCGGCAGAAGATCAGATGCTGATTGCCACAGTTCACTACTACCGGCCGCACGAGTTTACTCATCAGGGGGCCGAGTTTCTGGGTGATAAGGCTCCGCCTGCCGGAAGAAAGTTTCCGTTCGACCTCAAAGAAAACACGATCATTCAAGAAGATTTTCAACGAGTTGCAGAATGGTCCGTGAAGAATCAGCGTCCCATCTACGTCGGGGAATTTGGCTGCTATCACATTGCCTCCGGCGAAGATCGATTACGCTGGACGAGGACTGTAGCCGGTCTCTGCAAACAATATGGCTTTACTTCCGCCTACTGGGAGTTCTGTTCTGGGTTTGGAGCATGGGATCCTGAACGCAGAGAATGGCGGAAGGAGATTCGCGATGCGATCCTTAAACCTTAAGGTTATTTCGGCAGAAGGGCCTACATTATGAAGTTAATACTATCTAGCAGATTCAGTCAGGACATCCCATAACCGTCGCTTGAGGAATTCCCCTTGTTATGCGGCTGCAGGCGGATCCCGATTTAGGTCTCTCCAGATGGGGAGCTATAGCTTTAATACAGCACCGGCGCTAATTATCAATATGAACGGATCCAAGTGATCGCATATCTTGAGATCTGTGATCCTCAAAGCTCAGTCATTAAACTCCTATGGCAATCTCTTGTGTCATTGGGCGGTTCAAAACCAGCCACTGATGGGCGCTTTAAAACCAGCATAGGTGCGAATATAAAGTAAGGGCCTCTGGACTGATTTGACTCGCACTGAGATCGCGTTTGAGGCGATGTTTTACAGTGTTTTAAGTGCTCGCTGAAAGTTTTATCGGCACTCGGACCCGGTGGGTGCTCGTGGCGGGTTTTGAAATTCTGCTTGATTTCCCGGAAATCCCACGCAGCTCGAATTCAATTCCCAGCCACTCTCGCGCTGAGCGCTGCTGATGCCCCCGATCAGCGATGCAGAATCGCTCATGACTGCTCTTCCTCCGAGAGATCCGATGCGGACTCACTCGAATTCTTTTTCTTCTTCTGATCGCCATCAGGCTGGTCATTATTCGAGCAGAAATCCACAAATTGAGCTAACCGTGACTTTGCAGCCTACTAAGCCAAGCAGGCGGATTGCTTTTTCATGAAAACTGGATGGCAATATTGGGCATAAGTTCAAAATTCGTTAACTACGACAGGGGCCGGTCAGGCCCAGGGTCACTGTGTACCTCTTGAGTGGTCCTTGGCTCCAGCCACGAAGAACATCACTACGCTAGCCGAACCGAATTACTTTCCATCCGTCTTCGTGGCGTCAACGAGTTTCTTCACATCCCCGATTGACAACGACACGCGGAATCCGATTGTCGTATTTTTGTAAGCGGCAACATCCGGGCAGCGAGAAGCCGATCGGCAGGTGGAACCATACGACGACCAGTTCCCGCCGCGAGTCATGTGAGTCGCATCGTCGGTTGAGATCAAAACGGGATCGACGGCTTCAGCGGATGCGAATCGCACGAAATACGCCGGATCCCAGTTGTCTCGCACCCATTCCCAGACATTTCCGTGAAGGTCATAGAATCCAAATGCATTGGCATTCAGTGAACCAACGGCGTGCGTTTGGCTATCCGAGTTGTCGCTGAACCATGCGAACGGTGAAAGTTGTTCGCTCGTTTCACCAGCGTTGTATGAGCCCGTCGTTCCTGCTCGGCAGGCAAACTCCCATTGAGCTTCGGAGGGAAGCTGGTAACCACGGACCTCGTTTCCATCCTGCGAGCCTTCAGCATTCGCTACGTCGGAAGAAAGCGATTCCAGCTTGCTGAGTAAACGGCAGAACTGAACGGCCTCTTTCCACGACATGCCCTCGCCTGGATGATTGCTGGTATCGATCCCGACAACAGCGGCTGCTTGAATTCCAGTTGCAGAAAACCGAGCGGGGTTCGCTCCTGTGACGTTCGCGAACTGCGATTGAGTCACTTCATGAACGCCAAGATAAAACGGCTGCGTCAGTCGAACTCGATGCTGAGGACCTTCACTGCGTATAGTTTCCTCCCAAAGCGTTTCACCACCGGCATAGGGAAGAGCCTCTTCAATCTCGGCCGCTGTACTTCCCATCAGAAACTCTCCCGGCGGGATAAGACGGAACTTCATCCCAATGGAGTTCGTGTACTCAATCGGAACCCTCAGATACGCGGCCCATTCTTCCTGATGCTTCTTTGCCTGCTCGGCATCGAACGGTGCAATCGCCGGAGCCGGTGCATCGGCGGGCCAGCCGTGCCAGCCAGGTGTCAGCGACTTCGGAGCGGGGCGCAGCGTCTGGGCTGTCGCTCCATCAAGCAACCGCAAGCGGATACGATGAAACGCATACACACTGTTGCGGCCTTGAATCCAGAGACTCAAGCGGCGTTTGTGGGGATATCCCTCGTCACCGTGTTTGGGCAGATCTTTCAGATCACCCAGCCACGACGCTACAGGATGATCGTCATTCAATACTGCAATGCGAGTCCCTTCCGCAAGGCTTTGAACCTGGATACGAACCGTTCTTCGCTCGCCGTTCTTCGCTCGCCGTTCTTAATGTTTGTCTGTTCCGCCAACTGCTCGTACTTCCCCCAGTTCTTTCGGATGAACACCCCTCCTTCTCCTGGAGGATCGAAGTAGATGGGTGAGTCCCCATTCGGAGTCGGGATGTTCAGATTGAACCCCAAAGCTCCGGAGCGCCGCGTGAATTCGATTTCGCACTCATAGCCCGGCGAGAAATCGGAGTCGATTGGCAGCAGCAACTTGGAGGGCCGATCGTCAGCATCTCCGGCAATGAGGTCCCCCTGTTCTATGCGCCAAGCGTTCCTGCCTGTGAGAGGAATGTCCCATTTGTCGAGTTGTGGATCAACAAGCGGGATGACATCGATCCACGCGCCGCTTTGGACCAGCAAATCGCCTGCGATTGCAGTGGACTCGAAAGGCTGACGCCCACCGCTCGCTGGGTGAGCCCAGGTCGCTCCGATGATTTGGCCGTCGTGGCCGTTTCCGCTGGCATCCTTCAAAACGTCCCCCTGCCCCTCGTCGAAATTGTAAAGGGCCAGCGTTTGCTCATCTGTGGAGACGCTCGTCACTGGGGAGAAGTTGTTGCTGTACCGGGCGACCTTCGAAATACGGAGTTGATCGATCTGTCCTTCAAAGAACTTTTTGTTGTCAGCACTACTCCCGATCCGCAGTTCCGTGAATCTCCACAGCATCGCGGCATGGGCTTCAGAACGGCGTTTCACCTGCCAGATCCCATTCACGTAGTACTGCATGTGATTGCCGTCAAAGACGAGAGCCCGGTGTTGACGCGCGCCTGCCACCAGCGGGGCGACAACGTTGTTGAATCCGCTCTTGCCGATGATCTGCGCCCCACTCTTCCGTGCACCAGGGTCGGCCTGGCTGTCGTCGTACAGCCCCATCAACTCCAGCTTCTCACCGCTTCCGCCCGTGAGTGTCACGATGTTGCCGTTGTCACTTCCGGCGTTGGAAGTCACAAACGCCTCGATCGTGAACTGAGGAAACGACCAGTCGACTGGAGCGATCTCGACGCGATCGTCCGCTCCGTCGAAGCTTAGCCCCGCGTTGACTTCGTTTACCGCCAGGGTTGGGATCGCGGGCCAGACCCAGCTGTTGATTGTGTCCTTGATGCGACGATCGAACAGTGGGGGGATCAAAACGCACAACATGATCACTACAAACATAATGGTCCGTTGTGTAGAAAAGTTGCGGGCGAGCGGGGTCAGTGAGTACGCTCGAAGTTCAGAGACCGCATTCGCGGTGGCATCACCATTCGGTTCACTCAAAATTCTCGCGGGAAACGCGGTGACTTTGCCGTTGAGTTGCAATTCCGCCTGACATCTGGCGAATACGTCGGCGACTTCTTTGGCAGTCTGGAACCGGGCATCGGGCTTCTTTTCCAGCAGGCGAAAAACGATCGAACACAGCCAATCCGGAACGCCGGGAACAACATCCTGAATCGGTCGTGGTGTGTCATCGCAGACTCGTTTCAGCACCGCCATGGTATTGGCCGCTCGAAACGGAGGCCGGCCGCTGGTCATCTGATACAGCACGCTGCCAAGGCTGAACAGGTCGGCTCGATGATCGAGGATTTCTCCACGAGCCTGCTCGGGAGCCATGTACATTGGCGTGCCGGCTATCAGGCCGCTGGAAGTCAGGCTGGCGTCGTCGACGGCTCGAGCGAGTCCGAAGTCCGAGATCTTAACACGGGCTTCAATGCCTTCTTCCAGCAGAATGTTTGACGGTTTGATATCGCGATGGATCAGATTGGCCGCATGAGCAGCTGCCATACCTGCGGCCATTTGTTGGCCTATTTTAAGGATCTCTAGAAGCTCCAGCGGACCGTTCTGATCCAAACGCTGCTGCAGAGTGATCCCCGGAATGTACTCCATCACCAGGTAAGGAATTGGTTCTTCTTCAACCGCGTGAATGCCGACAATGTTCTCATGCCGCACGGCTGCGGCGGTGCGAGCTTCACGCAGAAATCGTTTTCTCGGCGGCGATGTGGACGCGAGGTCCGGATTCATCAGCTTAATCGCAACGACGCGATGCAGCTTTTCATCGAAGGCCTTGACAACAATGCCGAACGCACCACGACCAAGGATCAGCTCAATTTCATAGTGAGCCAGTCGCCCGAGCCAACCGGGGCGAGTTGCTGGCTCCAGGTACTTTTGCAGCTCTGCCGCGCCCGAGGTCGCTGCGGATTTGTGATCATCGTCATCGTCGTCAGGAGAATGACTGACGATCGTCATTTCGACAGCGGAGTTAACTGCAGCAGGCGGCGTTTCCAGAAACTGGCTGGAGTCTTTGTGAGTACTGAGCAGCGATTCCACTTGCGAACGCAGTTCTGCGTCGTCGCCGCAGGCCTGGTCCAAATAGACAGTTCGTTTGGCGGCATCGGCTATCTCGATGGCCGTCAGAAAAAT
>Ga0209390_10003883_pt1 | contig 23373 bp, 10 predicted proteins | sample BON01_FD_187212 | JGI IMG/M metagenome (GOLD analysis project Ga0209390, IMG submission 187212) | Freshwater microbial communities from Lake Bonney liftoff mats and glacier meltwater in Antarctica - BON-01 (SPAdes) (version 2) | ecosystem: Environmental > Aquatic > Freshwater > Ice > Glacier... | reverse complement strand
AGGCCAGGACAGTGAGTTAGGCCAGGACAGTGAGTTAGGCCAGGACAGTGAGTTAGGCCAGGACAGTGAGTTAGGCCAGGACAGTGAGTTAGGCCAGGACAGTGAGTTAGGCCAGGACAGTGAGTTCGCTTAAGACAGTAATTTCTACTAGGACAGTAATTTCGGTTCCGTTGGGATATTCACCCCACTTTGCCGTAGTACTTTCGCAATAAATAGTGAGTCATAACGTTGGATATTTCAGCGAGTCGTTCGATGTACGAGGAAACTTCTATAGCTTCTGGTTCCGAAAATGGCTCGCCCAATGGGACCATTTCCAATGGTTCGCCAGACGCAACGGGGCTAGCACGTGCCGATTCAGCCAGTGTTGCACCCAACGACGGCGACCTGGACGCAACGGTTCGCCGGAGGCGGTCGAAAAAACAAAGCACTTCGCATCTCAAAGACGTGCCACAGGAGCGCGAATTAAGAGACAAATTGCGTTTGCGTTGCGACGAGATCGTGGAAACGCTTGACCATAGTACTCCGATCAGTAAAGACGAGATGGAAGTGATCTCGCGACGTATTCTATCCCAAGAAGACCTACCCGACGCCTATTTGGGCTGGATGATGGTCATGATGGCAACGTCTTTCTGGCGTGACCAAGTGGCGAGCGTGCCTTACGAACGCCGCTTGTTTCTGTTGCCACATTGCTTGAAACATGCCGAAGGCTGCCCAGCGGATTACGATGAATTCGGCTTGGATTGCAAGACCTGTGGTGCGTGCAGCATTGCGGGCTTCCGAGGCCGGGCCGAAGAACTGGGGTACCGCGTGTTGGTGGCCGAAGGCTCGCCTGTGGTTCTCAAGATTATCGTTTCGGGATACATCGATGCGATCGCCGGCGTTGCCTGCTTGAATGTGCTGGAAAAGGCGATCGATAAGATTTTGCTGGCCGGCATTCCGTGCATGGCCGTCCCTCTTCTATCCAGCGATTGCCGTAATACCAAAGTGGATGAAGATTGGGTTCAATGGATGGTGGAAACGCCTTACAAACCTTTGACCAAACGTACTAAGTCGTATCTGCACTTGATGCGAGGGTCGGCCCAGTTGTTTCAAGCCGATCATTTGGAAACACTGGCACCCAGAATTCGCAGCAAGAATCGTCTGGTCGATGCCGACGGAAACCCGCTATCAGCAGAACAACCGTTACAGGGAATCGACCCCATCGCGGCCCCAGAAGCTATCGCTTACGACTTCTTGTGCCAAGGTGGAAAACATTCGCGACCGTTCATTACGATGGCCGTTCACGATGCGATGACCGGCGGAAAAGCTACAGGTGCCCAGGGTGCTGAGTTTTTGGAACAATTGTCGCCTGCAATCAAGCGGACGGCCATGTCGATCGAGGTCTTTCACAAGGCTTCCCTCGTCCACGACGATATCGAGGACAACGACGACTTCCGCTACGGCCAACCGGCAATGCACAAGCGGTTTGGCGTCCCGACGGCGATCAACGTAGGCGATTATTTAGTTGGCATGGGCTACCGCTTGGTGTCGCGAAACAGCAAGGAATTGGGCGGTGACGCGGTTGCCGAAATTTTGGATTACCTGGCCGAAGCACACCAGCGATTAAGTGAAGGGCAGGGTGCGGAACTGGTCTGGCGAGATGGTTCGAATAAAGAACTAAGCGCGATCGATGCGTTGCGGGTCTATTCGTTGAAGACTTCCCCCGCTTTCGAAGTTGCGTTCTATTCCGGTCTGCGCCTGGCTGGCGATGCCGAACCTTATCGAGAGATGGTTAAGACCTTCTCCCGACATTTGGGCGTTGCATTCCAAATTTTGAACGACCTGAAAGATTGGAACGAGGACGGCGACAACAAAGGCTCGGCAGGTGGTGATGTACTGGGCGGTCGCCCAACGGTGCTTTGGGCTTTTGCCTTGGAAGCCCTCAGCCCACCGCTGAAGGAAGAACTGCTAAGCTTGATCAAGCCAGATCATCCGCTGTCCACCCAGCAAAGAATCCAACGCGTTCGCCAACTTTATCACGAAGCTGGGGTGTTCGAAAAAGCGAGTCAACTGGTTGAGAAGTACGAAATTCGCGCAGAAGAAATCGCCGAGGGGACTCAACCCAAAGCCCTGCAAGAGCTGATGTTCTACTTGATCGAAACGGTGCTTCAACGACCAACCCAAGAGTTTACGCCGACAATCCAATTCAATAACCCAACGTTCAAGCAAGCTTTGCCAATCATTAGCGGCTAAACCCCCGGCGGTGGGTCGCAACATGTCTTTACGGTGGCGATTTACATAGTAAAAAGGCAAGCGACTTGCAGTCCACCCAGCAGACAAGGACCCGGCTAATCTCCTGGCACAGGACTATCCATACATTCTATTGAAACTTGATGATCTATTGAAAAAGGCGGACTCGAATCATCGAGTCCGCCTTTTTTTGTCGCCCTGGATCGAAAGCTCCTGCTTCGGGGCAGTCTCGCCACCGAGATTCATTTTTGCACCGCCTTTACCGGCCATAAAGTCTTTGTACCGAGCGTCTCCAACCTCCTCCAGCTTCATCCCTGTAAAGGCAACTTGGCGTTGGCCGTCCATAACAGTGTCCTCAAAGATCACGGGGTCGCTTGCTCCCATCCCGCCTTGAACTTCCCAACGAATCACAAAAGCCTTGCTGTCGCGTTCCGATGTAAACATGCCGTCAACCTTGGAAGCATCGGCATTGAAGTCCTTCATCACCGAAGGGTCAATCTTGCTGATAAACGATTTAAATTCGGCTTCATCTTTGGGACCTTTCCAACCATGTTCTGCTAGGTACTTGTTATACAAGTTTGCCAAACGCTTGATATTGGTGCCATTGGCTTCCTTCAGCAAAGCTGACGAACTATCAGACTCGCCGCAGCCAACAAAACCAACCGTCAGCGCTAACAACGCACACAATGAAATAATACGATTCACGGTCACCCTCGGCATTCCTCAAGACAAGTTTATTGATTCGAAGTGACAGAAAAGTCGCCTCAACAAAGAATAGCCCAAGCCAACGAATTTAGAATCCATTAAGTTCGGTAAATATCCCAGCAAACGACCTGGTTTTCCCCTTTAAAGAGGTGGTTGAGTGGCGAACAGCCTTAGACAAGACATTCTTTTGGAAGAAATTGTCCACTTTCGGCACGGCGAGGCGATTGCGGGTCGGAGCTGTCGAATTTTGCCGTGAATGGGTAAAAAAATGACAGCGAATGCAATCGTGCACTCGCTGTCGTTCCATTCCAAGTTCGTCGAATTACCTGTACCGTGACAACGCTTATATGCCACCCAGTACGCTACCCAGTGTGCTACACAGTGTGCAATTTATGCCTTCGGTTGTGCAAACAGCGATACCTTGTCAGCTTGGCGACTTATTCCTGCGGCGGGGCCACGGTTTTGACAATCGCTCCGTTCTTTTCACTGGAAACCAAGACTGCCAGTTGGGTCACGTTATCCAACGATAAGTTACTTTGGGAAACGTAGTCAAATCGCCCTCGCATGTCCGTGTAGCCATCCTTAAAGAACATAACTTGACCGCTGCCCAATTTGGCATAAACCTTCACGTAAACTTTGGACATCGGTTTTTTTTCCGCCTGCGAAGTCACCAACAATTGTCCGAATGCTTCAGCAAACTGGACGTCCATCGAACGCGAGTAATAAGTTTCGGTTTGAACCTGATTGCCGCCGCGAACTTCGATCAAGACATTTTGGTTGGCCAATTGGTCGGGAATCGTAATTGCGACTTCACTAACTGCGCTGTCCAGCGGCTTGGAATCAACCAGATTCGGCTTGACCCACGAATATCCCTGCTGTTGCCCCTCCGCAAAGGGATTGCGACTGAACAGCAATTCCAAGTCAATCGAATAATAGTTGACCGTCACTTGCTTTAGATTTCGGTAACGAATCTTGGCCAATTCGCCTTGGATCGCGAAATCGAAACTAGGTGTGGTTTCGGCAATTTGGCTTTGGTCGGTATGTTCGCCAAACAGTTTTTCGTTGTCGAAACTGTCGGTCGCATCATCCGCGACCGGGACATTATCCTTAGCCAAGGGATCAGCGTTTTGCTTGCCTAAACCATCACCATTGATGGGTTGGCCGGTGATCTGAGCGACCTGGGCGGCAACCGATCGGAATCGTTCTTGCCAACGTTCCACGGGGTACCGCTGATAATCCTGGGCAATTCGTCCCGCAACTTCTGGCTGCTGGCGATATATGGCGGCGTAGGCTGCGAAATAGTCCCACTGAATGGAATTTCCGACATCTTCTGGTTTCACAACGTCAAACTGGATGAACGCTTCATCGATCCGATCTTGCAAAAATAGATAGTATGCCAACGACAGATGATCCTGGGCTGACAGGCTTCTTTTTCGTGCCAAAATATCCAGCAAACGAGAATACTGTTGATAGAACGAAGGGTTCAAAATCTGGCGATCTCGCCCCAATTGATGCGTCCTGGAATTGACCAACGGCCAATATTCCCGGTGTTCGTATTGGTAGACATCAGCAGGCGTTAACTGTATCCAATCACCGTCAAAGTAATTACCGATTTGACTGACAAAGGTACTATTCTTTAACAAACCAGTCGCAATACGTCGTTGATCGTCGTGCTTCAACGCATAAGACCATAGCACTGGCTGAAACACTTTTCGATTTTCAAGCAAGCGAATCACACGTTCAAAGAACAATTTATCTTGCATTCGGAACGCAATCATGGAAAGGTCCAAATCATGCAAATTGGCTGCCTTCAAGAATTCGTAAACTTCATCTTCACTGCCATTTTGTGATACAAAACGCCAAGACGTTGTATCTTGCTTGGTCGGTTGATCAACCACATTGAAGGCCAAACCGGTCGCAGATGCCAACACTTGTTGCCCGCGCGATGCATGGGCTGGATAGTGTTCAAACTGGCCTAACTTTGGGAAGTAGAAAAAGTACTCGAAGGTCTGCGTATTGTAAGGTGCCAACGTCATCGGAATCATCTTGGTCATTCGAGTTCCCGCAACCGACATCGCACCCCGGGGAATTTGCAGCAAAACTTCGATCTTTTGCGGCGCACTGGTCGGGTTGGTCACCACCACTTGGCCACCGTACACCGTATGAGTGACAAATTCTTCGGTCACAAACTTGTCGTAACGATTCCCTTCTTCCGTGTAATAGCGATCGTTCTGCTGAAAGAAATTTTCGCTGACCAAGATCGTTGTATTGCCGCCTTTAATGACCGCAGGTGCCAACTGTTGACTTAGCACAATGGAATCACCTGCTGCGGTCAAAGTCCATTTCTCTTCACCTTCGATCGGTTGATGGCCGGGTCCATCCTGTGGAAGATCCAACAAAGACAGAACCATCATCATTTCGGTAAAGCTATTCCCAACATCCATAAAGTTTGTGGATAAAAAGGAACCGTCGCCACCTTGTTCCACGTACTGTGCGTAATCTTGCCAGAACCGATTGGCAGCGATCAACGAAGCTGGTGATTGATCGGGCGCGAAATGGTAATAGTTATTCTCGACCCATTCGGAAGTTGGTTTCAGTCTCCGATACAACCGATTGGCAACCTGTTTACGCAGTTCCTTTAATTTGTCAGCGGCATCGCCCCCCTCCATCAAGTCTTGCATTCCCGCACCGTCCGAATCTTCCAATTCAGCCAAGTTTCTCTTCATTTCAAGGCCGGCTGTTGGATCCGAAAGTTCCAGATCAGCCTTCGCCGACTCCGACGGACGACTCTCACCACTCCGCCCAAGCGAACGCGTCATCGGCTGCGCCTTCTTCGCTTTATCCATTGAATTGGGTGCCAAGGGTATGCCTGCTCGACCTCCAAAACCGCCAAGTCCTCCACCAACACCACCGCCAGCAGCCAAACCATCCACGTTGAAATCCTGTTCGGGACTGGACTTATCCATAAATGACAATGCAACCTCATCATCCATCATTGCCGTTGCATTGTCCTTCTGCCCCAGAAAAACGCCCCGCGACTTGGCGTCCACCCCTTGGAATTCAAAATTCTGAATTGCGGCATCAAAATTCAAGTCCAACAAACTGCGGTCCAATGGCACCAAAGCCACTTGTTCGATGACATTTTTAGCAATATCACTTCGCCGTTGTGGCAGACGACTTGCCATCAGCAAACGTTCCAACAAGTTCAGGTTATCAAAATGTAATGCCTCGTCGTATGAATCAATTGCCTGGCCCAACAACCATTGATCCAAGTAAGTCTTCCCAAACTTACTGCCAAGGTAAGGTCGGACAATCTCGTCAAAGAATGTCTTATCTTTGCAGAACAAAAAGAAGTGCAGTTCGTGGCATGCGAATTCAGAATACAATCGCAATTTTTCATCCTGTGACTTGGACGACCACTGGGTCACAAATGCAAATTCACTAAAATCTGAATTATTGTGTTTCGCTTTCAAGAATCGATAAACATCGCCCAAATCGTCATAGACGTTGACGGTGGGGTCCGTGTCCAAATCAACTGAAAATTCCTGATCTTTCTTGACAATCATTGCGACTTTGGTTTGAGCAAAATGTTGACTGGCCTCCAAGCCGTTCAACAATCGTAGATCACGACTTCGCACATTTTCAGCTCCCAGCAACAGCTTCGCACTGACCTGAGCTTGATGGTCCTGAGCCACCACTTGGATCACTTGCTTTCCAACCAGATCTTCAACCGCAACCTTAACCCAACCTTCTTTGTCTGGAACCAAATTCAGCAACAATACCGAAGGTTGGACCATAAAATCCATTTGAGAAAAATCAGTCAAGCCGGTTCCTGGCAAGCGTACAGACGCCGCGGTCGCCGATTCACTTTGCAGGCCCAAATTCGCGTTACTTCTCTTTTCAAATTCACCACCAGCGGCGGCAATCTGATTACTATTGATCGTGTCTTGCAGCTTCCAAGGATTTAACAGCAGGCTAGGTCTTGGCAACATATTTCCGGGATACTTCGAGATGGATTTCCGATCCAAAATGTATCGCATCTCTTCGCCAATATCGCGACCTTCGACATACGAACTTAGTGAACGACCCGGCTTCAAAGAGAACGGACCTCGAGGCGAATTGACTGCCAACGATGCAAACGCATCAAAAGGCTGGTCAAATCGACTGGCGAAAACATGGACTCGGGTGGTAGCCAATGAACCATCGACCTGCACCCAAACTTCGTTATCCTGACGCCTGACTTGCCCAATCGACAAACGGATGGGCCGGCGTTGTTCTAACATTCGATTGCGCCCAACCAAGACTCCCGCTTTCGCCTGCCCTCGAGTCACCTTGATCTGCACCACCTGGTCTTGGTCTTTTAGATGCAATTGATAGTCGCCGGGTAACAAACCAGAAATCACCAGCCGCCCCGGCAAGCCTCGCACCTCTTCAAAACAATCACGAACCGGCAACCCGCTTCGCACCTCGAACAGTGCAAATTCATTACGGTTGATTTCCACGAAATTCCCGCTCATTTCGCCCTCGATGGACTCGCCATCCGCCTTCTTTGGTTCGTTCGCTTTGGGATCAGCACCACCAGCCGCTGCTTCGCCGGTTAAGGTCAGTGCAGCCAATGGCACGACCACTGGCGAACCTTCCAAAGCGTGATAAACCGAATCTAAAGTCTGAGTTGGATCGACCAAATTCCAAACCATTTCCTGGCCTTCACTTGGGGTGGCCTTGATCCACTGCACGCCCGCCAGTACCCCCAATTCAATTCGCCCCGCAGCATCGGTGACCAACAGGTTCGTGACGACCTCGTCAAACCAATGATGCTTTGCCAAGACACTGACCCCACGACCGGGTTTCAATTCACCCGACTTTCCCCGTACCTCCAAGAAGTAGCCCGAAGCCGTAGGAACCAGTAAAGCCTGGTCGATTTGATGCGTCCGATCGATGCCGTTGATTTGGTAATTTCGATTCGCGGACAGCTTTTGACTCTCTGCCTTGGAAACACTTTTGACATCAGCATTGAAGGTAATCGCAAGGGACACCGTGCGTTTGGGAACCGTAAACTGCGACACGATATCTTGATTATCTTGAACCCGAACCGGTAACGTCTGCGAGTTGGCGATACCATCAAGATCAAGCGAAGTGACCGTCAATTTCGCGTTTTCAAGTAACCCGATCGGTACCACATTCCCCAACAGTTGTAGCGACGGTCGCACCACAATTTTCGCCAGATTACCACGAATTAGACTCTCTCGATCCACGTGAATTCCGGCACTCATCTGGTAGTCTTCAGACAAATGCTGAAACTGCCCCAAGGTCGCCAGCACGTTTCCAGCGTCTGTCTCGACTGCGTTCAGCTGCTGGCTGACGACAACCGTTTCAGGTCCTGGCTGGGTCGAATAGGGAACCATCAAATCCCCCTCAGCATTCGGAAGATATTCTTTGCCACCTACCAAAATCTTAGCATTGGCAACAGGGTTGCCCGCCTGATCAAATACGACAAAACGCTGCCCGAAAAGAGTGTTCTCTACATAGAAATCCAACCGTCCTTTTCGCACCAACGCTCGGCTGCTTATCCCATTGCCGATAAAATCCACAACATAAACACCTGCACCCTGCATCTGCTCCAACCCAAAGGTTCGCTCTTTGCGAAGCAGGGGAGCGTCGTCATATTCGTACGTCTCTTGAAAACTGGGGACAAGACCATCCAAATTGACATCGGTGGCAATCTCTTTCCCAAATTGTCGATAGTAGTTCTCGGCATTCAATTGAAAAACTTTGACGATCAATTGCTTTATGTTCTTCGTGGTCACTTTCAGTTGAACTGGCGCCGCTACATCCCATTCTTTTAATGTCGTGGGTGCAAATTCCAAATCCACGCGACCGGTCAATGTTTGCATCTGTTCGGGGCTCAAGACACGTGCCCAACGCTGCGAATCTCCCAAACCGTTGACCAGTTTCACTTCGGCCATCAGTTGCCGTAGGTAACCGTCTGCAACCCAGGTAGAAAACGCCTTCTCATCGTCCGCGTCTTTTAAATAATGGGCCAAATAGAAGCGGACTAACGGTTCATCGTCACCGATAGGGGCCAGGCACGTTTCAGGATACGAAGCCGACAAGCTGACAAATTCGTTCTGGCGATTCGAATATAACTGGCGATACTTCGCTTCCACATAGCCAAGATTTCGAGGCAACTTCAGGTAGGTTTCAAATAGATTTCGGTCGAAAACACCCGCTTGCTTGTCTAACAAAAGTTTCCGATAAACAATATTCGCCCGTAACGAATTATGAACCGGAGCCAAGGCTTCCGCAAATTGCCACATACGATCTAGGTAAGCGCGCAATTGTTGGTCGTCAACCAACCAATCGTTGTCTTGATTAGGGGCCAATTTTCGCAAGTACAGCGTCACGTAATTGGTATTATTCAACAATCGTGGCTCTTGTTTGACCAGCGTCTGCAACTGGGAAACCGTGAGCGCATTGTGGATCGGCAGTTCGCCAAAATTCCAACTCTCTCGGGCCCGCATATCCTTGACAATCAAATCGACCAAACCGGGATAGTCAGGCGTCACCAAACGTCCCAATAAATGCGAACGTCGCTGCAACGTCATTTCAGCATTGGCCAACAGCGGTAGAGCGTTTACGTGAATTCCATTGGTCGCGTAAGCGTCTTTTTGAAGCGTAATTTCTAACAGGCGGTTGACGGAAATCAATTCGTTATCAAATTTGGAAGACAATTGCCTTTCTGCGTCTGGCACGATACGTTGATGATCAAACTTCAAATCCAAGGCGACAATCAAATAGCGCAAGGACTCCTCGGGATTAGATTGGTAACTCAACAACGCTCGGCGATGTTCAATCTCAATAACTTTTTCGGTCCGCCCCGTACGCACTCGCCATTCACGCAGTAGACGTTCCACTTCTTCAAACTTCTCTAATTGTTGATAGTGCAAGCAATGGTAGTAGAAATAATCTTCAGTGCCTGGCACAAATTGCTCGAGTGCCTGGGCTCGATCTTCTGCCAGAACGAAGGCTTCGATCGGATGGATTTGCTGCCCAAAAACGACCGAAACACTACCCAGTCCCCAAGTGCCGCTGATGGTGGCGTAGCTTGCGACGCACAACAGAACTATACGTGAACAAGTCAAATGGTTCATAACTTCAAATCCAACAGGTAAAAAACCTTAGGCAAAACAGATCTAGCCCCAGAACAACACAGCCAAACCGGAACCCAGCGCCCCAACCCGAAATCAGAATCGCGAATTGGCAGACGCCCACAGTCCCGTCCGATATCCTCATCCCGAGGGCTGGGAATAGCCCGAGCTTAGACTAGGATTACGTTTGAAAGTTCCTGGCGTCCCCCACAAAATCGAAAACTAAGTCACATTTCCGCCAACAGGTGACAATTTCTCGGTGTTTGTGGGTTGGTTCCAGGCTATTGCGATTCTGCTACACCCTTCCTGAAACTGCTATTTTGCGACCCACAACGTGCAAAGCAGGAAGATGAAATAGAAAACAGCGGTTCCAAATGCAGCATGGCAGCGAAGCGGAACACAACCAAGTTCGATTCCTACCAAGTTCGATTCCTACCAAGTTCGATTCCTACCAAGTTCGATTCCTACCAAGTTCGATTCCAAAGCGTGAATCGCCCTTTGCGATAGATCGTGTGCCATCTCGCCTGCCTAAGGGACACAAAAATCGTCAACATTCGATTCCCTTGCGGTTTCGTGTGTTGCTGACTGCGTCGATTGGGCACCACTTGGGATCGTTTGCAGGTGTTAGCGTTCTCAACCGTATCCGGGACAATAAGTAGAATCGGACTTCCTGCTCTGGACTTTGGCATCCAAAGCGACCGCATAAACCTAGTGAGCCTACCGGGAAAACCCGATTGACTCGCGCCCGGGCATGCGTTCAAACGCCGTTTGGCAACTGACATCCGAGGGCCGACCCCCGCTTACGCAGATCGTTAGGCCGTAACCGCTAACCAAACGAACGTTCGCTGCAATAATGCACGCCGTCGGGGCTCTATTTCAAGGCTCAACGCGTGTAGACTCATTGGGACAGACAAATTGGGACAGACAAATTGGGTGGTGCCCCGCCTGATTCTCCACCCTAGATTACAATAGTGTGAAAACAATCGATTGAAACGAGTGATTCGCAATGAACAAAATGAACTTTTGTGGCATTTCTTGCCTGTTTTTGACTTGCTTGGTGGCAACCACCGGATGCCAAGAGCCGGAGAAAGTGACCACCACCGAGGTCGCTCGAAGCCGAACGGATTTGGATGCTGCTCAATTTCCGATCAGTGCGAACTCGGACCCTAGCGGCGGCGGCTCAAGTAGCGGAACTGGCAGCGGAACTGGCAGCGGAAACGGTGCTGAAACTGCCAACTCGGGGCCCGGCCGGATCTTTGCGGCTATGATCTCGCGGCCAGAAGCAACTTATTTCCTCAAAGCCCTGGCCAGTCAAAGCCAGCTGGAAACCATTGAAAAGCAGTTCCAGGATTTGGCAACTTCGTTGACTTTCGAAGACAATTCGATGCAATGGAAGTTGCCCGAAGGCTGGACCCAAAGCCCTGGAGGCGCGATGTTTCGCATTGCAACATTGAAATCCCCTGACGGAATCGAGGTAGCGATCACTTCGTTGACCCCCGGACAAGACCTTTTGATGAACGTGAACCGTTGGCGTGGGCAAATCGGTTTGCCGCCCACAACCGCAGAAGCAATGGATGTCACGGAAGTCAAATCGGGCCAGCAAACAGTGATCGTCTACGACAAGAACGGCCCGCAAGCCAATAATTCGATGACACCCTCGGTCCCCAACCCAGACTCGCCGACCTCTCCTGCAGCCGCCCCGACCTCACCTGGGACCTCACCATCCAGTGAATCGGCTGCGCCCGCCGCTGGGACGACTGCGGTTGCCACGCCTGAACCCTTTGAGTTTCCGGACTTGGACGAACCGTGGGAAAAGCTAGAACCAACCGCGGTTGCCGTGGCCCGTTGGCAATTGAAGTCCAATGACGCCCGAGTGAAACTGGAAGTGTTCCAATTCCCCAGCAGCATGGCCTTTGCCAGCATGGCTGAGATTTGGGCCGGACGAGCGGAATTGGAAGCACCCTCGGCTGAGGCATTCCAAGCCAACGCACAGGCGATCAAAGTCGCCGGCCAAGCCGCCTCCCTGTGGCAATGGCCTGCAGCCGGTATCGACGCCGATGCCGCTGCTGCGACCGCGAAATCGACCAATGCGTTGCGAATCGCTCGAGTCGACCAAGGCGAAAACGCTTGGTATTTCAAATTGGAAGGTCCCGCCGACTTGGTGGTTGCCCAGACCCAGACGTTCCAAAAATTCCTTGCTGAAGTTAAGAAAAAGTAGCGAATCGCCTTCGCAACCTTGCTCAACCCCGCTCCCGATTCGCCGCTTGACGCTAGGACTGCAGTCAAATGGGATCGGTTTGGGTTCGGGTTCGGGTTCGGGTTTGGGATCGGTTTGGAAATTTTACCAGCAGTACCGCTGTCGGCCCCGCCGGTTTTCCGCAACCACAAAGTTCGTGCCGCAGAGTGTAGTTTGGGAAGTAATTTCCAGACATATTCTAAGGCCTGGAGGGAAGAGACTTCACCTACCGAACCGGCACTGGCTTTGGGACGGTTTGACTCCACTGTCCTGACGCTCACCCTGCTGACCGCCCTAACGCTGACCCGGCTGACTGCCCATGTTTTGGCGAAATGGGAAAGGTTGGATTTTTAAGAAATTTGCCGGCAGGTACTGGCAATGCATCGACAAGTGGTCATTGCACTCGTGTTACAGTCGGTGTGTTGAATAGACGCACTAAAGTACGGTTTTTAGCGATGAGTACGCCGTTGATTTCGGATAGAATGAAAGGTCAAGCGACAATCCGGAGCCAGGCTAATAGCCAGCTTAACTTGAAGAAAGTTGGGCCGTCGCGGTCAATGAATATTGACCGTGGGTGTGAAAACACTGGGGCTGAGAAATCTGGCAAAGCCGGTTGCGTTTGCCAACCAGTGGCCAGACGTCTGGCGGGTCTGGCGGGTCTGGCGGTCAGGCGGTCAGGCGGTCAGGCAAAAACCGTTTCGCTTAGTTGCGGGTCAGCATAGATACGGGTCAGCATAGATACGGGTTAGCGTAGATATCGGGGAAACTTGTTACTATGGCAACCGGGTATCACCAAAAATCGGTGAATCGCTGCTTAACCAAACACCGTACACCCCCAAGACCAGCACAAAGCGCAAGCGAGTGAAACAAATCATTGCCGTGCCTGCATTTGCTGGTGTTGTCGGTTGGTATGTCGACACAGCACTCGGATTTTTAAGCAACGCGTGATTGGACCCATACCGCTAGAACAGGAAATTATTTCGGGACCGTTGCTCAGGATGTGAACCGAGAGTAGAAACCAATTGCGTGCCTGAGAATGCCGGAAACCAGATTCGGAAATAAGATGTAAGAGTAAAGTCGCCGCTGGGTGACTTGATCCAACCCCTGCCAGAAAATCCTGCCGTTGATTCCGACTTTGGCAATCGCGAGACTTCCATGTTTCGACGATTGTGAAAACTAGATCAGCACCCCGCCTGCTTGGCAAACCCAAGCTTCAACTCGTTCGAACCACGACACCCACCTTTGGCCGATGACTAGGCCTTGGGCTCATGATAAGGATAGCGGTATGAATCACGCCGACCCTAAAATTGCCGCACGCTCGGAGGCTCAGTTGAAATCCCTGAAGCAACAGCAAACGACCCACCGAAATTCCAAATCATCCAATCCGCTGATGATCATCTTTCACATGCTGGCGTCGTTGCGATTGACGGTGACCGTGCTGATTCTGTCCGTGTTCGTGATCTGGGTCGCGACTTTACAACAAGCAGAACTAGATATTTGGGACGTCAAACGTTTGCACTTTCCGTGGTTGATTGTGAACGTGCCTCTTTATACGTTTTGCCCACCGGCTTGGTTACCGCAGTGGCGAACTCAACTGGCAGAGACGCTCCTGTTCGGTCGACCCGTTTCGCTGCCGATCCCCAGCGGCTTTGCGGTCATCAGCGCAATGATCATCAACTTGACTGCGGCTCATTCGCTCCGCTTTCGCTTGCAAGCGTCTGGCACTCGATTAAATCTCGGGCTAGTCCTTTGTGCCATTGGCATCGCTGCCTGTGCGGCAGTGGTGGTCATGGGACAAAGCAGGGGCCTGCAGGCTCAACCCCCCGTTGCTTACAGTACGATGTGGAATCTTGTTCTGCTGGCAATGCTTGGTTGTGGTGCCGGTATGGGCTTTGTTGCTTTAAAGTTCGACAGGCACCGATCGGCGGAAAAAATTCTTGCCGGAAGTTTCGCCGCGTTGCTATTGGGCATACCCGTTCTACTTTGGCAAACCGGCGGGTTTATTGGCGATTCAGGAATGCGAATTTTGTGGCAAATTGCCCAATGTGGCGTTGCCAGCCTGGTCTTGCTGGGCGGTTTGCAAATGGTCTTCAAACGCAAAGGCGGTATCGTTCTACTACACGCCGGCATGCTGTTGCTGCTGGGGAATGAAATTTGGGTCACGCTAACCCACGTCGAACAACGAATGACGGCCAAAGAGGGGCAAACGATTTCCTATGCTTACGATATTCGGGACACGGAACTGGCAATCGTTGATCGATCCGGGGAAACGGACAAGATTATTTCCATTCCGTCCAGCCAATTGCGAACCAAGAAGTGGATTGACATTCCTGGCACCGACATGAAAGTCATGGGGGTCGATTTTTTCCAAAATTCAGATCTCGGGATGGCGACCTCGACCAATCCTGCGACTGCCGGTTTGGGAAGTACGATTCAAGCGGTCGATGCCCAAGTGGTCAACGGCCTGAATACCGACGGCGTGAACATGGCGTCGGCTTACATTATGTTTCAAACCAAAGCAGGCAAGTATCTGGGCACCTATTTGGTTAGCCAAGGCCAGCAAATGATGATGGGCCCGATTTTCAAATCGCCCAACACGCTTGCCGTCGACGACAAATCGTACTCGCTTACCCTTTGGTTTCAGCGATTTTACAAGCCGTACAACATCACGATCAACGACGTCCAAGCCGAAAACTATCCGGGCACAGAAATCCCTCGCTGGTACGCCTCGGAATTTAAGATCGACGATCTGGAAACGAATTTTGATAGCGAACAAAAAGTATGGATGAACAATCCGCTGCGTTATCGAAATGAAACGTTTTATCAATCAGGCTACTTTAAGAACCCTGACACCGGCGAAGAAACAACGACCTTCCAAATTGTGCTCAATCGAGGTTGGATGATCCCGTACCTGTGCTGCGCTATGGTTGCGGTGGGAATTTTGGCCCAGTTCATTCCAACGATGCTGACCTATTTGGATAAGGCCCAGCGGCAACCCAGTTCACCCACCCCGGCTTCAACCTATTTGAGCACGCCGACCCTGGATGACCCCAAGCGCAAATCAGGTTGGTTGGTCCCCACGATCGCCGCCTTGATTCTGGGCTTGATCTTCATCGGCTGGGGCATGCCCAAGAAGATTTTGGTAGACAAGTTGAACCTGAACGGACTGGCTCAATTGCCCGTCAGTTACAAAGGCCGCATTCAGCCTTTTGATTCGCTGGCTCGCACGATGTTGCGGATGTCCATCGGCCTAGAACAAGCGCGTTCACCCGAAGAAACGATGTTTGGCACCAAACGCTTCCCCGCAACTCGCTGGTTGGCGGATTCCCTTTTTGATGAATCGCCCGAGATCAATTTCCGAGTCTTCCGAGTTGATAATCGGCAAATCTTGGACGCTTTGAAGCTACCCCATCGTTCGGGCTTCCGCTACTCGATTATGGAACTAGAACCACACATCGACCAACTGGCCGACATGGATTCAAAGGCTCGCGCCAAGAAGAAGGAACTTCGGGACAATACCGACAAGAGTGTTTTGGATTTGACCAGTAATCTTGCGTTCGTCCGAGCGGTGCAACGTTCGTTGAAAGTCAACACCCAGTCGCTTCCCAATTGGAACGCCAAGGTCTTTGATGCTGCGGCCACGATAACCACGACAAACCTGCCCGGCGTGATCCCCGGCCCCGAGGCGGGAGCGCCCTGGCTGGCACTGAATACCGCTCGAATGCGGCAAGATTTAGCTGGGCTCGCCCAGAGCTCGGAATCGCAAAAGTCCGATGACATTGCGGTCGGAATTATCAACTACGCGATTGCCGAAAGTTTAGTTCGCGACCCCTTGGTTTCCAATGAAATGCCCGCTGAATTAGAAGGCAAGACCGAACAGGAAAAGGTTTCCTTTTTTGCCAAACGCATCGCGTCACTGCCGATTGAACAGATCCGAGCCTTGATTACCAACGGCCTCGGGATGGACGCACAAAAGTATATTCCGGCCGTGTTCTCGGCCTCCAAACAAGTGAGCGGCGGCGACCAATACTTACCCCTGAATCCAACCCAGCTGTCGGCCCTCTCGGCTTGGCAAGAGATTGCGACCGCCTATCAGAAACGCGACCAAGCTGCATTGGACCAGGCGATCACCGATTACAAGGCGGTTTTGAATGCGGACGCCACCACAGAAGTTCCCTGGGGAACGATCTCGGCCGAATTCCAACTTAATGGCTGGTCTCCGTTTTACCTGTGCAGTGTGATGTATTTAATTGCGGCAATTTTTGCGGCGGTCAGCATCGTTGGCTGGACCCAAAGCATCAACCGCTTTACCTTTATTTTCATTGTGACCGCGTTCGCGATTCATACCATTGGCATGATCTTGCGAATTTACATTTCCGGTCGGGCTCCGGTCACCAGCATCTATTCGTCGGCGTTGGCGATCGCGTGGGGGTCCGTGCTATGCTTTATCCTAATTGAATTCGCAACCAAAAAAGGCCTTGGAAATTTCCTGGCGGGACTTTCAGGATTTGGGATCTTGCTGGTCGCCTACGGTTTGTCTTTGACTGACGATACGTTTGCGGTGCTACGAGCGGTCTTGGACACTCAGTTTTGGCTTTGGACTCACGTGACCTGCGTGGCACTTGGTTATGTTTTGACGCTTGTGGCAGGGTTTTGGGCCATCGGTATGCTGGGGTCTGCCATTTGGCCATCAACCCAACGCGAAGACATCAAACGTTCGGCCGAAATCACTTACGGTCTACTTTGCGCAGCCACCTTCCTTAGCTTTGTTGGCACCGTTCTGGGCGGATTATGGGCCGATGATTCTTGGGGAAGATTTTGGGGTTGGGATCCTAAGGAGAACGGCGCTGCAATGATTGTGCTATGGAACGCTGCGGTCATTCATGCACGTTGGGCGGGACTTATCCGTTACCGAGGCTTGGCAGCGATGGCGATTTTCGGCAACATCGTGACCGCCTGGTCGTGGTTCGCTGTTAATGAATTGGGAATCGGCTTGCACGCCTACGGATTCACCGAAGGCGTGATCGTTTATCTGACCGCTTTCTGGATCAGTCAATTTGTGGCGATGGCGATGGTTCTGCTTCCCTTCAAGGTGCTCAACGCCAAGGCAGCGTAGCATCGTCCCGCAAATAAATTGCGGGCTGAGTGGCCCAATTCAAGCACGACGCGGAAGCGAGTGACCCAACCAATTCCCTGGCTCGCGCGGCGGACTGGGGTGCCCGCGGCGGACTGGGGTGACAGGCCACGGGCTAGTATTCCTGGCCACGGGCTGTGGGGGGGTTCACTGCGGGCTTGACGGATCATCCGTTGGCATGATTTCGTTTCTGATCGATAGTTTCCTGAATCGCCTGACGCAATTCGCGGTACACCGTTTCGGGACGAAGACTCGCATTCGCAAAATGACTGGCCTGCTGTCTCGCCGCTTCGATAGAGTTAGCGTCCCTGGCCATGCGCAAGATCTCTTGACGCCAGTCTTCACTGGTTTGGCAACATTTCAGCCCGCAAACTTGCGTCGCGAAATCGCCTGCCGCGTGGGGACTTGCCAAAACAGGCTTTCCCATCGCCAAGGCTTCTACGGTCTTAATCTTCAATCCGGTTCCCACTTGGATCGGACTAAGAACCACGTCGACCGCACCGTAAAAACTTTCCAGAGCGTCAACTCGATCCATCATCACAAGTTGCTGCACATCGACGCTTCGCTCAGAATCATGCTCAGCCAGATATTTCCGTACAAAGTTGCAAATCGATCCGGCTACCACCAACCGCAGGCCAGGATGATCCAAGGTAGACCACACCTGATCCAGAAAAGTTGAAATCGCCTGCTGATTGGGGAAATTATCCGAACCAATAAAACCAAACCGAACCACTGGATCGGAAATCGATTCTGTCGAGACTGCCGCAACGATGGGGGCGACAGGAACAACGGGGCCATGCGACTGGAGATTACCAGGAACGATTCCCGGGCTATGGCCTGCCACGACGACCTGTTGTCTGGGCAAACGTTGACCAAACCATGCCGCTTCCTGGTCCTGAATGGCGACGATAATGTCCGCACCGGACAACGCCTGCAATTCTTCGGCTTCGGATATTTCCAGCCAATGCGTTTGTCCCAATTCTTGAAACTGCCGGCACCGGTGCGATAGGCAATCATGAGTATCCACAGCCCAAACGATGCGACTGCGGTCACCCGGATCGATCGCGTCCATCAAATAAGTCATCGTCGCATATTCCAGCAAGACGACGTCGGGACGAAACTGTTGCACGCAGTGATTGAAATACGGCAGAACCCAATCCCAACGGTAGTCACTTAATCGCAACGCATTCCCTTGGTTGGGAACCGTCGAAGACCCGGCGGCACCCACTTGTGCACCCTTTGATTTCTTTCCCAAAGTCCACTTCGACGCCGTCCCTGCCCAATCCTTCAGGACGTTGTTGGCCGTTCGCAGCATCGACTGCCCAGTTGCACCCGAAGGGGAACGTTTGTCGGCTGCCGCATCCATCAGCGGCGAAAAGACCTCGCCAAAATCGCTTGCCAATGCTTTCCCTTGGGCCGACAAATGCTCGACTGGCCCTAAATAAAACACGCCCCCGATCGCCGGCTTTCCCGCTTGCCCATCACTCAGCAGCGAACCCACCAAACAAGCGATTCGTTGCTTTGCGCCACCATCTGGCGTCCAAAACGGTTGATCGGTGGCCACCAATATTCGCATGCGCAAACCTGTCTCAATTAATATCGGTCACCGGGTGGATCGATGTCCAGCCGCGAAAATTCCAATCCACCCACAGTATCACACAAAACCACCCCTTGCATGGACACCGCAAAACACACCGCCCGCAAGCCAACCAAGCACACCCCGCGCGGGCGAACAGAAAACAGACAGCGCGCGGGCGAGCAGAAAACAGACAGCGCGCGGGCGAGCAGAAAACAAAACGCGAGCAGGTCAAATCGCAGGTCAAATCGCACAAACTTGCCCAAAAGCGAAACCGCAGCAGCGAACGGTCACCCATCAACGGCCACCTCTCCTGCAATTCCAAACCTTGCTAGGCCCATGATACAATGAAAGAAATCTGAAAGTCAGGTTGCCCAATCCACCTAAATATGACCAAATATGCCTACCCTGGGACAACTTCGGTCACGCCCTAAAATTGGCGACTGCATTGAAAACGGGGCTCCTGAACGATCACAAGTTAGATATCTCTCATTTCCATCGACACCAATTGTAATGCTTGAAGCACAAAAAAATCACATCTTTCTGATCGGACCTCGGGGTTGCGGAAAAACTTCCGTGGGTCGCCAATTGGCAGCCAAACTGCAATGGGACTGGATCGATTTGGATCAACAGATCCAAGAAGCGACTGGCAAATCGATCGCGGACATTTTTGCACAACATGGGCAAGGCCGTTTTCGCGACATTGAATCTCAACAACTGATCAAAGTGACATCGCCAGAGCCGCCCGCGCCAAACACGGCCCAGACAGCCAACGGGACTGACCCAATTCCCGCAAGCAACACTCCCGCAAGCAACACTCCCGCAAGCAACAGTCCCGCAAGCAACAGTCCCACCAACGTAGCCCAAGCGAAGTTGCCGTCCACTGAATCGGCTCAGCAGTCTGTGATTCGGAAAGTTATTTCGCTGGGTGGCGGGGCAATTCTTCGACCTGAAAACCGGCAACGAATCCAGGAAACCGGCTTGGTGGTGTTGATGGTCGCTGCCCCGGAAGTCTTAGTTCAACGAATCGCGGCCGACCCTTTGTCCGTCGCGCAACGACCCAGTCTTGCCGATCCAGCCGATCAACAGTCCTCAATGCTGGAAGAGATGCGGCAGATGTTATCGCTGCGCATGCCCATCTATCAACAATGTGCCGATCTGAAACTGGACACCACTTTGAATGGCATTGAAAACGTAACCGAACAAATCTTGCGGTGGCTACCTCGGGTTGACCCAAGTTTCCAAGCGAATCCCCCAGCGGTGGAAGAGGAAAAATCATCATGATGGGCTTCCTCATGATTTTGGTGGTCCTGGCTGTGGTAGGCCTAGCGGTGGGCACTCAAGTCAACCGAGCGATTTACGACTGGGCCTGGTTTGTGGAAGTTTCACCCAGTCCCTTTGCGTGCAAGCCGCGAATGATGCTGTCCAAGTTCTGGGATTACGTTCCGGTGCTGCCCTGGTTTTCGCGAAGAAACCTGAGCGGAAAGTCCCTTTATCCATCAGCCGTAGAAGGCGCCAGTCCAGAAGATTTGGAATTTATTCCAGCGTTAGGCCAATTGTTCTGGTTCCGAGCGACGTGCATTGAATTGTTATGCGGGATCGGACTGCCGCTCCTGTATTGGTGGTACCAAAGTGGTGGACTGACCGGGCACGCCCAACACTTAAATTTACTTGCCGGTGAAAATACTACGATTTGGGTCTGGTTTGTTTTCCACTCGCTACTGCTTACGCTGATGCTGATTGGTGCCGTGATCGATTGGGACGAAAAGACGATCCCCGACCAAGTAACGGTGACAGGCATTGTCATTGCCGCTGTAGTTTTAGTCGCCTGGCCCAACGCAAGTTTGCCCGAATTGAATTACAACGGCATCAAACTGGACAGCATCACGCCCTACAATTTTTTCTCGCCCCGAGACGTCGAACCCTGGCACCTCCAACCACTAGGCTTGTTGGCCGTTTTGATCGCGTGGACCTTCTGGGCATGCTTGGTGGTTCCTAGCCTCTGGACACTTCGCTACGGCCCGGCTGCAGCCCTCAAGTTTGCCATCGCCAGCGTGCTTCAACCCACTCGCAAGCGTTCAAATACGATTGCGTCCAGAAAACGAAGCATCCACACCGTGACCAAGATCACGTTCGCGATCTGGGTCGTGGCAATGATTGCAACGCTGTGGTTATGGAACGAAGCAGGCCCACGCTGGCTGTCCTTTTTTTCGCTCTCCTGTTCGATGGCACTTGCGGGACTGGGAACGTGGTTGGTCAGAATTCTTGCCGGCTGGGCGGTAGGAAACGAGGCCCTCGGGTTTGGTGATGTCACCCTAATGTTCATGATCGGTGCCGCTTTTGGCTGGCAATTCGCCTTGTTAGTCTTCGTATTAGCGCCGTTTTTATCCATTGGCTACGCCATTTTCAACTACGTCATGACCGGCGAATCCGCCTTGGCGTTTGGGCCCTGGTTGTGTGCCGCCGCAGGAATTTTGTTGATCTTTTGGAATCCAATTTGGAACGATTTTACGTCCAGGCAAATCTTTGGCATTGGTCCCGCGCTTTTGCTAATTATCGCCGCCTGTTTGTTACTACTGCCGGTTATCCTCTCGCTACTGCTACTACTAAAGCGGCTTTTTGGCTTGGCATAGCATCACATTGATCACACGTTCACACGTTCACATTGATAAATCACAAAGGTGCCACGCATCTACAGTCACCAAACAAACGAACCACCCTTACGCAAGTAGCACCATGCCCGGCAATTCACCGTCTTTTATCAAACCCGTTATGCTTTGGGCACTGATCCCAGTAGTCTGGCTGTTCTTGTGGATAGTGGTGTCGGTTTTGACCCATTTGACCGGCCCCCAATTCCAGTCGGCCAACCCCGGCGCACCGACCCTCAGTCTTGGCTGGCTGCCAGTGCTAATCGCAACGTGCCTAACCGCTTTCTATCTACAATTTCGCTTTCGCCTGCCTACCCAAACCAGTCCGAATTTCTTATCGATTAGCGACAACCAACTGGCTCACTTGATCGCGACCCTCACCTGCGTTGTCTTTGCATTGTGCATGTACTTCTGTGGAGGCCCCGGGGCGTTTGTCGCAACGGTTCTGGTGTTGTCGACGGTGGAAACTAGCCGTTGGCTGTGGGCAACCCCATCGACCTTCCCCTTCACTCGGTCGCCCAGCAGCAAGCAAAACCACTCGCCAAACCCGGTCGCGAATCCCGGCCAGAACCCTGCCCAGAATCCTGCCGCACTTGGCACCCCAGCAGAAACCGCCAGCGCAGCATTGGACACCAGCGAAGCAGTGGCGGGGACGGTTGCTGGCGATATCCATGACCCGTTAGGAACCCACACATCAACGCTGCCCACAGGCTCGACACTGCAAGAGACAAACGTGCCTGGGACCCTATCTGACGAAGCAAACCGTGACATTGTGAATCGTGACATTGTGAATCGTGACATTGTGAATCGTGACATTGTGAATCGTGACATTACCAGCGGTGACCTGGAAAGAAACCTGGTCGCGAAACAACCAACCGCAGGCCAACTGGACGACGACGATTTCACCGGCGACGATTTCACCGGCGACGATTTCAACGGCGACGATTTCAACGGAGACGATTTCAACGGCGATGATCTTGAGGATGTGGAGGCGGATGACGATGCATCGCAGGGCAATTGGCTTCAGCAGATGACTCGGACCTTGGTCGAACCTACGGACCATGAATCCTCGAACCCGTCTCAAGCGGAACAAATCGAGTGGTTCTGGCGGCACCACTGGTCAGACAATCAGCAACAAGTGGACATCCATTGCCTGTTCCAACCAGCATTTGTGAACTTGCCTCAGACCCAATTGGAAATCGTCCAAGGGCAGGGCAGGGCGAAGATTGCGGACCTGCAATTGCACGGCGCCCGCATTGAACTAAAACGAGACGCCGATCCCGACGCCGAAAACACAACCGTTGTTTGGCTGCGAGTCCAAGGGTCCATCGATTCCTGTTCCCCATATTCGGGATGAAATGTAAAATTTTCAGGAATGCTTCGGCGTAAGTCGATGTTGGGCTGGGAAGGACTTGATCCTAAGGAACAATCTAGGAACAGGTCCATCTTGCGCAAACGATAAACCCTTGCCAAACGCCTTGATCCTTCGCCGGATACTGCGTTTGTTCACCGATGCCACGGATCCTAGCGAATAATCAGTAGCCAATACTCATCCATCATCCATCATCCATCATTAGTCATTAGTCATTAGTCATTAGTCATTAGTCATTAGTCAAAATTAAGCGTACGCTGTTTCAAACAAGCGATCTGCTTAGCCCAGTAAATTTAGCACCAGGAAATTTAGCCATGCCCGCGCC
>Ga0209390_10003881_pt1 | contig 23377 bp, 24 predicted proteins | sample BON01_FD_187212 | JGI IMG/M metagenome (GOLD analysis project Ga0209390, IMG submission 187212) | Freshwater microbial communities from Lake Bonney liftoff mats and glacier meltwater in Antarctica - BON-01 (SPAdes) (version 2) | ecosystem: Environmental > Aquatic > Freshwater > Ice > Glacier... | reverse complement strand
AATGAAAAACAAGCTTATTTTAGCCTTAGATCAAGGTACAACATCCTCAAGAGCAATTTTATTTAATAATAGTGGAGAAATTGTAGAGGTTTCCCAAAAACCTTTTCAACAAATTTTTCCTAAACCTGGTTGGGTAGAGCATGATCCTAATGAAATTTGGTCTTCTCAAATATCTGTTGCTGCAGAAGTTATTGCAAAAGCAGGAATAACCGGAGAAGAAATCGCAGCAATTGGTATCACAAACCAAAGAGAAACAACCATTGTTTGGGATCGCGAAACAGGTGAAGCTATTTACAACGCAATTGTTTGGCAAGATAGAAGAACAGCTAAATTTTGTGATGAATTAAAAACTGCAGGTCATGCAGATATGATCAAAAAGAAAACAGGTTTAGTAATAGACGCCTATTTTTCGGCTACGAAATTAAAGTGGATTTTAGATAATGTTGAAGGGGCAAGAGAAAAGGCAGAAGCTGGTAAATTGTGTTTCGGTACTGTTGATACCTTTTTAGTGTGGAAGTTGACCAGAGGTAAAATGTTTATTACAGATGTTTCTAATGCAAGTCGTACAATGCTTTTAAACATTCATACGTTAGAATGGGATGAAGAATTATTGAAATTATTTAATATTCCTAGAGCTATTTTACCCGAAGTAAAAGAAAGCAGCGAAGTTTACGGAACAACAGCTACAACTTTATTTTCTACAAAAATTCCTATTGCAGGTATTGCAGGAGACCAGCAAGCAGCCTTATTTGGTCAAATGTGTACAAAACCGGGTATGGTTAAAAATACCTACGGTACAGGGTGTTTCTTACTAATGAATACAGGTGAAAAAGCGGTCTACTCTAAAAATAATTTATTAACCACAATTGCTTGGAAAATAAATGGAAAAACCACTTACGCATTAGAGGGAAGTATTTTTGTTGGAGGTGCGGCAGTGCAATGGATGCGAGATGGTGCAAAAATGGTTAAAACAGCTCCTGGCATTAGTTATTTGGCAGAAACAGTAAGCGATAATGGTGGTGTATATTTTGTGCCAGCTTTAACTGGTCTAGGCGCACCGTATTGGGATCCTTACGCTCGTGGTGCAATTCTTGGTATTACTCGTGGAACTACGGATGCTCATATAGCACGTGCAACATTAGAAGGTATTGCTTTTCAGGTGTATGATATTGTAAAAGCGATGGAAGCGGATGCTGGTGAAAAAAGTATTGAATTAAGAGTTGATGGAGGTGCGGCTGCGAGTGATTTACTAATGCAAATACAATCAGATTTATTTGGGTTTAAAATACTACGTCCAAAAACTTTAGAAACTACTGTTTTAGGAGCTGCTTATTTAGCTGGTTTAGCTGTTGGGTATTGGGATAGCATAGATGATATTCAGTCTCAATGGATTGTAGATAAAGTTTTTGAGCCTGCTGGTGATGAAGCAAAAATAGAAGATATGCTAAAATATTGGCATAAAGCAGTAAAATGTGCACAAAACTGGATAGAGGAATAAACAGCATTAATGAACTAAAACAATTAAATTATGTCAATTTTAGTAGCAGAAATTTTAGGTACCATGATGCTTATTTTATTAGGAAACGGTGTGGTTGCAAACGTAGTTTTAAAAGATACAAAAGGAAACAATTCTGGATGGATTGTAATAACAACGGGTTGGGCTTTAGCCGTTTTTGTTGGCGTTGTAATTGCGGGCCCTTACAGTGGCGCTCATCTAAATCCTGCAGTAACGATTGCACTGGCAACGGCAGGAAAGTTATCTTGGAGTTTAGTCCCCGAGTATATTGCCGGAGAGATTATTGGAGCCATGTTAGGCGCATTTTTAGTATGGATATTTTATAAAGATCATTTTAAAGTAACCGAAGATGAAGCTGGAAAATTGGCTTGTTTTAGTACAGGGCCAGCAATTAGAAACACACTTTCAAATTTAATAAGTGAAATTATTGGAACATTTGTATTAATATTTGTAATATTTCATCTGGCAGGACCAACTATTAATTTAGGTATAACTACCGGAAATAAAATAGGCCTAGGTTCTCTAGGTGCATTACCAGTAGCCTTATTGGTTTGGGTAATTGGCTTATCATTAGGCGGTACAACGGGTTATGCAATTAACCCAGCGCGTGATTTAGGCCCAAGAATTATGCACTCAATACTACCCGTGAAAGGTAAAAGTGATTGGTCTTATGCTTGGATTCCTATTGTAGGTCCAATTATCGGCTGTGTAATTGCAGCTTTGTTATACGTCGCTTTAGTATAAAATTATTCAATAAACTTAAAAAACAACAAAATGAAAAAAGTATTATTTATATTTTTAGCTGCATTCGTGGCGCAGATAATTACTGCACAAGAAACAATGTTAAAAGACAGTCCTGTAGACTTTTCAGTAGATTTAAAAACAAGTCATTTATGGAGGGGTTTAATTATTTCAGATAAACCAATGGCAGCCGTTTTTCTAAAACTAAAACTAAATAAATCGGGAAGTTTTACTACTGGTTTTTGGGGAGGAATGGCTTTCTCAAACGAAAGTGATGGCTCTTCATACAAAGAAATAAACTATTATTTACAATATGCGAAGAACGGTTTTTCTATAGGATTATGGGATTTATACAATACCAGAGGTGTGGCTAGTCCTGATATTTGGGATTATAACAAAGAAACCACAGGTCATATATTAGATTTAAGAACTTCGTATAATTTTGGAGAAAGTTTTCCATTAACTTTAGAGGCTGATGTTTTTTTACTTGGAAGTGTTGATGCTCAATACACCAACTCTAATTTTGAACAACGTTATTCTACGTATGTGCAGATATCTTATCCTTTAATAACAGAATCAAAAGTAGATGTAAGTGGTTTTGTAGGAGCAGGATTTTCATTAAACGGAGATACGCATTTGTATGGAGATGGAAATAGAAATTTTGATCTAGTAAATGTTGGGTTTACTGCTTCCAAGACAGTTAAACTTGGAGATTATAACTTACCTGTTTCTGTGAATACACTATGGAATCCTTCTTTAGAATATGCAAGAGTGCAGTTTATTGCTCATCTTTTTTAAAATAGCAACTAACTGTATATTCTTTTTTGGTTGTACAGTCAAAAAATCTGCGAACATCTGCGAGATCAGCGGGAAATAAATAGAAGCATAATGGAAAATTAGTAAGAGAATCGCAAGGTAACTATTACAATCCATCAAAAGAAGAAAGCAAGGGAAATGAGGAAAGTGAGGGAGTTGCGTAATTATTTCCCTCACTTCCCTCAAAAACCGCAACTTCCTTGCTGTATATCTTGAAAAGATTTCTATTTTTATAGTTCATTAGTATCAAAAAATAAATGAACGCATCCCAAATAGAAAAAAATGTAACCGCTTTAGTGAATAGCTTTACTAAAGAAGAATTTATATTCGATTTATTACAAGCCTACGGCATTTCTAAAACATCAATAACTCGTTTAAAGAAAGGAGATTTTAACCTATCTAAAGTTGAAGGAGAAGTACTCTATAAAAGTAAACTATTTTTTAAAGAAGTAGCATCTGGTAATTTATTAAATACAATTGATGAAATTACAAAAGAACCAGATGCAATAAAACACAATCCACGTTTTGTAATTGTTACCGATTACAAAACAGTATTAGCAAAAGATTTAAGAACAGGGTTAGCATTAGATATACCTATTCTCGAAATTCATAAACATTTTGGTTTCTTTTTACCTTGGGCAGGTCAAGAAAAATATGCACAAACCAATGAGAATTATGCAGATAGAAAAGCGAGCTATAAAATGGCGAAGCTTTATGATATTTTAGTTACTGAAAACCCGAATATTTATGATGATGGTGGGCACAATCTAAATATCTTTTTATCGCGTTTACTCTTTTGTTTTTTTGCAGAAGATACAGATATATTTCCTATAGAAGGACTATTTACAGATACTTTAGAGCAACATACCCAAAAAGATGGCAGCGATACCAACCAGTTTTTAGACAAACTTTTTAAAGTTTTAAATACAGAAGACAACGCTAAAGAAGCCGCCCATTTCCTGGAGTTTCCCTTTGTAAATGGTGGTTTGTTTAAAGACACTATTACAGCACCAAAGTTTACGGCAGCAGCACGTAAAATTATTATTGAGTGTGGCGATTTAGATTGGAGCGAAATAAACCCAGATATTTTTGGCTCTATGATACAAGCAGTGGTAAATCCTGCTTATAGAAGTGGTTTAGGTATGCATTATACTTCTGTACCTAATATTATGAAGGTTATTGAGCCTTTGTTTTTAAATGAACTGTACGTAGAGTTTGAAAAACACAAAGGCAATGCAAAAAAACTACGACAATTAATATTTAGACTCTCTAAACTAAAAATATTTGATCCTGCTTGTGGTAGTGGTAACTTTTTAATTATTGCCTACAAAGAAATTAGAAAATTAGAAATACTAATTCTACAAGAAATACACCCTTTAGAAGCACAGCATTCTATTGTTTTTACCGAAGTTAAACTCTCACAATTTTACGGTATTGAGTTAGATGATTTTGCACATGAAATGGCAATCTTATCTTTATGGTTGGCAGAACACCAAATGAATAAGTTTTTTGTGGATGAATTGCACGGTTTTGGAAAAGCAAAACCAATTTTACCGTTAAAAGAAGCAGGAAATATTACACAAGGTAATGCCACACGTTTGGATTGGGAAGATACCTGTCCTAAAAATGAGAGTGATGAGATTTATATTTTAGGGAATCCGCCTTATTTGGGAGGTAAAGCGCAATCTAAAGAACAAAAACAAGATATGAAAATTGCATTTAATAATGCAAAAAAAATTGGAGAATTAGATTATATAGCTTGCTGGTTTATAAAGGCCTCCAACTACATAAATGAAAATAGTTCTTATTGTTTTGTAACTACAAGTTCTATTTGTCAAGGTTCACAAGTCCAACAATTATGGCCGCATATTTTAAGATTAGGTCAAGAAATAGGTTTTGCATACACATCTTTTAAATGGAGTAATAATGCAAAAAATAATGCAGGTGTTGTTGTTTCAATAATTTGTGTTAGACATACCTCAAATAAGCCTAAAATTTTAATAGATGTAAACCGAAAACAATTAGTCCAAAATATCAGTCCTTATTTGATGGGGGGTGCTAATACTATTGTTTTTCAAAGCTTAAAACCAATATCCAAACTACCAACTATTTTAACAGGTAATAGTCCTTATGATGGTGGTAATTTGATATTAAATAAAATGGAGAAAGACACTTTGCTATCCATAAATGAAAAATCAAATGAATACATAAAAAAAATAAGAGGATCTCAAGATTTTCTTAATGGTAAGGAAAGATGGTGTCTATGGATTAATAATGAAGATGTTAGTGAGGCTTTAAAAATAAAATTTATCGAAGACCGTATAAATAAAACAAAGATGTTTAGAGAAGGTGGTGGTGTCGTTGCAAGAGGTTTAGTTAAAAGGCCTCATCAATTCAGATACACTCATCAAGCAAAAGAAAATTTAATCATTTTACCACGAGTTTCTTCAGAGAGAAGGAAATATATTCCTTTTGGGTTTTTAGATTCAAGCTATATTGTTTCCGATTCCGCGCAAGCAATTTACGATCCAGAACCGTATGTTTTAGGTATTATTTTGTCTTTAATGCATATGACTTGGGTGAAAAAAACAGGAGGTTATTTAGGTACAAGCATAAGATATTCATCAGCTTTATGCTACAATACCTTTCCATTTCCAGACATCACTCAAAAACAAAAAGAACAAATCAATCTGCACGTTTTTGAAGTATTAGAAGAAAGAGAAAAACATTCTGGTAAAACCTTAGCACAATTATATGACCCTAATAAGATGCCCAAAGGCTTAAGAGAAGCGCACCATCAATTAGATTTAGCCATTGAGCGTTGTTATCGTTTAAAGCCATTTACTAGCGATACAGAACGTTTGGAATATTTGTTTAAGGAGTATGAGAAGATGATAAAGCGTAATGGTTAATTATTAATGATGAATTGTAAATTGTAAAATATTATTATGAGAGAAAATGTAGTTAAAACAAAAAGTTTTTTGTTTGCAATTCGTGTTGTAAAACTGTATCAATACTTGTGTTTAGATAAAAAAGAATTTGTTTTAAGTAAACAACTCTTAAGAAGTGGTACAAGTGTAGGAGCAATGATTAGAGAATCGGAACATGCAGAATCTAAAGCAGATTTTAAGCATAAACTAGCAATTGCTCAAAAAGAAATTAACGAAACGATGTATTGGTTAGAATTATTAAAAGAAACAGATTATTTAACGCAAGACCAATTTATAAGCTTACATACAGATGCTGTAGAAATCATTAAATTGATTACTAGTATTATTAAAAGTGCAAAGGCTAATATTAATCATTAACCATTTAAAATTGATAATTAATGAAACAAAACATCATCATTTATAACACCGCAGATGGTAAAGCAGCTGTAAGTTTATATACCAAAGATGGCAATGTTTGGATGAACCAAAGTCAGCTTGCAGAACTTTTTGACACCTCTGTGCCAAATGTGAGTATGCATATATCTAATATACTAAAAGAGAAAGAGTTAGTGGGGGTTTCAGTTATTAAGGATTACTTAACAACTGCCCAAGATGGTAAAGAGTATAAGGTAACATTTTATGCCTTAGATATGATTTTGGCTATTGGTTTTAGAGTACGTAGCAAACGGGGTACACAATTTAGAATTTGGGCAAATCAAAATCTTAAAAATTATATGATTAAAGGGTTTATTATGGATGATGAACGCCTAAAAAACCCTGATGGCAGACCAGATTATTTTGATGAATTATTAAAACGTATTCGAGAAATACGAGCATCAGAAAAACGCTTCTACCTAAAAGTAAGAGATTTATTTACATTAAGTAGCGATTATGACAGTTCAGACAAAGCCACTCAAATGTTTTTTGCAGAAACACAAAACAAATTATTATATGCAGTTACTCATAAAACAGCAGCAGAATTAATAATGTCAAGAGCCAATGCAAAAGACCCAAATATGGCATTATCCATTTGGAAAGGAAACCAAGTAAGAAAACAAGATATATTTATTGCAAAAAACTATTTGAATGAAGATGAATTAGATTCGTTAAACAGATTAGTAGTTATCTTTTTAGAAACAGCAGAATTACGTGTAAAAGATCGTATGGATATAACAATGAATTTTTGGAAACAAAATGTAGATAGGGTTTTAGAGTTTAGTGATAAAAAAGTACTAAAAGGGTTAGGCAGTATTTCTAAAGTACAAATGGAGAAAAAAGTAAAACAAATCTATTCACAATTTGATACCCATAGAAAGTTAGAAGAAGCAAATAAAGAAGATGCTATAGAGTTGGAAGAAATAGAGAAGTTACTTAAAAAGAAAAAATAAAATGTCAGATAGTGTAGACGTAAAATACCAGCAAATAAGAAAAAGTAAAAGTTACCATAACAGGGAAAGTGGTAGATGTAAACTATGCACGTAAAATTGCACAAATGCCAAATCTAACTTTAGAAGAAATTATATTGTTAGATAAAGTAGCAAAATATAAAACATTAAACACAGAGGAAGTTAAAGTTTTAAAATCAAAGAAGTTAATAGAAGGTAGAAAACCTAATTTTCATATATCATCTAAAGTAGCATTGGCAACGAATGAAAAAGGAGATTATATTAAAATGAGAGGTTTTAAAGATGACTATTATAAACAAATGATTTTAGGTTATTTAGATAAATATCAGAGTGCTACAAAAGAAGATATTGATAAACTTATTTTGGATATTTTACCCAATGTATTAGATGCTGATAAAAAGAATAATAAATTAAGAAACATCATATATTCGATGTCTAAAAAAGACAATAGTATTAAAAACATAGGAACAAATAGAAAGCCTAAATGGATAAAAGTTTAACTAAACTAAGTTTTATTTAGTTAAACTTTAGACGAACTTTAGTTAAACTTTAGACGTTATAAATCCTTAATTACCTCGTAATCAGGTTGTATTGAAATAAATATTTTAGACATTTTAGACATTTTTAGACAAACATTTAGACATTTATGCAAAATATAGTAAACGTAAATTACCAACAAACAGGTAAAAGTAAAAGCACCAACGAATATGGTATGCGAGAAATGCAGCAAAAAGCATTTGAAGCGCGTACTGCACAATACATTCTTATTAAAGCACCGCCAGCTTCTGGTAAATCTCGTGCATTAATGTTTATTGGTTTAGATAAACTAATAAATCAAGACATAAAAAAAGTAATTGTTGCAGTTCCTGAGCGTTCTATTGGTAGTTCATTTGCAAAAACTGATTTAAAACAATTTGGGTTTTTTGCAGATTGGGAGCCGAATCCAAGATATAATTTATGTACACCGGGTGTTGAAAAAAGCAAAGTATCTGCCTTTTTGAGTTTTTTAGAAAGCGATGAAAAAATACTCATTTGTACACACGCTACTTTACGCTTTGCATTTGATGCCATAGACGAAAAGCAATTAGATGATTGTTTGTTGGCAATAGATGAATTTCATCACGTTTCTGTAGATGGTGATAATAGATTGGGAATGGTTTTAAGTGGTATTATGGAAAAATCTACCGCGCACGTAGTTGCTATGACGGGCTCATTTTTTAGAGGCGATTCTGTGCCAATTTTATTACCAGAAGATGAAGCTAAATTCACCAAAGTAAAGTATGATTATTACCAACAATTAAACGGGTATAATTATTTAAAGTCTTTAGGTATTGGTTATCATTTTTATCAAGGGAAATATACATCCGCTATTCACGAAGTATTAGATGAAAACAAAAAAACCATTATTCATATTCCGAGTGTAAATTCGGGGGAATCAGAAAAAGATAAGTATGAAGAAGTCAATAGAATTGTAGATGGTTTAGGTGTTTTAGATTATCAGGATCCAGATACAGGTGTTTTATATGTAATAAGTAAAACAACAGGTAAAACGTTAAAGATTGCAGATTTAGTACATGATAACCAAAAAGACAGAGACAAAATACAAGCCTATTTACGTACCATAAAAAATGCAGATGATATAGATATTATCATCGCATTAGGTATGGCAAAAGAAGGCTTTGATTGGCCATATTGCGAACATGCTTTAACGGTGGGTTATAGAGGATCATTAACAGAAATCATTCAAATTATAGGTAGAGCAACAAGAGATAGTGAAAACAAAACACACTCACAGTTTACCAATTTAATTGCACAACCAGACGCAGAAGATGATTTGGTAAAACTATCCGTAAATAATATGCTAAAAGCAATTACAGCCTCTTTATTAATGGAGCAAGTGTTGGCGCCTAATTTTAAGTTTAAGCCCAAATTCCCCGAAGAAGACGAAGTTGATGGTGTCGCAGAAGAGGATGAAGACTATATTAAAATTCGTGGTTTTAAATTACCTAGTTTACAAAGAGCAAAAGATATTATTGAAAGTGATATTAATGATTTGAAGGCAAAAATAATGCAGGATGATCAAATGTTGAAGGCAATGCCAGGCAATGTAGATCCAGAAGTTATTAATAAAGTGTTGATTCCTAAAATTATAAAAGAAACCTACCCAGACTTAACAGATGAAGAGGTAGAAGCAGTTCGGCAGCACGTAGTTGTAGATTCTGTTATAAAAAATTCAGATATAGATATTCAAGGAGATAAACGTTTTATTAGATATGCAGGCGGTTTTGTAAATATAGATGAATTGAATATTGATTTAATAGATACCATTAATCCTTTTCAAAAAGCATTTGAGATACTTTCTAAATCAGTAACTGCATCTGTATTTAAGGCGATTCAAGAAACTATTGATGCGACAAGGATTACAATGACAGAGGAAGAAGCAATTATCTTATGGCCTAAAATTGTTAACTTTAAAAAGAAAACAGGAGAGTTACCAAGTATTCAATCTTTTGACCCACAAGAAAGACGTTTAGCAGAAGCAATTGTATTTTTAAAAGAACAAAAGCGTAAGGCAACATCTAATGAGTAAAAAGAAAACATTACAAGATATATTTGACGATGATGCGTTTGGTATTTTAAAACCAACTCCTAATCGTATTGTAAAAACAGAGGATGAACGCTTAATTGAATCGTTTCAAGAAATTACTATTTTTTTTGAAAAGAATAATCGTGAACCAGAAGCAACCAATGTTACCGAATTTAAACTCTTATCAAGATTAAAAGCAGTAAGAAAAGAGGCTAAAAAAGTAGCCCTATTAAAACCGTATGATTCGTATAATCTATTAAATACTAAAGAAGAAGTAAAATCTGTAGCAGATATTTTAAATGATGATGATTTAGGAATATTAGATACAAGTGAAACTTTATCTATTTTTAAATTACAACATGTGCAGCCTGCTTCAGAAAGGGCAGAAACTGATTTCACTGCAAGACGAAAAGCAATGAAAGATAAAGATTTTGCGCCTTATGAGGCGCAATTTAAAAAAGTACATAAAGAGTTACGAGAAGGGAAGCGTAAAATGATTGGTTTTAATGAAAATCAATTAAAGGAAAAATCTTTTTATATTTTAGATGGTGTTGTTTTTCTTTTAGAATCAATTGATTTTACAAAAAAATCAGAAGTATTTCCAAGTGGAGAAAGAAAACAAAAAAACGGAAGAACTAATTGTATTTTTGAAAATCAAACTTTTAGTAATCATAAATTTAGGTCTTTAATTAGAGCTATGTACGAGAATGGGCGTATGATTACCGATTTAGACAATCAGTCAGAAGAAGCACTTTTTAAAAACGCAAATATTGTTAATGAAGAAGATACTCAAACCGGTTGGATATATGTGTTGAGGTCAAAATCTACTAATCCTAAAATTGCAGTAATTAACAATTTGTATAAAATTGGGTTTTCATCAGTAGATGTAGATGAGCGTATTAAAAATGCGTCTAAAGAAGCTACCTATTTATACGCGGATGTTCATTTACTTGATAAGTACGCATGTTATAATATGAATGCTCAAAAGTTTGAACATTTAATACATCGCTTCTTTGCAGATGTTTGTTTAAATGTTGATGTTTTTGACGATAGAGAAAAAAGGATAACACCAAGAGAATGGTTTGTTGTACCAAGACCAATTATTGATAAAGTTGTTATGTTAATATTATCAGGCGATATATTAAAGTATAAATATGATAGTGTTAATATGACATTAATAGAGAAATAAGTAAAATAAATCCCTTGTTAACCTGAGTTCGATGTAAGAAACTTGAATAAACAACAGGAAAAAAGGTAGGAAATTAGTGTATTTAAGCTCTGAAAATCAAATATTTAACTAATTTTCTACCTTATGATTTCTACAGATAAAGCTACAAAGATTTTTTGTGATATTGACGACTTTTGCCAAGTTTTTGAACCTTCTTTAAAAAAAGTTTAATTTCTGATGGAAAAAAGAAAAGAAGACGCTCCTGTATAATGTCAACTAGTGAAATATTAACAATCACTGTTCTTTTTCATACCAGCGATGTTAGAACGTTCAAACACTTTTACCTTTTCTATGTTAAAAGCATTTAACAAATGAATTTCCTCAAACGGTTTCCTATAATCGCTTTGTAGAACTGATGCAAAATAATCAATGTAGATGACAGAAAACCAATAAAAGAAAATAATTTTTTGAAAGAAATTATAGGCAGTTTATATGCAGACAAAGGGTATATTTCTAAAGAAATTACAGAAATGTTATTTGATGATGGATTGCATTTAGTAACAGGAATTAAAAATAATATGAAAAATGTACCAATGACAATGCGCGATAAAATATTGCTTCGTAAAAGATCTGTAATAGAAACTATCAATGACCAACTTAAAAATATTGCGCAAGCTGAACATTCTAGATATAGAAGCTTTGGTAATTTTATAACAAATTTAGTAGCAAGTCTTATTGCATATTCTTTTCAAGAAAAAAACCAGCTATAAAATTTCAAAAAGAAAATCCTACACAATTAGCACTTTTCTGCTAATCGTTAAGTCGAACTCAGGTTGTAACTCTTTTACTATAGTTTCAATTGAATTTGTCATAATTTCACCTGTTAAGATGAGATATAGACAAAGGTCTATATTCACATAATATCTACCTCAAAGCTAACAAATTTATAGAACTTTTAAGGCATCCCTTTTCACTATAAGATCTATTGGTTATAAATCCTTTAGCAGTTATTAGAAAAAATAGATTCGTAAAATTACAGCAATTAAATTCTGGAGTAATTGATTATAAAACTAGGTTGAGTACGCCAAAAAAGGTAAACTGAACACCAATGACAACAAAGCTAATTTTAGCATTTATATTTGGGCGAAAATAATAAATCAAACTGTGAATTAGCGTACTTGTTAAAAACCACATCACGTAATTTTGTAATGGAATCACATCGTTTTCCCAGCTCCAAAAGCCTAATTTCATGGCAACAGGCTCCAATAATATATCTAAAGTAGTCATTAACACTGGAGGTATCAGAATTAACCAAATTGCTTTTTTTGTAAAAAACTGAACAATTCCATACGTGCCAAGTGCTAAAAACAACCAGTTTACACCGATGAGTAGGGGTGTTTCAAAAAGTTTAAATCCAAAAGCATCTCCATAACCGTAACTTCCAAATAAAACGCCCGTGGCAACACCAATGCCTTCCACTGCAAATCCAATAAGAAAAACCAGAAATGAAAGGAGTAAAAAGCGTTTACTAAAATCCTGATTGACTTGATAAAAAACGACCAACGTCAGCAATAAATTAAGCGGAGTAAATGGTAAAAAGAAATCGCGATACCCATCCAAAGACATTCCAAGTAGTCCAAAAAAGTAGAATAAAAGCAAGAGTCCAATCCAACGATTTTCTTTACAGATGTTTTTTATCATGTTAACCTGTGATTAATTTGTCTATAATTTTCGCCGACGAAAGTGCCAGGGGAATGCCACCACCAGGATGCACACTACCACCACAGAAATAGAGATTTTTGTATTGAGATGAGAAATTTTTATGTCGAAAAAATGCCGCAAACCTATTATTACTGGACGTTCCATATAAGGAACCTTTGAATGAATTGGTTTTATCTTGTATAAGTTGCGGTGTTAGTTGCGTTTCAAACGTTATGTGTTTTTCAATATCGTCTCCTAATATTCTTGAAATTTTAGCTAAAACATTTTTTCTTGCCTCTGCAATCATATGGTTCCAATCTTGCTCGTAAACCGATGGTACATTAATCATAACAAACCAGTTTTCTTCTCCTTGAGGCGCATCATTTTTAATATGTTTACTGGTAATATTGATGTAAACGGTGGGATCTTTATAGATTGTTTTCAATTCAAAAAGATGGTCAAATTCTGTTTTATAATCTTCAGTGAACATAATATTGTGGACATCCAATTCCGGGAATTCTTTATTAATTCCCCAATAAAAAATAAGTGCCGAGCTAGAGCGTTCCTGTTTGTCCACTTGCTTTAATTTTTTAGCTGATGGGATTAACTTCTCATAAACCGTATGGATATCAGCATTACACACAATGATATTTCCTGAATACGTTCCCGATTTGGTGACCACGCTTTTGGCTATGTTATGATTGGTTTCTATGGCAATAACTTCTTCATTAAAATGAAATTCTACGCCAATATCGTTTGCTAGTTTCACCAAGCTATCGGTAATATCGTGCATACCACCTTTTGGCAAATAAGCACCCAAACCAAACTCTAAATGTGGAATTATATTTAAAATACCAGGCGCTTTATACGGATTAGAACCGTTGTATGTAGCGTATCTATTGAATAATCGGATGGTTTTAGAATCGGTAAACGTATTTTCATTAACTTTATTCATGGAACTGAAAATATTCAGAAACGGAAGTTTTAAAATAGAAATTATAGTAGAAAATGACAGAAACGACCCTATTTTATGAAGCGATTTATTTAGAAACTGCTCTTCTGTGGCTCCGTAAATAAATTTACTTTTTTTGAGATGTTTTTTAACTTTTTCTGCTGTATCCGTTGTCTTTCTAGCAATTTCATCGGCAAAAACGGTTATATCTGCATGCGCTGAAATACGTGTGCCATCTTCATAAAAGTAATTGCACAAAATATCAAGTTGATCATAATTAAAATAGTCGCTGGGTTTTTTACCAGAAATTTCAAAAAGTTCAGTCACTAAATTAGGCATGGTAAAGAGTGACGGGCCGGCATCAAACCGAAAGCCACTGCCGTTAAGTTGGGTAAGTTTTCCCCCTGGATAGGCGTTTTTTTCAAGTACTTTTACAACATATCCTTTATTTTGCAAGCGAATAGCCGAAGCTATTCCAGCAATTCCAGAGCCAACAATAACAGCCTTTTTCATTACGCTTTTACCTTTTTAAGTTCTTGTTTTAAGTATTTCCAAGGCACTACTAACATACCAAAACACTCGCCTTGCTCTTTACCAATATGTTTATGGTGCATTTTATGTGCTCTTCGAATGGCTCTTAAATACACATTATCACTATTTCTAAACCATTTTAATCTTTGGTGAATAAATACTTCATGCACCAAAAAATAAGCAAAGCCATAAGCCAAAATGCCGAAACCAATATACATTACGGTATATGCGCCATAAATGGAACCGAGCATAATGCATAGCCAAGACGGAACGGCATAGATTAAGAAAAAGGCATCATTTTTTTCAAAAAAACGATCTCTGTTTGGTACATGATGATCCTGATGTAAATTCCATAAAAATCTATGCATGAAAAACTTATGCGTAAACCAAGCCATAAATTCCATGCCCCAAAAAGTGGCAAAAATGATTAAAAAACCCATTACTATTATATTTTAAAAACCGACTAACTTTAAACTGTTTGATTTTAACTTAAAAATACTATTTATTACTTTTCTGGTTTAATGCGTGCATTCTTTTTAATAAAATGGTGTGAATAAACGGGAAGCTATTAACCCGAATCCTTTAAACATAAAACATTCCCGAGATGTCAACAATAACGCCTTAATTTTTTCAATAAAAAAAGTATGTAAAGATAAGAAATTTAAGAGCTAAGAGCTTTTTTTTGTTTAACTTTTCATTTATTTAATTCAACAAAATTAAATAGTATACCATATTTCGTGAAACGTCTTAACTGTATTCTACAAAAAAACCAATTTGGTTGAGGTTTGGTTGTGCTGTTAATTGAATAGTTGATTTCGTTTTAATATAATATTTTATTAGAAACTAAATTTTTAAGATATAATCTTTAAATCTTGTTTTCCAATAATTGTCATTAATTTAACAACATCTTCATTTACTTTGTAGAAAATACTGTCAGAGCCGCAAACACAACGACGATAATCTTTCTTTATAAAAACAACGGATTCAAGAAAGCGGACCCATTGCAGAAATCTCCGTAGACATTGTGCGTGAAGTAATGGAGACAAATGTCTTTTCTACGCTAGAGTTTTCTCAACCTTTTATAAAGAAAATGGTGGAAAACAAAAAAGGAAAAGTAGTATTTATATCCTCAATTTCAGGTCTAGAAACAGCATCGTTTCTAGGACCGTACAATGCTTCCAAACATGCGTTAGAGGCTATTATTCAAACAACGCGATATGAATTACATGAATTCGGCGTTAAGGTAGCTTCCATAAATCCTGGTCCTTTTGATACTGGCTTTAAGGACCGAGCGTATGAATGTTATAAATTATGGCACAAGGATGAGGATTACTTTACGTCTCAGAAAACCATTGATGAAGCAGGAAAAATGTTGTTGGATAATCAATTCCACCCACAACCTATGATAGATGTGATGATTGATCTTATTTCTAAAGACGTGCATCCGTTGAGAAACATTTTTCCACCCGAGATGATTGAAAAATGCAAGGATTATCAGAATAGACAATATGAATTGAATTGTGACGAAAAAGATCCCAGCAAGGAAAAATAGAATACTATAACTACAAAAACCAAGTGAGTACTTGGATTTTTATGAAGCTTAACTTTAAGCGGAAATCTTTTATTTGATTTCCGCTTTCTGTTTTCAAAATTTTTCTTTTAATCTCTCAATTTAAAAGTTGCATTTGTGTGTTGAATGCAGAGTTTAAAATAAACGAAAAAAAAGTTCCTTTAAGAAAAAAAAAGGTAACTATTCAGCCTCGATAACAAAAAAGAGCTAGTTATTAACAATTCTATTTTTGGTTTTAGGAAAAACGAGACTGTAAACTCAAACAATCCGATTTTTCGATTGAAAAAAGGAATCCCAAACTATTGATTTTACTCAACATTTTGGGATTGACCTTGTGATTCCTCACTAAAAATACAATTTTGAAATCTTGATCTAGGTACCAAAATAAAATCCAATCAGGAAAGCCTACCTGATTAATTTTAAACTCAATATTTATTCTGACTTTCGGGACAGGTTATTATCAATAAAAAATAATTAAAATAAACACGCTAACAAGATATCCGAAAAAAAACTACATTTAATGCGTGAAAAATCAGTGTTTTTATTATTGCTATTTCTAATTAAAAAGAAATGTTAAATTAAAAAAAAGTTGACTTTCCAAACATAAAATTAGCATGATTTTAATTATAAAATTAATATGGTTGTTTCACTAATATTGATTGTAGTAGGATTTTTAGGATTGATTTTTGGTGCAAACTGGCTTGTAGAAGGGGCTTCTTCTTTGGCAAAGAAAAATAATATTCCAGATTTAGTAATTGGTTTAACCATTGTAGCTTTTGGAACTTCTGCGCCAGAATTAGTTGTAAATTCTGTCGCATCAGTCGATGGCTTATCAGATATAATTTTAGCAAATGTGGTGGGTAGTAATAATTTTAACTTATTTATTATTCTTGGAATTGCTGGTTTAATTTATCCAATTACCGTACAATCATCAACAGCGTGGCGAGAAATTCCAATTTCATTGCTAATTACACTTGTATTATTAGTTCTTGCAAACAATTTTTTTATCAATCAAAATTTAGAAATTTCAAGACTAGACGGTATTATATTACTCCTATTATTTTTCGGTTTTCTGTATTATATGTTTAAACAAATTAAAACAGAAAAAGTTGAACTCGTCGCTTACAAACCACAATCAAACTTAAAAATTTGGGGATTTATTTTAATCGGTTTTGCTGGATTAATTATTGGCGGAAAATTAGTTGTAGATAATAGTATTGAAATTGCTACAGATTTAGGAATTAGCCAAAAAATAATTGGGCTAACCATAATTGCAGTTGGTACTTCATTGCCAGAATTATTAACATCTATTGTTGCTGCACTCAAAAAAAATAGCGACATCGCAATTGGTAATGTTATTGGATCCAATATATTTAATATTTTGCTGATTCTTTCTGTGAGTAGTTTCATAAACCCAGTAAAATATAATCCGATTTTTAATTTAGATTTTGCAATATTAATTGGAGGAACTCTTTTTTTAATACTCGCAATGTTTACTGGCAAAAGAAAAAAACTTGACAGATGGGAAGCCCTGCTTTTGGTTTTATTTTACTCAAGTTACACTATTTATTTAGTATCAAAAGAGCTGTAATTTTTAGAAATATAGATTAAATAACACTAGTGGCCGACAAAAGAATCAAGACCGTTTACTGAATCTAGTTCAGCACAAGTCACTTTTAGAATCAAGAAACAAGACTTGATTATCACTGTCTGAAAAACAGCGGTATTTTAAAATAGAAATTATATTTATTTGTCTTTTAAAAGTGAACTTCAAATTCTAGCTACTATTTAAAAATAACGTTAAACTGTACTATTTATTGATGTTACTGAAATTAACTTGTGCTGAACTAGATTCAATAAATAGTTTTAATCGGACAACAATGATTGAATAACAAATAATTAAAACAACGCATTTTGAAACAAATTTGGCCTTTAAAAAACATTAAACAACACAAAACCAGCATTTAATAAATGATTGTTAACTAAAACATAAAAAGATTAGATTTTAAATTTCCTCGTTTTAATCTTATTTGTTTGTCTTTAAAGGATGGAAAAGGAACAAAAAAAGTTGTGTCCTGCTATTTTTTTAGAACAAAAAAAGCATAAAAACCAATCTCAAATTTTTATTACATTCAAGTATGATGATTATCTGATAAGTTTGGTTCGGAAAATTGAAGGTGCTAAATGGAGTAATTCTTTACGATCTTGGTATGTTGCGGATAATGAAAAAAACGCACAACTTATAAAAAATACTTTTGGCGGTATTACTTCTTTGGATAGTAGCAAAATCTCGACAAAAAAAACTTTTGAGCGGAATTTAACTGAAAATCAGCGTGTACTTCTCAATGATTTTTATCTTTATTTAAAAGGAAAAAGATATAGCAAAAGCACCATACAAACATATACTTTTTTTGTGGCAGATTTTGTTAATTTTCATAGTAAAATTGAATTGGACGATTTAACCAACAGAGAAGTTGAAACGTTTATTGAAACTGTTTTTATAGAACGAAATTATTCCATAAGCACTCAAAGACAATTTATTAGCGCTTTAAAGATTTTTATTGTGTATTATCCAAACACAAAAATTAACGATTTAAAGTTAGAACGACCAAAAAAATCAAGAAAATTACCAAGTGTTTTATCGCAAGAAGAAGTTTTAGACATCATTAGATGCACGCAAAATTTAAAACACAGAGCAATTATTACTTTAATATATTCTTGCGGATTGCGGATTAGTGAATTAACGAATTTGAAGCTTGCAGATTTTCATATTGATAGAAAGCAATTAATTGTAAAAGAAGGCAAGGGCAGAAAAGATAGATATGTAAGTTTGGCAGATAGTTTTTTGCCATTACTAACTAATTATTACAATTCTTACAAACCAGAATTATTTTTTGTTGAGGGACCAAAAGGAAAAAGATATAGCACAGAAAGTATCCGTCAATTTTTAAAAAGAAGCTGTATAAAAGCAAACATCACAAAAACGGTAACACCGCATACATTAAGGCATAGTTACGCAACGCATTTATTAGAAAACGGAGTAGATATAAGGTACATACAGTCTTTGCTTGGGCATGCAAGACCAGAAACGACAATGATTTACACGCATGTAAAACGGAAAGATTTAATGAAAATACAAAATCCTTTAGATGTTGCGTTGCAAAAAATTCAAGACGCGCAGAATACCAACGATAATGTTTTATTATCCCGTGGCAAGTTATGAAAAAAACATATATTTGTTGAGATATAACTAGTTGGCAATAATTAGCTTTCTAATAAAAATTTGAGATTTAAAAAATGAATAGAAAAGATATAATTTATGAAAAATTTAATCACTATAACATTAATTTTATTTAGTTTAATTAAATTAAGTGCACAAGTTGGTTCAACTAAAGAGGAAATCATTGAAGAATATGGGACAAAATATATAACAGAAAAAACTGATGATAATACTCCTTATATTTTTTATGTGGATGAATTTAAAACAAAGGTAAGTGGAAAGTATATGAGATATACATATTTTTATTTTACGGAAACAAAAAATAAAGAACTAAAATGTTTTTTAAGAAAAATAATTGAACCTTTTACTGAACTTAATGCTTTTGTAGAAAATTTTAATAATAAAGCTTATGTAAAAATTAGTGAACTAAAATGGAAAAATTATGAGAATAATTTAATTTACAATTTAGAAGTTGATGATGTCTATTGTACTTTGAGAGTCTACATAGATTAGAATAATAAAACTAACAAAATTTATAATAAAAAATTGGTATTATAGTATTTTACTAATAGTAAGCTGTATGGATAAATATCAGTAACTATAATTATTTAAAAAAATACAAAATAAATTTAATAAAAATGAAAAAAATGAAAAGCGAAATATTAATACTTATATTGTTTTTAAGTATCAATTGTATTAGTCAGAACTCTGAAGAATTCTATGATAGTAATTGGACTCAAGAAATATTGAGAGACGACTTTGGAGATTTCAAAAACTATTATTATATAGAAACGAGTGTCGATAATTTTAATAATAATGATATTATCATCAAGTTACAGCATAATGGATTAAGTATTTATCAAGGAACAAGTCCAACAAACTTTATAGTATATAATAAATCAGAAACACCATATACTTTAAAAATTAAATCAGGTTATGATAATTATACGGTGCAAAGTAGCATTATTGGACGTAATAAAGGTTTCCTTGCATTTGGTAAATCATCGACACTTTATAAGTTAATCACAAAAGGAAAAGGCAGATGGTTGAAAATTGTGATTTATAACAATAGAGATGAAAGAATCAATTCATTTTCATTAGATACATTTGAACCAATTTTTGAATAAATAATTATTTAAGAGACTGTAAACATAAATTTGTCTAAATAAAAAACACCTAAATATGATTAAAAAATTTAGAAAAAACCTTTCAAAAAATCAGCTATTAATTTTTGATATTCTTATTATTAATTTGATACTTCAAATATTATTATATTTTTATGCCCGTAATATTTTTTACAATAACACAAATAGTGATTATGGTGGATATCATTTTCCATTTGAAACAAAGTATATCATAGAAGATGGTCATTTTACAGGTTTCTTTGATGTACTTGTTGTATCATATTCTTTTTTTGAATTTTTTTGGTATGGTATTTTCCCATTAATTTTTATTTTTATTTGGAGTAAAATCATAAAATAAAATGTGTAACAAAAAAGATGTTTTTGACAATGAATGTTTAAATAGTAAAGTTTCTAGAGATTTATCATTAAGAGAAAGTTTAAAAAAAAATATTAATGAAAGCAATTACAAGGAGTTTAATCTTACTAAAGTTGAAGCACAATTAATAAATAGTTATACTGCTTTAAATTCATATTGGATTAATTCAGAATTAAGAAAATATGGGTATAATAATTGTATATGTAAAAATCAAGTCCTAAATCTACTAAATTCGGGTTTGAATAAAATCCCAAGTTTTAGTGAAAATACTGTTTATAGATTTGAGCCAGATTATATAAATGGAACGCTATCTTCAAAAGATTGGTACAGAAAAAAAATAGGAAAAATAATTAAAGCACCTTTTTTCTTATCAACAACAAAAAAAAAGATTGGGGAGAAAGAGAAGTTGTTTTAAAAATTAACACTAATTCGAATAGTTTAGGAAAAGATTTGAACGAAATAGGTATTAATTCATCCGAAAAAGAAGTTTTATTTAAAACAAATTCATTATTCAAAATTATAAAAGTTAATGAAAATTTTGTGGAATTAAATGAAATTGAAAAAACAGAAAATACTCCTATATTTTGGAATATCTTGAATGAATAAAAACTATTGCCAACACCGTGTAAAAAAAATTGCTGGTAAAAGCTTACTTACGAAAATCCTTGCGAATTTTCTTGGTTCGTGTTTTATTTACTAAATTTATTGCTTAAACCACGCAACTTTCCTTACACAAACACGTTATGGGCAATTAGAAAAAACTAAAACGGTCGGAATAAACTGAAAAAAGACCCAAAACAGGAGTAGGTAAAAAAATTATTAAAAATTAAAATATGCAAACAGCAAAAATTATTATTGGAGCAATCATTGGATTCTTTGCTCTTATTACAATGGTACAAATGGCAGGTGAAGAATCTGGAGCCGGATTAGGTGGAGCATTGACTGGCTTCGTAATTATCGGAGGACTTGCAGGATGGCTAATTTATAGTGGTGTAAAAGGAAATCAAAAAAAGAATGAAAATAACAACTAAACTTCTATTACTTTCCTTAATCCTTCCGTCTATTTGTTTTTCTCAAACAAAATGGAATAGTAAAAATTATAATTATAACATTGAGATTCCGCAAGGTTTTTCAGTAAGTAAAGCAGTTGGTTCAAATGTTGATTTTAAGGCAACCAAAGGACTTTCCTCTATTGTTGTTGTAGTTAAAACTATTACAAACGAATATTCTTCATACACCATATGGGATATGCTTGGAGATTTAGAAACTTTTGGAGCAGAATGGGAACTAGGAGCAAAAGAGTATATGGATAATCCTCAGTTTTTAAAATATGGAAAAACAAATCTGAGTAATCTAGAAACTTTTTGGTACGATTACACTACTGATAATCCAAAATTGTATTCAAAAAACTATCAGACTAAAAAAGGAAATAAACTATATACAATTACCTTGACTTGTCCAAATAGTGAATATAGTTACTACTCTTCGGTATGGTTTCGATTCAAAGATAAAATGAAAATTGAATAATAAAAGCCCATAACAATGTATATAAAAAATAGGCGAAATAGTGCTAAATTCAAAGCTTTTGGCTCGTATCAAACTTTGTTCTTTACCGAAAGTTTCGTGCTTCGAAATCGCCTACTTTTCATATACTAACCGTTGCAAAACATTGTACCAATCGGGTTGAAAAGGAATTAAGCGGAATTAAAAAAATTAAATAGAAAAATAATGAAAAATGGTGTTTAAAATGAAAATTATGAAAACAGTAAAATTATTGAGTTTAGTATTATTAACAGTTATTTCATTTTCTTGCAGTAGCAATGACGAAGATGGTTTAAGTAGTAATTCAATTGTAGGAACTTGGAAACCTATCAAAGAAGTAAGAGTATGTTCAACAGGAAAAGAAGAAGTTCAAAACACATCTTCTTGCGAACAAAAAAGTACTTACGTATTTAAAAAACATACAAACCAAAGTTTACAAACAGACGGAACAATTACCATAACTGTTCAAAGAGAGGAAAACGGAGAATGCAAAAACACTTACAACGCAACTGGAACTTGGACTATAAAAGACAATAGTTTAACACTAACAATTGACGGAGACACAGACATTAAAGACTTCTTTGAATTAACTTCTAATAGATTGCGAATAGGAGAATATAACCACAAAGATAGATTTGAAACTTGTGATGGAGGTAATAAACCATCTCATAGTTATGGGGAATTTAATAGAGTAAATTAAGTATATGAATAAAGAGGAATTAATAAAATATATAGATAATATAGAGCTTGAAATAATTTCTCTTAAAAAAGAGAATAAAAGTAAAGTTATCAAATTAGCAAGTGAAGCAATAAATAGTGTAATGGAATTTGATTTAAAAGAAATTTATCCAGAATATAAAGTGAAATATTTTGAGCAAAATAAAATAAAAGCATACAGTGACCTTAAAATAGCTTTAAATAAAATTTCAAAGGAAAAGGAGAATTATTTTATTGAAGATGGCTTTTGGTTTGTCAGAGCGTATTTAAGAATGTCGATCGTATCTCTTAGATAAGAGTGGGAATTGATTTTCTATACTTTTAATATTATTAACTCAAGTTTCGCAGGTCACTACCCCTTGAAAACAAAGAGAAAAAGAATAAAAAAAGTAGCATTTTTATTCCTTTAAGTCGCTAAATTTCAGTATCTTAAAGGCGTAATTCCAATACGCTAAAAATGCTACATACCAAAGATATTAA
>Ga0209390_10003880_pt1 | contig 23390 bp, 21 predicted proteins | sample BON01_FD_187212 | JGI IMG/M metagenome (GOLD analysis project Ga0209390, IMG submission 187212) | Freshwater microbial communities from Lake Bonney liftoff mats and glacier meltwater in Antarctica - BON-01 (SPAdes) (version 2) | ecosystem: Environmental > Aquatic > Freshwater > Ice > Glacier... | reverse complement strand
AAGCGGGGATTTTAACACGCTTTGATTCCAAGTGGAGAACAAACAGGGGGGTGGCCGAACTAACGGTGTGTTCTGGCTAAAAAGCCCGATGTCAATTCGGTCAAAAAGTGCCCTTAAACACGACCAGAGGATGGAAAATAACAACCAGTCCCACCCGCGGGGCTACTGGCGCAACCTCATGCACGAAATCCACGGCACCGATCTCATCCTCGACCAGTCCCACCCGCTGGGCTACTGGCGCAACCTCATGCACGAAATCCACGGCATCGAACTCGCACAGCGCCCATGAGAAACCACCTTCCCACAACCCGCGATCCGAAGGCCGGACCGTGGCGAACGCCGGAATGAACAAACGGAGACGGGGCGACTAAGATGGCTCATGAGACACCGCCGCACGCGAGTGACACCTTGGATCAGGATGCCAAACCACCGGTCGGCCTTGGGTCCGACCGGGAGTGATAACTCCGGGACGGACCATGGTTCAAAGATACTTCGCCTGGGCAGCAATGCCAAGGGCACGTACACCAGGTCGCCAGGCAAAAGGGGCGTGGCGCAAAACGGGAAAACCCGTTATGCGCCAACCGGTGGTTGCCACCACCCGCACCCGTTTCCACCCGTTCATGCCGCCAAGCCCGAACCGCCGAAAAGATCCAGAACCAGACATACCAGAAATCGAACACTCAGATCTGGCACGTTCCCTCATGCCCAAAAATCGACCACTCAAAAAACTAAAAAAACCACTTGATCCTCTCTGATACTCCTGATCCCAAAAAGGGATCATCGAGCAGCGAGATTTTTGAAGTGGGCCGACCGAGCCGGATCAGCCCTACCGGGTGAAAAACACCGATACAAATTGACACCGTCCTCGCAGAACGCGGCGGTCGCCGATCCGGCCTTCAACGCCGTGAACTTCAAAACGCAGTCCTTTCGGGCGGCATCACGCACGCGGTTAAGCCCAACAGTCCCTGCCTCATTCCGAGACTCTGTGTCCGGGGCTGTGCCGCGTTCCTATATTACGCCATGCCCCCCCCAACACACTGCCGCCCCTCCAGCCACAACAAGGTTTTGGATTCACAAATCCGCTAACTCTGCCAGTGTTTCGTGTGACGCGAAGCCATGTCACCGAGAAAAGTATTGAAATGGATCGCCGCCTTGGCGGTGGTCGCGGTCCTGATCGGATCGGCGGCGGCGCTTTTTCTATGGAGTCTGGATGCGGTGACCCGGCAGCGCTTTGCGCATCCGTGGCTGATCTGGCTGCTGCCGGTGGCGGGCGTGGCGATGGGTTTCTACTACAGACACCATGGCAGGCAGGTCGGGTCGGGAAACTCGGTGATCCTCGGTTCGGTTCACAAACAGGCAGAAGACGTACCTTTCCGGTTGGCTCCAAGCATCCTGATCGCGACCGTGGCGACCCATCTTTTCGGTGGCTCGGCGGGGCGCGAGGGAACGGCCGTGCAGATGGGAGCGAGTATCGGTGCTGGCTGTGGAAAATATCTAACAAGCACCCGGGAGGGATCGCAGTTGCTGATGTTTTGCGGGATCGCTGCGGGCTTCGGGGCGGTGTTTGGGACGCCGTTCGCCGGGGCGGTGTTTGCTCTGGAGTTCATCCGTCATAGGATACTCAGCCGCAAGATTTTGCCATGTCTGATCGCGGCGCTCGCGGCGCATTACGTCTGCCTCGCGTGGGGAGTCCACCACACTCCCTATCCTCACATCGATTTCACTCGCTCGATCTCCACCTATCTGCCCTTGGTCTGGAGACTGTTCTGTATCGCCGCGGTGATCGCACTCGCCGGGCGGCTGTTTGTCTGGCTCTCACATTTTACGACCGGGAAATTTCGCGAATGGTTTCCACATGAAGCGGTGCGAGCAGGGGTCGGTGGATTGGTCGTAGTGGGATTGTTTCTGATTGTCGGCACCGGCGACTACCTTGGATTGGGCGTGCTGGCAGAAAACAAGGACTCGCTCACCCTACCCCGTTTCTTTTCAACGGACGTGCATGCTTCAGCGGATGTCTGGTTGTGGAAACTGGTCTTCACCGTCGTGACTCTGAGCGCGGGATTCAAAGGCGGGGAGGTTACACCTTTGTTTTTCATCGGTGCGGCCTTGGGGAACACGCTGGCTTGGTATCTAAACGCTCCCGTCGATCTCTTCGCGGGGATCGGCATGATCGCGTTTTTTGCCGCGGCGACCAAGACGCCCTATGCGTCCATCATCATGGGTATCGAGCTGCTGGGCTGGCACGTTTCCGCCCCGCTCATCCTGTGTACGCTCACCGCATGGAAGCTGAGTGGGCAGAATTCGATTTATCCAAATATCAAGGAGCTGTGAAGTAACTATCGTTTTCCTTTCCGGAAATCGGTGAAAACCTAAGGCAAGGTATGGAGACACCCAGACAACTTGTGACCCGCTTCGAGCGCGGCGAGATCGACCGCACTGAGTTCCAAGCCCTGATGGCCGAGCACGCCCGCGAAATCATTGAGGAAATCGAGCAAGACCACCGCAATCCAGTCGCCGCATGGATGGAAACACGTCTGGCTGTTTCTGCAGTCAAAAAGCTGCTGAGAAAGCAATCCACCTATCGGATCCTTGAGATCTTGATCGCGCTCTCGGAGGCACCCGGGTTTCCTCTCGCTAAATACCTCTGGAACGCCAACCACCCAGACGTGCCGCTGCATTGTTTTTTCCGCATTCGCAGGGAACCGGTATTTCGCATCCTCAGCGTCACGACTAAGGGCGATACAGTCGAGATCGAGATGGAGCTTTTCGCCAAAAAAAACCGTAAGCGTGTCACTCTCAAACGGAACGGGCGTTGGCGCCTTGAGGCACCGTCATTTTCCAAAGACGGGGGACCTGCATAAAACAGGCGGCAAAGAGCCCGACCGCCAGCCCACACCAAACACCGACTGCGCCGAGATCGAATTTCATCGAAAGCAAGACTCCCAACGGAATCCCGATGAGCCAGTAGGCAATGAAGCCCATCCATGCCGGAAGCGTCACATCGCGTAGGCCCCGTAGCATCGCCACCGAGCAAATCTGGAGGCTATCGAAAAGTTGGAAAATCCCGACCACAACCATGATGGATGCCGCGAGCTGGATCACCGGGAGTTCATCGATATACAGCGAGGCGAGCCACTGGCCGAAAAGCACAAAAAACAGCCCACCGATCAGCCCGTATCCCGCCGCCAACCACCAACCGGAGATCACAATGGAGCGCAGCCGCTCCACCTGCCCCGCGCCGTTTGCAGAGCCAATTCTCACGCTCAGCGCCATCGAGAGTCCTAGTGGGATCATGAAAGCCGTGGCTGCGCACATGAGAGCAATCTGATGGGCAGCCATCGCGGTTTTCCCAAAGTAACCCATCATCAGCCCCGCCGCCGAGAACGCAGATACCTCGCAGATCATCTGCATGCTGGCGGGAAAACCAATTCCCAGGAAACGGCGAATCTCGGGGGCCGGAGGCATCCTGAACCAGCGGTTGGGCACCCATTCCCGCATCCCCTTGCCCCGATAAAGCCACACAAACATAGCGACCACAATCGCGATCCGCGAAATCAGCGTGGCGATGGCCGCACCTTCAAGACCCAAAGCCGGGCAGCCGAGCTTCCCGTAGATCATCACCCAGTTTAGGAACACGTTTAGCACAACACCCCACAGGAAAATCCAGAACGCCGGCCAAGGTCGGTCGAGCGCGTCGGCGTGATTTTTCAAAGCAATAGAAATCAACGCCGGCACCAGCGAGATCATGATAATACGAAAATAAGAACCGGTTCTTTGCTCCACATCCTCAGGTTGCCCGAAGATATCCAAATTCCACGAAACGACGACCATTAACGCGAACAGCGCCAGTCCAAGCACAGTGGCGATATAGGTTCCTTGGCGGCAACTCGCCCTTCCCGCGGCATGATCCCCAGAGCCGCTTGCGGTGGCGGTGAAGACCGAGACCGGAGTCAGCATTCCGATCCCGAACACAAATGGCACGTAGAACAGTGAGTTGGCAAAGGTGAGAACCGCCAATTCGGTGATTCCGAGCTTCCCGATCATCACCGTATCTGCCACTCCGAGCAGCATCTGGCTGACCTGGCCGATCATCAATGGAAAGGCCAGCGTAAGCGTGGATCGTGATTCGCGGAGAAGTGACATCGGGCTGCGCTTGATAAGCTCGGAGGGCGCTGTTTGTCAGCATTTTGTTTATCCACCGCTCACGCCAGCTCCTGAAAAATGATGCGAAACCTAGAAGTATGCTTTGCATATCCGAAACATTACCTCATGGTCTCTTCGATGTTTTGCGCCGCCCGGAAATTGATTCCCTTCCTATTCATTCCGCTTTTGACCCAATGCGTTCACAAAAGCGCGCCTTCGACCAACTCCGTAACTGGACCTTTCGACAGCAGCGGGAACTATATCGAAGACTGGGTTGACAGGCCCGACAAGTGGCATCGGCCATCAGACTCTGGTTCGAAACCAAAGCGGAAACAGATCGCCAAGAGAGAGCAGAAACAGCAAGCACCAGAAATCGCGCTGGTTGAGCCAAGACCGGTACAGGTTGTCGTAAAACCCACGGCCAAGCCCATACCAAAACCGAAGCCCAAGTTCGTTTTTCACAAGGTAAGTCGCGGCGATACCCTTTCCGGCCTGTCGCGCCGCTATGGCACATCGATTTCCAGAATTAAGAGCGCTAACGGAATTTCGGGGACCATCATCCGACTCGGTCAGACGCTCAAGATTCCAAAGTGATCTTGAGTAATCCCGGTCTTGAAATGAAATATCATAGCCGAGTCTGACATGAGCTTCCCGAAGGACTTCCTCTTCGGCACCGCGAACGCGGACCACCAGACCGAAGCACATGATCCTCTCTGCGAAGATGTCTGGGATCTCTGGGAACGTTGCCAAGGACTCACGCCTCGCGGGAAAGCTACGGATTTCTGGAATCGCTACGAAGAGGATATTGCCTCTGCTGCCAAGCTCGGATGCAAGCTGTTCCGCTTCTCGGTCGCGTGGGCGCGCGTCGAACCGGAGTGTGGAAAATTCGATCAAGACGCGCTGGAGCATTATCGCAAAGTTGCGAATTGCGTGCGCAACCACGGCATGAAGCTGATGCTCACTCTCCATCATTTCGTCTGGCCAGTCTGGCTGGAGCGAGATCACGGCGGAATGATCGGACCGGAATTCCCTGATCTGTTCGCACGCTACGCCGACAAGGTCGCCGAGGCCTTTGGAGAAAAAATTGACTGGTGGATCACCTTCAACGAGCCGAGCCAACTGACTTTCGGCTACATCAAACCTTGGTGGCAGAACCGCTACTACATGCCGCCCGGCCTACCGCGCGGGTCACCGGTCGATGCCGAGGCCGAGGCGGTAGGTAAGCTGGTGCCGAATCTTTTCCTGGCCCACGCGCGGGCGAGGAAAGCGATCAAAGCTAGGCACCCGGAGACCAAGGTCGGGGTCAATCCTCTGGTCACCGGATTTCCCACCTGGCTACAGATGCTGTTAGATTGGGGAGCGTGTCACAGACGGTGGGCGGAAGCGCTGTTCAAATTCACCACCAAAGGCGCCCTCGTCAGCGAACGAGGAGACGCTGACCTAATTATCGGAGGGATTACCATGGGCGATCAGACTCGTTTCGAATCGAGCGATCCCTATCTAAGAACCGGCAAAGCGGTGCTGGTCAGAAATGACTATCCGGATGGGCATCTTGAATCACTTGTCGGAAAAATCGTCGGAGTGCTTGCCATCGGAAATCAGCCTGATGGCTGGGCACGCGACCTTCCTTCCGGGACTCGGAAAAAAATCTTCAGAAATTACGACGACGCCCGAGATGCACTGGAAAATCGCAGCCTGGACGCGATCTACGGCGACGCGTTTTTCCTTCTCCCACCCGAGTTGGAAAACCGCGCCCGTTTCCGTTTCCTCGCGACCTGCCTCAGCGACGAACACTACGTCGTCCTCGCTCCACACGGACACAACCGACTCCTCCACCAAGTCGATCTCGCGATACGCGACTTCCGCGAAGATCTCACCGGCTACTGCGATGTCTCATGGCTCTCGGAACCCAAGGAAATCGTCAGTCAATCCCCCCGCCCGGTCTCGCTCAGCGAAGTCTTTTCCGGAACCGACAGCCTCACGGAGCATCTTTCTACCGCACGTGGGCTGCGGCGGGTGTTGCGGCGGGGGAAGATCCGCATCGGCATCCGCACGGACGCGCCGGGCATTTCCGAGAAATGCGTTTCAGAAGGGATCGAAATCCGCCTCGCCAGGCGCATCGCAGGCCGGATTTTTGGAGATGAATCGCGGATCGAAATCATCCCAGTCGATCCCACCAATCGCTTCGATGAGATCGAAACGAAGAGCAGCTGGCTTAACTGGGCATGGCGTTTCTGGGGAACCACCACGCTCATCGCCAACTCGAACTGGTGGTATCTCGGCATCTCTGGAAAACTCGCCAAGGAACTCTGCCCCGAAGAAGCGGTGGGCGCGCAGGACTTCGTCGGCATCGACTACTATTGGGGCCTACCGACATGGCGACTGCACCGCTTCCGGCTCCTGGAAGACGCCGCTCACGGTCGTTTCCTGCGCGCTCCCGTCTGGCCGCGCGGCCTCTTCCACGCATTGCGGCGCTTCTCTCGCTGGTTTCCCGGCCAGGAACTCATGATTGTCGAAAACGGTTGCACACCCTCCGCCAGCGGTATCAGCCGTGACGAATACATGCGCTCACACCTCGCCGAGGTCGAAAAAGCAATCGCGGAAGGCGTCCCCGTCCGCGCCTACAACTGGTGGTCGATCACCTCCAACCGCGAGTGGGGCCATCCCTTCGATCCCAACACCGACTTTGGCCTTCATTTCATCGATCTCGACAAAGACCCCTCACTCACCCGCCACCCCACGCCCGAAGTAAGCGTATTCAGGGATTTCATCTCTGCGGTAGAAAAATAGATGCCCATCTGTGGTCCGTTAATCGTCTCGCAGGGAGCTCGGCTTTCACATATTGACTGGCCGTCGTTTAAGAATGAAGCTCCTGTTATGTTCACGAAGATTGTATTCCCAATATTTTTTGCAAGTTTGATAAGTCTCGCAATTGCCGAACAGACCGAGCGCACATTTAAAAGCTCTACCGGCCAGGAAATACGGGCGACCTTCCAAGGGTTGAAAGGCGAAACCGTCACCCTCAAGAGGGCGGATGGAAGATCTTTCGACCTCCCGCTCACACGCCTCAGCGAAGCGGACCGAGCTTACATCCGCGATACCGCCGCTGGATCCGAAAAGAAGGCGGAAAAAATCAACGCAGCCGCCGGTCAGAATTTTTCCAATGGAAAGTCCTTTTCCGAACTCGACGCCCAGGAACTTGCCAACGATTTAAAGCTCCCGCCCGAATCCACTTCTAAGCACGGCAAAAGCTGGCGCCTCTATGCGGCCTTCGCCGGAGGCTATACATTGTTTGGAACGATGCCGTATTCCGTCGCCCTCTATTCCGATGGTGGTGGGAAAGTGGAAAACCTCTCTATCGTCTACGCCAACAAGGGCGACTACGGATCCACCGCAGGCTTCGCCAGAGAGCATTTTAAAAAATCCGGCATCACGATGCCTTCCTCTTTGGAGGAAGCGATGAAACTCGATGAGAAAACCATCACGAAAGCCCTGACTTCAGTATTCGGCGAAGGCACCGAACAACGTTATGGAGAAAGCGGCACCCGGCGCACGATCACACGCTGGGATTGGAACGACCATGCGTTCTTACTTTCCAACGAGGAGGGCGAATACGTCTCGCTCGCCATCGTTTCTACGGAAATGGCAGACAGCGGAGGAAAATCCAAGCGAATGTCGGATGCCGAGCTCAAGAAACGCCTTATTGAAAACGTCAAGACCTCACAGAATGGCGACACCCTCATCACCGAAATCCCCATGGTCGATCAAGGCCCCAAAGGCTACTGCGTCCCGGCCACTTTCGAGCGCGCCATGCGCACCATGGGTATTGAAGCGGATATGTATCTTCTTGCCATGGTCGGTGAAAGCAGCGGAGGCGGAGGCACCGTCGTCGAGGTCCTCCTAGAGAACGTCAAGTCCGCCGTTTACCGCAAAGGCCGCCGCACCAAGGATGACGAAATCCGCTCCCTAAAAATCCGCGACGTGAAACGCTACATCGACGATGGCGCACCCGTCATGTGGACCTTGCATTCCGTCGACGAATACAACGACCTCACCGATGAGAATACCGCAGGACGCCTAGCCGGAGGCGACCCCTTCCGCGCGACGATGAAAGAGAAGGGCGACAAGCTCGCCGCAACACCAAAGCCAGAGACCAACCGCCACATCTGTATGATCATTGGCTACAACGAAAAAACCGAAGAAATCGCCGTATCCGACTCATGGGGAAAACAATTCGAACTCCGCTGGGTCCCCCTCCAAGTCGCTGACTGGGCCTCTTCCGGAAAACTCTTTATGATTCTGCCATAGCCTCCCGGACTTTCAATCTATCAAAATCGGCATAAGAAAGTTCAGTAGGAATCCATCCATTACTCTTCAGCTTATCATTAAATCGTGATGAAAAAGCCCGCTGTTATTTTCCTGATAATCGCGATCAGCCCGCTGCTGCCCGTTTTCGATCCTCCTGCGTTTCTCACCGCCCTGTGGCCCGCGCTCTGCGCGCTGGCTGTGATTCTCATTACCAGGCACGCAGCGATGGGTCTCGCCAGCGGAGTCGTCGCCGGGGCATTGCTCATCCATCACGCATATCCACTGGGTGCCTTGCGAGCGATCTTCGCAGATTATATTTTTCCTTCACTGGACGGGCCGTGGCACGTCGGGGCTCTGATTTTCACCTTGGTCCTGGGTGCCTTCGCAGGGCTGCTCGAAAAATCCGGTGGCTTCGACACCATCCTCTCTCGCCTGATCGCTAAGGCGAAGCATCCACAGAAACGCCTACTCGGAAGTGTCTATGGAATTGGGCTACTCTGTTTTTTCGACGGACTCGCCAATTCCTTGCTGACCGGCCGTATCGCGCGACCCTTGGCCGACCGGATCGGAGTTTCCCGCGAAAGACTCGCCTGGGTGGTCGATTCCACCTCCTCCCCGGTTGCCTGCGTCGCCTTTGTTTCCACCTGGATCGCGACCCAACTCAGCCTGATCAAGCAAGGACTTGAAGACGCGCCGTTTCAGGTCGAACCCTACACACTCTTTTTCCAATCCATTCCCGCGAACCCTTATTGCCTCCTGACTCTGCTACTCGTGCCATTGGCGATCTTCCTCAATTTCCAACCGAGAGCGATGAGCCTCTACCTGCCTCAAGAACCTGTTGAAGCCGATGCAAACGCGGAGACACCCACCTCGCCAACACGTGCGATCATTCCGCTGATTGCTCTAATCTTCGGGATCTTCGCGGCCTTTCCGCTGCTCTCAAGCCCGATGACTGATCCGTTTTCCATCACGGGTTGGCGGGAAGCTTTCAGCGGAAACGCCGGTCCTTACGCGTTGGTGGCGGGCAGCTTGTTCGGACTCACGATCGCATGGGCCATGTATCCGAAAAGGCGGAAGATTTCTCCAAACGAGGCCGCCTATCACGGAGCGACCAACCTACTACCAGCCCTCGTCATCCTGATTCTCGCGTGGTCCTTGGGGAACGTGTTCTCCGCACTCGGTGCCGGGGAACAACTCGCCAGCCTCCTCTCCGATGGATTTAAAGTCGAGTGGCTGCCACTCGCAGTCTTTGGCGCGGGTGCGTTGATGTCTTTTGCCACCGGATCTTCCTGGGGTGCCATGGGTCTGTTGATGCCCTTGGCCCTTCCCGCGACTCTCGCCGCTGCGGCTTCCTCAAATCTCCCGGCCGGAGAACTTGCAACTCTCGTCCCGGCAGTGATCGGCGCGGTCTTTGGTGGTGCGGTCTTGGGCGATCACTGCAGCCCGTTCTCCGATACGACAATCGTCAGTTCGATCGCATGCGGCTGCGAACCCACCGCCCACGTGCATTCACAACTCCCCTTTGCCGCGATAGCGGCAGGCTTCGCAGCCGCCGCCTATTCCCTGATGGCTGCGGGACTTCCTGCAATCCTCTCAACCGTCATCGCCGCAGTCGCGATGTGCGGCGCCGTAATAATGCTCGCTAGGCGGAGTGTTTGAAAAAACTCCGTATCAATCCTTCGCCACGTGCCACGCAGTCAACCACTTGCTAGAGACTTTCTCAAATCCCATTTCCACAAGCCGCCTCTCCATATCGGGAAAATGTGCAGCCCCATAAAAGATCCCTAACTTCTGTTTCCCATCCTTGATCTGTGCATTCAGAACCTCCATACACCGCGCGTTCCGATCCGTGATGATGACGTTCTCCCCTGCAATGGAATCGATCTGCGAGTCGCCCACCGCCATGGTCTCCATCATCTCCAGTTTTACGAGATCGGACCGTCCCGAAAGAATCCCTCTCATCAGGCGCAGGGTATTTGGCTCACGCTCGGGCCTCTCCGCCGCGATCCCGGCCTGCAGCATAAAGCTCAGTAAGGACTCACCCTTCTCCTTCTGCAGGTTCTCGAACTCCGCCATTGTCAGATCAGCATGCACGAAATTCTCCGCCATATAATCGATGACACCACTCTGCCCGGTCAGTCCGAGCGCTTTCTCCATCGCTGCGTATAGTTTCCTCAAACCCGCGAGATTGTCTCCTTTGGCCTCGGGCGGCTCAGCTTCAACAACCGCTCTATTTTCCCCGCCAAGGTGTTCACCACCGACCATCTCAAACAGCAACACCTCGTAGTTCTCGAAGTATTTGTTGAGAAACTCGTAATAACGCCTATCGGCGAGATGGATCGCGCCAAGCAAATCGACCCGAACCCCATCCTTTTTGTAACTGAAAACCGCCGTCTGAAGCTTCGCACTCTCATCGGTTTCCCTGACTCTGATAAAATCACCCCCAAGACAATCATCGCGCGAAGCCACAAGCATCCCGGCAATCATCAAAACGGTGCGGGCCCAGGACATCTTAATTTTCATCTTAGAACGTTCGCACCGCATCCCGTCATTGCCCATAGAAAGTTTCCAGTCTATCCTTCCATGCCCATGAGCGAACTCGCCTCACTTTCATACTGCCCCGATCTTCTGAGTTACACCCGCAGGAATACCCGCGAAGTGAGGGTCGGAAACGTTGGTCTCGGCGGCAACAACCCGATCCGGGTGCAATCGATGATCACCTCGGACACCCGCGATACGCTCGCGTGCGTCGCCGAGGTTCTAGGTCTCGCTGAAGCCGGTTGCGAAATCGTCCGCATTACCGCACAGACGAAAGTCTACGCCGCAAATCTCGAAAATATCGCCCGCGAAGTTCGTGCCACCGGATGCCAGGTCCCACTCGTCGCTGACATTCATTTCAAACCGGACGCCGCCATGGAAGCCGCAAAATGGGTCGAGAAAGTCCGCGTCAACCCCGGCAACTACGTGGACAAAAAGAAGTTCGAGATCCGCGAATACACCGACGACCAATACGAAGCTGAGCTCGAACGCATCCGCGAGCAGTTCACTCCATTGGTTCATCTTTGCAAAGATCTCGGCCGCGCGATGCGTATCGGCACAAACCACGGCTCCCTCTCAGACCGAATCATGAACCGTTACGGCGACACGCCACTCGGCATGTGCGAAAGTGCATTGGAATTCGCACGCATTGCCAGGGAGCACGACTACCATAATTTCGTCTTCTCCATGAAGGCATCGAATCCCAAAGTGATGATAGAAGCCTACCGGTTGCTGGTTGCCCGCCTTGACTCTGAAGGCCCGGACTGGAACTACCCCATCCACTTGGGAGTCACCGAAGCAGGCGACGGCGAAGACGGACGCATCAAATCCGCCATCGGCATCGGCTCCCTCCTCGCGGACGGCATCGGCGACACCATCCGCGTCTCCCTAACAGAAGACGCAATCCACGAGATCCCAGTAGCGAGGGCCTTAGTAGGGCTGCACCGCAGCGAAAGTGGCTGGGGCCTCCAGCCCCAGCCCATTAGGGAGGCATCCTGCCTCCCTGCATTGGCACCTTCATACAACCCATTTACTTACGAAAGACGCAGTAGTTCCTCCCTCACCATCCAAGGTCACGACCTAGGCGCGGACAAAACAGTCCGGGTCTTCACCACCCAGGACCGCTGGAACGCACTGGCCCACAAGATGGCCAACATGGGCGACTTCAAGCCTGAGATCATCTACGAGAAATCCAACGTCATCGAAATCGACCCGCGCAATCTCGATACGATCTCCAAGCTCAACGACAGACAAGAACCCTGCCTCATCACGGTCGCAGACGGAATCGGTCTCTCACCTGTGCATGGCTTCCGCATGCTTGCGTTCCAAGCCGACCCTCGTCATCCCATTCTGCTAAAAGACACACTGGATCCCCCCTCCGGCGACACTGATTTCAACAAAGCATTACTCAGCGCGTCACAAAATATCGGATCGCTGCTTTGCGACGGAATCGGCGATGCGATTCTAATCCGTGGTGAGACAGCTCCCGGGCAATCCCTCCGCCTCGCCTACAACATCCTCCAGGCCGCCGGCACCCGGATCTTCAAAACCGACTACGTTGCCTGCCCCTCCTGCGGGCGAACACTTTTCAACCTCCAGTCAACCACTCAGAAAATTCGCGAAGCGACAGGACACCTCAAAGGCGTGCGCATCGCAGTGATGGGCTGTATCGTCAACGGTCCTGGCGAAATGGCCGACGCTAATTTTGGATATGTCGGCGGTGCTCCAGGAAAAATCAATCTCTACGTCGGCAAAACCGCGGTGAAATTCAACATCCCACAAGCCGAGGCCGTGGAGCGCCTGATCGACCTGATCAAGGAACATGACAAATGGATCGAAGCCCCCGCCCAAGCCCCCGCCAACGCCTGAGCCATGCCGGACACCACCACACTTACAAAAACGGATAATGATACGGCTACCCAGCCACCTTGGAACGTCATCGTTCATGATGATCCGGTAAATCTCATGGACTACGTCACCTTCGTACTGATGAAAATCTTCGGCTACGATGAAAACCATGCCACCACCCTGATGCTCCAAGTCCACACAGATGGCAGATCCATCGTCTGGTCCGGCGAATTGGAAAAAGCAGAGTTCTACGGACAGCAGCTTCAGTTCCATCAACTCAAAACTACCGTCGAAACCGCCGAATGAAGATCGAACCCACCGTTGAGAGAGGTCTCCGCATCGACCCCGAAACCGCCGAGGATTGGCATATTCTACGAGCTATTATTCTCGATGCGAACGGCAACGATGCCGACCTCGCGAGCCGCCTCGGCGACCTCATCACCGATGAGAAAATCGCCGAAGACTGGCAGGATATCATCGTCCCGGATCTACGTGAATCGTTCTCCGACGACCTCCACCACATCTACGCAGCCATCGAAACGGCAGCTGCATTTCCAAAGGATGAAGAATCACCGATCTGGATCACGAAGGACGACGCGTTTAACTGGTACAGCGCCCTGAACCAAGCGAGGCTCGCGCTCGAGGAGAAATACAAGTTCGGCCCCGACCCCGAAGCGGATCCCGCCAATCACACCCCACTCCGCAAGGAAGCTCTGATGAGGAACCATTTCTACTGCGCCCTCCAGTCCTTCATCCTCAGGCACGCGCTCAATCTTTGAAGATCGTCTCGTAAAAGACCCGCGCAGTCACCTCGTTGCCAAACTCACTCGGATGACTGCCATCCTCGACATATAGCTCAGCTCCTCGGCCAGCACGGTATTCTTGCTCCCACCCGTCTCCGGCAGGTATGATAATGATCCCGCCTCCCCGCTCCGAAGCTTGCCGATATCCTTCGCGGACACGGGCGTTCATCTTGAAAAAATCGTCTCCTTTGACCCCCGGTTCCCCGTCGCGCCGGCCCCAAGTCTGATAGAGCATCGGGATCGCACCGATCAAGCGCGCTTCAGCGGCAAAAAACTGAACTCCCGGATCCATTGTCCGGCGCCGATTCTTTTCGTGCTTCCCGGGATTCAGACTGTAATCCTGAATCACGACCACATCCCAATTTCTTCCACGCAGTTTTTTTAAAGTCGATGCATGCTCCATATGCTGGGAGAGGCACCAACCACTGTGGGTCGAATGCCCGACCCTGATCTTTTTCCCGTGGGACTTCGCGACCTTCTTGAGCGCAGCCGGAACACCGAAACTGTAGCTGTTGCCGATGAAAAACACTGCCATTTCGTCATCCGGTGAATCCTTTCTGATCACGACCAAGTCCCCCTCAACAGGTGGAACCACACAACTGGATAGTCCAAAGAAAACCAAGATTTTCGCCCACATCAGTAGTCTTTGGTAAAAAAAATCAAGCTCTTGGGTGGGCCTCGTCATATGCCTTTTTTAATCTATCCTTGGTTACATGCGTGTAGATCTGCGTGGTCGAAAGCGAAGCATGACCCAACAGTTCCTGTACACTCCTCAGATCCGCGCCCGCATCGAGCAGATGGGTCGCAAAACTATGGCGCAACTTGTGTGGGCTAACTCCGAAGGGAATCCCACTCATTTTCAAATACTTTTTCAACATCAAGTCGACCGCCTGCTGGGTGATCCGCGTTCCACGGATGCTACGGAACAGCGGACCGTTGGTCACCGCTGCGTCCTGCCGGTATTTCTGGATCGCACGCATCGCTGCTCCACCGATGGGAACCATCCGTTCCTTCCGCCCTTTGCCGGTGACTTTCACGACCTCATCGACGAAATCGACATCTTTGACATCCAGCCCCAAGAGTTCAGAAATCCGCAGACCCGAGGAATAGAATAGCTCGAGAATTGCCGCGTCCCGGTAGCGCAACCAAGGCGGCCCCTTGGTGGGGGCATCCGATTTCAGAGGCATATCCAAAAGTTCCTCCATCTGCTTCAGGCTCAGCACCACCGGCAACCCCCGCTCCAGCTTTGGCATCTGAACCTCCGCGACCGGGCTCTTACCCATACCGCGGCGTAGGACGAGGTATTTGTAAAAGGATCGCAGAGCGGCGAAGCGAAGCCGGATGGTCGAGCGTTTCATCCCGCGCTTCATGAGAGCAAAAAGATAGGCGCGGAAATGATCGCCGGTTTCCTTCCGCCAGCAGGCGAATTCCTCGCCACGCCATCCGGAGTATTCTTTCAGGGCGGCGGAGTAATTCCGGATCGTAAGTGGAGACGCGTTCTTCTCCGCCTCCTGAAACTCCAGAAAATATGCCACGTCGTCGTTCATCTAAAATTCAACTTTCAATTCTCAACTTTCAAAAAGAGAGGCGGTTCGCCGTCTGATGTGGAATATACTTCACCCTCCCATGAAACTCTTCCTTGAAAGTTGAATTTTGAGATTTGAAAGTTCATTTAAGAAATACCTCCCGAGCCTTCGCGCCATCACCGGGTCCGACGATTCCACGTTGCTCTAAGATATCGACCATTCTGGCAGCCCTAGTGTATCCCAGCCGCAGGCGGCGCTGCAGTAGTGAGGTGCTCGCCTTCTGCTCCTGCCTGACGACCTCAATGCATTTGATAATAAGTTCTTCATCCGCATCAGAGACCTCGTCTTCCTCATCCATTCCAGCGTTCTCGATGGTCTGGCGGATGTCTTTTTCGTAGCGCGGCTTGGCCTGGCTGGCACAGTGATCGACGATGCGCTCGACCTCAGCATCCGAGACGAAAGCTCCCTGCGCGCGCTCGAGTTTCGCAGATCCCGGCGGCAGATAAAGCATGTCGCCCTTGCCGACCAGTTTGTCAGCGCCCTTGGTATCGAGGATGACGCGTGAATCGAGGGCCGAGGAAACCTGGAAGGCGATGCGGCTGGGAATATTCGCCTTGATGATACCAGTCACCACATCCGCCCGCGGCGTTTGGGTGGCGATGATCAAATGAATCCCCGCAGCGCGCGCCTTTTGGGCGATACGCGCGATGCACATTTCCACGTCGGCAGGCGCGGTCTGCATCAGGTCTGCAAGCTCGTCGATGAGCACCACGATGTATGGGAAACGGTCCGGGATTTCATCTTCCTCGATCTCCAACTCCTCGAGTTCGGCCTCGGGTCCGAGATCTCCATCCTCCAGTGCCATGGCGATCTCCTCGATATCGTCGAGGTCGACTTCGGGCTCCTCCACCTCCGGAACCTCGGGTTCGGGCGGCTTTTCCTCACGCGGCCTGTTGTTGAAGCCATCGAAGTTCCTGACTCCTTCTTTGGCGAAAATCTTATAGCGTTTCTCCATCTCATTCACCACCCATTTGAGCGCGGCAACGGTCTTCTTAGGATCTGTCACCACCGGCACCACCATGTGCGGCAGCTTGTTATACATCTGCATTTCGACCACCTTCGGATCGACCATAATGAAGCGCAGTTCATCAGGCCCGAATTTGAAAAGAATGGATGCGATGATCGAGTTGATGCAGACAGATTTACCCGATCCGGTGGCACCGGCGACGAGCAGATGGGGCATTGCAGCGAGATCGCCGATGACCGTTTTCCCATACACGTCTTTTCCGAGAGCGAGCGGGATCTTCTTTTTCGCGGAACGGAACTCCGCATCATGGAGCAACTCGTGGAGTGGGACCGCGACCTTGTTCGAGTTCGCGATCTCAATCCCCACCGTGTCTTTCCCCGGGATGGGCGCGAGGATGTTGATACGCTCCGCGCAAGTGGCACGGGCGAGGTCCGCCTCAAGCTGTGCAATCCGCGAAACCCGGAGGCCCGTCGATGGATAGATCTCGTAGCGGGTGATCGTGGGGCCTTTCGTGATATCGCCAGGAATCACATCGATTCCAAAAGCTTTCAGCGTGTCGACGATCGTTGTCTGGATGGCGATGAGTTCGCCGTGATCCGCCGCCTCCGCTTCTTCCTCGACCGCATCGAGCAGGTCGAAACCGGGAAGCTCGTAGTCCTCGAAACCCGTGACGCTGAGCGACTGGTGGCCGGTTTTCTTGCGCTCGAAAGGCCTCGAATTCGCCGCCGATTGCTCGACAGAACGGCGCTGTGACGCATCGATAATCTGCGGCACGGGAGTTTCGCGAATCGGCAGCTCCTTCTGGCCGGGTTCGTCAGTCTCCGCATCCTTGAGCTTCGCGAGTTCACGCTCCAAACGCCGTTGCTCGCGTTGGCGCTCACGCTCACCGAGAAGTTCTTTTTCACGCGTTTCTGCACGGCCTGCCTCAGTGCGACTGGCCTTCCACGCGTCGATCTTCATTTTCACCAATATCCAGCAACCTTTCGCGAAAGCCTTCGGGGTCTGCCCAGTCAGCCAGATTGTGCCCACCAGATAAAGGATACTCGCAAGGGCGATGGTTCCAGGTTTCCCGATCACAGGAATCAGGAAAGATTCACCCAACCCTTTTCCAATCGCTCCTCCAGGACTCGGCATCTGGCACCTCCTAGCCCACTCGTCAAAAAAGATTTCCGCAGCATCCAGCCAGACCGAGCCCGCGACAAGAACGACGATAAAACCCACCACGATTCGTGGCCAGATGGCCCAGCGGAATGCGAGTTTCGTGACTCCGAACCATATAAAACCGACCGCAAGCAGCCATCCAGCCGCGCCAAGTAAAAGAATTTGGACAAAGGCGATAATCCCACCCACGGGACCGAGCCAGTTCCCGCCGCTGGCATCCCCCTTGTCTGCGAATGCCTCGAATAGTCCCCATTCCGGAAGATCCGCTGGGCTGTAGGAAAGCTGGGACAACAGCAGGATCAAGCCACCGGCCATCCAGCAGATGCCCGCAAGCTCACTCGACCACTTCTTTGGCTCCTCCACTTGCCCTCGCTTTTTGTTCACTCGATTGGCCATTGATTTCGATTGCCCCAGCATCCCCCGACCTCTTAAAAAGGGCAAGATTGTTTTATTGGCCTGAAAATCAGGAATAGTAAAGGAAACACGCTAATAGACCCGTCTCACTGAGTGACTGAAGTAATGTTGGGTGATCTTGTCCGACAGGCCGTCCACTTTCACTGCTAGAGACTTGAGTCTTTCGACATCGGGAAGATCCGGTCCGCCGAACATCCTATCTAGCTCCGCCACTTCCTTCATGATATTTGGAAACAGCCCGAATCCGTGGTCGCCGGGAAAATGGTCGATTTCCCTGCTGATCACGGCAATCTGGTAGCCGATAGATCGCGGATTCTCCCGCTCCTGGAACAACAGCTCCACGACCCCCTCCCACTCTGGCTTGGAAAAATACCTACGCCGATAGGTCATCACACTGTCGCAGATTTCAATCAGCGGCTCCAGCATCGCCTCCGAACCATACGCCTTCTGAAGCAACGACAAGCCGTTGCGGGCGCGCTCGATGCGCCTGCCGGTTTCGAGAAAACGCCAGCCCTGCCCCCGTATCATGTTCTCCGCCTGCATGCCTGAGAACGCGGCGAGATGGAGCAGCACCCGGTCAAGCGTGCGCAACAGATCCGCCGTCCGTGGCTCTCGGCTAGCGTTGTCGACAATCCCTTTAAGATGTTTGAAAAAGATCCACGTGTCGTCCGAAAGCCGGTCTCTCGCACTGGCAGCATTCGAGATGAGCGCATCGACCATTTTAGCGAGGCTTCCGGGAATGTTTTTTTGAAAAATCAGCCCAGCGAGCTGGCTGACGGTGCCCATTTTTCCAACCCCTTTGCCAAGCAGTCCGCTGCCCGCCATCAGGCGCAGACAGGCGTCGAGTTGATCCCTCTGCCTGCGGCCACTTTCGCCCTCAATCGATCGCAAGGACACCCGCAGCATCCGCGCGACGAGCTCCACCCGTTCCGAATAACGCCCGACCCAATAAAGCTGCTCCGCGATCCGACTCGGCACCTCGGGAGCCCGTCCCAGGCGGTCCCGAAAAATCGGCCGACTGATATCGATCGCTCCCGGGGTCGATTCGCGGCCCGTAAGCCATACGTCCTTGGTGAAGCCCTCGTGTTCTGGCCACAACTGCGGCGGAACACCCGCCTTACCAGTCCGCCCCAGGCCACCGGGAAGAACCATAGGCCCATCGCTTCCCTTGAGGCAAAAGGCCCTCAAACTAACGGGCAAATTCTGTATCCCACGGCCCTGCATCGACGGCACCAGGCTGGGTGAAACCTCACGCTGCACCACGAAATCCCAAGGACGCCGCCCGATCACTGCGGTCCATTGTCTCTTGGAAGCGGCGGAAAGACTCGCCCACATCACCGGCAGTAGCTTGTCGTTTCCAAACGCGGATAAAAGCACATAGCCGTTCAGATTTCCCATCAGGCCTTCCCTCACCGCCCGCTGCCCGAGCCACCAACTCTCCACGAACGGGAGCAAAAGTTCCTCGCCAAACCATCTCCGGCAGATCTGAGGAAGAAACGGCTGGAGCGCCGCGGACCCCGCGAACCCCGATCCCGGCGCGTTCATCAACGCGACGTTTCCGGAGCGCCATACCTCGATGATTCCTGGCACGCCACCACCGCCGGCATTCCAGAATTCCAATGGGTCGATTCCATCGTCTTCCAAGCGACAAATCACTCCATCCACCTTGCGCAAACCCCCAAGCGTTTTGAGAAACAGCCTTCTCTCGCGAACCGTTAGATCCCCAGCCTCAACCAACGAAACTCCAAGTAACCGCGCTTTATAGGCGTGCTCGAAATACGAAGGGTGGTGATATCCAGGCGTCAGGAAAACGAAATTTGAAACGCCCCCGCTGCTGATCTCCATGTTCTGCAGCGCGCGATGCTCAGCGTCGAAAAACGGCCGGAGCTTCGCCACCTGCCCGGTTTCGAACAAATCCGGAAGCACCGAAGAAACCACGCTTCGGTTCTCCAATGTCTGACCGAGTCCGCCGGGTGTATGAGTGTGATCCTTGATCACCTTCCAGACACCACTCCCATCGCGCACCAGATCACAACCGGTCGCCAGCAACCAACTCCCGCCAGATGGCTGGATATCGCGGGTATTCTGGTGAAAAGCAGGACTCGAATGCACCAGATCTGGCGGTAACAAACCGTCTTTCAAAAGCAGCCGCGGGCCGTAGAGGTCACCAAGCACCGCCTCAAGAAGTCGCATCCGCTGTTTGAGGCCTTTGGAGAGCAACTCCCACTCCTGCCACTCTATAATAAGGGGAATCGGATCGATTTCGTAAGGTTGGCCGGCTCCGCCCACATCACGGAAAACATTGAACGTCGTACCCAGATCTTCGAGCATTCGGCTGGTTTCCGCCAGCAATCTGCGCCTGTCATCGTTCGTCCACCCCCTGATACGAGCCGACATTTCGGTCCAGTATGGGCGAACGTTTCCAGCCTGATCCAGCAGCTCATTCCACACCCCCGCCGAGGGTGTCCTCGAAACCATCGAAGCGCTCACCGGGGGAAATCTTTGTCGCTGGCTCATCCGGCGCAAAGTAATCAGACAAGCGGCAACTTCCCAATCCTTTTCATGGGTAAATCTCCTCAGACAAGCAGCGCAATCTGCTCGCCGGGGCCGTGGACGCCTTCGATAAGTATCCTCTCGACGTCAGCGGTCTTCGATGGACCGGTGCACCAGATAATGTTTGGGAGCGAGACATGTGGTGGAATGGATATTGGTAATTTGATATTGGATATTGGTTGGGACATGGCTAGATGGAGATATAGAGCAGGGAAATGATGTTGCGCAAACTCTCTGCATCCTCGGCAGTGAGTTTATCGATAGGCTTGATGAAACCGAGGAGGCTGACGGCGCGGATCTGGTCGACCATGATTTCCGCATCCTTCCCACCGCAGACGATCTGCAGGCGGTGCGACCATGAGGGGTGAAGGGAAGTCGTCAGCGGACAGACCACGGCCATGCCGGTGGGATGCATCGCATCGGGGCTAACGACGACGCATGGCCTCGTCTTTTCGGTTTCCTTTCCAGCGGTCGGATCTTGGCCAACGAGGTGGATCTCATATCGGAGCACCTTGTAGGGCTTCCTATTACTAGTCTTCGAGGCCATCGGAAAGTCCTGATTCAGCCCATTGGTGGGCGGCTTTAAGGTCGGCATCATCCTTCGCCATGGCAGCGAAGGACTCTTCCAAAGAAAGTTTCGATCCAGACGCCGGAGTGATGAGAATACCTTCATGGGTCGCTTGCATCACGAATCCCAGGTCAAGGCGATAGGTGCGTATCATCGCCGCAGGAATTCTCACACCCTTCGAGTTTCCGATTTGAATCGGTTTCTTTATGATCTCCATAATGGACCTACTGTAATTACTTTTGCTGCGATTGCAATATCGAATTTTCTCCTTTGGGGTCAGGAGTGAGGGAAAGGAACCGCGATCGCGTGCCCTCTGGGTATTAGAAATCGCGACAACCCCGGCGAATCACCGGGAAAGCTCACTCCCGTTGCAGACGCGGTTTCTAAACCACGGTTCCTCTCGCCTGCGGCGGGAGGAAAGGAACCGCGATCGCGTGCCCTCTGGGTATTAGAAATCGCGACATGCCTGGCGAATCAGGTTCCCAAGCGAGAACCGCCGCACAAGCTGCGAGGAGTCCGTTACAGATTTTCATGGGAAGCCCCGGCATCACGGGACAAAAAGACCGCCCCTCGTTTCGAAAGGCGGCCTGATTTAGAAATTTTCGCTGAGACCTAGCGGCGGCGGCGGAGCAGAGCCAGGAAGCCAAGCGCGCCGAGGAGGGCGGCGGAGGGCTCGGGGATAGGATTAAAGGCGACTCCCGCTCCGACAAGGCTGTTGGAATATGTATCCGTGTAAGTTCCCGCCGTATCGATAACGCCATAGGTCTGTAACGATGAGGAGTTGCCACTGATGTTGCTGTAGAAGACATTCGTATCAAGATTGCTTGAAGAGACGGTTGGCGGCGAGAGGAAGTCAAAGCTGTTGTTCGTGGCATTGCCGACAACGAAACCGCCAGCGAGCGTGGTCGTGTAGCTAAAACTCAGGTTGCCGGCATTTATTGAGCTAGACCCAGCAACCGAACCTACGCCACTGAGACTCAGCGCTGTGATCATATTCTCACTATTACCACCCGCCGTCCAACTCACAGCGAGATCGGCCAAGGAAACGGTTGGATTGACGATGTAAGCAATCGCGGAGATCCAATCATTTCCTCCGCCTTGGCCTTGAACCACGGTCATGTCTTGGGTGCCGTATTTCGCGGTCATCCCTGTAGTGTTCTCACCACTAAAGTAGACGACGACTGTGTTGCCTCCGCTCAGGCTCCAGTTCGTGATCGTGTTCGTATAGAGGCCACTATTGGAAGTATCCTCGAGGATATTTGCGCTGGTGTTTGTCACCGTGATTGCGGCGGAGGAAGTGGCGACCGCCATGACGGTGGCGCTGACAAAGGCGAGGAATGTTTTTGTTTTCATTTTTCAGCTGTTCTGTTGTTCTGTTTGAGGTCTGCACGGGATATGCGTGCATTTACCCTGAGTAATCCCGGAATCGCCCCCTCCGTTAACAACTTTCTGCAAAAAAAAATCCCGATTTCTCCCGCCCAAGCCACAGGGTGCAACTGAAAGTGGTGGGCAGGTTCGTTTTGACCGAGGGCAGATCAAATCTGCCCCATCCCCAACGGGGATACGTATTTCAGCCCCGGGTTGCCGAAGTGAAACGGAGGCTACCCGGGGTTTCTCCGTTTCAAATATCCCAACGCCAACGGTGTTGTGTCCATGTCCGATGGATGATCCGGCTTGGACGCAACCCCGTTGGGGTTGGGGAAACACGGTGTGATCGTATCCCGGAGTAGGCTTCACTGCGTTGCAAGGAGCGCTGACTTCAGTCGGCGAGTGGCTGGGAACACGCCGACTGAAGTCAGCGCTCCATTGCCGTAGTTGGTTTTCAAGTGCGCACGCCCGGCTTGGTCCTTACCGACCTCGGCACCGAATTCGGCCTGCTCTCCAAGCCGGACGGTCCCGACGAAGTGCATGTCTTCACCGGCAAGGTCGAGATCCTGAATAGTAAGGGATTGAAAAAACAGGAAGTCCTTGAGGCGGGCCAAGCGCGGGAGGCCGGACCAGCCGGGCGCTGGAACAGTATTCCGTTACGCCGCGATCATTTCCTAACAGAACTCCCCAGCAGCATAAACGCACCGATTACCCTCAATGCTTCGGCAACTTTCACAGCTTCCCCGGAAAACGAGATGATTGGGAAAAGCGACTACACCTTTACCTCCAGTGCTGCGTTGTCCGGTTTTGATCCTGGAAAATCCGACAAACTTGTCGCCACGTTTTCGCACGAAAATTCATCGATTACCGAGGTGACATACGGCGGTGTCAGGATGTCGCTTGCCATAAGTTCCAAGAAAACGAACCGTCTGCGAACCGCGATCTATTACCTTGATTCCCCGGGGAAAGCTGGGGATCTAGTCGTTAGCTTTCATGGCCGCGGCAAGCCCAACGGCGTCGGAGGCTCCCTTCTCGCGCTCTCGAATACTGCAGCGGGTGCTCCTGCGGTCACCGCCGAGGCAGAAACACGCTCCACACGGCTGACCACCCCGATAGAGAATACTTTTCTGGTG
>Ga0209390_10003877_pt1 | contig 23402 bp, 15 predicted proteins | sample BON01_FD_187212 | JGI IMG/M metagenome (GOLD analysis project Ga0209390, IMG submission 187212) | Freshwater microbial communities from Lake Bonney liftoff mats and glacier meltwater in Antarctica - BON-01 (SPAdes) (version 2) | ecosystem: Environmental > Aquatic > Freshwater > Ice > Glacier... | reverse complement strand
AAACCCCGCCGCCGCTATGGACGCTCGGGCGGGATCAGCCTGTTATCCCCAGAGTACCTTTTATCTGTTGAGCGACGGCCCTTCCATTCGGAACCGCCGGATCACTAAGTCCAACTTTCGTTTCTGCTCGACTTATTTGTCTCGCAGTCAAGCACCCTTCTACCTTTACGCTCTTCGCCTGATTGCCAACCAGGCTGAGGGTACCTTTGAGCTCCTCCGTTACTCTTTAGGAGGAGACCGCCCCAGTCAAACTGCCCAACTGACATTGTCCGCCGCCCGGATTCACGGGACAGCGTTAGACACCTAACAAGCTCAGGGTGGTATTTCAAGGATGGCTCCATCGATACTGGCGTACCGACTTCTAAGCCTCCCACCTATCCTACACAAAACGTGCCAAGTGACAGTATCAGCCTGCAGTAAAGGTTCATGGGGTCTTTCCGTCACGCTGCGGGTACGTGGCATCTTCACCACGACTACAATTTCACCGGGTCGCTGGTTGAGACAGTGCACCAGTCGTTACGCCATTCATGCAGGTCGGAACTTACCCGACAAGGAATTTCGCTACCTTAGGACCGTCATAGTTACGGCCGCCGTTTACCGGAGCTTCAATTGCTGGCTTCGCCCGAAGACTAACCCTCTTTATTAACTTACCGGTACCGGGCAGGCGTCAGTCTCTATACATCCTCTTACGAGTTCGCAGAGACCTGTGTTTTTAGTAAACAGTCGCTAGTGCCGCTTTGCTGAGACCATCTTGCGATGGCACCCCTTATCCCGAAGTTACGGGGCCAATTTGCAGAGTTCCTTAACCAGCGTTTTCCCGAGCGCCTGAGGCTACGCGCCTCACCTACCTGTGTCAGTTTTAGTACGGTCGCTGTTATATGGGCTTTTCTTGATTATGTTTCATGAAGCTTCACCATCAATGGGCTCGGCCTTGCGGCACGGGGATGACCAGCACCCCGACTTCAATTCACACAACGTCCTCCATATGCGGCGCAGGAATATTAACCTGCTTTCCATCGTCTACGCCTTTCGGCCTCGACTAAGGGACCGGCTAACCCTGGGCGGATTTACCTTCCCCAGGAAACCTTAGGTTTACGGCGAGCAGGATTCTCACCTGCTTTATCGTTACTCATTCCGGCATAATCACTCCTGAACGCTCCACGAATCCTCACGGTATCGCTTCGATGCATTCAGGACGCTCTCCTACCGCTCTTTCGAGCCCGCTGCTTCGGTAATTTGCTTACTCCCGTTCATTATTGGTGCCAGAATACTCGACCGGTAAGCTATTACGCACTTTTTAAATGGTGGCTGCTTCTAAGCCAACATCCCGGCTGTCACAGTATTCAGACATCCTTTGTGACTCAGCAAATTTTTGGGACCTTAGCAGGCGATCTGGGTTGTTTCCCTCTCGACCACGCAGCTTCTCCCACGTGGACTAACTCCCGAGATAGTCAATATGGTATTCGGAGTTTGGATAGGCAGGGTACCCTGGGAAGGGCCCCAAACCAAGTCAGTAGCTCTACCCCCACATTGTAGTTGCTCGAGGCTAACCCTAAAGTTATTTCGGAGAGAACGAGCTATCTCCCGGTTTGATTAGACTTTTACTCCTCCCCACAGGTCATCCCCTAATTTTTCAATATTAGTGAGTTCGGTCCTCCACGCAGTCTTACCCGCGCTTCAACCTGCCCATGGGTAGATCACCGGGTTTCGCGTCTACCGCCGCCGACAAAACGCCCTATTCAGACTCGGTTTCCCTGAGGCTTCAGCCCTTAAGGCTTTAACCAGGCCGTCGACGGTAACTCGCCGGATCATTATGCAAAAGGCACGCCGTTACACAACAATGTGCTACGACAGCTTGTAAGCGTGTGGTTTCAGGTCCTTTTAACTCCCCTTCCGGGGTGCTTTTCATCGTTCGCTCGCGCTACTATTCACTATCGGTCACCAGAGAGTACTTAGCCTTAGGAGATGGGCCTCCTGGATTCAAGCCGGGTTTCACGTGACCGGCCCTACTCGGGGTATCTCACGGAGTCTGAACAGCTGTCGATTACAGGACTTTCACCCTCTTTGGTTCCGCATTCCAGCAGATTCTTCTAGCCGTCAGATTTGTAACTCCATATGTGAGCCCCACAACCCCGCCGGACAAGCCGACGGTTTGGGCTATTTCCTTTTCGCTCGCCGCTACTAGGGAAGTCGCTATTGCTTTCTTTTCCTATGGGTACTTAGATGTTTCAGTTCCCCACGTTCGCTCCGTATACCTATGTATTCAGTATACGGTCATTCGGGAATCACGGGATCAACGCTCGTTTGACAACTTCCCCGTGCTTATCGCAGCCTTCCACGCCCTTCATCGCCTTCTGGTGCCAAGACATCCCCCACACGCCCTTATGTGCTTGGCCACATTGATCAACAGCCAGAACGACTTCTGACTGACGATCCGCCAACACATTACGATAAACTTCAATCAGCCTTTCGGCCGATTGCTCTTCTCGTGAAAACGTTTACAGATGCCACTTAGACTTCATTAAATTGTCAAAGATCATTTTACCGCGGTATTTAGCCGTTTGGCTCATTTCCGCGGAGGGGGAAGTGTATCGAGTGTTTCAGTTCTCGTCAACACTTCGGCTCAATAAAGTTTTGAACTTTTTGAACCACTTCTTTTTGGCCCAAAGGCCATTGGAGACGATCGGGATCGAACCGACAACCTCTGCCTTGCAAGGGCAGCGCTCTCCCAGTTGAGCTACGTCCCCTCAGATTCACCGGCGCTTTCGCCATAGTGGGCGTACGTGGACTCGAACCACGGACCTCAGCTTTATCAGAGCTGCGCTCTAACCAACTGAGCTATACGCCCCGAATATGAAATCATTTCGGGGCACATACTTTGGCAGCAGTTGAGTCGCATGTCCAGCGACTCAGCCACGGCTTCACAATTTCCTGGGGTTTTGCTCAGTTCAATGCTCAGTCCTACACCGCAGGCATTGATTTTGCTGTTGTTTTTGTCCTTTTCGCCGGTTCGGTTGAAGGACACCAGATTATCGTTTGATCCGGGCTCAGGGTTGAGAGTCAGTTCAATTTTTGTTCGGAGATCGCCAGGATCTGTGAAGGTGGTTTCCTCTCTACGTGCTGCACGAGCGGATTTTTTATGTTTTTGGCAGGTTTCACAGATTGGCCCGGCATTGGCCTGCTGCGAGCACCGCGGGTTGAGGTTCTATGCGTCTTCTTCTCCACATAAGAGTTGTCCCGGTGACGTATCTTTGGCTGGCTTGTGCGTTCTTGTTCAAGCTGGCGGTGCCGGTCGTCGCTGATCCTCCCGCCGCAGCTTCCCGCGTCAACGTTTTAATGATTGCAATTGATGACCAGAATGACTGGATCGGGTGTCTCGGGAATTCGCAGGCCAGGACGCCGAACATTGATGCGTTGGCCCGACGGGGTACGGTTTTCCTGAACGCCCATTGCCAGTCGCCACTCTGCAATCCGTCCCGGGTGAGCCTTATGACAGGCCGACGTCCTTCCTCGACCGGGGTTTATGGATTGTCGCCTGCTCTGCGTGACGCTGAAGGGCTGAGCAGTTGCGTGACGCTTCCGCAGTTCTTTCGTCGGCATGGTTATCTGGGGCTGATGAGCGGAAAGATTTATCACGGTAGTTATGGGCGAAGGCCAGCTGATAACGAGTATGACGTGATTGGACCTCCGGCCGATGTGGGTGCGCGTCCGCAGATGCCACTTGTGAAAACGCCAGGCGGCCATCCACTGGTGGACTGGGGTACGTTTCCTCATCGTGATGAAGACAAAGGTGACTGGAAGCTGGCCTCGTGGGCCGTCGATCAGCTGGATAAGCCTCGAGATCAACCCTTTTTTTTGAACGTTGGTTTCTTTCTTCCTCATGTTCCGTGTTACGTGACGCAGAACTGGTACGACCTGTTTCCTTCCGAATCATTACAGCTGCCGCCTGTGCTGGCGACAGATCGAAGTGATACTCCGCGTTTCAGCTGGTATCTGCACTGGAAGCTTCCGGAACCGCGACTGAAGTTTCTTAAAGATTCGGCTCAATGGCATAATCTCGTGAGGTCCTATCTGGCGAGTACTGCTTTCGTGGATGCGCAAGTGGGGCGAATCCTCGAAGCACTTGCGGTGAGTCCTCATGCAAACAATACGATTGTTGTGCTGTGGTCCGATCATGGATGGCACCTTGGTGAGAAGGGTATCACCGGAAAGAATTCGCTGTGGGAGAGATCCACTCGCGTTCCCCTGATTTTTGCCGGGCCCGGCGTCGCTGAGGACGCTCGCTGCGAGGAACCCGCGGAACTTCTGGATATCTATCCGACGCTTTCAGAGCTTTGTCATCTTCCAGCGCCGGCAGGTCTGGAGGGACACAGTCTTGTGCCGCAATTGAAGGATGCGAGGGCCGTGCGAGAGTGGCCGGCGATTACGACCCACAATCATGACAGCCATGGCATTCGTTCTCGTGACTGGCGATACATCCGGTACGCTGATGGGTCTGAAGAACTGTATAACATGGCCACGGATCCAAACGAGTGGGAGAATCTGGCAGCTCGCGGAGAGCATGCGAGTGTTCTGGAGACACATCGCAAATGGATTCCTTCGACGAATATGAAGCCGGTCCCTGGCAGTCGAGATCGCATTCTGTTGTACGACAGGAGTACGGGACGCGTCACATGGGAAGGCCGCGACATTTTGCCTGAGGATCCGATCCCGGAAATTGAAGATTAAAGCTCAGCGAAATCCGCGCAAGCAACTGCGGTTGGGCCGCTTCCTTTCGCCCGTCGGAAGTTCGCCATTCAAAAGACTATGAGCTGGGCAACCGGTACCGGCTGATCAGTGGCCTGCTCAAAAGGGACGAGTAAGAACGACATGTGGATAAAAATTTGCGGAATCACGCGGGTCGAGGATGCTCAGATCGTTCAGGCCGCCCGCGCCAGTGCGATTGGGCTCAACTTCTATAAGGCCTCGAAACGATTTGTATCGGTTGAGCAGGCCGCACTCATTGCAAACTCTGTCCGGGAGAACAAAGGTGAAGGAGGCCCGCTGGATATCGTTGGGGTCTTCGTCAACAGTTCGATTTCTGAAGTCGCCGAGATCGCTAGCAAGGTTTCTTTGACTGCTGTTCAGTTTCACGGTGATGAGTCCGTGGCCGACATTGCAGAGTTTCATCGCCGAGTGCCGAGTACACTGATTCTTCGCGCCATGCGAGTTTCTGTTGACCGCCTGGACGAATGCCTGAGAGCCCTTGATTCACTGCGTCGCGAGGTTCCGCTGGCCGCCTGTCTGCTGGATGCATTTGTGCCGGGGGAATTTGGCGGCACGGGGATGACGCTTTCCCCGGAAGTCGTGTATGCCTATCTCGTGGAGGCGAGGCCACGGCTCATTCTTGCCGGCGGGCTGACCGCCGATAACGTAGCTGGCATCCTGCAGGTAAGTCATCCGTGGGGCGTGGATACGGCCAGTGGCGTCGAACTGTCGCCAGGAGTGAAGGACGCAGATAAGGTTCGAGCGTTTGTTGATGGTGCAGGAGGCGGGCGAAGCGGGCCTGTGGAATATCTATGACAGTGTCGAATTGCCGTTGTCGTTGCGCAGCATGCCCAGATTTGATTCAGAACCGAATGCCGTTCACGCAAGGATTTCCTGAATGACATTGCCATGCACGTCTGTCAGGCGAAAGTCGCGGCCTGCGTATCTGAATGTCAGTTTTTTGTGATCGAACCCCAGGCAATGCAGCATCGTTGCGTGCAGGTCATGAATGCTGGTCGGCTTATCCACGGCCTTGAAACCGATCTCGTCGGTAGCGCCGTAAGTCGTGCCGCCCTTGATTCCGCCACCCGCCAGCCACACGCTGAACCCCCAGTGATTGTGGTCACGGCCGGATTGCGGCTTACCGTCTCCTGATAATTCGACGGTGGGTGTGCGGCCGAATTCACCGCCCCACAGAATCAAAGTGTCTTCGAACATGCCGCGTTGCTTCAGGTCGGTCATCAGTGCGGCAATCGGCTGATCAATCTGCCCGGCCAGATTTCGATGCGCGGCTTCGATGCCGGCATGATTATCCCACGGCTGCCCTGCCCCGTGCCACAGCTGAACGTAACGAACTCCTCGTTCAAGGAGTCGACGAGCAATAAGCGTCTGGCGCGCATGCACGCCATCCCCGTACATCTGGTGGATATGCGCGGGCTCATGAGTGACATCAAAGGCCTCAGCAGCGTCCTGCTGCATTCGAAAGGCCAGTTCAAACGACTGAATGCGGGCATCCAGTCTCTGGTCGATCCGTTTTGCCCGGTGTTCAGTATTCATCTTTGCCAGCAGGTTCAGCTGGCGACGCTGTGCCTCGGTGGCAATCTGTGGGTGCTCGATATTTTCGATCAGCTTGCTGAGCTCTTTGTGCTGCGAGTCCACATAGGTGCCCTGGAAGGCGCCAGGCAAAAACGCCGACTGCCAGTTTTCGGTATCTTTGATGGGAAGACCGCCGGGGCACATGGCAACGAAGCCAGGAAGATTCTGGTTTTCTGTTCCCAGCCCGTAAAGGACCCACGCTCCCATGCTTGGTCGCGGCTGAACAGAATCGCCGCAGTTCATCAGCATCAACGATGGTTCATGATTCGGCACCTGGGCATACATCGACCGAATCACAGCAATGTCGTCGATGTGCGATGCGGTCCGGGAAAAAATCTCACTGACTTCAATGCCCGACTGTCCGTACTTATGGAAACGGAACGGCGATGGAAATGCGGCTCCCGTTTTTCGTTCAGTCAGCAGATTGCCACCCAGAGACTGCCCAGCGTATTTCGCCAGCATTGGCTTGTGGTCGAAGGTGTCGACGTGCGATGGACCGCCATTCAGAAAGAAGTGGATGACTCGTTTTGCTTTGGGGGTGAAATGCGGCTCACGCCCATCCAGAGGCCCTTTGTCTGAGTCCGCACCGATGACTCGCCCGTCCTGCTGCAGGACATGCGCCAGTCCCAGTGTCCCGAGCCCGAGTGCCGAGCGATGCAGCATGGAGCGACGATCGAAGGCCGTCCACTGGACTGCTTCAATCGCGTTGCGCAGCAGGAAGTCGTTTCGCATGGGAATTCTCTGATCGGCGAACAGGGTGGGTTTGGTGGCAGGCAAATTCAACTCGAAGGTGGAATCACGACAGTGTTCCCGGATGGCAGACATTTGCAAAAAATTTATACCAGTTCAGAAATCGCTCGGCCTGATTCCACAAGCGGTGTTGGGCGACCGGACGGATTGAGCCAGTGAGAGCCTGGGTCGATTCCGAGATGTGTGAAGATGGTCGCCGCAAGATCTCCCGGGCCGAGCGGTCGTTCCTGAATCGATCCGCCGCGACGATCGGTGGCACCAATTACCTGACCGCCTTTGATGCCGCCGCCAGCCATCAGCAGAGACATAACGCCCGGCCAGTGATCTCGTCCGGCTGTTTTTGTCATGATCGGGCTTCGACCAAATTCGCCGATGATTACAACCAGAGTCGTTTCCAGCAGACCGCGATGTTCGAGATCGCTGATCAAAGCCGTAATTCCCCGATCAAGCACCGGCAGCATCGGGGTCAGGCCCTTCACAATCCCGCCCCATTGAACTTCATCGCCGTGATGGTCCCAGTGTCCCCAGGCATCGCTCATGGTAACAAACGTCACGCCGGCTTCCACCAGACGACGGCTCAGCAGAGCTTTGTCACCAAAAGAATCGCGGCCGTAGCGATCGCGGACTGCATCGGGTTCGTCACTCAGATTGAAAGCCTTTTGTGCGGTGCCACCCAGCACCAGGTCGTAAGCTTCCTGACTGTAGCGGTCCTGTTGCTGGAAGCTGACTGAGGAATCAACCTGGCGTCGAAACTGATCAAGCGATCGACGCAACTGATCTCGATCCTGCAGCCGCGGCACTTCGACGCCTGTGGGCAATGCGAATTTTCCATCGACCCGCATGCCATCCAGGGGCTCATATTGCTGGCCCAGATCGCCGGCACCGTAAACATCGGCCACCATGCTGTTTGCGAGCGCCACAAACGGTGGCATACCCGGCTGATTGGGGCCTCGAAATTTGGCAGCGACCGAACCCATGGACGGGTATCCGCCGCCCTGTCGGCCGACTTCACTTCGCTGGGCTTTGGGGTTGGCCGCCTGAAAGGTGATGGGCGTGTGATTGCTGGCACCGGCATCCATCGAACGAATGATGGCAAACTTATCCATCATCGCGGCCTGCAGAGGCAGATGTTCACAAATCTGAATCCCCGGCACGCTTGTTGAGACAGGCTTAAACGGGCCGCGGATTTCCTGTGGCATCTCCGGTTTCATGTCCCACATGTCGATCTGACTTGGACCGCCTGACAGCCAGATCTGAATGACTGAGGTAGCTTTTTTCCTGATCCCATCGGCGGCTCCCTGAGCCTGGGACTGAAGCAACGCGGGCAGGGAGAGCCCGGCCATTCCCGATAAGCCGGTTTGCAGCATCCATCGCCGACGACCGACACGGATCAGCGGGTTTTGTTCTGGTCCAAACCACTGGCCAAGTCCCCCAGCCTCATGGTGAGCGGAATGAGCGTGGGTGATTGTGGCGGGTGAGTCAGCGACGGCTCGGGTGTTCAGTTCAGTGACATTGGCCATGGATCGTCTCCAGAAACGTTGCTTTTCAAACCAGCCACTGTTCGTGTTAACAGGATAAATCGTCAACATCAAGCGGGAAATCTGAATTGGAACGGGTTGCAGAACAGTTGTTCATTCAAATTCGATGAATTTTCTCGCGAAACAGGCGTTCGGGACGTAAAGCCGTGCAGGTTGCTGATGATGTTCCTTTGCTCAGAAGGCGTATTGAAGGTGGCCTTTCTGTGTTCAGAAGGGCAGTTGTAACGAACGGTTGTCGCGACAACCTCGAGGACTGGGACAGACTTTCAGGCTCGGATGTTCCGCCTGTGGATGCTCATCTGGTCTAAAACCTTAGGCCCGAACATTGAAATCGTTGATGATGAGGCGGCAAAAGATTCAAATGGTTCCTTCTGTGTCCACGACTTTGCGACCAACACCTGGCCCGCCCTAAATCTGTTGAGAACAATGACAGTATTCCCCCGCAACCTGCGTAAACCGTGCCGACATTTGTTGTATTCGGCCCTGGGCATTTTGCTCAGTCTTTTTCAGTGCGATCCGAATCTGTCGGCGCAGCAGGAAACCCCGGTCGGCTCTGTGGCCGTGAAACGGCTGACGATGGGTTACACTGGTGTCGGCCGAGTCGGCAACTGGCTGCCGGTCCGCGTCGCTGCCCAGGGTCTTGCACCATCGACTGAAGTTTCCCTGGTGATCTCCGCCAGTGATCCGCGAGGCGATCAGTGTGAAAGTGTTGTGGCGTCAGGCACCAGTGACAGCGAAGGAAGTCTTTCGCTGGAAGGTGTCTTCATGACCGGCCGACAGGACGGAATTATTCGGCTGCGTCTTGATGATGCTTCAGGAAAATTGTTGTGGCAACATTCTGTGACCTGCCGTGCGCCGAATGCAAAGGCGATAACCGAGTCGGAAGCCATCGAGATACAGTCGGCCAAAGTTGTCTCGCGGATGACCTTACTGCGACATCAGTCGCTGACATTGTTGACCGTCGGAGTTCCCGCAGGCCTGGACGAACTTTACTCGCAGCTGTCCTCCGGCGATGCGTCGCGTGAGCCCTTAACTCTGTTGACAGTCGATTCCATTGAAGATCTGCCAGCGTCACGTCGCGATCTGGATTCTGTCGACATAGTGCTGCTGGTGACCGCGTACAATCTCAGCGAAATTCAGACGCAGGCCATCAGAGACTGGGTGATGACAGGAGGCCAGTTGATTGTCAGTTGCGGCGTAAATCTGCCCCAGCTGCTGGCTTCGCCCGTGGGTCTGTGGCTGCAGCCGGAGTTTGGAATTCAAAATGAATTGCTGCAGAGTCAGGATCTGACTGCACTTCAGAATTATGTGGCCGGGGCCAGCCAGTTGCAGACAAATCGCCAGAATGTGCCGGTTGTTCGCATGGCTTCTCTGCAGCCGCGAACGGTGGTCAATTCGATCAACGGTCCGCTGATTTCTCGTATCAGTGAAGGAGCCGGCGTCGTGACGATGGTGGCGGTGGATCTGAATCAGAAGCCGTTGAACCGCTGGCTGTCGCTGTCTCAGTTTTATGAGATCCTGTTGTTTGATCGACTGCGGGATTCGGCCGCTGAGCAGGCCAGTCGCAGCGGGCGAATTTCCAGCAGCGGTGTGACCGACCTTTCGACTCAGCTGGCCAACGTGTCGGATGCCATCCCGGCGAATGAGCGATGGTCAAGCTGGCATGCGATGCTGCTGATGGTGGTCTATCTGGTGATCATCGGGCCGCTCGATTATCTGCTGGTTGCGCGTTTGCTGCGGCGTCCGAAACTGACCTGGATTACATTTCCGCTGCTGGTGGCTGCCGCGTGTGGGCTGACAGTTTTGTGGGCTGGCAGTGATCGAGCGGCGGCCACCGTGCGCGAAGTCCATCTGCTGGATGTCGGTCAGCAAGGTTCACGGCAGCTGATTCACAGTCGATCGTGGAGCAGCCTGTCCACTTCAGATTCGAGGTACGCCAGCGTTGCCGCAAGAGCTTTGCCAGTCATGAACGGGCAACCGCTGAAGGCGGCCGAGCAGACGCTGATGTGGCACGGCCGAGCGGAAGATGTTTACGGGGGACTGTACCGTCCCGGTGGAGCGGGGCTCGGTCAGCAGACAAGTCGACGCACGGAAATCGGCGACGCTCAGTTTACGTCTGTCCCGCTCATGGTGGATGGCTCTCAGGCCTTTGTTGCGGAATCCTTTTATGAATCAACGCCGACACCTGCCTTTGAATCGAATTTGAAAATGCCGGGCAGCGGTCTTTTGAACGGCACCTTTGTTCATCATCTGCCTGTGGCGATTAATGACTGGGTGATTCTTTTTGGAAATCGAGTTTATCTGCCATCGCAGAAAGCGGACGAGAAGTTTCGTCGCATCGAACCGAATGAGCCGTGGTCGCGAGAATCCGGCGGTGTACGCGTTTCTGAGATCCGTGACTTCCTGCGCGGGGTGCGACTTGTCAGTCGTGAACGGAAGAAAGGCGATACGACGTCCAGCGCGTCGACTCAGATTCAGTCCTTCTACAACACCAGCGGCACAAACCCGCTGGATATTCTGCTGATGGTCTCGCTTTACAATACGGCTGGCGGAGATGTCTTTGTACGTCTGCAGGATAATTATCTGCGACGTGATGAAGTGAGCGATGCCATTCAGCTCAACACCGCCATGCTGATCGGGACGATTGATCTGCCGCTGACTCAATTGCAGCTGGACTCTCAACGGATTGAGCCTGCTCGGACTCAGACGGTTGTCCGATTCTTTCTGCCGGTGTATCGTTCTTCAGCTTCCGAGATTCCGAAAGAGGCGGATCCGAAAGCCGATACCCCGTAGCCCCGCGGGTTGTCATCCTGAACGCTAATTTTGTAGCGGAACTCGCCAAGCGTTTCGGTTGACTGCTTGATAAGTCAGCCTTCCGAAAGCCTCCGCGGCTACCGCTACGACTTTCCCCTTATTCAAAAACCCTGTGGCTGAGACTAAAGATGGATCAGGAACAGTCGACAACCACCTCCGTTGCCGAACCAATCATCCGGCCGAAAAACGATGATCGTCCGAAGCAGCAGCCTCGCTATCACGTGATTCTGTGGAACGATAACGATCATTCCTATGAGTACGTCATTCGCATGCTGAAGGAACTCTTCGGACATCCCGCTGAGAAAGGGATGCAGTTGGCGAAAGAAGTGGACGGCTCCGGCAAGGTTATTTGTCTGACCACCACAATGGAACACGCGGAACTCAAGCGTGACCAAATCAAAGCCTACGGTCGCGACAAGCTTGTCGCCCATTGTCAGGGATCCATGTCCGCTTCGATTGAGCCCGCGCCGGAGTAGGCTCCTTCCGGGCCGCGGTTCGCCCATGATCGTGACAGGCGGCTCCTCTTCGCCCTGAGATATCTTGACCTGACCGCGTGATCCTGCTGAAAGTGAGCCTGCCAGCGGTCTCGAACGCTTAGGATCGCCCGAGAAATAACTGTCCGATATGAAGTGAGCGGCAAGCCGCTAGTCGCCGTTTGTTGCGGGCGATCAACCCGCGGCTAGCGCCTTGCGGCTCACTTATCGATCGAGCGATACTTAGCGTTTGACAACCGATTCGTCGTGATTCAGCAACGCCTGAGCGAGTGTCGTCGCAGCCGCTGCGTCGACGACGGCAATGGATTCATCCCGAGGCTTTTGTCCAATCTTCAGCAGTTGTTCGGCCTCCGCAGGGTGCATCTGAAAATGCATTCGCTGTTCCTGATAAAGCTGTGACAGGATCTCGATTTCCCGTGCATCCGGCTTGCGACTCAGGCACCGCAGAACGCCCTGCTCGATCATCTGCCCAACATTGCCGTGAGCATCCCGGTGCAGCGATTCTCCAAGGACTCGAGCGGCCTCCACATATTGAACACCGTTCAACAGAATCAAGGCCTGCAGCGGCGAATCGGTGCGTTCTCTTTTTGCCGTACACACGGCACGACGCGGCGCATCGAATGCAATCATTGCGGGCGGAGGCCCAGTGCGTCGCCAGTTTGTATAAAGGCTGCGACGAAAGACCTCATCACCTCCGCTGGCGGCAGCCGGCTTGAACGATTCGGTCATCTCGTAAGGATTCACGGGAGCACCGCCGATCACAGGATTCAACAAGCCGGCAGCAACGAGTGCGTTATCGCGAATCATCTCCGCAGGCAGACGAAAGCGGGAACCGCGAGCCAGCCATTCGTTGTCCGGGTCATCCGACATCGTCTTCGCATCCGCCATGCTGTTCTGCCGATATGTTTCGGACAACACGATGGCTCGGACCAGTTGTTTCATATCCCATCCGCTGGCGATCAGTTGAGCAGCGAGTGTGTCCAGCACTTCCGGATAAAAAGGCCGCGCGCCCTGACTGCCGAAGTCCTCAGCCGTTTTCACAAGGCCGCGACCAAACAGACTTTGCCACACACGGTTGACAGTGACACGTGCCGTCAGCGGATGACGAGGGTCTTTCACCCACTGGGCCAGACCAAGTCGATTCTTTGGAGCCCCTTCCGGAAACGGCGACAGAGCGGATGGTGTTCCCGCAGTCACTTCTTCCCGTCGCTCAGCGTACTCACCACGAAACAGAACGTAGGCCTTTTTCGGTTCAGGAAGTTCACGCATCACCATGATTTCCTTCAGGCTGTCATTGAACCGAGCGTACTCACCGCGTGCTGCCTGAAGAGCCGCCAGGTGCTGCGACCAGGCTTCGTCACCGGCCTCAACAAAGTGATCGAACAGCAATGAACGCTCAGAGTCCGTCAGAGTCTCTGCGGGTGTGTTCAGAATCTGTTTTGCGATGCCTTCATCATACGTGGCCAGAACTTCCAGAGGACTGAGTCGTTTGTGAAAGACGCGGAAGTCATCAATCATTCCACCTTTAAAACCACGATCCCGAAAGCGTTCTCCCAGAGCGATGTTATCACCGCCACCACCGGTGATTTCACGAGACAAGTTGTCTTTGATAATGTTGACCGCGACCGGTCTGCCATTCACCGCCAGCTGAAGTCCAGCCGCACGGCTGCTGCCATCGGATGATACGACCACATGCATCCATTCGCCCGGCGGCAAAACATCCTGTGCAGTAATGGAAGCGGCATTACCTGGCCAGAAGTGAATCAGCGACCATTTCAGGCGACCGTCCTCAATCAGCAGTTCGTATCCTCGACTGGCTGCATCCGTCCAGGCTCGCGATCGATGAAACACCACGGCCCGCTCTTTGATGTCGGGTGTTCTGACCCACAAAGAAATGGTAAACGGTTCTTCCCGACGAAAATTTCCCAGCGGCAGATCGACAGGATCATCGCCGGTGAACTCGATCGCGTTACAATTTTTGCCTGGCACCAGTTTGTTGTCGCCTCGCAAGACAGCAGGACTGGCCGCGGCAACCGTATTGGCAAGCTTGTCGCCTTCCAAAGCGTCAAATTTGAAACGCGCCATTTCGGGACCGGCGATAGTTGCCGTAAGCCGATCGGGCGCCGCAAGCCACGCTGCAAAGGCCGCCTTCCGAGAGACTCGCAGTTGTTCCGAGCGATCTTCCAGCTCAGTCACTTTATCCTGCAGAGTCTTCAGATTCTGTTTGCCGGCCGCGTCGGTCAGAGTCAGCGAGGGTGTCGGCGGAGACATCGTGAAGTAGGAATACAGCCCTGCCTCGTCCACGTTCTGGAATATGGAGAACAGCTGATAATATTCCTTCTGCGTGATGGGATCATACTTGTGGTCGTGGCAGCGAGTGCATTCGAATGTCAGGCCGAGAAATGTCGTCGCAAAAGTCTGAACTCGATCCGCCACATATTCGACTCGGTATTCTTCTTCAACACTGCCGCCCTCGGACTCCTGCTGATGCAGCCGATTAAAGGCCGTGGCAAGGATTTGTTCGTCCGTGGCATTGGGAAGCAGGTCGCCCGCCAGCTGCCAGGTCATGAACTGATCAAACGGCATGTTTTCGTTAAAGGCTTTGACAACCCAGTCCCGCCACGGCCACATTTCCCGTTCGCGGTCCACCTGAAACCCATAGCTGTCCGCGTACCGAGCTGTATCAAGCCAGTCGACGGCCATGCGTTCGCCATAGTGAGGCGACGCCAGCAGTCGTTCAACCAGCTGCTCGGTGGCATCAGGAGACTGATCGGTATTGTACGCTTCAATTTCAGTGACCGTGGGCGGCAGCCCCGTGAGATCGAAGCTCAGGCGACGAATCAGAGTGGCGCGATCGGCCGCAGGCTGCAGAGCCAGCCCGCGAGTCATCAATCCACCGCGGACAACGTCATCAATCCGCGTGGCGACCTCCGCCAGGGATCGTGGATTCGAAACGGCATCAGGCGACAGCGGAAGAAACGACCAGTGTCCTTCATAGACAGCACCCTGCTCGATCCATTTTTGCAGCGTGGCGATTTCCTGTTCGGTGAGACGTCCCAGCTTGGCCGAAGGCGGTGGCATCTGCAGCTCGGGATCTTCGCTGGTGATTCGCTTCAGTACTTCACTGTCGGCGGGATGCTCGACATTGATCGCTCCGGCAGACAATGCCGCGTCCCGCACATCCAGCCGCAGATCGGCTTCCCGTTTGGCATTATCGGGACCATGACAGAAGAAGCATTTGTCTGACAAAATCGGCCGGATATCCTGATTAAACGTCACGTTGTCGTCAGCGTGGCTAAGGCTCGCTGTCAGGCATGTCGCCACAAGTAATGTTGAGATGGAAGCAATATGCACGAGGTTTTCCCCAGCCGACAGAATGAATCGCATCTTTTCTGGCTCTGTTCAGGCCGGACAAAAGAATGAGACAGCATTCTAACCTTTCGACGCCCGGCATTTCACTCCTCATTGCCCAGATTACGAGTTCCAGGCAATTCCAGCCGCCAGTCAATCGGTGACAGTCCCGTCTTCTTCAGATACTCATTGATCCTTGAAAACGGGCGACTGCCGAAGAATCCGCGCCTTGCCGACAGAGGCGACGGATGCGGACTTTGGACGATGAGATGGCGTTCGTTGATCAGGCCGGCGTTCTGTTGTGCAGGACTGCCCCACAAGACGAAAGCGACATGAGGCAATTCATTCACGCATTGAATGACTCGCGCCGTGAGCTGCTCCCAGCCTTTTTTGCGATGCGAATGAGCCTCGTGAGCACGGACCGTCAGGACCGTGTTCAGCAGAAGGACTCCCTGTCGCGCCCAGGTTTCAAGGCAGCCAGTTTTCGTCGGGGGAATATCAAGATCACTCTGAAGCTCTTTGAAAATGTTTCGCAGCGAAGGCGGCAACCGGACTCCCGGCTTCACCGAAAAACTCAGGCCATGTGCCTGTCCGGCATCGTGATACGGGTCCTGCCCAAGAATGACAACGCGAACCTGGTTCAGCGGGGCCAGACGAAGCGCATTGAACACATCCGCTTCGGATGGAAAAACAATCTGGTCCTGACGTTCCTGCGCAAGGAATTGCTGCAGAGCCAGAAAGTAAGGCTTTTCGAATTCGTCGTGAAGGCAGGACCGCCAGGAACCTGGTAGTGTCTTGGTCTCCACAATTAGTCCCTTCCAAACTCCATCTCAAGTCCGCCCGTCATGCCGGCAATCAGATTGTAGATGAACGCATAAAACACACCGGCGATGAAACCGCCAATGCCATAAAAAATGGGCAAAAGAAAAATCATCCCAACACCCATGCCGATCATCGTGCCGGCTTGATTGGCGTTGCCTGGCGCAGCTCCTACGCCCGCCAAGGAAACCAGAAACAAAACCCCGCCAGCGATCAGGCCCACGCAGGCGCCACCAGCGCCCATAAATAGTCCACTTGAGAAAACGCCCACTCGTTTTAGTCTCATGGTCGTCCGGGCAGGAGCGGTCTCGGATTGAAACTCAGGCATTGCGAACGGATTGGACATCGGAGAGCCTTTCAAATTTGTGTGGTCGGACGGCATCATCGCAGAGTGTCGGCGGTCAATCCCTGAGTGTCAATCGGCGAAAACAATGAATCCCTGAAACCCGCCCCACGATCGGCAGCCTCACCCGGCGATGCGCAATGATTTTTGATCGTTTGAAGCTTTGATCATACGGCTGCAGCACCAGACTCACCGCATTCTAGGATTCTGAACGAACGATTCGATCGAATCTTTGCCATCAGGGGCAATGCGATAGCTGACGGCACCTGTCCGGCTTGTCATTCGGACATCGGACTCTGCATACACGGGTTTCAGGATGCCCAGCAGTTTGTCGTTTCGAGCACTGACGACGACATATTTCGGGCGGACCGTCGCGGCCAGAATTTTTTTGTTGGCAAAGGTGCTGCCATGATGAGGACTCATCAGCAGATCGCATTCCGGCAGGATGGCCAGCAGTTTCGTCTGACCATCGCCCTCCAGATCTCCCGGCAGGCAGATCCGACGATTGGCAAAGTTCAGTACAGCGACCAGGCTGGCCGCGTTGTCCGCGACCTGTCGAGAATCTGTCAGATTGGCTTTCAGGAAATCAATCGTCAGTCCGTTCGCAGAAATGGTATCGCCATGCATCACAATCTCGCATGGAACCTTGAGCGACGAGATCACCGCAAGAACATGTTGTACCTCAGCGGCTTTGGAACGAGCAAATTCCTCGGTGAGCAGAACTTGTCCGACTGGCATGCGATCCAGCAGACTGGCGACCGCATTGTAGTGGTCCATATCGGGATGCGAGATGACAATCGCATCAATCATCCGATGGCCTTTTTTCCAAAGGAAGTGACTGATCAGGTCGGCCGTCCGCTCACCTCGATTCAAAGCGCCCGCATCAAATAGAAAAATTTTGCCTTCGGGTGTCTCGACGACAACCGCATTGCCATGACCCACGCTCAGGATTGTACACACAAGATCGCTGGAAACCGGAGGCTGACGCGCTGACCAAAGCAGAACCACGACCAGAGTCAGCAGACTCAGGCGACAGGTTTGTCGGACAATCGCATGTCCGGCGACCGCGGACACCGCAAGCAGAAGATAATAGGCGGGAAGAAACCAGGCGGGCAAATCGGGAATCGTGATAAAGCCCGATCGGAGATCCGCGGCCCAGACCACACTGGTATTCATCAGCCAGAGCATGAATTCAAACAGCAGACCTGGCAGGAATGCTATCGGCGGGAAGGCCAGACCGACGGCGATAAAAATGTATCCGGAAATCAAAGTGATGGCGGTCAGTGGAATCAGGATCACATTGATCAGCATTCCCGTCAGCGACACAGTGTGAAATTGCGTGGCAACAAGCGGCGCAGAAAGCACTGTGACCGCGAGCATCTGGCGATAAGCTATTTTAAGTTTGCTCAGCATCGAAGTCCAGACATCGCGCAGCTGGTCCCACCACGTCGAAGCATCCGGCGGCGCAGCACGTTCAGCAGCCGGAGGTTGCTGGTCCGACACCCAGCCGAGCGCACCGACGGCCAGAAACGACAGCCAGGCTCCCACGTTGAACACAATGGCCGGGTCGACGATGACCAGCAGCAGTGTGGCCGTGCCGATCAGAGTCCCCATTTTCAAATCGCGGCAAAGGATCTGTCCCAGGATATTCAGGACAATGAAAGCGGTGGCTCGCATAACCGATGGCCGCAGGTCCGTCAGGAGGCAGTACAACACACACACCGTTCCCGCAAGAATCAGTGCTCTTGTTCGCGGCACCAGTAGAACGTTCAGGATACGAACGATAAACACATAAAGAATTCCCACATGCAGCCCCGAGATCGCCAGCAGGTGCATCGTGCCACTGGCGATGAAGTCGCGTTCGAGATCCGGCGCCAGATGGCCGCGGTTTCCAAGGAGCAGGGCTTCGGCGGTCGAACGGTTTACTGGCGACAGATGGTTCTTCAGCAGGAAGACGGTTTGCTGGCGAAAAGATGTCAGCAGTGCGCGACTACTCCACCATTCGCTTTGAAGAACTCGCGCGGCCGCCGGATGTTTTACGAACATCATGATGGAGATTCGAGACCGCTGAAGATGACGAGCAAAATCAAATTCCCCGGGATTCAGGGGAGGTGTCGCCGGATCAATGTGTCCGGTCAGTTCAACGCAATCACCCCATTTCAGAAGTCCGGTCGCATCGCCATTGATCAGCACGCGGCACGTCCCACGCACCGCGATGACAGCCGTCTCTGTCGTCACAGAATTCGCTTTAAGAAGAAACAACGTGCGCGGCTGTATGGGTCTGGATGAGACCTGCGGCGTTGCATCCGCGACTGAATCCAAAGCCGGGATGTTGCTGACGATTCCAGTCAGGCGAATGGCCGTGTCCGGATCAATTTTTTTCTCTGCCGCAAGCTGCCCAATATTACGGCCGTCTTCAGCAAGATTTCGAACAGCCCACAGCGATGCCCCCAGCCCGAAGACAGCCAGACTCAGACTGACAGTCTCTGCGATCGACCATCGGTATCGGGCTGCGAGAACGCTTGCAAAAAGACAGAAAGCGGTGAGCGTGATCGGCCAGAGAGCTGTCCAGGCCAGTGCATCGCAAACCCAGATGCCGCTGATAAGCATCGCAGCGACGGCGAGGGTGCGAGGAATTTGAAATGGCGGGGCTGACTTGCGCCCGGTTCTGTTGTCAGTGCGTGTGGCATGTTCAGATTTCACGACTCGCGCCGGCGGTTGTCCAGAATAGGCTGCAGTTCTTCCACGAAATCATGAACGTCCTGAAACTCGCGATAGACAGACGCAAAACGCACGAACGCGACTTTATCCAGATCTCGCAGAGCATTGAAAACCAGCTCGCCGATCAGACGTGAGGGCACTTCTCGCTCACCATCTTCATAGATCGCCGCTTCGACTTCACCCACAAGCAGGTCGATCTGTTCGGGACTGATCGGACGCTTGTAGCACGCTTTTTCAACGCCCGAACTGATCTTTTCGCGATCAAAAGGAACGCGAGTGCCATCTTTTTTGATGACTCGCACCGGCGACTCTTCGATCTTCTCGTAAGTCGTAAATCGGCGTTCACAGCCCAGGCATTCCCGGCGACGACGAATGGAAAAGTCCTGACTGTTTCGCGAGTCAATGACTTTGGTTTCGTCGTGTTTACAGTAGGGACAGCGCACGTGTTTCGCCTGATTAAGCTCCGATGGTCTTTTATCTTTGTTCGGGTGGTATTGTATGCGATCGAGCCTGGTGTGTTTCAAGTCACTCCATGCCGCCAAAGGTGAGACGCTTTCGAATTCAGCGATTTATCCGGCACGCGACGCACGTCGCCTTTTTGTTGTCATTCTGATTTTCTGTCATCCTGAATGAACCGCACTTCTGTCATCCGGCCCTTGCTTTGTCATCCTGAACGAAGCGGTAGCGCAGTGCAGGATCTCGTCTCCACCGCAAACTCGTCACGTCCGGCGCTACACGTCCAGTCCCAGCATTCGCATGAGTGCAATCGCATTACTGCGTTCCACAACCCCGTCACGGAGAGTGTAATCAAACGTCATGGTGCCATCGACAATAGTATCTTCGAAATGCTTGTTCACGGCCTGATCGGCCATCGTGTCGGCAATCTGAGTCAGCGCCAGGTCATGAGTTGTTACGACGCCCAAAGCACGGTGAGCCACAAGCGATCGAATGACGGCCTCGGCACCGCGACGTCGATCGTGGGAGTTCGTGCCATGCAGAATTTCGTCCAGCAGAAACAGCACGACGCGGGGCGAATTTGTCAGGTCCACCACGGTTTTTAATCTGCGAACGACGCTGAAAAACAGAGATCGCCCTTCCTGCAGTGAATCGCTGACGCGCATTGCCGTCGCCAGCTGAAACGGATACGTTCGAAAGCGACTGGCTCGCACAACACTGCCGCACAGAGTCAGGACCACGCTGCTTCCCAGACTGCGGAGAAAGGTGCTCTTGCCGGACATGTTGGAGCCGCTGACAAGCAGCAGCGGTGTCGTTGTCGTCAACTGGACGCTGTTCCGCACACACGATTCGCTCTTCAGCAGAGGATGCCCAAGATTTTCGGCAATGAGGATCGGTTCGTCGTCTGAAATTTCCGGCAGGCAATCATCCGGGTGATCAAACGAGTAACCGGCCACGGAAACGGTCGCTTCCAGACAGGCGACGGTCTCCAGCCAGTCGGGCACATCTCTTCCATGCTGCCGCCGCCAGCATTCCAGCAAATGAGTCAACAGCACGAACAGCCCGCACGCCCATGCGATCGGCGCGAAGAACTGATTTCGCATCGCGTTGTTCTGCCACTCGGTCAGACGACTAAGCCGATGAATGGCGCGGGACGCGGTCTCAGATTCGGAATGAAAGCGGTTCTGCAGATCACGAACTGCCGGCTCTTCAACATGATGTCTTTCAAACGCGTCGATGACCTGTCCAAACTGACGCAGCGCGGAATCCACGTTGTTCATTTGCATGGACGTATGGCGGATCTGCCGACGTGTCATCATCACCGCTGGCGCCTGCAGAACAATCATCATCAGAAGAAAGCCCAGCGGTATCATTTCCAGCATGACAAGCGCAATCACCGGAACGGCGGCCAGTCCGATCAGCGAAGACCAGATCAGAACCCACAGGGGAATCAGTTGAGGCGGTTCCTGAACCCATTGCTTCAGCAATACCTCGGCGGTCTGCCAGTTGGCGGAATCCGGAATGCAGGCCAGCGTTTCCCGCAGACGAAGTTCCTGTTTCAGGCCCTGGGCCCGCGCCTGCCTCACGCGAATGGTTTCTCCGTCACACACCTGAGTCATCCAGCCGGCCAGGTGACGTCGACCTGGCAACGTGCGACATTCATTCAGCATTTGAAACAAAGATCCGCGTCCGAAGACATCCAGATCCTGAGTCCATGGATGCAGCTCATCAGCAAACTCAGATCCGTCGGCGATTTCCGTTCCGAAGTGACGGTCGAGACGTTGAATGCGACTTTCATGAAAGCGGCAGATCGCGTTGGCTTTGGCCAGCTTGCGGACACACTTTTGATGGAAGGGAAGCAGTCCCAGAAACAACCCGACAGGAATCAGCATCCAGAGCCACGAGACATGATCCGATTCGCCGATGCAAAGAATTCCCAGTCCCAGAGCACCAAGAAAAACAGCGGTGCGGCCCTGAACAAACCGGAGATCGCGATAAGCCAGCTCATGAACCTGCTCCGTGACTTCCCGAAGTCGACTTTCGTAAGCCGCACGAGGTTCACTGGACGGCCTGATGTTTGTTGCGGGAGACGCCGTTGAAGAGTTTAAGATCATTGCCTCGTCTGCAGCACATTCTTTGTTCGGTCATCCGCGTCACATGAAATGCTCTGACAACCGGAGCAGTGACTGATTGAGATTGGAGTATGGCTGAAGACCGCTCCCAGGCAAAGCCAGCCCACATCCCAAATCCCAGCGGGTAGCCGTCGAAGATTGCGACAGGTCCCGCCAGCCATTGGAAAGCCGCCACATTGACAACCATCCGCGACTGGCCCCGTCAGCCCAATGGCAGTCGATCTGCGTTTATAGTAGCCATCACTCTCCGAGTGGTGATTGCCAAGGTCGCGTTTTGCAGCCTTCGTCACGCGGAGAGTAAGTTCTACTTTGTCAGATCGACTTCCCAAGAAGTGTAACAAAGTGCGCCCGGTGGGGAAAAGTTTGCCGTGTTTTGGGCTCTGAAAATTGAAAACAGCGGTGTTTTGAAATCTGGAACGCGATGGAGTGAGAAGAAGATCTCTGGCGGGTACGAAATCGGGGCATAAGATCCCCGCCATGTTTATCCGACAGTACTTCAAAGAAGAAAACGGACAGCGAACAGCGTACTGGGCGCTCGTCGAATCTTATCGAACCAGGCGAGGTCCGAGGCAGCGGGTGTTTGCCTGGGTCGCGCTGCATCTGATTCGCATGCTGCAGCTCGACACGTTTTTGCAGAAGGCAATCCCGGCAGGACGTGAACAGGTTCCGTGGGACGTCAGTTCGCTCATCCTCATCATTGCGAGACTGCTCAACCCTTCCAGCGAACTTTACATCGCCGAACAATGGTATCCGAAAATGGCGTTGTCCGATCTGCTGGGTGTGCTGGCAAATCAGGTCGATGGCTCTCGCAACTGGGCCACGCTGAGCGCCGGCTGCTACCTGCTTCGCACGAACGTCTCAGGCTGGTCAGACGAAGAACTCTGGAAAGCCTGCATCCAGTTGACGGAAGCCGAAGCCGCATTTCGATCAGTGACAATCGCATTCTCGAATGCACAGAGACTTCGGTGACGTTTAAGTACACGCCGTCGAAGTCGAAGACGACAAAGACACGGACTGTCGAAGGCTGTCAATTCGTGCGTGGATTTCTTCAGCACGCGCTGCCGAAGGGCTTTCGCAAAGTGCGTCATTACGGCTGGATGGCATCGAATTCGCGGACGACGCTTGATCGCATCAAGTGGTTGGTGTGGCTGTTTCTGGGCTGGACGTATTGGCTGGGAAGTGGCGTCGCTCCACAACCGGAATCACGCCAGTCACAACGACCGAAGTGTCCACACTGCGGCAGTGAACTTCGGATGCTTGGGATGACAAACGCAGAAGGCCGCATCATCTGCCGCGTGCTGCCCGATCACGCGACCAAATTTCTGGACAGCGGATAATGAGCAGGAACAGACATCCGGCGAGCGGTGGTGCGTCAGCCCACCGGTACAACCTCGCGGCATCCACGACGATTTTCAAAATACGCATCACGCCGTGTCGGATCGCGGTACGCGCTGATGTAGGTCCTTTCTGCCGGAACGGACTTCGCAGCCCCGCTGCGACCTGCGACCAGACAAATTTCAACCCCAAAATCATGTCGCCGGAGATCACGGCACCGCTTTTTGTTGTGCCATGCGACATCCCGCTTTCGGTTCGCCTTGCGGCAAATCGGAAAATCCTTTCCGGCAGAAAGGACCTACAGAAA
>Ga0209390_10003876_pt1 | contig 23407 bp, 21 predicted proteins | sample BON01_FD_187212 | JGI IMG/M metagenome (GOLD analysis project Ga0209390, IMG submission 187212) | Freshwater microbial communities from Lake Bonney liftoff mats and glacier meltwater in Antarctica - BON-01 (SPAdes) (version 2) | ecosystem: Environmental > Aquatic > Freshwater > Ice > Glacier... | reverse complement strand
AACTGCGCTTCGGCATTTCGACAGGCTCAATGACCGAAGCTAAGTATAAACTCCACGGTCTATTTTTTTGCACAAGTCGAGAGTAATGCTAAATTTATTTGAGCAATTCCTAACCGAGCAAAAATGACAGTTTTAGAAAAAACAAAACAATACGAACAAACAATTAAACCCAAAGTAAAAATGAAACAGATAAAAATAAGTTTAAGTGGTTCAATTATTTATAATCAAACAGTGACTTCTCAAACCGTACACATTTCTTTAAATGATTTTGGGACTAAGGGGATGTATATCGCTCAAATTTTGGATGAAAATCAAGTAGTAATAGATTCTAAGAAAATAGTTTTAGAGTAATTTTTTTAAAATTATTAAATTTGTGTAGAGCAAATGGGATCGCGAATTTGTATATAAATATTAAGTGTAATTGAATAAATTACGTCTTTGTATGTTAAAAATAAGTAGTAATATTGTTTTATGTTTTACATAAATTTAATTTGACAAAATTAAATATCAAATAATAACACAGAATCATCAATAATAATAAATATGATAACCATGAAAAAAACAGTAACACTTTTAGCAGCAGTATTTCTTATTTCAAGCGTGTTTGCACAAGCGCCTCAAAAAATGAGCTATCAGGCTGTAATACGCAATACAAGTAATACATTGATAACGAGCACACCAGTTGGCATGAAGATAAGTATATTAAAAGGCAGCACAACAGGTACCCCTGTGTATATTGAAACCCAAACACCAAGCACCAATGCCAATGGGTTAGTAAGTTTAGAAATAGGAACAGGAACAATTGTAACAGGCACATTTGCAGGTATTAATTGGGCAACTGGACCTTATTTTATCAAAACAGAAACCGATCCAACAGGTGGCACTGCTTATACCATCGCTGGCACTAACGAATTGATGAGTGTGCCTTATGCTTTGTTTTCGGCAAACGGCGCAACAGGTGCACAAGGCATACAAGGTATTCAAGGCTTAACTGGAGCAACAGGTGCAACTGGTTCACAAGGTTTAACAGGAGCAACAGGAACATTTCAAAGCGGAACTGTTGCGGGTCAAATGCAATATTGGAACGGCACTGCATGGGTAACTGTTACCCCAGGAACAACAGGTCAAAATTTAACAAACTGCAATGGTGTGCCTACTTGGACTACAGGAGGCGCTTGTCCACCATCAACACCAAACGTAACCAACGCCACCACCGGTAAAATATGGATGGACCGTAATTTAGGTGCTTCACAAGTAGCCACAAGTAGTACCGATGCAGCTTCTTATGGCGATTTATACCAATGGGGACGTGCAGCTGATGGACACCAAATCAGAACATCAGGAACAACTGCAACTTTAAGCGCTATTGACCAACCAGGACATGGTAATTTTATTACAATAAACAGTGGTAATTATGATTGGCGTTCACCAGAAAACGCTAATTTATGGCAGGGCGTAAATGGCGCAAACAACCCTTGCCCAAGTGGGTATCGCTTACCAACCTATACAGAATTAGATGCAGAACGAGGAAGTTGGGGTACCAGTAATGCAGCAGGCGCTTTTGCCTCAGCACTTAAATTGCCTGTGTCGGGCGCCCGCGCCTACTTCAATGGTTCGTTCAACGCTGTCGATGCCGGCGGCGGCTATTGGTCTAGTACGTTTAGCGGCAGCAGTTCCCGCGTCCTCTCCTTCGATAGCAGCACTGCCTTCATGAACACCGCCTACCTAGCTTATGGATTCTCTGTTCGTTGCATTAAGGATTGACACTTTGATTAGCGCAGCGATTTGATTTATTTGACACTTTAGTAGGCTGTCCCGTGGGGCAGCCTACTATATATTGCCGTACTTTGGCAAAATCTCAGTATAAACTCCACGGTCGAATTTTCAAAAAAATGACAGTTTTAGAAAAGACAAAAAACAATACGTACAAACAATTAAACCCAACGTAAAAATGAAACAGAAAAAAATAAAATTAAGTGTTTTGCTGGTAGCCATTGGCATAACAGCACAGGCCCAACAAGCAACCATTTCCTCAGGAGGAGATGCTTTGGGCAGTGGAGGAACCGTTAGTTACTCAGTAGGACAAGTAGTTTACACCACCAATTCAGGAAGTAATGGAAGTGTTTCACAAGGAGTGCAACAAGTCTATGGAATTTTTGCCTTAGGAATTAAAGAAACTGCACTGAATAGTTCGATTTCTGTTTTCCCCAACCCTACTTCGGATAATTTAACGTTGGAAATCAGTGATTTTAAGAATGAAAAGTTAGCGTATCAACTTTATGATATGCAAGGTAAGTTAGTAAGCGGTGAAGAAGTAAGTACAGTGCAAACACAAATAAACACAGTAAGTTTAACTCCTTCCACTTACTTCATACATGTTGTAAACCAAGGAAATGAAAAAGTTCAATCGTTTAAAATAGTTAAAAATTAAAAAATATGAATAAGATAATTACAATTTTAGTAGCAGTATTAATTACTGCAAGTGTGTTTGCACAAGCGCCTCAAAAAATGAGCTATCAGGCTGTAATACGCAATGCAAGTAATGCATTGGTAACGAGCACACCAGTTGGTATGAAGATAAGTATATTACAAGGCAGTTCCACAGGAACCCCTGTTTATGTTGAAACCCAAACACCAAGCACCAATGCCAATGGATTGGTAAGTTTAAATATCGGTGCTGGAGCAGTTGTTTCTGGAACATTTGCAGGTATTAATTGGGCATCTGGACCTTATTTTATTAAAACAGAAACCGATCCATTGGGCGGTACTGTTTATACCATAGCAGGCACTAACGAGTTGATGAGCGTTCCTTATGCTTTATTTTCGGCAAACGGAGCAACTGGTGCACAAGGCATACAAGGTATTCAAGGCTTAACTGGAGTAACAGGGACTACTGGTTCTGCAGGTGCAACTGGTGCACAAGGTATTCAAGGCTTAACTGGAGCAACAGGGACTACTGGTTCTGCAGGTGCAACTGGTTCACAAGGTATTCAAGGTTTAACAGGAACATTTCAAAGCGGAACTGTTGCGGGTCAAATGCAATATTGGAACGGCACTGCATGGGTAAGTGTTACGCCAGGAACAACAGGTCAAAATTTAACAAACTGCAATGGTGTGCCTACTTGGACAACAGGTGGAGTTTGTCCAACACCAAACGTAACCAACGCCACCACCGGTAAAGTTTGGATGGACCGTAATTTGGGTGCTTCACAAGTAGCCACAAGTAGCACCGATGCAGCTTCTTATGGCCATTTATACCAATGGGGACGTGCAGCTGATGGGCACCAAATCAGAACATCAGGAACAACTGTAACTTTAAGCGCTATTGACCAGCCAGCACATGGTAATTTTATTTTAGCATCAAATTCTCCTCGTGATTGGCGTTCACCACAAAACGATAATTTATGGCAGGGGGTAAGTGGCGTAAACAACCCTTGCCCAAGTGGGTATCGCTTACCAACCTTTACAGAATTAGAAGACGAACGAGTAAGTTGGGGTACCAACAATGCAGCAGGCGCTTTTGCTTCACCGCTTAAATTGCCTATGTCGGGCTACCGCAACTCCAGCAATGGTTCGCTCGGCAGTGTCGGTACCAACGGCAACTATTGGTCCAGTACGGTTAGCGGCACCTTTTCCCGCCGCCTCTACTTCGATAGCAGCCCTGCCAACGTCGACGCCGCCAACCGAGCTTATGGATTCTCTGTTCGTTGCATTAAGGATTGACACTTTGATTTATTTGATTCTTTGACACTTAAACTTCCTGTCCCGTAGGGCAGGAAGTTTGAACAAATACCTCACTTCGGCAAAAGCTCAGTATAAACTCCACGGTCGATTTTTAAAAAAAATGACAGTTTTAGAAAAAACAAAAAATAGTGAGAATAGTACTATTTTCACCTTATATAAAGAGGGTTTGTTTTACTAATGGTTCAATGAAGATGCGATAGTTTTCTCGCAAAGAGTAAAAGGTAACTGCCAAATTTATAAAAAGTGTTGGTGCAGAGGTGTTAAGTTTGGGTTATATGAAACATACCAATTCATTCGAGTTATAAAAAAAATAAATATGACAAAAAAATTAATTGTTTTAGTTTTAGTATTCTCTTTAGATGTAGCGCTTTTTGCCCAAAATATATCTGGCAACCTTTCAATGCTTGCCAGCAAAGAAGTACGTTTAGAAGGATTTGATGGTTTAAAAACATATCCCATTTCAATTTCGACAATTGATGCCAAGGGTAATTTCCAACTTACTTATTCCAAGTTAGATTATGGAGTTGGTTATCTCATATCTGCCGATGAAAAGGCATTGTTCCTGATTTTAAGTGGAGAAGATATCAAGATACAGGGAGAGGCATTGAGTTATCCCGAAACCATCAAAGTGGTGAAAGGACAAGAAAATAGATGGTTTGAACAATATGCAAAGGAACATCCTAAGCGAGAGCAAGCATTGAGTGCATGGATTTACTTGGAGAAAATCTATTTGCAAGATTCTTTGTTCGCAAAGCAGAAAACTCCAAATCAATCCATTCAAAACGAAAAAAAACGCATCAAAAATGAAGATGCTTCTTTTTTAGCAAGTTTACCAAACGATAGCTACATAAACTGGTTTTTACCGACTCGAAAGTTAGTAAGTTCTGTCTCAACTGTGGCACAATATCGCACGGAAGAAATTCCGTCAACTCTTGCTGCTTTTCGTAACATGGATTATACCGACTCACGCCTGTATAAAAGCGGCTTATTCAAGGATGCTATTGAGAGTCATTTTTGGCTATTGGAAAACAGCGGTAAATCATTGGATTCTGTATTCATTGAGATGAAAATCTCCATCGATGCTATGATGAGAAACCTTGTTAAAAACGAGAAGATACTGAATGAAGTTACGGATTTCCTATTCGATTTACTCGAACGTCACAGTTTGTTTCAGGCTTCTGAATATTTAGCGCTGAAGATCTTAAATGAAGTGAGTTGTACGATCGACAATGACCTTGCCAAGCAGCTAGAGACCTATCGTGCCATGAAAAAAGGAAATATTGCTCCTGATATTGAGTTTAATGGAGATAACTTCTCTCCTGATTATGGGTCGGATAATTTTCCGAAAAATTTATCGAATATAAAAAGTAAATACACCGTTGTTGTATTTGGCGCTAATTGGTGTTCTAAATGCACGGAAGAACTTCCAGAAATTGTGAAATTGTATGCAAAATGGAAATCACAAGGTGTTGAAGTGGTATTTGTTTCCCTTGATGTGGACAAAGAAATGTACAAAAGTTTCATTAAAATTTTTCCGTTCATCTCCACCTGCGACTATAAGAAATGGGACAGCAAAATCGTGAAAGATTATTACGTCTTCGGTACACCAACAATGTATCTGTTAGACAGTAAAAGAGAAATTATTTTACGACCAAATTCCGTAAAACAAATGGATAGCTGGGTGGATTGGTATTTAATACAGGGGAATAAATAAAAAGTTATTAAAGACTACCCTCATTTAACTTCGAATATCGTAAAAGAGAATGCTGAAAATTAGGCACTAATCTTATGAAACTTTACTGTTACTGAATTTAGAGGTGTCTATAATCGTTTTATTTTTTTAAAATTATTCCAATTTGTGGTTAACTTTGAAGAATGTCTGTAAACATAGATTCATTTCAAATTTTAAAGCACGTTTCATTCAAGCGTATTTTAAACATTTCCCTATTGAAAATTTCTTATTATTTGTCTCGAATTTTAAAGAAACCAATTCTGTGGGGAAGTCCTTATGCGTTGTCTATCGAGCCAACGACTGCCTGTAATTTAGGTTGTCCGGAATGCCCTAGTGGACTAAAAAAATTCACGAGAGAAACGGGTAAATTAGATCTTGATTTTCATAGAGATATTTTGCAAAATATTGGCAGTCAAGTATTTTACATTAATTATTACTTTCAAGGAGAGCCTTTTTTACATCCTCAGTTTTTAGAACTAATAAAAGAAGCAAAGAGAAATAAAATTTATACAGCAACCTCTACCAATGCACATTTTATTGATAAATCGAAAGCTGAAGAAATCGTGAAATCTGGATTGGATCGATTAATTATTTCTATTGACGGGCTCACACAAGAAACCTATGAAAGCTATCGTGTTCATGGAAGATTAGATAAAGTAATCGAAGCTTCGAAGTTAATGGTGGAAGCAAAAAATAAGCTGAATTCGAAAACTCCCCACTTAATTTTTCAGTTTCTGGTAGTTAAGCCAAACGAACATGAAGTTAAAGCAGTTTTTCAGTTGGCAAATGAATTACAAATCGATGAGGTGAGATTGAAAACTGCTCAACTATATGATTTCAAATATGGAAATCCATTGATGCCAGAAAGTGAAGAATATTCCAGATATAAACGTAAAAATGACGGCACATACGTCTTAAAATATGAAACGGGGAATCATTGTTGGAGAATGTGGTCAAGTACTGTTCTAACCTGGAATGGTAGTGTTGTGCCTTGTTGTTTTGATAAAGATGCACAGCATGTTTTAGGTTCAGTTGCAACAACAGATTTTAGATCTATTTGGAAAAGCAAAAAGTATCAGAATTTTCGAAAAGCAATTTTAACGAATCGAAATGCCATAGATATTTGCCAAAATTGTTCAGAAGGTTCAAAGGTGTTTGTGTAATTGAACCATTTTCATATTTAAAATTTAATATGTTCCGAAACAACTGTTTTCCCCAAAAAATGCGAAGCATTAACATCAAAATCTAAATTATTCTCTGTCGTCAAAAAGTGAACCTTACCATTTTTAGAACATGTAGATTCTATTTCTGGGTGACGTGCTAAATAATCTTCTAATTTTTCAGCGATAATCGGACCTTGAGCAATTATTTTAATAGATGAAGGTACAATCGATTCTATATATGACTTAACAATAGGGTAGTGTGTACAACCTAAAATTATTATATCTATCTGATTATCAAGGCTTAATAGTTTTTCCACATCCTCTTTTATAAATAGTTTTCCAGCCTCAGAATCGTATTTTCCGTTTTCAATTAATGGCACCCACATCGGACAAGCGAGTTGAGAAACAACAGTTTGTGGGGAAAATTTATGAATTTCAATCGGATAAGAATTAGATTTTACAGTGCCATCGGTAGCCAGTATTCCAACATGATTTGTTGTCGAAAATTCACCTATTATTTCTGTACTTGGTCTGATTACTCCAAGCACTCTTTTATTAGGACTTATAGATGGTAAATCATTTTGCTGAATTGAACGCAATGCTTTTGCAGATGCCGTATTGCAGGCAAGAATTACGAGTTCACAACCTCTGTCAAACAACTTGTTTACAGCTTGAAGAGTGAATTCATAAACTAAATCAAACGACCTTGTTCCGTAGGGAGCACGCGCATTATCTCCTAAATACAAATAATCGTATTGTGGCAATCTTTTTTGAATATCAGAAAGAATGGTTAAACCACCATAGCCAGAATCAAAAATACCAATTGGGGACTTTGCTTTCATTACTTTGAAATTCTTTTTTTCAAAGATAGTGGAAACTATCTTTTTATTCTTGTTTTTAGCTGTTTTTTGAACTTTCTAAAGTAGTGTTTCGTTTTTTTTAGTTTTAAAAATCGAATTCCAATAGTTAGCAATAAATACACCCAACAACACAAGTAGCATTGCACCAACTTGAGCTATATTAATACCTTCTCCAAATCCAACTCCGATAAAAACAGCCACGATTGGAATGAAATAAGTTACACTACTTGCAAAAAGCGTAGAAGATGAAGAGATAAGTTGGTTAAATAAAAGCAAAGCCAACGCAGTGCCAACAATACTCAAAACAGCAATAAAACCAAGTCCTTCTAATGCGTTTGGATTTGTTTGAATGGTTGAAAGTGTGTCTAATTGAATTGCTGATAGAATTGAAGGTATTAAAACAATGAACAATGCGAGTGCTGTAATTTCAATCGCTTTAAATTTTTGAAGAGTGTATTTTATTGTGTTTAAGCTGATTGCGTAAAATAGAGTTGCGAGTACTATTGCGAATACATGAAAGGATGATCCTGTCATTTTTAAATCGTTGCTATTGCCTGAAAGAACTAATAGTACAATTCCGATTGTGCCAATAAATAATCCTAAAAGTTGAATTGGTGTTAATTTGTTTTTAAAAATGAGTAAACCAATAATCATTGAGAAAATGGGTGTAAAACTGTTTAACATTCCTGCATATCCGGAAGATACACCCGTTTCGGCAAAAGTAAAAAGATAGGCGGGAAAAAAGTTCCCACAAAGTCCAACAATTGCTAATAAAAGGAATTCACGAAATGATTGAATCTGCTTTAAACTTTTTAACGCAAAAGGTAGAAGTACAATCCCAGCTATTGATATTCTAAGAGCCGCAACTTGAGAATCAGAAAAGATAGCATCGCCGTTTAAAGTGAACATTCCTCTTTTCATCAAAATAAAAGAACTTCCCCATACACAAGAAAGAATAAGTAATAATACCCAGTTTTTTGTATCCTGTTTCATTTGATAAAATTAACAATTTTATCAACATGGAGTAAATATCTCCCACTTTTTACCACGACCTATATTTTTCTTTAAATCCTTGATATGGCTGATCTATTTTTCGACTTTTTGTAACCTTTCTATTCGTTGCTCGTTAGAACTTATCAACAATGTGTTTATTGGTGGTAAAAAGTGGTAAGAAACTACTACTTTTACTCGTTATAATGCTATGATAGGACTAGTAGGAGAATTTGAAGTTAAGTTGGATGCCAAAGGGCGTTTCTTATTTCCTTCCGGATTACGGAAGCAACTGTCTCCTGCTGCCCAAGAAAATTTCATGTTGAATAAAGGTTTTGAGGATTGTTTAACGCTTTACCCAATGAATGAATGGGAGAAAATAAGTGCTAAACTTTCTAAAATGAACTTGTTCAAACCTAAAAACAGAATGTTTTACCGTTTGTTTCATCAAGGAGCTAAATCAGTTTCTTTGGACAGTGTAGGTAGAATTCATGTTCCTGTAACACACATTGAGCGTGTAGGTTTGGAAAAAGACGCAATGATCATTGCTTACAATGATCGTATTGAAATTTGGGATAAGTCTAAATACTTCGAAATGATCGAAGGAAACATGGCAGATTTCGCTGATTTGGCGGATGAAGTAATGGGTGACTTAAATGACGACGACGAATAAACAAGAAGAATACCATGTACCGGTAATGTTGCAACAATGTCTCGATGGATTAGCTATTAATCCAGACGGGATATATGTGGATGTAACTTTCGGGGGAGGTGGGCATTCTCGCGAAATTTTCAAACAACTTTCTTCAAAAGGACGATTAATCGTTTTTGATCAAGATCCTGACGCACGTAAAAATGCTTGGGAAGCTGATAACTTCCATTTCGTAGCTTCAAATTTCTCTTTTATTTCTAATCACTTGAAAATGATGGGTTTTCCTAAAGTGGACGGAATTTTAGCTGATTTAGGAGTTTCTTCTCATCAGTTTGATGCAGGTAATAGAGGTTTTTCTATTCGTACAAATGATCCATTGGACATGAGAATGAATCAATCGGGTGATGTGACAGCAAGAACAATCATCAAAGATTACTCAGATCACGATTTGACAAAAATTTTCAGAATGTATGGCGAACTTCAAAATGCCTACAAAGTTGCTTGTACAATTGTAATGGCACGAGAAAATAAGAAAATAAAAACTACAGGAGAATTGATGGATGTGTTAGCATCTTGTGCTCCTAAACACAAAGAGAATCGATTTTTCGCACAAGTATTTCAAGCACTTAGAATAGAAGTGAATAGAGAAATTGATGTTTTGGAAAGATTCTTAAATCAAACAGCAGATGTTTTAGCACCAGGTGGGAAATTAGTCGTGATGTCCTACCATTCTTTGGAAGATCGATTGGTGAAAAATTACATGAAACGTGGTTCGATAGAAGGAGAAATTAAAAAAGATTTTTACGGAAATGTTTTAAAACCTTTTACCGAGGTTATTAGACATCCAATTTCTCCAGATGAAGAAGAGATAGAAAGAAATTCGAGAGCTCGAAGCGCAAAATTGAGAATAGCAGTTCGAAATGATGGATAACGAGTACATAGATAAAGATACGGCTCACGAAGAACAAAAAAAGCAAGAGCCAAAAAAAGCGAAGAAAAAAGCGCCAACGGCTTCAAAAAAGAAACGTCCGAATGCTTTGATTCAAATATTGAACGGAGAATTCTTAACGAAGGGTTTTGTATTGAATAATTTAAGTTTCATTTTCTTCATTATCCTTTTGTTGTTGTTGTTGGTTGGAAAAGGCTATTACGGAAAACAATTATCAAAAGATGCTGATAAAGCACAAGTTGAATTGAATGAATTATCTGCAAATTATGTAGAAACAAAAGCGGCCTTGGAAGAAGAAACAAGACGAGACAAACTGATTCAAAAATTAGGGCCAAGAGGATTGCATGAAACGGTGAATCCTACAAAAGTGATTCGAATTAAAAAGAAAGATTAATGAACGAAAGAAGAGGTATATATATAAGAGCAGTCATAGTTTATCTAGGATTTGCAGCTATTCTTATAGTCGTACTTTTCAAGACATTTTCGATTCAATTAGAAGGTCGTTCTAGTATGCTTTCTGATTCTGAAGGTAAAATTCCAACGCGTGTTATTAAAAGAATTCCTCGAAGAGGTGAGATATTAGACGTGAATTACACGCCTTTGTTAACCTCAATTTCTCACTATAGTATTCACCTAGATCCAACGGTGATTGATCAAAAAATATTTGATGAACAAATTACAGATTTAGCAAATGGATTGGCTAAGGTACTTCCTTCAATGTCTTCCAGAGAATGGGAAAACTGGATTCGTAGAGGTAGACAAAGAGGAAATAGATACTTGAATATTAAAAAGAAAGCTACAAACGAAGAACGCCGTCAGTTAAACACCCTTCCAATTTTCAAATTGGGAAGAATGAAAGGCGGTCTAATCGATACAGATGTAACTTCAGAAAGAAAACGTCCTCACAATGAATTGATGAAGAGGACATTAGGTCGTTATAGTAATCAAGGAGGAAAAGAAATTCGTATTGGTATTGAAGGTGCGTATAACGAATATTTAGCAGGAGAAGAGGGAGAAGAAATAGAACAAAAAATTTCTACAGGCTGGAAAAAAACAGGTCAAATAGTAAAAGAAGCTGTTGAAGGTGCCGACATTGTGACTTCTATAGACAAAGAAATTCAAGAAGTTGCTCATTCTGAATTATTGATTCAACTGAAAAAAAACAATGCGAATAATGGTTGCGCTGTTGTTATGGATGTTAAAACAGGCTTCGTAAAAGCAATTGTAAATTTAACATTGACTTCGAATGGAGAATATAATGAGACTTATAATCAGGCAATTGGAATTCGTGAAGTGCCAGGTTCTACTTTTAAATTAGCATCATTAATGGCAGGTTTAGAAGATCAAAAATTTAGTATTAAAGATAACGTTTATTGCGCTCCAAAATATACATTTTATGGGAATGATATGAATGAGGTACATGGAGCAAATTATGGTACAATTACGATTCAACAAGCTTTTGAATTATCGTCTAATGTTATTTCTAAAGTAATCCATAATGCGTATAAAGATGAACCTCAAGCTTTTATAGACAGGTTGAAGTCGTTCGGGTTAAGTGAGCCATTAGGACTGGAACTGGAAGGTGAGGCGTCTCCTACAATGTATGCACCAGGTTCAAAAAGTTGGAACGGAATTTCTTTAGCTTGGATGGCAGTTGGATATGAAGTGCAACAAACTCCTTTGCAAACGTTGGCTTTCTATAATGCGGTTGCAAACAATGGAAAATTAGTGCGTCCTCAATTCGTTAAGGAAATTAGAAGAGGTGCAGAAGTAGTTAAAGAATTCAAGCCAATTGTTATGAATCCTAAAATTTGTTCGGACAAAACGTTGAAGGATCTTCAAAAATGTTTGGCAGGTGTAATGAAGGATGGAACAGGTAAACGATTGACTTCTTCTTTCTTCGATGTCGCTGGAAAAACAGGAACGGCACTTATTTCTAACGGTCAAAAAGGGTCTGGTTATAAGGGAGAGAAAAAATACTTAGCTTCTTTCGTAGGATATTTCCCTGTGAAAAATCCAATTTATTCCTGTATAGTTTCGGTAGCTGCTTCGGGTGAAAATATCTATGGAGCTTCTGTTTCAGGAGCTGTTTTTACAGCTATTGCGAATAAAGTATATGCCACAAGTTTAAAATACCACAAAGCGGTGAACGAGAAAAGAATGAAAGTGAAAGATGCTCCTGTTTCAAAAGATGGGAACTTACACGATTTATTGACAGTGCTTAATAATTTTAATATTTCTTATGCTGATAAAGTGCAAGATGAATGGGTAAATACTGTTTCCTCTAGTAAACAACTCGAATTTACGAGAAGAAAATCAGTTAAAGGTGTTGTTCCAAATGTGTTAGGAATGACCGCAAAAGATGCTGTTTACCTAATTGAGTCCATCGGGATGGAAGTTGAAATTAGAGGGTGCGGTTCGGTTGTTAAGCAATCGTCTCCGGCTGGTACTCCCGCATTTAATGGAGGTTTAATCGAATTAATTCTAAAATAATAATGAAAAAACTGAAGGATCTACTTTCTGGCATTACTATTCTCTCTAAGAATGGTTCAGTTGACGTTGCAATAGAAGCGATTATTTTCGATTCTCGTAAAGCCAAAACAGGTACTGCTTTTGTTGCTGTAAAAGGAACAACTGTAGATGGACATGCGTTTATTGATTCGGTAATTGAAAATGGATGTAAAGTAATTATTGCTGAAAATGAAGTAGTTGTGCCAACTGATGTAACGCTTATTGTAGTAGGTGACACTGCAAATGCTTTAGCATTAATGGCTACTAATTTCTATGAAAATCCATCTCAGAAATTGAAATTAGTAGGAATTACTGGTACAAACGGAAAAACAACAACAACAACGTTATTGTTCAATCTATTCACCAAGTTGGGATATAAGTGTGGCTTACTTTCTACCGTTGTCAATAAAATTGGCGCTATTGAAATTCCAGCTACACATACAACTCCAAACCCCGTTGAATTGAATGCTTTGTTACATGAGATGGTAGAATTGGGTTGCACTCATTGTTTTATGGAAGTGAGCTCACATGCAATTCACCAACACAGAATAACTGGATTAGAATTCGCAGGTGGAGTTTTCACAAATATCACACACGATCATTTGGATTATCACGTAACATTTAAAGAATACATTCGAGTTAAAAAAATGTTTTTTGACGGTCTGCCTAAGGGTGCTTTTGCGTTGACAAATGGAGATGATAAAAACGGTATGATAATGTTGCAAAATACGAAAGCAACGAAATATACTTTTGCATTAAGATCACCTGCCGATTTTAAAGTGAAAGTGTTAGAAAATCAATTTTCAGGTTTAGTACTGAATTTGTGCGGCGCTGAAGTTTGGTCGAAATTAATAGGAGATTTTAACGCATACAATTTAGTGACTGTTTACGCTGTAAGTGAATTATTAGGCGAAGATAAACTGGAAGTTTTAACTGCATTAAGTGCTTTAGAATCAGTTGAAGGTCGGTTTCAATATACTACAAGTACAGGAGGCATTACTGCAATCGTAGATTATGCACATACACCAGATGCATTAGAAAATGTATTGAAAACAATTTCTTCTATTCGTACTAGAAATGAAACTGTTTATACTGTTGTAGGCTGTGGAGGAGATAGAGATAAATTAAAGCGTCCAAAAATGGCTGAAATTGCCTGTGAATTAAGTGATAAAGTAATACTCACATCTGATAATCCACGTTCTGAAGATCCAAACGTGATTATTGAAGAAATGATGGTGGGAGTGGCAGGACAACACTTTAAAAAAACAGTGTCTATTGTTGATCGTGAACAGGCAATTAAAGTAGCAGTTTCAATGTCAGAAAAAGGAGACATCATATTAATAGCTGGAAAAGGACACGAAAAATACCAAGATATCAAAGGGGTAAAACATTACTTCGATGATATGGAATTAGTAACTGAATTGTTTAATAAACTAGAGAAATAATGTTGTACTATTTTTTTAAATATCTTGATTCTATGAATGTTCCTGGTGCAGGACTATTCAATTTCATTTCTTTCAGAGCTGCTATGGCTTTGATTACCTCATTGATCATTTCCATCTTTTTTGGAAAAAGAATTATTAATCTTTTAAGTCGTCAACAAATTGGTGAAACGGTTCGTGATCTTGGTTTAACAGGTCAAAATGAAAAACAGGGTACTCCAACCATGGGGGGATTAATCATTTTAGGAGCAATTTTGATTCCAACATTATTGTTTGCTAAACTGCACAATATCTATGTAATTACTATGATCGTTTCTACTATTTGGTTAGGAGCTATTGGATTTTTAGATGATTATATTAAAGTTTTCAAAAAAAATAAAGAAGGTTTAAAAGGTCGTTTCAAAATTATTGGTCAAATAGGTGTTGGGATTTTAGTAGGTGGAATTTTATACTTCAGCAACGATGTTCAAGTGCACAAACAAGTTCCGTTGAATTATAAATTACAAGCAAATGAAACATTAGTAACTCATTTACATTCAGACATTACCGAAGATGGATTAACAAAATGGATCAAGACGGATGCAATGACAACTACTATTCCTTTCGTAAAAGGAAATGAGTTTAACTATTCTGATTTAATAGGTGATAGTTCTTATGGATGGTTATTGTTTATTCCAATTGTAATTCTAATTGTAATATCAGTTTCGAATGGGGCCAATTTAACAGACGGATTAGATGGTTTAGCAACAGGAACATCCGCCATAATTGGAATTGCATTAGCAGTTTTAGCTTATGTAAGTTCAAATGTTCATTTTGCTGATTATCTGAATGTTATGTATATTCCTTTGGCAGAAGAAATGGTAATATTTATTGCTGCATTTGTGGGAGCTTGTATCGGTTTTTTATGGTACAATTCATATCCAGCTCAAATATTTATGGGAGATACAGGAAGTTTAGCATTGGGAGGTATAATAGCTGTATTTGCTATTGCAATTAGAAAAGAATTATTAATCCCTGTATTGTGTGGTGTATTCTTAGTTGAAAATTTATCGGTTGTATTGCAAGTAACCTATTTTAAAATTACTAAAAAACGATTCGGAGAAGGTAGAAGAATCTTCTTGATGGCGCCTCTGCATCATCATTATCAGAAGAAAGGAATTCACGAAGCAAAAATTGTTTCCAGATTTTGGATCGTGGCGGTATTGTTAGCAGTACTAACAATTGTAACATTGAAATTAAGATAAAATTAGTGTAGAGACGTACTAGATACGTAGCATTGCTGCGTCTCTATGAAAATATCAAATATTGAAAATAAAAAAATGACAAATAAAAAACAAATATCAATTCTAGGTGCTGGCGAAAGCGGAGTAGGTGCTGCAATTCTTGCTAAAAAGCAAGGGTGGGATGTTTTTGTTTCGGATTTTGGAAGTATCAAACAAGAATTTAAAGACGAGTTAGATAAAAATGAATTGAAATGGGAAGAAGGTCAACATTCAGAGTCACTTATTTTAAGTTCTGATTTAGTAATCAAATCCCCGGGAATTTCTGATAAAGCTCCGATTATTAAAAAACTGAAAGAGAAAGGAATTAAAATAATTTCAGAAATTGAATTCGGAGGATATTATTCGAACGCAAAAACAATTTGTATTACTGGAAGTAACGGTAAAACAACCACAACAATGTTGACATATCACATACTTCGTAAAGCTGGAGTAAATGTTGGTTTAGCAGGAAATGTTGGTAAAAGTTTTGCAAAACAAGTAGCAACAGAAAATTTTGATTGGTACGTAATTGAATTGAGCTCTTTTCAATTAGATGATATGTTTGAATTCAGAGCAGATATTGCAATGCTTTTAAACATCACTCCGGATCACTTAGACCGTTACAATTATGAAATGCAAAATTATGTAGACTCTAAATTTAGAATTCTACAAAATCAAACAGAAAATGATTGGTTTATCTATAATTATGATGATAAAATCATTCAAAATGAAATTTCAAAAGGAAATTTCAAAGCAAAAGAAGCCCCCTTTTCATTAGTGAAAGAAATGAAAGATGGAGCTTATACAAACGAGGAACAATTATCAATTAATATAAACGAAAAATTCACTATGTCAATCCACGATTTAGCATTAAAAGGAAAGCACAATTCTCAAAACTCTATGGCTTCAGCTATTGCAGCAAGAGTTCTCGATATCAGAAGTGATATTGTTCGTGAGAGTTTAACAGATTTCGTAAACGTAGAGCATCGTTTAGAATTTGTAGCAAAAGTACACGGAATCGAATTCATCAATGATTCAAAAGCAACAAACATCAACTCAACTTGGTTTGCCTTGGAAACAATGGAAAAACCAACTGTTTGGATAGTTGGAGGGGTTGATAAAGGAAATGACTATTCAGAGTTGATGGATTTGGTTAAAAACAAAGTAAAAGCAATTATTTGTTTAGGCTTGGATAATCAAAAAATTATCGATACATTTTCAGGAGTTGTTGAAACAATAGTAGAAGCAAAATCTGCTATGGAAGCAGTTGCTTATGGATATCGTTTAGCGAGTAAAGATGAAACAGTTTTACTTTCACCTGCATGCGCAAGTTTCGATTTATTTGAAAACTATGAGCAAAGAGGTGATATGTTCAAAGAAGCAGTTAGAAGATTGTAATTAGAATTTATTGAAGGCAGTATGAGTACAAAAAATAAAGTAGACGAAAGTATAGAAAATCGTTTGTTGGTTGCAAGAAACGAAGGATTGCAAAAGATGAAAGAAACTTCTTTGCGACCACATGGTAAATTATGGGGGATGGATGTATTCTCTTGGTATCAGCCAAATGTGAATATACTTACAAATACACTTCATGCTTTTCCTTTTCAAATTGTTTGGATAGGGAATGTATTGGATATTTTTTCTACGATAAAAGAAGATCCTTCTGTATGTGTTCAATTAGATACGATTATTACATTTGACGAATCTCGTTTTATGTTGCCAGCTGAAGAATTAGCTTCTATAAAAAACATTTTTGGTGTCAATTCAATGGAGGATGCTTTTAGATTGTTGAAATCTTTCAAGAAAAAGAATGCAGTTTTATTGTTTACTGCATCTGGTGAAAACTGGAAAGATAATAAAGAAACTTTCGAAGAATTCTTAGACATTCATCAAATATAATAAGTGAGAGAATATTTAAAATATTTAAAGGGAGACCGGGTAATTTGGATTATTACGTTAATAATGTTGGCTTTTTCGTTGGTCAGTGTTTATAGTTTTGTTCCGATCTTGGTTAAAATTGAGGGGGGAACACCTTTCAAATATCTTTTTAAACATTTGACGTATGTGCTAATTGCTTTTGGAGCCATGTTTTGGTTGCATAAGAAAGATCCAAAATATTTTTATAAAATTTCAAAGTTTGCTTATTATATAGCGTTTGCTTTGTTGTTATTTACTTTTTTCTTCGGAACAAGGGTAAATGATGCCGGTAGGTGGATACGTATTCCTTTTGTAGGTTTAACTTTCCAATCTTCTGATTTTGCTAAATTAGCTTTAATACTAACTGTCTCACGTTTGTTAGTTCGTAAAAAAGATGTTTTAGATAATTGGAAAGAAGGTTTTTGGCCCTTGATGATTCCTATTTTTGTAATCTGTGGATTGATTGTAAAAGATAATTTTTCAACGGCTGCCATACTTTTCTTTATCTGTCTAACCATCCTTTTTATTGGAAGAGTACCGATGAAAAAAATGTTCATCTTAGTGGGGGGAGGTATTGTATTTGTTGCATTAATTGTTGGACTTCATAAGATTGCTCCTCAATTAAATTTGCTTCCTCGTTATCAAACGTGGGAAAACCGTATCACCAATATGAGTGAAGGTGAAAATGACATTATGGCAAATGCTCAAGCTTTGAATGCTCAATTAGCTATTTATAATGGAGGTGTTTTTGGACAAGGTGTTGGAGATGGAAAATTGAAAGAGTACCTTCCAGAGGCTTATGCCGATTTTTATTATTCGAGTTTTGTTGAGGAATTTGGTTCAATATCCTCTATTATTTTAGTCTTACTTTACTTGATTTTATTGTTTCGAATAATGAGTATTGGTTTTAAATCAGAGAGTATGTTTGAAATGTATGTTTGTATGGGAATTGGGGTTTTGTTGTTGGTTCAAGCTTCAGTGAATATGTTGGTTTGTACGGGAACTTTTCCAGTAACTGGACAAAACATGCCTTTACTTGCAATGGGTGGATCGGCTTTAATTATGACGTGTGTTGAAATTGGAATAGTTCAGAGCATCGCATACAAACAAAATAAAGCAAATGGGGATGATTTGGAGGAATCTGAACTTACGAATAATGACGAAGAATTAAATACGTTTGATCGCTATGAAAATTGAACGAGTAATCATATCAGGTGGAGGAACAGGTGGACATATTTTTCCTGCAATTGCAATTGCGGATGAAATTAAACGCCGTAATCCTTCTGTTGAAATTCTATTTGTTGGTGCAAATGGAAAAATGGAAATGGAGAAAGTGCCACAAGCAGGATATAAAATCAAAGGACTTGATATTGTTGGTTTTCAAAGAAGGTTAACTCTCTCTAATTTTTTATTGCCTTTTAAAATTATTGCAAGTTTATGGAATGCGTATAAAATTATTAAAAATTTTAAGCCTCAAGTTGTTATTGGAGTTGGAGGATATGCTTCTGGACCAACATTGCAAGCGGCTACTTTTTTAGCAATTCCTACATTAATTCAAGAACAAAATTCTTTTCCAGGCAAAACAAATAAAATTCTTTCAAAAAAAGTTACCACGATTTGTACAGCTTATGAAGGCTTAGAACAATTTTTTCCAGTTTCTAAGATAGTTTTCACTGGTAATCCAGTTCGTCCAGAAATGGTTGATTTGACGGATAAAAAAGTAGAAGCATATAACTTCTACGGTTTAGATTCGACAAAAAAAACAATTCTTGTAATAGGTGGAAGTTTAGGAGCTAGAACTTTGAACGAAAGTGTGAAGTTGCATTTAAAAGAAATTCAAAACAATAATTTACAGATTCTTTGGCAATGCGGTAAATTTTATAGTGAATCTTTAACTGCTGAATTAAAAAATGTAAATTTTGATGGAATTAAAATGGTGCAATTTATTGCTCGCATGGATTTAGCGTATGCTGTTGCAGATGTTATTATTTCAAGAGCTGGTGCTATTTCTGTTTCTGAACTTTGTTTAGTAAAGAAGCCAGTTGTTTTAGTTCCGTCTCCTAATGTAGCAGAAAATCATCAAACAAAAAATGCAATGGCTTTGGTTTCAAAAGAAGCAGCAGTTTTAGTAAAGGATGTTGAAGCTAAAGAGTCATTGATTCATCGAACAATTGAACTCATTAAAAATGAAGAACAACAACAAAAGCTAATCTTGGAAATTTCTAAATTAGGAAAACCAAATGCGACAGCTGCAATAGTGGATGAGGTTGAGAAAATAGTTATTTAGACCATAAGACAAAAACTATAAGTTGCAAATTATTCGTCTATGTTGCGTCTTATAGATCCTAATATGCCCTATAAGGTTTAAAAAAATTAACTAAAATGGATTTAAGTAAAATACAACTTTCAGATTTTAAGCGAGCTTACTTCGTTGGTGTAGGTGGAATTGGAATGTCTGCTTTAGCGCGTTATTTTCATTTATTAGGGTGGGAAGTTGCAGGTTACGACAAAACTCCATCTGCTCTAACTGCTACTTTAATAGAAGAAGGAATTTCAATTCATTTTGAAGATTTAGGTACTAATATACCAGCACATTTTAAAGATAAATGCGCTACTTTGGTTATTTATACACCGGCAATTCCTTCCACAAATGGTGAATTATTATTTTTTCAATCAAATGAATATCAGATACTTAAGAGGTCTCAAGTTTTAGGTCTGTTGACACATAATTCTAAAGGATTAGGTGTTGCTGGTACGCACGGAAAAACAACTACAAGTACACTTTTAGCACATATTTTAAATGAATCTTCAAAGAAATGTGATGCTTTTTTAGGAGGAATTTCAAGTAATTTTAATTCTAATTTAATTACTTCTCCAGATTCAGAATATACTGTTATTGAGGCAGATGAGTTTGATCGTTCATTTTTACAACTTTCCCCATTTGCATCCATTATAACCTCTACAGATGCTGACCATTTAGATATTTATGGTGATGCTTCTACTTTATTAGACGGCTTTCAGCAATATGCAGATTTAATTCATTCGGATGGTTTTTTAATTTTAAGAAATGGTTTAAATATCGTTTCATCTGCAAAAATTTACACGTATGCTGTCAATGATGATACGGCTGCTTATTCAGCTTTTAATCTGAGGTTTATTGATGGTTTGTTTTTATTTGATATTCAATTTCCAGATGGACAATGGAAAGATATTGAATTTGGATTGCCAGGTATTCATAATGCTGAGAACGCATTGGCCTGTATTGCTTTAACACAAAAAATAGGACTTTCAGAACAAGAAATTCGCAATGGATTAAAAACGTTTAAAGGAGTTAAACGTCGTTTTGAATATCAATTTAAATCTGATAAACTTGTCTATATTGATGATTATGCTCATCATCCAACCGAAATTCAAGCATTGATTTCTTCTGTTAGAATGCTCTATCCGTCTAAGAAAATTATAGGAATATTTCAACCTCATTTATTTTCAAGAACTAGAGATTTTTTCGATGGATTTGTTGTTGAATTGTCAAAGTTGGATGAAGTAATCTTATTGCCTATTTATCCTGCAAGAGAAGAACCAATAGAAGGGGTTACCAGTAATTCAATTTTTGAGAAGATTACGTGCCCTAAGAAACAGCTGTTATCTGCTCAAAATGCACTTAGCTATGCAGGAACTATAACTGAGGGTGTTGTTTTAACTATCGGTGCTGGAGATATCGATAGAATTGTTACACCGCTTAAGAATGCTATTCACAAGAACTAAAAATCAAAAGATCTGTAAATGAAGAAATGGTTAAAAATAGCACTCTGGATTTCTTTTGGAATTGTTGTATTCGTATTGATGAGTATGGTTAAAACTGCTCAAAAAGATGCTATTATTGAAAAGCCAAATATAATTATTCACGTAAATGGTGAAAATGCATTTTTAACTGAAAATGAGTTATATACTCGTTTGAAGAGAAAAGGGTTTGTATATAATGGTCAGATTTACAAGGACTTAAAAGTGAATGATGTAGAGAAATATTTACTTTCAATGAGTGAAATTAAATCTGCAAAAGTTTTTACAAAAATTGGTTCAAATTGGACAATAGAGATTGAAATTAGAAAACCAATTGCACGAATTTTTAACAACGCTGGAGAGAATTATTATTTGGATGATTTAGGATTTAAAATGAAATCTTCAGATTTGTATACCGCTAGAGTTGTGGTAGTTACGGGAGATATTCCCGATCGATTAAACGACGAATCTGTGCCATTAATTATTAACAATCCTGTATTGAAAAGTAATCGAAAATTAGATGATTTGTACCGTATTTGTCATTATGTTTGTAGCGACCAGTTGTTGCAAGCATTGATTGGTCAAATACATCGTAAATCAAATGGTGATTTTGTACTAATACCTCAGGTTGGAGGGCAAAAAATTATCTTTGGTTCGGCTTACACAGACGAGGAAGTTCGTGAAAAGTTTCGAAAATTAAAGGTGTTTTATAAAGAAGCGATACCGTATGAGGGCTGGAACAAGTATGTTGAAATCAGTTTAAAATACAACAAACAAATTGTTTGCAAGAAAAAAGATTAGTATGACTAAAGTGATTGTTGGGCTTGATATTGGAACTACAAAGATTGCCTGTTTCGTGGGTACGAAAAATGAACATGGTAAGATTGAGATTTTATCTATGGGGACGAGTGAGTCTCTAGGGGTGAAACGTGGTATGGTTATTAATATTGAGCAAACGGTTAACTCGATTCGTGTTGCTGTTGAGAAAGCTCAATCGAGAGTGGAAGGTAATTTGACAATTCGTTCAGTTTACGTTGGTATTGCTGGTCAGCATATTAAAAGTCTTCAACATCGAGGGATTTATACACGAAATGAAACAGAAGATGATTTTTCTCAGAAAGACATCGATTGTTTGATTGAGGATATGTATAAATTAGTAATGGTTCCTGGAGAAGAGATCATTGATGTTTTACCTCAAGAATTTATTGTTGATGGTGAGCAAGGGGTTAAGAATCCAATAGGGATGCCAGGTATTCGTTTAGAAGCTAATTTTCACATTATTACTGGAAATGTAGCTGCTTCTTTAAATATCAATAGATGTATTAAAAGAGCTGGTCTAGATGTAAAAGGAATTGTTTTAGAGCCGATTGCTTCTGCTGATGCTGTTTTGTCTGCTGATGAAAAAGAAGCAGGAGTAGTGTTGGTTGATATAGGTGGTGGTACTACTGATGTTGCTATTTTTTATGATGGAATTATTCGTCATACTGCTGTTATTCCTTTTGGAGGAAATATTATTACAGAAGATATCAAAGAAGGGTGTACAATAATGAAAAGTCAGGCTGAATCTTTAAAATTAAAGTTTGGTTCTGCATTGGCAAGTGAAAGCTTAGAGCATGAAATTATTGGTATTCCTGGTTTAAGAGGGAAGTCTCCAAAGGAAATTTCAACACGTAATTTAGCGAGTATTATTCAAGCTAGAATGTCTGAAATTGTTGAGTTTGTATACAGTGAAATTCGCAACTCAGGTTATGAAAGAAAATTGAGTGAAGGTATTGTTATTACTGGTGGTGGTTCTCAACTAAAACATGTAACGCAATTATTTGAATATATTACTGGTATGGATGCAAGAATTGGTTATCCTAACGAGCATTTAGCAAACAGTAACGATATAGAAAACATCACTAGTCCAATGTATTCTACAGGTATCGGACTTGTTCTTAAAGGGTTTGAGTCATTAGAAAAATCTAATTTCTCATCTAATAAAGATGAGGATGTTATTGATACTGTTGTTACTAAAAATAGATCCGTTTGGTATCAAACCATTTTAGATAAAGCAAACGATATCTTCTCAGACGAAAAAAAATAATAAATAAAACTAAAAAATAAAGAAAATGCCATTAGAGTTTGATTTACCAAAGGACACAAATTCAATAATTAAAGTTATTGGTGTAGGTGGAGGCGGAAGCAATGCAGTTAATCACATGTACAAACAAGGAATCAAAGGTGTTGATTTTATCGTTTGTAATACGGATAGACAAGCATTAGATATTTCTCCAGTTCCATTGAAGATTCAATTAGGAGCTTCATTAACAGATGGTTGTGGTGCAGGTTCAATCCCTGAAATTGGTAAAAATTCTGCAATTGAAAACATTGAAGAAATTCGTTCTATTTTAAGTACAGGAACT
>Ga0209390_10003872_pt1 | contig 23431 bp, 25 predicted proteins | sample BON01_FD_187212 | JGI IMG/M metagenome (GOLD analysis project Ga0209390, IMG submission 187212) | Freshwater microbial communities from Lake Bonney liftoff mats and glacier meltwater in Antarctica - BON-01 (SPAdes) (version 2) | ecosystem: Environmental > Aquatic > Freshwater > Ice > Glacier... | reverse complement strand
GCTCCGGTCGAACGAACTGGATAGCCCCCGGGCAATCCTCACCTACATGGGCCAGCAAACCGAACGGGTTCTTCGGTGACGTGTCGAACTGGGCCCCCCATCGTGCAAGGACGCGCGGGTTGTCTGGCAGCAGCCCCCACAGGTAGTTCACCAGTTTTGCGCCACGATGCTCGCGTTGCACGATCGGCAGTGACAGTGACACGGGAGTTGACGCATCATTACTTTGGAACTCGTTGTCGTACGCAAATATCTGGACTCCGTCTTGCTGGGTGAGCATGCCAGCGCGAACCCCGTGCATCAGTACGATCAGATGGTTGTCAGGCATGATCATTGCGGCGCTCTGTGCCACCGAATTGTGCTAAGTGCTCATCGAGATCTACTGCTGCCGGCTTGGGTTTGAAAATCACCTGAAATGACATCCCAGCGCGCTCAAGGACCTCAACGAGTCGGTCGTACGTTGGATTACCACGACCGGTCTCCATCTTGGCGATCCATAGGCGTGGCACTCCGACTAGTTCGGCGAACTGCTGCTGGGTTAGCCCGAGTTCCTGACGCCGTTCGCGCAACACAAGACCCAACTCTCTGCTATTCATCAACTTCATCGTCGCAACTCTCCTCTTGGCATTTTGTATGACCTAGCATACAGCCGCAAGAATGTATTGTCAACAATACAGGAGTAGTAATGTATGTCAAAGCACACCGTTTTTGCAGGAGGCGACTAGTTAAGAATTCATGCCCTTGTTCTGGCGGCCTTGCTCGCGGCGCATTTCGAGTTGCGATTCTCTTTCGGCGATCGCTTGGCGGCGGTCTGCTTTCTGGCGGCCCTTGGCAAGACCGAGTTCGACCTTGACGCGACCGTTTTTTAAGCGAAGTGAGAGTGGCACCAGCGTGAGGCGCTCTTTGGCCATGCGCGCCTGCAGCCGGTGGATCTGTTCGGAGTGCAACAAAAGTTTGCGCGAGCGCATCGGGTCGTGCGCGCCAACACCGACAGCAAAGCGATACGGCGCTATGTGTACGCCCTCGAGCCACATCTCGTTGCGCACGATGTGGGCATACGCGTCGGCAATTTGCACCTGGCCTTCGCGCAGGCTCTTGACTTCGCTGCCGTGCAGCACAATGCCGGCCTCGACTTCATCCAAAATGGTGTAGTCGTGCCGTGCCTTGCGATTGCTCGCAATCAACTTCGCACCCGAAGTGTCGATTTTCTTGTTCATAGCGCTGTTTAAGCGTACCGCTAGCCTGAAATCGATATGACGCGAGAATCATCAGCCCCGCTTTGCGTTTCGCGGGCTGTGCTCGAACAAATAGGCGAGCACTGCATTGCTCGTTATCGCGCCCAGAACGGGTTCGAAGAGGCGTGCGGGCTGTTGGTCGGCACGAGCGCCAACAACAACATCACCGAGTTTCATGCTGTCGATAATGTCGCGGCGTCGGCGCGCATATATGTGATGGACGCGAAACAACACATGCTGGTCGAGCGGGATGTCGAAAGTCGCGGCCTTGAGGTCATCGGGGTGATGCACAGCCACACCCATTCCGAGGCCTACCCGAGTGCGACCGATGTGGCCCAGGCCCCAGACCCCGACTGGCATTACATGATTGTCACGTTGATGAACGGAGTGCCTGAGCCGCGCAGTTACAGGATCTTGGCTGGCCAGATTTCCGAAGAACGTATCGAGCCCGCATAGCCGCTCGGGACCTAGCGCTGTACAATTATGACCTAATAGGTCAACAATCGGCAAGACGAGAAATGAAGCCGTTTACGGAGTACGCGCAATGGTTCCACTAGAAAACATCCTCGATCTCATCGGCAACACGCCGCTCGTCGATGTCAGCAACTTGTCGCCAAACCCAAACGTTCGCCTGTTTGCAAAATTGGAAAATCAAAACCCGTTCGGCTCTGTCAAAGATCGAATTGCCAAGGCGATGATCCAAACGGCGATCAAAGAGGGCGCGCTAGTGCCGGGTCAGCGAATCATGGAGCCGTCGTCTGGTAACACGGGTATCGCATTGGCCGCGATCGCCGCACTCAAGGGCAACCCGATCACAATTTTGATGCCGGAGAGCGTGTCTATCGAGCGCCGCCAGATGCTCGAGGTTTTCGGCGCCGAAATTATTCTCACCCCAGGCGCAGAGGGTTCGAACGGGGCCGTCAGTCGCGCCGAGAAACTTGCGCTAGAGCATCCCGAGTGGTGTTTTTTACATCAATATCAAAATGACGCCAACCCAACGGCGCACTACGAAGAAACCGGGCCCGAAATTTGGCGCGACTGCCCAGAGGTCACGCACTTCGTCGCCGGTCTTGGCACCAGCGGCACGTTGATGGGTGTCGGTCGTTATCTCAAAGAACAAAATCCGAATGTCAAGGTCATCGCCGTAGAGCCGCCGCTGGGCGAGCGCGTCGAGGGTTTGCGCAACTTAGACGACGGTTACATTCCGCCGATTTTCGAAAACTGGCACGGTATCGATGTGCTTGATCGTAAAAGAGTCGTGTGGCCGCGCGAAAGTTTAGAAATGACGCGCAGGCTCGTGCACGAATGTGGCATCTTCGCGGGTATCTCGGCTGGCGCGTCGCTCGCTGGCGCACTCAAGGTGGCGAGCGAAATCGAATCAGGCGTGATCGTGTTCATCGTCTGCGACGGCGGATGGAAGTATTTGTCAACCGGCGCCTATACCGACGACCTTGACAAAGCCGAAGCGGCCGCCGAAAAGATCATCTACTTTTAAATTCAATCGGGTCATTGCGCATCAGCCGCAGGGTTGCTCTAACCGCCTGCGACTAAAACGCACAGGCCGACCAGCACGATCAACGCCGAAGTAATGCGCCGACGATGGTCGCCCTCGTTGAGTAACTTCCAGCCGGCGAAGGCCGCGATGACGACGCTCGACTCGCGCAACGCCGCGACGTAACCGACGGGGGCGTGCTGGTAGGCGATCATGATCAGGCCGTAGGCGAATGTCGAGGCGATGCCAGCGGCCCCCATGATCCTCCAGTTGGCGCGGAGCGCCGGGATCATTTCGCGTCGTCTAGTCGTTGCCACCCACAGCGTGGTGATTAATCCGGCAGCAACACTCAAGGCGAGCGCGTAAGCGATCGCGTTCGACTGCCTCGTGCCGTGGCCGTCGACCACCGAATAGATAGCGATCGTTGAGGCCACCGCGAGTGCCGCCCCGACGACATGCCATGAACCGCTGCGCGCCAGCACGAGCAGGCCGACTACGACGAGCGCGATACCGACCCATGAAATCGCCGAGAGATTGTCATTTAGAAAAATGACTCCGCCCGCCGCGGCAGCCAGAGCGCCGCCGCCGCGCACGATTGGGTACGACATGCTGAAGTCGCCACGGTCATACGCACGCGACAACAACAAGATGTACGGCACATGAGTTACGCCGCTGGCAATTGCCCATTGCCACGCGATGTTCGGCGCGCCGGCAAGAAGTGACCAGATAATCAGCGCGGCGGCGCTGATTACTCCGCCAATCGCGAATTGGCCCCACAGCGCAAGTCGGCGGTCTGCACTTTGCTTGACCAATAAGTTCCATGATGCATGCAGCACCGCTGCGACTAACGCTAGAGCGGTGGCCAGGAGCACCGACTCAGACTATTGCCTCGGCGTAACCTAGATGGCTATGACGCAATCGCTCCGGCCAACGTCGCTACCGACGTCACGTCCGACATCGCTTTCGGCGTCACTACCGACGCGCGACAGCCCGATCGGCATGTTCGATTCTGGTTTCGGAGGCCTCACGGTTGCGCGCGCGGTGATCGATTTGTTGCCGCGCGAGAACCTCGTGTACATCGGCGACACCGGCCGATACCCGTACGGCAATAAACCGGCCGACGAAGTGCGCCGTTACGCGCACGAACTGGCGTGGAGTTTGGTGCGTGACTACGGCGCCAAGTTGATCGTGGTCGCCTGTAACACTGCCGCATCGGTTGCCTTGCACGAACTGCAAGCCGAGTTGCCGGTGCCCGTGATTGGCGTTGTCGAGCCCGGCGCGCGCGCTCTTGTGCGCGTGACCCACAACAACAGGGTCGGGGTCATCGGCACTGTCGGCACGATTTCTTCTGGCGCGTACATCGAGGCGGTGCGCGAAACTGGCGCCGCTGTAACGCTCACCTCGGCGGCGTGCCCTGGCTTCGTCGAGTTTGTAGAGCGCGATCAAACTTCTGGCGATGAGGTGATGGTGTTGGTAGAGCGACTGCTCGCTCCAGTGCGCAGCGCTGGTGTCGACGCACTGTTGTTGGGGTGCACGCATTACCCGTACCTGGCGCGCGCGATTAGCGACGTGATGGGGCCAGGGGTCGTCTTGGTCAGCAGCGCCGACGAAACCGCATTTGCCACGCGTGACACGTTGGCTACCAGCGATATGGCCCGCCTAGATGGCGTTGGCGAGCACAAGTTTTTATCATCTGGCGACATCGGCTGGTTTGCAGAACTCGGTCGACGACTGCTCGGGCCAGAGCTCGAGCGCGCCGATCAATGGATCACAAGTGAATAAAAAGGGAGATAGTTATGGCACGGTTTGATGGTCGACAGAGCGCCGATTTACGTCCGATGAGTTTTCAGCGCGACTTCACCGAGATGGCGGCGGGTTCGGTGCTGGTTTCGTTTGGTCAGACGAGAGTGTTGTGCACCGCTTCGGTCGACAACAATGTGCCGAGGTGGATGAAGGGCAGCAACAAGGGTTGGGTCACCGCCGAATACTCGATGTTGCCCGGCTCGTCGCCAGAGCGTGTCGACCGCGAGGCGGCCAAGGGCAAGCAGAGCAGTCGTACCGTCGAGATTCAGCGCCTGATCGGACGCGCGCTGCGTTCGGCGTGCGATATGAAGTTGCTGGGGGAGCGCCAGATCTTGATCGACTGCGACGTGTTACAGGCCGACGGTGGCACGCGCACCGCCAGCATCTGCGGCGCGTTCATCGCCCTGCACGACGCGATCACGCGCCTGCAGCAAAACAAGATGCTGAGCACCAATCCGCTGCATTCTCTGTGCGCGGCGATCAGCGTGGGCATTCACGACGGCACCCCTGTGCTCGACTTGCCATATGTCGAAGACAGTTCTGCCGAGGTCGACATGAACGTGGTGATGCTTAAGCCGATGAGCGGCGGCGAGGCCAGGTATGTAGAGGTGCAGGGCACCGCCGAGGGCAAGGCATTTAGCCGCGGCGAACTAGACGAACTGCTGGCGCTTGCCGCCGGTGGCATCGATCAGATCTTTGCCATGCAGGCCGGCGTGTTAGCCACGCCGCCGACGCCGCGCGCTATCGGCAGGTAGCGATGCTGCGGGTTGTGTGCGCGTCGGCCAACCCGCACAAGGTTGCAGAGATCTTCGGCTTGATGAACGGGGTCGTCGATCTCGTGGCGCGGCCAACTGATGTCGCCGATGTCGAAGAGAATTCTGACACGCTCGTGGGCAACGCGCGCCTTAAGGCTGTCGCGATTTGTGTCGCGACCGGTTTGCCTGCGTTAGCCGACGACACCGGCCTTGAGGTCGACGCGTTAGACGGCGCTCCAGGCGTGCGCACCGCGCGATTCGCTGGCGACAACGCCACAGATGCCGATAACCGCGCCAAGATGCTGCTGGTTCTCGCTGGCAAACCGCGCGGCGCGCGATTTCGCACGGTGGCGTTGCTGCGCTTCGTCGACGGGCGAGAAATAATCGCCGAGGGCGTGTGCGAGGGCTCGATCGCCGCAAGCGAAATTGGCGACCGCGGATTTGGCTACGACAAGTTATTCATCGCTTCAGATGGTGACGGCCGCACGTTCGCGCAGATGACTGTCGAAGAAAAGCAAGCGCTATCGCACCGCGGCCGCGCCTTTCGAGAACTGGCAAAACTCTTACCAACCGCGTAGGTCGATCTCCCACGAGTCAATGACTTCTTCGCCTTGCACTATCCAAGCCGTGCTGTGCATCGCGATCGTCGGGTCGATGTGGCTCGGCGCGACGCGCACCCGTGTGCCGACATGAAGTTGTGCGCCACTCGTCGTCGCCATCGTCGTGTGTTCGTCAGAGCAGAACCACACTCTGTGCGCTTCAACCGACGGATTACCGTGATCCATGCCCAATGCCTTGAGGCCGACATCGATGACCGACCACTTGGCGTTGCTCGATACAACTGTGCCGAGCACCCACGCGGCCTGCTCGAAGGGCAGACCAAGTTGCGCGTATTGCGTGTCCATCAAAGAGTACGAGCCAGCCTGTACCTCGGTCACGCCGGTCGACTCGTGCATGTCGAAGGTGCCAGTGCCGCCCGCAGAAATAATCTCGCCGCCAACGTTTTGCGCCGCGCGAATCAGCAGTGCCATCGACTCGGCAACTTTTGCTTGGCGCTCGTCGCGGGTGGCGACCATCATCAGGTGGCCTTCGTAGCCCATCACGCCGCGCACGTTGAGCCCCGCCTGGCGCGCAGCATCGGCGAGAGCACCAGCAACTTCGGGCGTGCAACCGCAGCGCGGTAATCCGACATTGACATCGATCAGCACATTCTTTATTCCCGCCCGCGCCGCCGCGCGCAAAGTTTCGTCGGAGTCGATGGCCACGGTGATCATCGTCTTGTCTTGCGTCTTGGCGAGTACGGCGAGCCGATCGGCGTCGATCGATTCGTTTGCCAACAATAAATCCGCGCCGATACCTGCGTCGGCCATGCCGATCATCTCGCGCACGGTGGCGCAGGTGAAGTTGTTGTGACCGAAGGCAACCTGGCGGATTGCAAGCGCTGTGCACTTGGTGGCCTTGACGTGCGGGCGCAATTTGGCCCCTGGTCGCAGCGAACTCATCGTTGCGATGTTGCGATCGAGGGCGTCAGAGTCGATAACGATGGCCGGCGTGGAGAGGTCGTGAATCGATCGTGGGGTCATGTTCTGTGCCGACGGAGAGACTCGAACTCTCACTGGCGGCGTCCTAAGCGCCGTGCCTCTGCCATTGGGCTACGTCGGCTAGGTACTGATATGGGTTGTAGTGGTGTTAAGAGTAGTCGTTGGGGGCCGTTCTTTGACAGAATGTAAAGCGTGAACCCATCAACTGCGCATTCTCGAACTATTTCAGTACCAAGTTCTGGCCTCGACTCAACCGTGCTGCGCACGCAATTGGGCCTCGCCGACGAGATCGTCGACGCTGGTGCGCTCGCCGAGAGCATCGCCAGGTGCGCCAAGAACAACGTCATCTTGCCTACGTTTGCCCAGTTGGCCGACCCAACTCAAATTGCCGCCGACGTCGCCAAGGGTGTCGACAAAAATGCTCCCGACGCGCGCAACTTGTTTCGCGTGCATTGGTTCAACAACTTAAAAGGCGAGCGCGTCAGCGTGCCCGACCACATCGTCTTGCCGACTTCGCTAACGGGCGTGTCGAGCCCGATCGTGGTGATGTTTGGCGATCGCTTCCCGATGATCACGGCGCACAAAGTTTTGGCCGCGTACTCGTGCCTGATCCCGCGCGTCGTCACCGGCCAGTTCAACCCGTCGACCCAGCGCGCGGTGTGGCCGAGCACCGGCAACTATGCGCGCGGCGGAGTGGCGATCAGCCGCATCACGGGCGCGCGCGGAGTGGCGGTATTGCCGGCAGGTATGTCGCAGGAGCGTTTCGATTGGCTCGACAAGTGGGTCAGCGACCCGAGCGATATTATTCGCACTGCGGGCACCGAGAGCAATGTCAAAGAAATCTATGACGCCTGCAACGAGATGCAGCGCGATCCAAAAAATTTCATCTTCAATCAGTTCTGCGAGTTCGGCAACTACGCCGGCCACTACGAGGTCACTGGTCGTGCGTTGGCGAGCGTGTATGAGCACGTCGCTAAGTCAATGAACAACCCCAACCTGCGGCTCGCCGCGTTCACCTCGGCGACAGGATCGGCCGGCACCATCGGCGCCGGCGACCGACTCAAAGATATGTACGGCACGAAAATTGTCGCCGTCGAGGCGCTCGAATGCCCAACCATGCTCGAGAACGGTTTTGGTGAGCACAACATTCAGGGCATCGGCGACAAACACATTCCGCTAATCCACAACGTCATGAACACCGACGTCGTCGCCGCCGTTTCAGATCACGCCACCGACGAACTCGACGTGCTGTTCAACACCGAGGTCGGCCGCAAGTATCTGCGCGAGCGCAAGCACGTGCCAGCAGACATTGTTGCGGCGCTCGAGCACTTCGGCTTCTCATCGATCTGCAACATGATCGCGGCGATCAAGACAGCCAAATTGCTAGACCTCGGGCCAAACGATGTACTAATAACGATCGCCACCGACGGAGCCGACTTGTATCCGAGCGAGCGCGTCAAGACTTTGGCGCGGCGCTTCAATAATTCGTTCACCGAGGTCGACGCCGCCGAGGTTTTCTCTGAGTACCTCGGCAACGTCGGCACCGACGCGATCATCGACTGCACCGAGCGCGACCGCAGCCGCATCTTTAACCTCGGCTACTACACGTGGGTCGAGCAGCAGGGCACGCCCCTCGAGGTGTTCGAGGCCCGCCGTTCGCAATCGTTCTGGCGAAGTTTGCACCGTTACATCCCCGTGTGGGACGAACTCACCGGCGAGTTCAACAAGCGCGTCGCCGCAGCCAAGTAGCCGTCGTGGCCGCAGCGACAGTTGCGGTGGGCTGGCGCTGCGCCGCGTGCGGAGAGCGAGTTGAAATCTCGCAGCCAATGGCCTGGCGTTGCCCGAATGCGACAGACGCAGATCGTCATCACGTGTTGTTGCTCGACGAACCGTTGCGACCTTTGCGCGGCACTGGCGATGACAATCCATTTATATCGTTTCGCAACTATTTGGCGTGGGATTCGTTCGCTGCGGCGCACGGACTCAGCGACCTGCAACGCATCGAAATAATTCGCCGCACCGACGAGCGCGTCTCCAAAGTTGCGGGCACCGGTTTTCGCGTTACTCCCTACGGCCGACACGACGCACTCTCGGACGCACTCGGCTTTTCTGGGGCAGGCGGCGTGTGGGTCAAAGACGAAACGCACAACGTTGGTGGCTCGCACAAGGCCCGACACCTATATACAGAGTTGTTGCACCTGCTGGTAGCCGAACAAGTTGGCGCTGCGGGCTGGGCGTCGCCAGCGCAGCGACCCAGCCTGGCGATCGCCTCGTGCGGCAACGCCGCGTTCGCCGCCGCGACATTGGCGCGCAGCGTCGAGTGGCCGATTCGCGTGTTCGTGCCCGTCGATGCCGACGCCGCACTGGTGGCGATGTTGACGCAACTGAATGCTGTCGTGGTGCGCTGCCCAAGGCTCGAGAATGATCCACCGGGCGACCCGTGCGTGTTGCGCTTTCGCGAAGAGGTTGGCAGCGGAGCGATACCTTTCGGAGTGCAGGGCACCGAAAATGCGTGGTGTCTCGACGGCGGTCGCACGATTGGTTGGGAGATCGCCGATGCCCAAGAGCGAGTGAGTGGCCCGGCGCTCGACAGGTTATTTATCCAAATTGGTGGCGGCGCGTTCGCGGCATCTTGCGCCGCGGGTTTGTTCGCTGGCGGTTTGAGGCCAAAGTTGCACGCGGTGCAGGCACAGGGGTGCGCTCCACTGGCTCGCGCCTGGCAAATTGCACAGGCAAGTGGCGGCGCACGCGATGCTGCCGGTCGCTGGGATAAATGCATGTGGCCGTGGGAAGAGTCACCGTATTCGCTCGCCGACGGGATCTTGGATGACGAAACATACGACTGGGTAGCGGTGTGCAACGCGATGAGCGAGAGCGGCGGTTCGCCAATCGTCGCCTCAGAGAAAAATATCGTCGAGGCCTACGCGCTGGCGCACAGGGCGACGAATATCGATGTCAGCCCGACGGGCTCTGCGGGTTTGGCGGGCGTACTTGACATCCGTCACGAGATTGCCGACGACGAGCGAATCGTTGTTGTTTTTAGCGGCGTGCGTAGAAGTTTTACGCCACTACCCGCGTAGTAGCCTGATCTAATGACGAACGCGCCATTCACTAATGCATCCGACTTACATGTGCCAGCCGTAGCCCTCGAAGGTGGCGGCGATGCGCGTGCCGATATTTTCACCCGCTTGCTCAAGAGCCGCGTGATCATGCTCGGCACAGATGTCAACGACGAGATCGCCAACCAGATCTGCGCTCAATTGCTGTACCTCGAGGGCGAAGATCCAAAGGCCGACGTGTGGTTGTACATCAACAGCCCGGGCGGCTCGGTCACTGCGGGCATGGCCATCTACGACACGATGCAATTTATTAGTTGCGATGTGGCGACCGTGTGCTTGGGCCTCGCCGCCTCGATGGGTCAGTTCTTGCTCACCTCCGGTTCGGCCGGCAAGCGCTACACGCTGCCCAACGCGCGCGTCATGATGCACCAACCGCTCGCTGGTTTACGCGGGCAAGCGTCAGACATCGCCATTCAAGCCGAGCAGTTGGCGTACACAAAAAAGCGCATGGCCGAACTCACATCGCATCACTCTGGTCAAAAGGTCGAGCAGATTCAGGCCGACTCCGAGCGCGACCGCTGGTTCACCGCCGAGGGCGCGCGCGACTACGGTCTCGTCGACAAAGTGATCATCAAGCGCGGCGAGATTCGCTAACTAATTAAGGCGTCGCCCCGACGCCCGTCGAAATATCTACGCCGCAAGTTGCCAGCACCCACGCCGCCGCATTAGTGGCGTGCCTCTGTGACGCGTAAGCAAGATCGGCAATCTGTTGCACGCTGGCAGGGTCAGCGGCATCAACTTCGGCGGCGGCCTTAACTAAATCGGTCAGCGCCGCCCAGTCGTCTTGCACGGTCAGCGGTGCCACATCTAATAGCCGCCCGTAACTGTCGACCAAATTAGAAACCTCAGTCGGCGTGGCCGCAGGCATGGCAATGCCGGGTATTTCTTGCTGTAACTGGCGACAGAAATTGGTGGCCGTGCGCGGCGGTTCGCCGCACGAGGCCAAAACGGTCAAAGCGGCGCACGCCAGCACACATAGTGCATGAGTCGATGGTCGGTCTCTAGTCACTAGTAACAGTCTCACAGGCGTTACCCCGCAGATCGTGGCATCGCTTTATTTCACAACTGAACGCGTTACTAAACGCGCAACTAAACACGGGGGATAATAAATGTTTGCTTCAATTCGCTCGGCGACATTGCTCGGCGTGCAAGGCCGACCGCTAGATGTCGAGGTACACGTCGGCGTCGGACTACCGGGCTTCACGATCGTCGGCCAGCCCGACGAGGCCTGCCGCGAATCTCGCGATCGCGTGCGCGCCGCGCTGTTGTCGTCGGGGATGAGTTGGCCCAACCGCCGCATCACGATCAACTTGGCGTCGAGCAGCGAACGCCGCGGTGGCTCTGGTTTAGATCTGGCTATCGCCGTTGGATTATTGGTCGCGCAAGAAGTTATCGAAGCGAGTAGCTGTGTCGATCTTGCGTTCGTCGCCGAGCTCGGTCTCGATGGTTCGTTGCGATCGGTGCCCGGCGTGGTGCCGCTCGTCGGCGCGTTGCACGACCGCGATGTCGTTGTCGCCCCCCAGTGTGCGCACGAGGCGCGCGCGGTCGCCAGTCGTTCGGCGCGAGCGGTTTCATCGCTGGGTGAACTGGTGCAATGCCTGCTCGGCCATCAACCCTGGCCTAGCGACTTGCCGAGCAATCACGACAGCCGCGGACTTGGCGCGATTGTCAGCGCACTCGACATGACCGATGTGCGCGGCCAACCAGCTGCGCGCGGGGCGCTCGAGATCGCGGCGGCAGGCAACCATCACCTGTTGCTGATCGGCCCGCCAGGTTCTGGTAAATCAATGTTGGCGCAACGCATGGTGAGCATCTTGCCGAACCTCGACGCTAACGATGGTCTGTTGGCGACGATGATTCACTCGGCGGCCAACCTGCCGATACCGGATTCCGGTTTGATTCGTCGCCCCCCGTTTCGCGCGCCGCATCATTCGGCGTCGATGATCGCGATGGTCGGCGGCGGCACCGCGGCGATGCGCCCCGGCGAGATCTCGTTGGCGGCGTACGGGGTTTTGTTTCTCGACGAACTCGGCGAATTCATGCCCACTGTTTTAGATGCGCTGCGTCAACCGCTAGAGGAGGGCGTCGTGCACTTGTCGCGCGCCAAGTCCGCGGTGACCTTGCCAGCAAAGTTCTTGCTCGTCGGCGCCACCAACCCCTGCCCGTGCGGTGAGGGTACGCCTGGCGTGTGCATTTGCGACGACCGTATGCGCCAGCGTTACCTGCGCAGATTTTCTGGGCCGCTGCTCGACCGCTTCGACCTGCGCGTGGCCGTCAATCGACCGCATGTGGATGAGCTGTTAGCGAAAGAACCAGGCGAGGCCTCGCATGTAGTAGCTAGGCGTGTGGTGGCCGCGCGCGACATCGCGATAGCGCGCGCGGGCTGTCTGAACTCGATGCTCACGGCCGATTTACTCGACGAGTACGCGCCGCTAACTCGTGGCGCGCGCCAACTCGTGCGGGCGCAACTCGAACGCGGCCAGCTCACGGGCCGGGGTTATCACCGCATTCGCCGCGTGGCGCGCACCATCGCCGACTTGCGGGGCGAACTGGACTCAGTCGATGAGCCCCACATCGCCGCGGCGTTGGCGCTGCGCGTTGGTTTGCTGCCGGCCTTCGCGGGTAATCAGTCGTGAATGCCGGTCCCATTAATTGTGAAGTCGTTTACGCGGCCGCGCTGGCCGCTTTGCCGTTGTTGGGGCCGCAACGTTTATCGAAGTTGCTCAACAGCCACGAGCCTTCAGAGGCGTGGGCCGTCGTGCGCGGCGAGCACCGCGCCCACCCTTCGATCGAGGCGCTGTTGTCGCGGCAATTCTTGGGCGACAAGATTCGCCACCGCGCCACCGACGAGCATCTGAACGCGACCGCGAGCAAGTGCGCTGTCGGCAACATGCGCGTCACTTACCTCGGTGCCGCCGACTATCCGCAGTCTCTCGCCGTAGACATCGCCCCGCCGGCCGTTTTATTTTGGCGCGGCGACATCACCGCGCTCGATCAACGTCGCGTCGGCATCATCGGCACGCGCGCTGCCACGGCCGCGGGCAGGTTCATGGCCTCGCAACTTGGGTTCGATCTGGCGCGTAACGAAGTCGCTGTTGTATCTGGTCTGGCTCGCGGCATCGATGCGTGGGCGCACCGCGGTGCAGTCAATGCGATCACCCGCATCGAAGATCATCCCCAGAGTTTCGCGCGGCCGATTGCCGTCGTCGCGAGCGGGCTTGATGTCGTCTACCCGCGCGAGAACGCCGTGTTGTGGCGCGAGATCGCCGAGCATGGCCTGTTGCTCAGCGAGTCGCCGCCGGGCACGGCGCCAGAGGCGTTTCGGTTTCCGTTGCGCAACAGAATTCTTGCCGCGTTGAGCGAGGTCTTGGTCGTCGTCGAGTCGCGCGCCACAGGCGGGTCGATGATCACTGTTGAAGAAGCGCAACAACGCGATGTGACTGTGATGGCGGTGCCTGGTTCGCCGCGCATGACATCGGCCGCCGGCACCAACTTGTTACTGCAGCAGGGTTGCGCGCCTGTCGTCGAAGTCGGCGATGTTTTAGTGGCGCTCGGACTGGATAACCGGCGGTCTTTCCCGAACACGTTCGATCCGCGGCGCACGCCGAGCGAGCGCGATCGCGCAGTGCTCGAGGCATTCGGTAGCGAGGCGCTCACGCTCGACCAACTGATTGTGCGCACCAAGGGCGAGCTGGTTTCTACTGCGGTTACGCTCGGCCGACTTGAGGCAGATAACTGGGTCGTCAATAACGCTGGCTGGTGGGAGGCGGTTGGTCAGAACAGGGGATAGTTGAGCATTAGGAGCGCGCTTGAACGTTACGGCGATTGATTGAAGCCACCGACCCGTGCGATGCGAAGAACACTATGCGCGCCAACTTTCAGAGGGGGACAACAATATGAGCGAAGAATTGCCCGCCAATGTACAAGGCAAGATGATTGTTTTCGGGGCGAGGCAGATTCGCCGCATTTGGCACGACGAAGAATGGTGGTTCTCAGTTGTTGATGTGTGCGCGGCACTCACGGACAGCGTGGACGCAGGCGCCTACTGGCGTAAGTTAAAACAAAGGCTTATCGCCGAAGGCGGCGAACCCGTGACACTTTGTCACGGGTTGAAACTTGAAGCACTAGATGGCAAGAAACGCGTTACCGATTGCGTCAACACCGAAGCCGCCTTCCGCATCATTCAGTCCATCCCCAGCCCCAAGGCCGAACCGTTCAAACGCTGGCTGGCGCAAGTCGGCTACGAGCGTGTGCAGGAGATCGAAAACCCCGAACTAGCCCAAAAGCGGATGCGGGACCTCTATAAGGAGAAGGGCTACCCCGACGACTGGATCAGAGAGATTTCGCCATCCTCACCGCCGAGATCTCAAAGGCCGCGTTCGGTATCACCCCCACGCAATACAAGAAGCTCAAGGGCTTGCAGCACGAAAACCTACGCGATCACATGACCGACCTCGAACTCATCTTCACCATGCTCGGCGAAGCCGCTACCACCGAGATCGCTCGCAATAAAAACGCACAGGGCTTCCTAAAGAACAAGCGAGCCGCACGGGAAGGCGGTTCCGTCGCAGGCGGCGCCCGTCGCCAGCTTGAAGCCAAATCGGGTCGAAAAGTCGTCACCACCGCCAACTACCTGACCGACAAGCCCAAACTTCCACCCAAGTCAAAGTGATCATCGTGCCAAAAAGACAAATCACCCCGACGAAAGTTGAATAATCAGGCGGTAGGCCGTAAATCCCATTAAATGCTAATTAGCAACACTTGCAAATTAGCGACACGACCTGCTAGAGTCGCCAGCATGCGATCACCGGTAGAACTCGCCTCGACCTTTCGGGCACAGGGACGCAAGCTCACTCCGCAGCGACAGTTGCTGTTTCAACTGATGCACGACAACGGCACACATCCAACGGCCGAAGAGTTGTACGCCATGGCCAGTGCGAAAATGCCGGGCATCTCGCTACGCACCGTCTACCAAACCCTGAATGAACTTGGCGAAATGGGAGAGTTGCAGTTCGTCGACGTGGGTTTCGGTGCGACACGGTTTGATCCCAACGTTGATGACCACCATCACGTGGTGTGTGGCAAATGTGGCGTGATCCGCGATGTCTATGTAAAAGGTGTTGCCTTGTTGAAGCCAACAGGCGCCGAAGAGTTCTCGGTCACAGATGTTGGCGTTTTGTTCCACGGCACCTGCAAGAAATGTTCCGTGCGTTCAAGTCGATCGGTAACTTCTCGATCGCGTAAATCTCCTGTTCTGCAGGCGAAGTCAAGTAAGGGCCCTCTCAATAATAGAAAAGGTGGAAAAAATGAGCGATAACAATGGTTCGAACGGATGCCCGTTCACGGGAGCGGTAGAGAAACACGATGTCGGCAGCAGCGGCACGAAGAACAAAGACTGGTGGCCTAACCAGTTGGATCTGAACATTCTGCGGTCGCATTCCTCGTTGTCTGACCCGATGGAAAATGGTTTCAACTACGCCGAAGAGTTCAAGAAGCTGGATTACGACGCGTTGAAGCGTGACCTGAACGCGCTGATGACTGATTCGCAAGACTGGTGGCCGGCCGACTTCGGCCATTACGGTCCGCAGTTCGTTCGTATGACCTGGCACGCTGCAGGTACCTACCGGATAACCGACGGCCGCGGCGGTGGTGGACGCGGACAGCAACGATTTGCTCCGCTCAATAGCTGGCCCGACAACGTCAACATCGACAAGTCGCGCCGCCTGCTCTGGCCGATTAAACAGAAATACGGCAAGCAGATCTCATGGGCCGACCTATTGATACTTGCAGGCAATGTCGCACTCGAATCGATGGGCTTTCGCACATTTGGTTTTGGTGCGGGCCGCCCGGACGTATGGGAACCGGACCAGGATGTGTACTGGGGCGACGAGACCACATGGCTGGCCGACGATAAACGCTTCAGCGGCGACCGCGATCTGAACCAGCCGCTGGCCGCAACTCACATGGGCCTGATCTACGTCAATCCGCAAGGCCCGCAGGCCAACGGAGATCCTCTTTCGGCCGCTAAGGACATCCGCTCCACCTTTAACCGCATGGCGATGGACGACACAGAGATCGTCGCATTGATCGCTGGCGGCCATACATTCGGCAAGGCGCACGGAAGCGCCCCCGAGTCGCACAAAGGCCCAGAACCCGAGGGGGCCCCGATCGAAGCTCAGGGATTCGGATGGATCAGCGACTACGGCACCGGTCACGGTGGCGATACGGTCTCCAGCGGTATAGAGGTGACCTGGACGAAAACTCCGACACAGTGGGGCAACAACTTTTTCGAGAACCTGTTCAAGTATGAATGGGAACAGACGCGCAGCCCGGCTGGGGCCATTCAATGGATCGCGAAAGACGCCGAGGAGATCATCCCCGATGCGCACGACCCATCGAAGAAGCACAAGCCGACCATGCTGACCACCGACCTAACGCTCAGGGTGGATCCTGAATTTGAGAAGATCTCGCGGCGGTTCCACGACGATCCGCAGGCATTTGCCGACGCTTTTGCCCGTGCGTGGTTCAAGCTCACGCACCGCGATATGGGGCCGAAGGCCCGCTATCTGGGGCCCGAAGTTCCCGCCGAAGATCTCATCTGGCAGGACCCGGTACCGGCTTCGACGACAAAACTTGACGCCAATGGCATCGCCGCTCTCAAGGCGAAGATCGCCGATTCGGGATTGTCGGTCGCCGAACTTGTTTCGACAGCATGGGCTTCGGCTTCGACATTCCGCGGTTCGGATAAGCGCGGCGGTGCCAACGGCGCCCGAGTCCGCCTTGCCCCGCAGAAAGATTGGGCCGTCAATAATCCCACTCAGCTGGCGAAGGTCCTGGGCGTGCTCCAAGGCATTCAGGCCGCAGCAGGCAACGTGTCGCTTGCCGACCTGATTGTACTGGCAGGAAACGTCGGTGTCGAAAAGGCCGCGAAGGCCGCCGGCCATGAGGTGACGGTTCCGTTCGCTTCGGGACGCGGTGACGCTTCGCAGGAGCAGACCGACGTTGAATCGTTCGATTACCTCGAACCCGCGGCAGATGGTTTCCGCAACTATCTGAGGGCGAAGTTCACGGTTGCGACCGAGTCACTACTCGTCGACAAGGCAAATTTGCTGACACTGACGACGCCTGAGATGACAGTCCTTGTTGGTGGAATGCGTGTGTTGGGTGCGAATTTCGACGGTTCGACCAACGGCGTCTTTACCAACAGGCCGGGCACTCTAACCAACGACTTCTTCGTCAACTTGCTTGATATGGGCACGACGTGGAAGGCAACTGATGATTCGCAGGAACTGTTCGAAGGTAGCGACCGGGCGACCGGAGCAGCCAAATGGACGGCCACCCGAGCGGATCTCATCTTTGGCTCGAACTCGGAGCTGCGCTCACTGGCAGAGGTTTACGCCTCCGACGATGGCAAAGAAAAATTTGTCAAGGATTTCGTCGCGGTGTGGGACAAGGTAATGAACCTTGACCGCCTAGATCTGGCCTGATCTCAGCTGCATAGTTACTGAAAACTAAATGGTGGCCCGAAAATGGGCCACCATTTTTAGTTTCTAATTTGACGATGTTTCTGTGCAAGTGCACATCGGTGAAACGATAGGTGACGCATAGTTTGCCGTAGTATCAGAGCCAGAGGAAAGGCGGGCAGAGCATGTCGCAAGATCTCTTAGAGTTGGAACAAAAAGCGTCCAAGTTGTCAGTTGACGAAAGGGCGCAACTGGCCTTGTTTTTATTGGAATCCCTTGAACCGACCGAGGATGCTGGAATCGAAGAGGCTTGGCTCATCGAAGCTGAGTCACGTCTGGCCGAGATCGAGCGCGGTGAGGCTCGTTTGGTGCCTGCTGAAGAAGTTTTTGAAAACCTACGCTGTCGCACGAGTTGATTCCCGTTGATTTTGTTCGAGAATACCCCGACGTAGGCTCGCCTCTCGGCTGTCAACTTCGCCGGGTTGTCGTCGGGCGATTTCCTTACTCGATTATTTATCGACGGGAAGAAGAGAGAATCCTTGTCTTGGCAGTTGCTCACCAACGGCGTCGCCCCGGCTACTGGAAGGTTCGGCTTATAGTCCGTTAACCCATCCATCAACACGGACACGAGCGATGGACTACTAGGGCGTGGGATGATCGCCAACGCGATGGAAGAAGTCCTCTGCACTCGACATAGAAGACGAGTCAGTCTTACCAAACTTCGAACTCGCGACCTACGCATTGCTGAAGTGTTCCGGTTTTGGGGCAGTGTCGATCTATAGGTTGCCGGTCGCGGAGTGAAGTCGTCGGTGGTCGTATTAGTCGATCCATTCCGCTGAACGCCTCAGCAATTGAATTGTCTTACGAATCTCCGATGGCTCCGATCGACGCGGCTTTGCATCTCCGGGAGGTGGTGGAACGTGGCTGGCGTCGAACGAGCCCGCCCTGCACGGACGGCCTCAAAGCGAGCCCTCGTACGCGCCGTGCGATCCTTGGCCTAGGTTGCGGGGTCGACGATGGGAATGGCCTCGTCGGTGACGAAACTGAGTAGTCCGATTCGCATCGCTCTCACGGCACTGGGCTCGGTGAGGCGGTCGATGGCGACGCGAGCGCGGTCGAGCCCGCTGGCGTCGTCGAGCAGCTGGTTCCAAAAGTTGGCGGCGAGAAGCGTGGCGGGCCGGGCTGCTCGTCTTCGCCGCGCTCATACTGGCCGTCGCCGCGCTCGAGCCGCGACGGGTGCTCCGCTACACACTCGCTATATCGATTGCCGATGTCGCGTGGGTCGCCGCAACCGCGGTCGTCCTCGCGGCCGTGGATCTTGGCTGGGCGGGGGCGCCGATACTCGGTGGTGTCGCTTTGGTCGTCACTGGCTTCGCGGCAGCACAACTTCGGTTGCGCATCGCTGCGAGCCGCATGATCGACCTGGACTCTGCGGTGCCCGAACGCATCCACGTCGAACAGCGTCTCGACGCTCCCGCATCAGCCGTGTGGCCCCTGCTCACCGACCATGACCTTTACGGACGGCTCGCACCCAATCTCTCGCGGGTTGAAGTGCTCGGTGGAGAGGGTGTCGGCATGCAACGCCGCTGCTACGACACGCTCGGGCGTGGCTGGAACGAGACGTGCACGCTCTGGGACGAGGGCCGGCAGTTCGCGGTCGACGTCGACACCTCGGATTACCCGTATCCGCTGCACACAATGCGAGGGCGATGGGCGGTCGAGCCCGACGGCGACCGATCTACGGTCTCTATGGACTTCGAGCTCATCCCGCGCCCAGGTCTCCTCGGCGGAGTGTTTGTGGCCACGATGCTCGTCGTCTTCAAGCCCGTCGTGCGCCGCATCCTGCGTGGCTGGGAACGTGAGCTGGTAGCCGAGCGTGTCATACACTAAAAAGTCGAGTCATTCAACAAAATTGATAAGGAAAATGACAAGAAAAAATTAACTTGTAGAGATCTTGGTGGTGCTTGTGATGAACAAATCACGGGAGATTCATTTGCTGAGGTAGGAAGTAATTGCAGAACTCATGTCATGGAGCAAATGAATAACGGCGACGAAGCCCATCAGCTCGCCGCTGCCAAAATGCAAAATGCGTCATCAGAAGAGCAGAATTCGATGATGGCAGAATACGAAAAGAAATATAACGAAGCACCGAATATATAAGCCAAGGTAATTAGGGCGAAACATTAACCAACGCATTACCGTTGGGAGTATGAAAAATATTGCCGGCTGGAACAACGACGTCAACCTGTTTTCTGTTTGGGTCGAGCGCCGACAGCAAACCGAGAGGTCCACACAGTGAAAACTGTGACCTTCACTAAAATCGTGGCGACAGTCGGCCCCAGCTCCCAAGATGCGGAAACCTTGCAAGCAATGTTCGAGGCTGGCGTAGATGTTTTTCGTCTGAACTGCTCACACCTCAAGACCGACGAGATCGCAGGAATCGTTCATCTGATTCACGGCTGTGCACCCATGGCGAGTGTGCTGGCCGATATCCAAGGCCCGAAGCTGCGAACTGGGTGCCGACGTTTAGAACTTGTTGAAGGTGAGCGTCTCTTGCTTGAACCATCAGATCTCAGTTTCGATCCAATCGCTATCGGCGTTAGTGAGGGCGATGAGATCTTGCTGGGGGATGGTAACTTCAGGCTGCGAGCCGTAGCGGTGAGTGAGTTAGGTCTCGAAGTCGACGTTTTGCTAGGTGGAGTATGTGAACCGCGGCGAGGAGTGAACCTCCCAGATACGGCGTTGCGTTTTTCAGAGGAGAGCATCTTTTCCCAGAAGGACAAGAGCGATATCATTGCAGCACGCGAAGCAGGTGTGGACTGGCTCGCACTTTCGTTTATCGGGAATGCCTCGGAAGTCCACGAAGCACGAGAACTTTCGGGAAACATGCTCATCATCGCCAAGATTGAACGGCGACGCGCATTGGAGAACCTCGAAGAGATCGGAGCGGCGGCAGACGGATTAATGGCCGCACGAGGAGACCTGGGAGTGGAGTTGCCGTTTCAGATGGTCCCAGGCGCACAGAAGCAGATCGCCGAATGGGGAATTCGAACCGGCAAGGTCACCATCTGTGCAACTGAGATGCTCGAATCGATGCGGACGAGCCGTCGGCCGACCCGGGCGGAGGTTTCCGATGTTGCTGGGGCGATTGTGCATGGATATGGGGTAGTCATGCTCTCGGCTGAGACCGCTACTGGCAACGATCCGGTGAACGTTGTTGCCACTATGCGCGCGATCTGTACAGAGAATGAGTTGAACGACGGCAACAAGATATATGCGGACTTGTACCCTGAACTCGCAGCGGTTGCGGCGGCGGCCTCAGCGCTCGTCGCACGCACCTCTGCCCGATGGCTGTTGGCTCTCACATATACCGGATACTCAGCTTCCATCATTTCAGCATGCCGGCCGCCCGTAGGGATCTTGGCTGCAACCCCATCGATAGAGGTAGCGCGACGATTGCGCATGTACCGCGGGGTGCACACCATCGTTGTGGACCGCGATCCGAACATGTCTCTGGCAGTGAACGATGCTGTTGCGGAGGCCAAATATCTCCAGTACCTTCGTGATGGAGACCAGATTGTGATCTCGGCATCGCGGTCCAATCCGAACACTCCGTCGGACACCATCTGGCTCCATCAGGTGTGATGTGTTCGTTGGCTTCGAACACGCATTACCGTTGGGAGTATGAAAAAAGTTGCCGGCTGGAACATCGACGGCTTTGCCCAGTCGCTGACCGCCTCGGCGTCGAATACCGTCGACGCCTACCGCAGCGACGTCAACCTGTTTTGTGAGTGGGTCGAGCGCCTGCAGATCTCCGAACCGGTCGGCGTGACCCGCGATGTCGTGCGTCAATACATAAGTTTTTTGACGACGCGCAAGCAGGCCAAGCGCAGCGTGACTCGCAAGTTGGCCTCATTGCGCCGTTACTTCGGTTGGCTGGTGCGTAACGGCATAGTCGAAGTCGACCCGACTGCTGGCGTGCGCACGCCGAGCGACTCTGGACGCCTGCCGAAGGTGCTCACCGCCGAGCAACTATCCGCATTACTGATTTCATCCGACGCAGGGGCGCCCGAGTGGCGCACCGCTCGCGATACCGCGGTGATCGAGTTGTTGTACGGCAGCGGTCTGCGCGTGAGCGAATTGTGCGGGCTCGAAATCAACAGCGTCAACGTTAAGGCGCAGTCGATCGTGGTGATGGGCAAGGGTTCTAAAGAACGGCGGGTACCGGTTAGCGAGCCGTCGTTGATAGCAGTCAAAGACTGGCTTAAGTTGCGCAACGAACTCCTCGCCGTGGCGGGCGAGGCAGCGATGTTTTTGAACACGCGAGGCAAGCGCCTGACCCCGCGCGATGTGCGTCGGCTGATCGACGCGCGTTCGCTGGCTCCAACTCACCCGCACGCGCTGCGCCACACCTTTGCCACGCACCTGCTCGACAACGGCGCAGACCTGCGCGCGGTGCAAGAGTTGCTGGGCCACAGCGATGTGGCGACAACGCAGCGTTATACCCACGTCAGCAAAGAGCGGCTGAAGTCCGCATACGGAGCCACCCACCCAAGGGCATAATTGGGGTGCATGAATGCGCTCCCTGTTCGCCTCACGATCGACGAGGCCTGGCGTCGCTGGCATCTTGAAAAAGATTTGCTGGCGCGAGAATTTTTGGTAGTTCACTACGCCTCGCTGATCAAGTTCGTTGCCGGGCGACTTGCCGCCGGGTTGCCAAAGCGTGTTGAGACGGCAGACCTGGTCGGCGCCGGCGTGTTTGGGTTGATGAACGCGATCGATCGTTACGAGCCGACGTACGGTGCAAAGTTCGAGACCTACGCGATCCCGCGCATTCGCGGCGCGATTCTCGACAGCCTGCGCGCACTCGACTGGGTGCCGCGCACGGTGCGCTCGCGCTCGCGGACCATCGAGTCGACCATCTCGCAACTCGAACACGCGCTTGGCCGCTCGCCGAGCGACGAAGAGATCGCCGCCAAGCTCGAAATCAGCGACTCCGAGTTTCAAAAGTGGCTGACTGACATCGCCGCCAGCTCGATCGGACCGCTAGATCACGTAATGGCAGATAACACCGCTCAACCCACACATAGTGATGTCTACAAAGCGACGTCGCCAGATGCCGTCGTCGAGGCCGACGAATTGCGCAAAGTGATGCGCCAAGAAATTAAGAAGTTGCCAGACCGAGAACGAACTGTGTTGGTGCTCTATTACGAAGAAAATCTCACTCTCAATGAAATCGGCGATGTGCTCGGCGTTACCGAGAGTCGTGTTTCGCAGATTCACACCAAGGCCGTGCTTCAGCTGCGCTCGCGTTTGCAACAAGCCGACGTCGCCTAAGAGAATCTCGCGCTTCATCGCGCTGTGCATACTCGCATTCTTGTTTGGCACGGCCAATAATTTTCGCGCTATCGCCGCGACCTGCTATTTGGTCGCCCCAGTCAGTGCGCCGATCGTGGCCACTTTTCGCGAACCAGAGTGTCGGTGGTGCGCGGGCAAGCGCGGCATCGAGTACGAGATCACGGCGCCGACGATCGTGCGCTCGGGCACGACTGGCATCGTCTCGTTCAGCGGTCTAGTTGGCGGGGTCAACTACGTCGTGGTGCGCACCGAGTCGGGGATGCTGGTGACTTACGGTCGAATGACCCGCGCAGTCATATATATAGGTGATCTAGTGGGGCTGGGCCAGCCCCTCGGCGAGATCGCACCGCCAGTGGCTGGTAACTCGGCCGCTAGATCGAAAGCTAGTAGCAAAACTGCCGTGCGGCTGTACTTCGGGGTGCGTATCGGCGGCCGCTACGTCGACCCGCTGTCGTGTCTGGTGAATTCGCCGGGCGGCCCCCGACATGCCATTTTGGTACCCGACCCCAGCCGCTAGCCGATATCATGAAATGCGTTCAACATCCACGTCAGTACACGAACTTCATCCTGTGGTCGCTTCGGCGCCGAGGTTCGTGAAACAACCACAGGAGAGGAGACAGTAATGGCAATCGTCAGTATGCGCCAGATGCTCGAGGCAGGTGTTCACT
>Ga0209390_10003867_pt1 | contig 23476 bp, 27 predicted proteins | sample BON01_FD_187212 | JGI IMG/M metagenome (GOLD analysis project Ga0209390, IMG submission 187212) | Freshwater microbial communities from Lake Bonney liftoff mats and glacier meltwater in Antarctica - BON-01 (SPAdes) (version 2) | ecosystem: Environmental > Aquatic > Freshwater > Ice > Glacier... | reverse complement strand
GGATGTGGAGAGGAGGTGGGTGGATACGTATTTTCCGTTTACGGACCCGTCGTTTGAGTTGGAGATTTTTTATAATGACGAGTGGTTGGAGGTGTTGGGGTGTGGGGTGATGCAGCAGGAGATTGTGCGGAGGGCCGGGAAGGGGGAGACGCTTGGGTGGGCTTTTGGGTTGGGGCTGGAAAGGCTAGCGATGGTTTTGTTTCAGATTCCGGATATTCGGTTGTTTTGGTCGACGGATAAACGGTTTACGGATCAGTTTTCGGCGGGGAAGATAAGCAAATTTTCGCCGTTTTCGAAGTACCCGCCTTGTTATAAGGATGTGTCGTTTTGGGTGGACCCTACTGCGGGGTTCAATAATAATGACTTTTTTGAGATTGTTCGGGGGGTGGGCGGGGATTTGGTGGAGAGCGTGGTGTTGGTGGACGAGTTTGTGCATCCTAAGACGGGGAGGGGGAGTAAGTGCTTTCGGGTGAATTATCGGAGTATGGAACGGAGTTTGACGAATGAGGAGATTGATGTGTTGCAGGAGGAGGTGAGGACGCAGATGGCGGAGGCGTTGAAGGTGGAGTTGCGATAAAGGGCAAGAGGAAGAAGAGTTTTGCTTCTCCAGGTTTTGGTTGGAGAGAGGGGGACTGGCGCGGGAGGAGGGAGGGGGAGAAGGGAGCGGTGGTGGCACAAAGAAGCTGTGAAGCACGTCGGCTCGATGGGATTGGCATGGGAGTTTTCCTGTCAAAAAGCGATCAAATTAATATGTGTGGGTTGTATTGCGGAAGAGGGCGCGATGTCGTGATTTTGACACGCTGCAAGGGGGGAAATGAGCGAGCACAAGCACATTTTATAAGGAAAGGAAATGAGTGTTTACTCACACACACTACACACTACTACAACTACCACTACAACTGAGACCCTTTTCATGCCATACAAAATACATTCTTTTTCATTCTTTTTTTCTTTCTTTGACTTAGTTGACGACATTTCTTCTTGTTGAGTGTTACATCTTCATCTCTATTTCCAGAGAAAAGGTGACTGCATTCGCACACATACACACACAGACACATTGTTTTGATTCCTTCAGACCCTTCTGATCCATTTTGTCGCGTTTACCTCGCCTTTCTCAAACAGAAAATTGGGGAACACACACACAAAAACACACGCACACACACACACACACATACCCATACACACACCTCTCTCACTCTCATTCTTTATCTCTTCCCCTGGGGTCGATGCCTATTCCCAGCACCCGAGGCCTTACCCAAAACCTTCTCACTCCCCTCCCCATCCTTGCTGCCGCTGGTGCTGTCATCGTTCTTCGCGGGCTTCCCACCTCGGATTCTACCAAGCTCAATATAAGAATAGAGGAGGCTACCAACGACTGAAATGGTAACGCCAAGGAAATTATTGAAGCTGAAGGCGTAGTCGGAGAGGAAGAGCATCGAGAAGTAGGTGGTGGCTGGGAGGGAGGGAGGGAGGGAGGGAGGGAAAGAAAGAGGGTAAATATTTGAGAAGACATTTCTTCGCAGAGGCCGCTGCTTAATCACAGAATAAAAACAAACAGGAAAGACTTGATAAAACTTACCTAGATTCTTGAGACACCCAACAACCGTCGTCGTCAAGGCGCTATTATGGTGCGTGCACAGAAACGTCGCATAATTCAACAAGGAGCCCATCACGGCTGCCAAGAAAAAGGTCAGCACAAACGACGAGTCTTTCCAGGAGGGAAAGTCGCGGATGGCTTGCATTTCCTCGGGGCGGCAGAGGAGGAGGCAGGTCATAAAGACGGCTCTGTTTGGGGAAAATATTGGGTGGAGAAAAATATTGCAAGTGAGGCATTTGGTTGGTGCCTTCAATACACGAGTAAGGATCCGACTGACACTTTTATGTCGAATAGGCAAAAGTACAAAAGAAATCCCACCCCTCTCTCAAATTCCAGCACTTACCCGAACAAGTTATTATAATAAAGCACGGCCATCCTGCTAATGTTCGGCGAGGCCGTCCTGCTAATGTTCGGCGAGGCCGTCAGAGTCCTCTTCATCACCACCCCATTCAAAGCAGTACACACATTATTAAACAAAATAAACAAATAGCCGACCAAATTAAACGATAAATCCGCCATCCCCGCAAGTACCGCCCCAGCCACCATCAAAAACACGCTAAATTGCACCTGTCTTGACGCGACCACCCCCAACAACAACCATTCCAACCCCATCGTCATTGGGATTGAAAAACGCCTCAACACAGTAAACATGGGCAAACTAATCCTCTGCGTTCCCCCCAAGCCACACAAAACATTAATCAATCCAATCGAAGCTAAAGGCCCCATCACTTTTAAGACATCCAAGGAAGGATCAGTAATCTGCACGCGGCCTGCCAATTTAAGCGAGTAGAGTACGAGAGACGTGAAGAGGAACTGACAAGCAGCCACGGCAAAGAAAGAAGGAAATCCAAAAAACCCATGGGCGGTTGAAGCAAGCAAGGCCTTGTTCACAAAAATGATGGAAAAGGACGTCGACGCGAAAAAGAGGGCGCTTCCGAGCTTTTCAATGGGCGTGGACACGACGGGCCCGGGGTGGTGGGCCGGCTGCTGCTGCTGCATGACGGCGGCTGCGCTATTGGTGGGGTCTCTGCCGCCACATTTGGCCAGGAGCATGTGTGCCTCGGCGTTTGCCGGAAGCAAGGGGGTGGGCGACGAGCCGAGCACGGACCTGCCTGCGGTCAGCATTGTGCTGAGGACGGGCGACTGTGTGGGAAGGGAGGAGATTCGTGAGCAAAGAGAAAGGGAGGCATTGTAGAGCTGGCTGGAAGAGCTGGCGGAGGCGGGGGCATCGAGGGGTTCAGAAGGAAGGAAGCATTGCCAACTTGTGTGGAAGGGCGCTTGTGTGACAGTGGTGGTGGTGGTGGTAGTGGTGCTTTTAGGGGCATTGGCCATCATGATGACGGCGAGTGCTCTGCGAGCTCAAGGCTTGTCACCAAGGGAAGGAAAACAAATCCCACCGCCATGCTCCCATTAAAGAATGGCTTGCGCAGCCTGTCGAGGTTGTGTTGGGGTGCTTGGGGAGGGTTTAGGTGCGCTGTGGTGGGCGTAAATGTTGGGGTTGTAGAGTTGTAGCTTTTCGGCGATGCGATGATGAAATTATTGAGCGAGGAGGCGTTCTTCGTGGGAGATGCATTCGAAGCCACATGAGACAACAACACAGGGCGCGACCCACACATGCACTCAATGCTACACATACACATCATGCACAGGCGGGCGTTGTGCGGGCGGGACGAGCCAAAAGACGGAGCCACATGGCAGACTCTTCTTCATCATCATCCTGCCGCGTTCGGCAACGAAGAACAAGGAAAAGTCTGCCGTCGCTCCTCCTCCTAGGAGTGCTGCTGATCGCCTTGGCCAGAATACCACAGGCGCGAGCGGACACTGGCGTGGGATATGAAGGTAAGGACGTGGAGAAGGTGTAGTTGTGACGCGGAGAAGGTGTAGTTGTGAGCTCCCGTGTTGGGTTTGTGCTCTTTTTCAAGACCCTCACAACTGATGCCGTCGACCTCCTCCCTCCCTCCCTCCCTACCCTTTCTCTTCCCTAGACGATGACGACAGGGACGAGCCCTTGGCCGAGGGCCTGACAGGGACAGACACAAAGGCGAGTGTGACGCCCTGGTATGCGGAAGCTGGCGGGGATGGGATGGGCACAGAGCTGGGGGACTTCATCCTTTCCCAAGACGAGGCGACTGGTGCGGGTGGGGAGGACGGCGCGGGCAGCCATCAACATAGCAACCGGCACCATCCGTTTTTGCCCTTGCAGATGCGTGATTTTATTGGCTTGCTCTTTACGGCGTCGGGGCTTATGATTGCGGCGGGTGGTGGAATTGGTACGTACAGGCAGAGGGAGGAAGGGTTTTTGAATCGTGTTCGGTGTATTTTGGCGCGAGAGAGGGAGAGGAGGGAATAGAGTTATCTGTGTACTTAGGCCTCCGTGCAGGTCATTACACATTACTCCTTAGCATGTGCAGCCATTCTCTTTCACTCATTGCTGTCATATTATCTCCATTCTGACCTTCACCCTCTTTCCTCCCCCTCCTCCCCTCCCTCCTTCTAGGCGGCGGTGGCATCCTGGTCCCCATCTTCATCCTCGTCATGGGCTTCAGCCCCAAGTACGCCATTCCCCTCTCAAACGTGACGATCCTCGGCGGGTCAATCATGAATATGGTCATGAATGTCTCGAAGCGTCATCCTTCCGCTGACCGGCCTTTGGTGGACTGGGATCTGATTCTAATCATGGAGCCTCTAACAATTGGAGGGGCGCTTGCTGGTAGTTTTCTGAACAAGATTCTCCCGGAGTGGTTGCTGGTTTTGTCGCTTGTGATTTTGTTGAGTTACACGGCACAGACGACGTTGGATAAGGGGTTCAAGGTCTATCAGAAGGAGAGCGATGCGAAGGCCAAGGCTGCGTAAGTGCCTTTTTCTATTATGTATTTATATTGTGTGTGTCTGTTGTTAGATCTTGCTTGATTGCCACTTGTTATTTTGTCATCCTTTAGAGTGTAGCTGCACCAATGCTCACCTGCATTTGAATCCCCTCTTCCCCACTTCTTCTCCTTCTTCCCCCTCCACCCTTTCTCATTCCCTCCTTCCCTCCCTCCCTCCCCCTCTCACCCCCTCCTACAGCCGGCCCGAATCCAAGCAACTCATAGACCTCGCCACCGCCGAAAAAGGCGACGAAGAAGACGAAGAGAAAACCCTCCTCCTCTCACCCGACGAATACGAGAGCCCCCAAGAAAATAGCGCTAAAGCCGAGCTGCAGGTTAGTTTTTCTTGTTTTTCTCTACCAATTCAATCTTTCCCTATCTTTGAGGACCCCTTTTTTTTGCGCTTTCCTATTTCGTAAGCTTAAATTTCAACTGTGAGAATGTGCATAATTCTTTCTTTTCATTTTTCCTCCCTCCCTCCCTCCCTTTCCCCCTCCATCCCTAGGCCATTATAGAAGGGGAGAAAGGCACCCCTTGGGTCAAAGTCCGCTTGCTCGTCTTCTGCTTCGTGGTTGTAATGATCCTCAATATTTTCAAGGGCGGGGGCTCGTTTGCTTCCCCCCTAGGGGTGGAATGCGGGAGTTTTGCCTTTTGGTTTTTGACGTGTATGGTTTTCGCGTGGGTGGTTGGGGTCTCTTTGTATGTCCGCGGAGATCTGATCAAAATGTATTATTTGAAGGCGAAAATTGGGTATAAATACGCGAAAGGTGACATTGAATGGAACGAGTGGGCCACGATCAAGTACCCGTGTATTTGTTTTTTTGCCGGCTTTTTCGCGGGCATGTTTGGGGTGGGTGGGGGGATTGTCAAAGGGCCTCTGATGCTTGAAATGGGGGTGGACCCGCAAGTGGCTGCTGCGTCGTCGGCGTGCATGATTTTGTTCACGTCTTTTACGGCCACGACGAGTTTTTATATTTTCGATTTGTTGATTTATGATTATGCGGTGTGGTTGTTTTTGATTGGGTTTGTGTTCACGTCCGCGGGGCAATATGGCCTGACGTATTTGATGAAAAAGTCGAATCGGAACTCGTACATTATTTTTTCGATTGGCGCGGTGGTGGGGCTGTCGGCGGTGTTGATGGGCCTGCAGAGTGTCATTTCTTTGTTTGCGGGCCCTGGGGCGGGAGGGGGGGGAGGGGGGTCGATTTGTGATGCGGTGGAGTAGGAGGAGGGAGAAGGGGGAGGAGGAGGAGGAGCACGGAGTAAAAGAAGAGAGATGGAGAAGTATGGATGGATCGGTAGAGCAAAAAGTGGGTGTGTAAAAGGGATAGAAACAGAAAAAAGTTGTGTGGGTGTTTCTTAGCGTGTGTGTTTGTATGCATAGTATAGGAAGGAAAAGGAAACAACAACAGAGGGGGAGGGAGGCAGACGAGCAGCAGCAACAGAAACAGCAAGCAACAACGAGAACAATAGCAGCAACCAGCAGCAACAACAAAAGAACTCAAAAGCAAGCATGAAGTAAACCAACAACAGGCAAGAAGATTAACATAAGGAAATTCGCATTTGCTTATTTATTACATGCTTTGCTTTTTCTATTCTAATCCCCAAAATACCTTCGTGTTGTGTGCATAATGCAAATGGCACATCACATCTACCCATCTAACCACCCTCTTCCTCCCTCCCTAGTCTCTCAATGTAACACCTCCTAAATCTCTATCTAACCACCTCTCCCTACCTACCTCCCTCCCTCCCTAATCCTCCTCCCCCAATGGCGCTTCATGCGCAAGCTGCACTGCCTGATGTGCCGCTAGCTCCTCTGCCGTCAAAAACGTATAAGAAATTCTCTCCCTGTACACTTCAATAATACACGCATCTCTCACCATTATCTGCTGCACCTTTTCAATGCTCTCTTCTTCTTCCTCCTCTTCCTCTTCTTCCTCCTCCTTCTTCTCCCCATCCGAATCCTCCTCCTCCTCGTCGCTGCTGCTGTCGCTGTCCGAGGGTGCTTCCTTCTTCCCGCCAGCAGCAACATCAACCACACAAGAAGGCAACGATGCTGCTTGCAAAGGCGCAATCACTGCTCGCAATCCCGTCTCCCGCCCATGCAACTTCCCCAACGCCCACTTCCGCAGCCGCGGGCTAATAACACCACCGCTGCTCCTGCTGCTACTGCTCCTTCTCTTCTTCTCTTCCTCCACCTCGGAAATACCACCGAACCAAGGCTGCGACGCAAAGACAAGTACCGATCGAATATCGTTATATCTGGCCTGCTCCAACTCCTCCACCACCCAATCCTCCTCCTCGTTCCCTCCCTCATGCGCCCCCTCCCCAGCCACAACCAACCCTCGCATCCCACCATACCAAAATCCACACCCTCCTCCCTCCCTCCCCCCTCCTCCTCCTCCTCCCCCACTACTTGCCACCACAACAGGAATAGACTCACTAATCCGACCCAAAATCTCCCACACCTTCTCTTCCTCCCCCCCTTCCTCCCTCCCCTCCCCCTTCCACAGAGCCGGCGAAACAACCACCAACCGAGGCCTCAACCTATTAATCCCCAACACAGCCTTCTCCAACCCCTTCCTCCCTCCCTCCCTTCCTCCCGCCCCGCTGCAGCCACTGAGACCCCCCAAATACACAAAGAAAAATGGCCTTGCGTACTTAATTTGGTCCGCCTTCCCTAACCCGTACACCTCTTTTCCACTCCAATCTACACGTCCCAGCAACCGTGCCTTGGCCGCTTGACCAGCACTGACGCTGCTGCTGCTACTGCTACTGCTGCTGCTGCTTCCTAATTGACCCAGGCGCAAGATCCGTGGCTCTCCCAACCGGCCTTGTCCCTCCAATAAATGAAGGACTACTGCTCGCTCGGCTGATGATAAGGAAGTCATGCTTCCAGTGAACTCCGTTGATGGTGGCGTGGTACTCATCGCTTGAGTCACGCATTGCGCTGCCAGCTCTCGTAAGCGGGCTTCGCGGGGGGTGGCTTCTAGGACAACTTCTACTTCTGGAGCAAGAGTGCCGTCGCTGCTGCTGCTGCTGCTGCTGTCCTCCTCTCCCTTCGTCGTCGTCGGTACTTGTGCTGGTGCTTCTGCTGCTGCTGCTCCTCCTCCTCCTCCTCCTCCTTTATCCGGAGCAGAGAAGAATGGGTGCGCAAGAATGGCAGCATGCCCTCGAGCCTCAACGTCCGCATGCCTAAAAGAGCCCAAACGCCCCTCAGGCCGCTTCCGCAATAGCCTACTAATCAAATCCCGCGCCAAAGGAGGAATGACTGCCGGATACCTCGGATGACATCGTCGGGACCTCAAAAAAACAAGATACGACGACGGGGCCCGAAACGGCGACAAGCCCACAAAGAATTGATATAAACAGCAACCTAACGCCCATAGATCTCCTTCCATTAACGTCTCTCGGCTCTTGCTTGCCTCGGGGCTCATATATTCCGGGGTCCCCACAAACTCCGGTCCGTTCAAATCAGTCTCGATCGTATCCTTCGCTGACCCAAAATCAATCAATTTCAACCTCCCTTGGGCCATCAACACCATATTTTCCGGCTTGACATCCCTATGAATAATCCCCTTGGAATGCAAAAAACTCAACCCATTGATTAATTCTCGTGCATAGAAACGAGCCAAGCTCTCAGGGACCCCCACGCTGGCCACCCCCCCGCCATCCGCCTGCAGCCTCTGCCACACCTCCCCCCCCGGGCAATACTCCAACAGCAAATACAGACACGTATAATCTTGAAAAGCATGATACAATTCAATCACGTTCGGATGACGCAGACGAGACAAAACCCGTCGCTCCATGCTTATCTCATTAGCCACGTTCGGGTGCCGCTTCCTCACTCGCTCCACCTGGGCTTTCTCCAAGACCTTAAGCGCAAAATGCTCCCCTGTCTCCCGATGTATCACATGCAGAATACGCGAAAAATTACCTTCACCTAACGTGCCGAGTGTTTGGAGGTCGGCGGGGGCGACGCGCTTCCGGGGGTCCTTGGCTGTCTTGATTGATGCTAGCTCCCGTGCGCGGGCCTCGTTAAGGCTGCGTTCTAAGAGGCGGAGTTCGCGGTTGCCCGGCTCTTGGGCGAGGCCTTTGATGATTGCCTAAGGGAGGGAGGAGGGAATAGAGGAGGGGAAGAGAGGGGTAAGATCGTGTCTAAGACACAGCTCGACAGGAGACATACACAGCTACTAACTCACCTCGTTGGCCGCGCCGTACTTGCCCATCTCCAGGCACGCCTTGGCCAAGCGGTAATGGCCTTTCGGAAAGGGCACGTCTGCAGGAGCCAGCGCCAGGCTCTGGCGTGCATCTGCTGCGGCGTCTGCCCACTTTTCTAGCTGGAGGAAGCACGAGGCCCGGTTCGACAGGTAGAGGTAGGCAGTCGTAGGACCATCGGGGTCGAGGGTCAGGGCTTGCAAATAGCACTCCGCAGCCGCGCTGAAGTCCTTTGCGCCGTAGTGTCGATTCCCTTCCTCCTTCCACTCTAATGCTGTCTTGTCGGTGCGTGGTGGTGGTGGTGGTAGGAGGGGTGGAGGCTCTGATGACGATGACGATGATGAGGCTGCCATTGACTTGGTTCCCTTTTGCTCGCTCCAACACCCGGCCGCCTGTCTGGAGAAGGGGAAGAAGAAGGCAAGGGTTAGCATCTTCGTAACTGTGCCTTTGTCCTTCTTGGTGGCTGGTCTGTGGTCGGGCAAGCAAACAGGCCTCGCCGCAAAATTCAAGAATGCCGCCCATCATCCATCATCATTCCCCTCAAACGCTCTCCACACCACACACCACACACACACACACTCCATACAGGCTGCAGCCATGTACGACGAGGACGCGCCGGAGTACGGTTCGCAAGCCAGCATTTTGTCTGCGGTGGTGAAGTCGTTGCCTTCGCCTGCAAGGAGCATCAGCAGCACAGGAGAGTCCTCTTCCGAGGCCACCACCACCGAAGCATGCTATCACACCACGCGACGGTCGCTGCTACAGGCGCTGCAGGTTTCCCAGGTCCTGTTGTCCGCCATTGACAAAACGAACCAAAGCCTCAACGACCCTGAAATGCTGCAAGGCACTGGCCCCGTTCTCGCTGTCGAGGCCACCAAGAAGAAAGTGCTGGGATTCAAAAAATTGGCCCTCAAGAGTCGGGCGTTGGAGCAAAGCGCGCTGGACGCTTTGGACGGCATGGCTGCGCCCATCACGCACGAGGCCGTGGGGGCTGGGTCGCATCCTGCGGCCTCGGGGTGGATGTCCTTGACTGAGGTAAACCTGCTTACCAAGGGGCCTGTGTCCTCTCAACAAGCCGAGACTGAACGCGCCCTGCAGACGGAAAACGCCAAGTTCCGGATCAAGACGGAGGGTTTGCAACGTCAGGTGGAGCTGCTGTCCTCTTCCTTGACGGTCGCCACCACCACACCTATGATGGCGGCGGCGCAGGCGGAAGTCCCTTCCCCGAGGACGAGAGCGCCGGAACCAAGTGGCCTTGGTGGGGCACACGGCGACAGCGCCAAGATGGTTGCAAAGCTGCAAAGAGAATTGGAAGAGAAAGAGGAGCTGTTGATCGGGTTGAGGAGGACGGTGCGTGACGTGGCTAATGACCGCTATCCTATCCTGGAGGAGAGGGATGACCTGCAACGAGAAATGCAGGTGAGTTGTGTGTCCACGTGAGGGGAGAGGGTGTGGGAAAAGATGATCGAAGACAATAGGGGGAAAACGATATCCATGGCACCAAATCCGCTCACAGACGCTGCTGCAGTCTCAAGCCCGCTTGCTGGAAGACAGGGAGGCTCTTGAGGTAAGATAGTGTCAGTGGTTCTATGAAGCTCGCGGCCCCCTCACACTCATTTTCTCTTTCACCTCCTCCTCTGTTTCCCCCCCTACCCACATACAGACACACAAGGCTCGCGTTGAGAGCCAATTGCGACGCACGGCGGACCGTTGCCAGGAGTTGGAAGCCTACGTGCGGTCCCTCGAAGCTACTGCGGTGACTGCACAAGAAGCTATCTTGCCTTCCCGTCCTCCCATGGTCCATCGCCCAGATGTCGATGCCGCCAGCCCCTTGGACGCTCTGACAGTACCAGCAGCAGCAACTGAAGCGAAGGAATCAGAAATGGCAGCCCTCCACTCAATTGCCGTGACCGACGACGAGGGAAGGCGACCGAGAACTGCTTTTCCCGCGGCGGCATCCTCACCAAGGCAAAGGACCAGCAGCTTGAGCACGGCGACAACCCCATCCTTCTTCTTGTGGCTGCTTTCCTTTTTCCTGGAGCCTCATTTGGACGACGACGACGAAGACGATGGGCCGCCCGCTATGATTGTGTAGTGTGTAGTGTAGAGAGTGAGAAAGGATAATGCAGAGGGGAGGTTGGATTTGAAAAATTGAACGGCGTCGTTCGCGCCGTTTAGAGTTTCCGTTGACGGGCGGGGAGATTTGGCCAAGCAAAGGCAACCAAAGAAGGACAAAGACAGACCAAGCGCATAGATGTACAAACAGTTGCTTCTCTTGTTTTGATTCGCACATGACAGGTACTCATTTCTTTCCTTTGTCCTTGTTTCCTTTCACGCTGCGTAGGCTTTTGCTTTCCGAAGCAAGAGGGCCTGCTCCTGTCCGCCGGAGCTGCATCTCCCTTGCCCAGGCGTGCTGCTGCCGTTGGACTAGCGATATGGCAATCCCGCTGGAGCTGGAGCTGGCATCACCACGACAAGGCAATGACGAGCAAGACGCTGCCTGGCCTGGCCCTGCGTCTCCCCTTGGCAGCAGCCCCCGAGTGCGCCTCAACATGACCACGACTATCGTCCATTTCCCTGCAGATGGCGAGGATGGCAACAACGACGACGGCGACAATGACAACGACAAGTTTGGTTTGGCGTTGCCCGCCAGCCCGCGCCGGCCACGCAGATGCACCGTCACAACCATGGATGTCTGTTCCCCCGAAAAGTTGCCGCAGGACGGCTCCGTGGCCCCACCACCCCCAGATGACGCCTCCGCTGGAGGCCAAGAGCTCGCACACCCACTGCCGCCTTTCCCGCCTGTAGCCCCGTCCGACGCGGCTGCGGCCAAGAAGCCTGTGCCATCGCCCCAACGCCGCGTGGAAGAGGAGGGTCTTGGGGAGAGCTGGGCCTCAACGCCCTGGAAAGAGCCCAGGTACGAGGTTGTATTTGCTTACATTTGTGCGTGATGCAGAGAGCGAGAATAAGAGAGAGCAAATAAATTAATAACGATTGCGAAAGAGTATGCATGGCTTTGCGCACTCCTTCTCATGTCACACCGATTCCCACCTACAACCACACCCACACAGCGTCAAGATTGCCCAGACGCGACGGAGGCGGGCTTTGGTGAACCACGGGAAGATGCACGTGTGGCATACAGGTCCCCAGAACCTCCTATTCCTGGGTCCGGGCATCACCCTGTATTTCTTCTTCGTGAAGGCCATGGCAATCTTCTGCTTGCTGGCCAGCATCCTGCACATCCCGCACCTCATCATTTCTTACTCGGGTGGCATGCTCGAGGCGTACAAAATCAGCGAGGGCTCGGCCGCTTACTTCATGGCCGCCTCCCACATGTCCAGTTACCCGCATTCCAACACCATCACTTGGTGCGAGGGGTCCACGGTCGACACCATGTTTGCCCGAGATGTGCCCTGCACCGAGCCCGTGATTCGTCTGTACGGCCGGCGCTCCAAAATCTACATCAAGGGCACGCACGCCTCGTACTTGATTGCAGCATGTGACGTGGCTAGCTGCTTGATCTTTATAGCGACGTGGCTGTGGTTGGTCTGGAAGCATGAGTCTATGAAAAAGGCGGACTCCCTTTCTCCCGTCCTCTCTCCCGACGACTATGCTGTTCAAGTGTCGGGCCTCCCCTCCGACGCTACCGAGGCAGAGATTGTGGAGCATTTTAATGGGCTGTACGCGCTCAATGGTGTGCACGACTGGACGTGGGAAGGCGCTTGCTGGGGGTTGGTAAATGCGAAGCTTTACGTGCGGACTCCGAACTCAATTGTGGACATTGCAGGGCGAGTGATCGGGCCGAGCTTGCGTCCAGTGGATGACCCCTTGCCAGCCCACCAGCAGCACCTCAATTTATACAAGAACAGCTGGGTGGTGGAAGCGGTGGTGGCCAAGCCGATGGGTACTCTGATCCGTCGCTTCCGGACGCTGGAGCAGCTCAGTGAGCAACTGTTGCGGCAGCGGGCTTTGGCGAAAAAATACAATGCCAACACGTCCTACCTCGGTGGCAAGGGCGCTGACGCAGCCAAGTTCGAGAAGGCCCAGAAGAAGCTCATGCAGATACAGGACGAAATTGACCTACAGCAGCTGCGTTTGAAAATGCTGGCGGGAACCCTGGTCAAAATGGAGCGGACGTGCGTTGGGGCCTGGGTCATTTTTGAGCATCGGCGCTCCCGCGATCGGTGCCTCCGCGACTACCGGCTCTACTCCAACCGCCGGCTGTTGTTTTGGAAGCCTCCGCCGCCCTTGCTCTTCCGTGGGACGCACCGCCTCGTTGTCACGGAACCACCCGAGCCTTCCGACGTGCTGTGGGAAAATCAGGAGGCCACGCGTGCCGGTCAGTATGTACGGCGCATCGTAACTAACGGGGTCACGCTCTTCTTGCTGGTTTCAGCCCTCTTTATCACCGTTACCCTCAGCTCTATTAGCAACGACTATGTTAAAGCCGCGGGTGAGGACCTGAATGTGTGCGGGGATTTGGGAGCTAGCCTGTATGGAAGCGAGTCTACCTCGCCCACGACCTGGTTCCACATCCCCCCGGGGAATGACTTTTGTCCCGCCGGCTATCACTACTTGTCATTGCTTCCGCCGCCGCAAGGCCTCGAGCAGACGGACGCCTGTACCCAGCCCTGTTTCAATGTCCTCGACGAGACCGCCCTTGGGACGCCGCAGTCTTGCGCGGGAGGCGCCACGACGCTGGCCCGGGGGACCATCCTAATGTGCTTTTGTCAAGGCGTGTGGGGCCAGTTCTCTTCATCAACGTCGCCCTCCTCCTCTGCTACTACTCCAGGGCAGCCGCCCATCCTTTCTTACGAGGCTCTCCAAGCGTGCCGCTTCCCTGCTTATGATTTCTTCGTCTCGCAGATTGTGAGCGTCGTAGCCAGCGTCGTCACCAATATAACGAACGAACTGATTCGGTTTGCCGTTCCCATTCTGGTGGATTGGGAGCGGCATCGGACAGCATCGGAAAGTGTCACTCGGCTATTTATCAAGTCGTGTGCGGCCATGCTTCTTAACACGTGCGGCCTGCTCCTCCTCATTCATCTCCGCGTCAAATCCAAACCTCTAAATGAGTTCGGTACGTGCTGGAGGGAGGGAGGGTGGGAGGAAGGAAGGGCTGCCGCCGAAACTGTTTAGGATAATCAGCCCTGCAACCTATCATCTAAGCCCTGCTATCACATGTTCATTTCTAATTCATCTCTCCTCCCTCCTATTAACTTTCCAAAAGGCTTTTTCACCGGCAGAACCATTGATGTGGACCTCAGCTGGTACCTCGCCATTGGCGTTGCCCTCTCCAACACCATGTTCATCAACGCCTTTACAATGCAACTGCCATTTCTGGCGTCGGAGCTGGTGGCAAAGTGGGTCTTGCGGTATCTGCAGGCGAGCAGCACCACAATCTCCCAGATCCATATGAATAAGGTGTTTGCGCCGTCCTGCTTTAGTGTGCATTCGCGAATGGCGATGCTCATGAATACCCTTATTATCACATTTCTCTTCAACACCGCATTGCCGGCGTTGGTGCCTTTTGCCGCCGTGGCCTTCACGCTGGCCTTCTTGGTAGATAAGGTTCGTTTGTGTGTGGCGATCTGAAGGAGGGAAATGCATGGGCACTCGTGATTTTGATTTTCTTTTCGTACTTTCATTTCTTATAATAATACTCATTTGCATTCGTCTTGATCATCTTCTCCTTCTCCTCATGATCACACAACACAGTACCTGCTCTTGCGCTGCTATGCCAAGCCGCCTGCTTACGACGGCCGCCTGGTGCGCTTCTCGATCGACTGCCTTCCATACCTCCTCGCCCTGCACCTCTTCGTGGGCGTGATCATTTTGGGCAATAGAGACGTATTTCCCTCGGGTGTGTGGCAGCGTAGGAGCGTTGACGAGGTGGAGGCGGAGGGGGCCACGGCTGTGGTACGTACACATAATAGGGGAGGGAGGCAGATGGGGAGGAAAGAAGGGCACAGTTTGCGAAGCAGTTTTTGGAGCAGGACTTGTAAATGTGGCGGGCCAGATCACCATTTCGCTCTTGGTTGCACGAGTCCCTTTCGTTCATCAACTGAGAGTAGTCAGATTGTATGTAAACACTCACGCACCCCTTTTACCCTCAACACAGGCCTACAATGCCCTCGCGCACAGCAACACGGGCAGATATTTGGTGGGGCGTTTCTGCCTGAGCAGCACCTTGCCCCTCTCAATTCTCTTGGGGCTCCTGCTGCTGGGCAAGTTTGTGGAGTTTGTGAGCCGGGACCTGCTCTTCGTCATCAAGTCCGTCAAGGAGGCCTTGCGGCCTTACACCCAGGTCTGCTGCAAGACCCGTATGGAGGCTGCGGTGGAAGACCGCAATGACATGGGCACCGAGCTACAAGAGAGCCCGACGCAAGGAGGAATCTCGAAGAAGAACTTGCGCGTCAATGTGTATCCGCCCTATTCGCGCCGGTGTGAGATTGCCTATCCCAACAAGGCCGCGGTGCCTATTTTTCCGAGCGAGCGGTACGTAAGTTCGGGCGCTTATTGGAAATCTGCTATCTCTTTCCTTCCCTCCTCTAAGCACAAGGCTGTATGTTGATGGAATATTATTTGCATTTGCATCCACTTATCTATCCTCCCCCCCACCCCGCCCGAATCTGTAGTGGCTGGGAAGTCGAGGGCGACGGAGAAGGGGACACACCTCGATCCCAATGCGTCAAGCTCGTCAAGCGCTGGACACCGGAGGAGCTATCATCGTCGATAGCGCCGCCGGCTGCCAGCAAGGGAGTGGACGGCGTCGAGGCCGAGAACGGCGGGCCGCTCTTCAAGAAAACTTGGGAAGTAATCCAGGAGGAGGGCGGTCTAGCGACCTACAGGATTGAGGATAATAAACATTACGCAGAGGTACTGTTGGTCCGCGCCACGTTGCACCTGTCTGCCAAGAGTTTGTTGGGGATCGAGACGCACCGCTTGGATTGGTCCCGCCTCTTAACGATGCGGGAAATGAAAGAGCACGGTGAATTAGTCGGTGGGGAGGAGGACGACGACGACGACGACGAGGAGAAGGAGAGGAAGAAAATGTTTGCAGGGTTTCGACGCAAACGCAAAGACAGGAAGGAGAAGCCAAAGGTGCATGTGGACGGGGACGGCAAGGGACCGCCGTTAGGATCTTAGACTCTAGAGACGGGAAAGGTGACGAGCAGGCTGTGTGTAGAAACGAAGTAGAGACAGCGGAAGAATGAGTTGGAGCGATGAGCTCTCCTCACAAACAGCGACACAGTAGTTAGGGAGGGATAGACAAAGCAATGAACGAAAATCCGTTGTGTTTATAACACATCTGCAAGCTAGAGAAAAGCCAAGGCTGGCCGGCCCATGTTCCTTTTCCCACCCAGAAATCGGTGGAGCCATGGCAAGAAGTGGGTCCTCAAGGCATATCCTAAGGTCAATCATCACGACTTCGAGCATGCATGTCGACTTGCCCTTCTAGTTGCTTTTGTTCCAACCACATGCAGCCAGCCAGAATGGAAGCTTTGACAACACCATTCACACCGTATTTTCCTACTATTTACTACAGGGAAGGTTTGCCCACCATGGATAGAAGAGGCTTGCGTCCGCGGGGCTTGAAGGCGGTCGCCTCCTTCATCTCCGTCTTGCTTCTTCTCGTTGCCTGTGCGGATGCCTTCCGCTTCCCCTTTCCTACAGCACGCACGGCCAGCAGGTAAGCGCTTTGGCATGCCCACGACCACTGGCACAAGGATCTGCTTCGTGTCCTGTCCCTATGTCGCCGGCTTGGGTCTTTTTCCTATCGCCGTCCGTCCTTTTTCCCCCTCTTGTCCTCTGAGGTCGACTCCCGTCATGTGGCTGATTGCGTTTGAGCTTAACTGTCCCATGTCCTTCGAACTCACTTGTTGTCCCTTATTTTCCACCTGTAGGACCCATGGCTCGAGCCCCAAGACTGCTCTTTATGCTACCGAGGCGGACTACAAGGCTGGCGGCTTGAACGTCACGGTGGTAAGTCAAATGAAAAGAGGAGAGGGGCGAGGGGTCCAACTGCGTTAGCAGGACCCCAAGCGCCATCTACTGCTTAATAAGGATCTCGAGGACGTTGTCCTTGGTACTCTGTTGACTCGCTTTGTGTTTTCGTATTGCGCTCCTCGGGTACAATCTCAAAGAGAAAATAAGGGGGGGAAATCACAGCATATGTCTCACTCCGCCTCTCCTCCATCACGACCCCCACTCTTTCCACACAGCCGTCCGTGGCCAAAGCCATGGGAGGCAGCACCGAGGAGAATACGCCTGCCGTGGCAGCGGCGGAGGGAGCCACAGCCCGACCCGTAGTCGCTGCTGCCCCTCCCAAGGTAGTAGCAGCAGCACCAGCCAAGGCGGCAGCTCCAGTCAAAGTGGCGGCTCCTGCGCCCGTCAAGGCCTCCATGCCCGACCCTATGGCAGCGTTCAAGAAGGCCGTTACTCCTGCCGCCAAGCAAGAGGCGCCTAAGCCTACTTCCACGCCCCCTCCGGTCGGCACGCCACCCAAGAGCCCTCAGTCCTTTGATGCGGAGCGGCTGAAGGAGGAGATTGCGACTGCTGTCGGTGGGGCAGCTACGGGGTTCGTCGTCGGGAAGGTGCTTGAAAGCCAGGCGGCGAGCGACGAGGCGTCTTTGACAGCAGCGTCGGGTGCGGCGGTGCTGGGGTTGGTATCGTATATTGTGTCTCGAGCTGATAACTTGGCTGGGGTGGCAGCACGAAAGACCTTTGGTGGCCTGACCCTCGGCCTGGTTAACGGCGTCACGGGCGCGATCACGGGTGTTGTGTCCGGGGCATTGAATGGGCTTAAGCGTGGGGTGCAGAAGAAGGTGGATGATATCAAGAGCACGCCTGGGCGGATTTTGGATTCGATCAAGGCGAGTCTCAACCGTAAGGTAGAGGACGTGAAGGCCTTCCCCGGGCGTTTTGCCCAAGCGGCCAAACGCAAGGCACAGGCGACGGCGGAGGAGATGGCTGCCATTCCTGGAAAGACGGCCACGGCTATCAGTAACTCGGTCACGAATACAGTGGAGGGGGTCAAGGAGGCTGTCTTTGGTACCGTTACCAGCGTCACCCGCGCGCCTTCCGAGCTCATTGCCAAGGTCACTGGCGACGTGCCCTCCTCCCCTGCCTCCAAACCTTCCTCTTCCGACACCACCACCTCCTCCCCCATTGTGAAGTCGATGCCGGTGGCCGCGCCTTCTAAGGCGGCCGTGTCCTTGAAGATTGGTGGCAAGCCTCTCAGCTCGAGCAGCAGCAGCAGCAGCGCGGCGAAGCCCTCCTCCTCCTCTTCCTCCTCTGCTCCTTCCAAGCCTACGGTTCCGGCCCTCAAGTTCCCTACCGCCGGGCTGCCCGCAGCTAAAACCCCTGCGGCTCTTGTAGCAGCGGCGAAGGCACCGGAGAAGAAGAAGGAAGCTGCTGGTTTTTCTTTTGGTGGCCTCTTTGCTCCTGAAAAGGAGGCCGTGAAGAAGCCCGCGCCTCCTGCAGCTAGCGCACCAGCAACGGCTGCCAAGCCCGCGACGGCGTTGAAATTTCCTACCAACACGCCTCCGGCCAAGAAGCCTGTTGTTTCTACACCTGCGCCTCCTGTGGCGGCGGCTAAAGCACCCGTGAAGAAGGAGTCTGCTGGTTTCTCGTTCGGTGGCCTCTTTGCTCCTGCCCCGGAGGTCAAGAAGAGCACTTCTTCCCCTCCTCCTCCTGCCGTGGTAGCCACCCCAGTGAAAAAGCCTAGCCCTCCTCCTGCCTTCTCCAACCCGCTCGCGGGTCTATTCGGCTCGGGCTCCTCCTCCTCCGCACCCGCCAAGAAGGCGAGCAGCACGTCCCCCTCCTCCTCCTCCTCGCCCGTCGTCGTCGCGAAGAAATTCTCGCCAGCACCCGTCGTCGTCAAGAAGCCTCTCCCCCCTCCCCCTGCTGCTGCTAAGGTCAGACCTAAGGCCAGCACCCCTACCCCACCATCCGCCCCCAAAAAGAACCTGTTCTCCCCTCCCGCCCGGAAGGCCTCCGTCAACCCCATGCTCTTCAAATCCCCTGGCGGTAAGGGCAAGCCCGCCGCCAAGGAGGAGGAGATAGGAGCTGCCGCTGCAGTAGCACCCAGCAAGCCTGTCTTCCGTCCCCCTCCTCCTCCCTCCCGCCCTCCCGCCGCGACCTTCCCCAAGGCCGGCTCTCCCACATTCGCCGAGGCACCGCCCGCCCCCACACCAGCAGCTGCGCCTAAGAAGGCTTCCAGCGGTGGTGGTGGTGGCCTGTTCGGCGGCCTCTTTGGCTCCTCTTCCTCCTTATCCTCCTCCTCCAGCAGCATTGGCAAGGCCAAGGCCGGCAAAGCGGCTACCGGGCCCTTACCACCTCGCCCCACACCAGCTGCTGCTGCTCCCAAAGCCGCTGCCCCTAAGCCTGTAGCCAAATCCAGCAGCGGTGGAGGCTCATTTGGGGGTCTCTTTGGTGGTGGCTCTGCTAAGCCCGCCGCTCCCAAGCCGGCCGCTGTGAGCGCGCCTGCTGCTAAGAAGCCGCAAGCTTCTTCTTCCTTTGCGTCCAAGCCTAAGGCGGTTGCCTCTGCTAGTGCTAGCAAAGCAGCGGCGGCGGCGTCGTCAAGTAATGGGGTAGGGTTGTTTGGTGGGCTCTTTGGGAGCGGTGGTGGGAAGGCAAGCGCGAGCAAGCCTCAGCAAAAGGCAGGGAGTGCTGCCCCGAAGCCCGGAGGGAAGATGGATGAGGTGAGCTTGCAGTCGTTGAAGCAAACCATTCGTCAGGAGCAAAGCCAGGCACTCAAGTCTTTGGGCAAGAGGTAGAACAACAGCAGAAGCAGAAGTCATTCATTAACAAAAACAAAAACAAAAACTACGTTTAGCAGACATAATAAAAAAGAGATGAAGCGCGCGTGGTAGTAGGAGTGTTGTGTGTGTGTGTGTTTTGCGTATATGTGAGTGTTCGTGTAATTGTGTGGTTTGTGAGTGGGCGCGTCGGATGTGTTTTGACAAGGAAGAATGGGAGGCGAGGCCCAGAGCACGTGCGATTAGGGCGACGGTGTGGAAGCCGGTCCCTTGGAGGTGGAGATAAGAAGCGGTATCGACGTCATCCCCGATTTGAAAAAAAGACAGAACGGAAAAGAAAAGTCAGGACTAGTAAAGCTTTGCCTTCTCATCTCATCTTGATTTTCTTTTTCTTTTGTTGTATTCTCTTTTTATAATCTGCCTAGTTGGCGCTCCTTCTATAGTGATAAATTTGAAGACCTTGTCTTCTTTCTCGCTTCCCTCGTCGTGATATTCTCCCTACTTATTCTTGAAACTTGATTCATTCTTCCTTCACAGTAGGATAACCGGTAAATTCTTCTTCCTTTTTACGTTTTCAATATTTTTCTAAGTCTCTATCCCTTAGATCCCGCTTAAATTTCTAAACAATTCCACGTGATGTCTTCTCAATAATAGACAAAAGCCCTTCCTATGACCCCTTAGCTAGCTCAAGCATTTCCACGTGATGTCTTCTCAATAATAGACAAAAGCCCTTCCTATGACCCCTTAGCTAGCTCGAGCATTTAGGACTGCTTGTTGCTGCGGGGCTGCTGGAGCTGCTGGTGTTGGCTATGGACCCCCGCGCTGTCGTAGTGCTTTGGCGGGATCTTGGTGTTGGTGTTGTTGGCCTTCTCCTGTTGCTGGTGCTGGGTGCCCTCATGCTGCCCCTTGGTTAGTTCCGCCATGTCCTTGGACGAGATCAGATTGGCCACGCCATTGGGGTTGTGGGGGACGACGGGCATGGTTGAAGTTGTAGTTGTTGTTGGTGTGGCTATGCCTTGGGTTTGGTTTGCTGTGTTCGTGCGTGAGAGGGTAGGGGGGAGAGTGTGGAGTGGTGTGAGACGGAGATGGGCGTGATGTGAGACGGAGACGGAGTGGTGTGAGACGGAGACGGGCGTGGCTCGGGGGCAAAGGCATGGGACGAAGGCAGGCTGCTTTGCTACTAGTGGGTGGGCAGGACTTCTAAACCAGCGCTTGCTCGTAGTAGAGTACACAACTTGTGCTGGCTGCGCACACACAAGTAAGGCTGTCATATTGAAGCTCGTGTTCTGTCGTGACAAGTCATGTGTGCCTAGGGGGTTGTTGTCGTATTTCTGGTGTCTGATACAAACGCGTGCACGCCATTTCGCAACCACAAACAAGCAGGACAAGCAATAAGCAAAGTAACAAGAACGCGGTGGAGAATGATTTTTTGCTTGTTCATATTTTCCTTCTATTTTGTTTTTTGTCCACCGAACATTCCACGCCCAAATTAATGAAAGCAGCTGTTCGCAGGCTGGGGATGGGAGGTTGATTTTTTGCTTTTGCCAAAAAGCGACAAAACCTTGACCATGACAACAAAATTCATAGAGCGTGTCAAATTTAGTACGTTCTTCTTTCTTTTGCTTGACGATTTGCGCTGAAAGCTGCCCTGGACAAGACGCAAACGCACCGACTAGTAGGCCAGCCGGTTTGGACGCGCTAGTTGAAGCGAGTTGGCGAGGAATCGCCGCCCGGGTTTCTTCTTCTTCCATTCCCACACCACATGAATGAATATCGCAACGCATGGCAACCCACCCCTAATGATAGCATCCATAACAACCCAATATATAAGGTGTCTATCCCGCCTACCTTCTAGAGAGTTTATCTACGAAATATAAAGTCCCATTAGCTATGGGAGACAGGAGGTTGATCTGCATGACGGAGCTTGAACGCTAGACAACACCCCCCACCCCAACCATCCACAGTCTCCCCCACCAGACATTTTGATGGCCATACACGCACGCATCAGAATTTGATCAAAAGAGTACGATATTTCGATACACTTTAGGCTTAACCATGGTCCGTGTCGATCTTAGGAAAAAAGAATCAACTCAACTCAACTCAAAAACTCCATATGCTCCGGGAGGTGACCTCCTGCCTCTCCCACCAGAAATGCCTACCGTTTCTTCACATCTCACGTTTGTTTGCATACCATTGCAGACCACACGACTACAAAAGGAGTCACGGTTGCCGGTGCACGGAGCATGACAAGCAGCAGCAAAAGGAGGACAAAGGCAAGCACCTCAATCACCTCTCGTAAATAACCTCCTGCCTCCCAGCATCGACAAGCAAGTAATTAGCCATAATACAATCAAGCATGCAAGTCAAAGACAAGAAGATTGAGAGCAAGAAGGAAATGTCAAAAGCTGCGGTTATCGGGGAGGCTGGGGCTGATTTGGTCAGTCAGCAGGACGCCGCGTGGAGGGAGCCCGGGGGTTAGGGGTGTGAGTGCGGGGCTTGGGAGGACAAAGAGCTTGAAAAGACAGTATGCTGAAATGGGCCGCAAGCATCATCGACAGCGCATCAGATGTCTGGCCTGCCAGGACTGTCGCGTTTCCTTCTCCCGTCACTCATCTCACTTCCACGTACCTCACCAACAGGAAGATCAGCACCAGCAGCAGCAGCAGCCCCAGCAGCAGCACCAGCGCCTGCTCGTCGTCATCTGCATCCCTGCGCAGTACTAATGGCATCTCGCCTCCCTTCCTTTATCTCTTTCTTCCCCCCATCCCTCCTCCGATGGTTTACTTACACCCTCCCCGCTCTTTCCCCTCTCATGCCCCTCCTTACTGATTCCCTCTCCCTCGCCCTCCCTCCCTCCTTCCCTAGCTCTCTGTCGTGAACCTGGAGATGGGGTCGTTGCCAACACCAGTAGACACAGCAAGAGAAAGAACAATCGCAGCTAGAGAAAGAGCCGTAGCAGCGAGAGCAGAAGCAGCAGCGGCTGAAGCAGCAGCAGCAGAAGCAGAAGCAGCCGAAGCAGCAGTGGCAGCATGGGAGGAAGGAAGGCGTGCTGAGGATGCAGTCAGAGCAGCAGCAGCATAACCAGCACCACCACCACCAGCAGCAGCAGCAGCAGCAGCAGCAGCAGTGGCGGTGGCGGCGGCGGCGGCGGCGGTAGAGGAAGAGAGAAGGGCAATTGAAGCACAAGCATAAGTGACAGCAAGAGCAGTAGCAGCGAGAGCAGAAGGAGCAGCGACTGAAGCAGCAGCAGCAACAGCAGCAGCAGCAACAGAAGCAGCAGCAGTAGCAGCAGAAGCAGCAGCAGTAGCAGCGGCAGCGTCAGGCGCAGCAGCGATCGAGGAACAAGTAAGACCAGTAGCACCACGACTAGCAGCAACAGCACGGACAGCACCAGCACCAGCAGCAGCGGCACAAGCAGGAAGACATGACGTGCCACCCGGGTTTTCCCAGGAGGTCTATCAGACCGCGTTGAGCGACTTCAGGTGCGTTTTCCCAAATGTTTTAAGGAGGGAGTATGTGATTTGGCCTTTCCCCCCCCCAAATTTTTCCAGTATGCGTACGATGTATAGATGCATGGGGGGCAATCCACGAGACATCTGACCCACAGCGCCTTTTTGCAGCGGCAACCGGATTCAGCCAACCTTCAGAGAGACGCGACCCGCCTTCTACCCAGACGCTTTAATCTCTTGTGGTCACTGCGCACTACCCAGATGAGCTCCGTCGGAATTGATTACCCTCGTTGCTGTCACTCTCCTGTTGGATTTGTATTTGGGGATGGATGAGCAAGAGCAGGAAAAGCTCTTGAGTAGCCTTGGTGATGCTGACATCCCTGTCGCTCGGAGTTTAATTGACGCCTTGCGTAGGTGGCGGAATGAGCATCTGTATGGGAGGAAGGGGAGGACGGGGAGGACGGGGCAAGGATATTATTTATGTGCAGGTATCTTGGGAGGAGGAGGAGGAGGAGGAGGAGGAGGAGGAGGAGGAGGAGGTGGCGGGGGAGGAGGAGGAGGAGGAGGTGGCGGAGGAGGAGG
>Ga0209390_10003858_pt1 | contig 23524 bp, 14 predicted proteins | sample BON01_FD_187212 | JGI IMG/M metagenome (GOLD analysis project Ga0209390, IMG submission 187212) | Freshwater microbial communities from Lake Bonney liftoff mats and glacier meltwater in Antarctica - BON-01 (SPAdes) (version 2) | ecosystem: Environmental > Aquatic > Freshwater > Ice > Glacier... | reverse complement strand
ACAGGCAAATATGCAGCAAATATAACTAGCGTGACATGTACTTCTTGTGAAACAGGCAAATATGCGCCAAATGTGAGTAGTGTGGCATGTACTTCATGCGAAACTGGCAAATATTCGGCAAATGTGAATAGTGTGGCATGTACTTCATGCGAAAGAGGCAAATATTCGGCAAATGTGAGTAGTGTGGCATGTATTTCATGCGAAACTGGCAAATATTCACCAAATATAAGTAGTGTGGAATGTACTTCATGCGAAACTGGCAAATATTCGCCAAATATAAGTAGTGTGGCATGTACTTCATGCGAAAAGGGCAAATATTCGGCAAGTGTGAGTAGTGTGGCATGTACTGTGTGCCAAACAGGCAAATATTCGCCAAATGTGAGTAGTGTGGCATGTACTTCATGCGAAACTGGCAAATATTCGCCAAATATAAGTAGTGTGGCATGTACTTTATGCGAAAAAGGCAAATATTCGGCAAATGTGAGTAGTGTGGCATGTACTGTGTGCCAAACAGGCAAATATTTGCCAAATGTGAGTAGTGTGGCATGTACTTCATGCGAAACTGGCAAATATTCGGCAAACGTGAGTAGTGTGGCATGTACTTCATGCGAAACTGGCAAATATTCGGCAAATGTGAGTAGTGTGGCGTGTACTTCGTGCGAAATAGGCAAAACACACAACTTGACAGACCAGACCTCCAGTATTAACTGCCTGGCAATGTGCCCAAACGATTTTATAACAAACGGTGAAAGGTGTATCAGTATGAATGGCACTTCTAACGGAGATGTGTGCTGTTCAGCCGAATGTGGGGAATGCGGTGGCAGTGGGTGTCATCTGCGTCCGGGGGGGTCAGATTCGTGCTGTGTAGGTAAGGTGGAAGCAGCTGGGGTCCAGTGCGGCAAACCCCCCTGTATAATGCAAAACAACCCCGAGACGCCGATGGTTACATGTGTAAATACAGTGTCGTTTGATTTGTTCCTGCGAGATCTGTCAGAAAATCAACACGAATACTTCAAAAAAATGATAGCCCTTATGTTTGGACTAGAACTTGCCATGATAAGAATTGAAGTTACCGCGATTTCCTTTCGACGCAGGTTGCTGTCTCTCGGCTACCATGTTAGAGTATATGTGTCAGTGCCCGAAGGCGATACAAAAACAGAAATTAGCACTTCACAGGTTTACAGAAATATTGCTAACGGAAGCTTTACTATGTCGACGGATCACATGCAAACAACATTACTGCAAATTAATGGCAGCACACAAGCAGTATCATTCAACGATTTTGTCATGGGCACATCATTACGGGTGGCATTGAACAATAACATCTATGGGAGCTGGGCTTTGGGCGACAAAGTTTTCGTATATGTCGATGGCAAGAGAGGCATCAATGACGATGTCCTAACTTATGTAGCAGATGATCCAGATGGAGGTCGCTGGAGCCCTGTGAACTGTGATCCTCTTCTGTATATAAACAGTACCTATTTATTTTTAATATCAAACCCCTCTATTTCGTTATATTTTGGAGTAAACTAAGCTTTTCGGCATGTACAAAAACCCCACGACACAACTTGGATTGTTTTGTGAAAGAAGCAATTTTGATGCGCCCGACCTTGATCCAGAACACAGGGACGCTTTTATGCAACTTCGGCTGTTTTTGAGCGGTATCATGCCTCCAAAAACACCCAAAAAAACACACTCGCAACGTAGATTCGAGCCATGCTCTCTCTAGACATAGTCTATATTGGTACACATGCGCTCACGAAACACCTCTCTTATTTCTGTAAACGCCACAGGGTCTGTGATAATGGCGTGGCTCGCTGTGCTGTCGCCCTGGGTACATTCACGATATACTGGATTTTTCTGCTGCCAATACAGTATCGCATGTAGGATAATTTGTTTGCGACTTGTTTCTCGAGGCGTCGTGATTTTGAGATAAAGAGGATTCGCGCCCGTGGCAAATAAAATTTGGAACGAAATGTCTTCCAGAAGAAACATGGACGCGTAATTCAATTGAAGTCCGCGGTGCGTGTTGTTGAGCACAACGGTGTTGGTCTCGCCAACAAACATTGTTTCACACTGCTCATCCCCGAGGCAGTTCCATCGTGTCACCGTCTCACCTGCAAACGAAATAACTGCCGTGATGGCAAAGCTAGCGCCGTCGGCGGGTATGTCAAATTGAATAAGCGTTCCAGTTGTCCCCACAGCGACACATGCTAGAAGTGCTGGTGTCAATAGAACAGCAGGTGGCTCCACATTCCCCGTAAAAGCTGTGGCATTCTGTTCGATGCGCTGTGAATCGAGTTGCTGGTAGACCTGGCCCAATGTATTGATTCTTTGTATGTATACCTTCGCATCACTGGTTTTGATTGAATCTTCCGTCCACCTGCTTACGAATTTTGCGGTGTTTGTGTCGAAGTACACCGTATTCAATGCCATTTGTACATAGATTCGGAAGAACAAATCCTTAAAGCTGATGTAAAGTGGCTTTCCCATTTCGCGCATATGATTGAAACTTTGTACGAACCCATTGTCATATTCGGTTGTCCAGAAGAACAAATCGGTCTCCCTGAAACTTGATTCGAATTCAAGCAGAGATTCTAACCTGTTTCCGTCGTTATTCAGAGTACGGGTTCTCCACTGCACATCCGTCACAAACATCAAAATGAACCCCAAAGCCCACCTTAGTCCCTTTGTTTCCCCCTTCTTGATAATAGTTTGGAACTGGGAGTAGCTATTTGAGTGTTGCGAAACAAACCCGTCAGTTCTAAGCTTGTCGGTGCAGAATTTCATCACACAAGTGCGCGGATGCGACGGTTGTCTGGCATCATAGTCATTGTAGGAACACGGGGAACACGTCTTTTCCGTGTGGACTGCGGCATGTACCACTGTACAGGTGTCACATGCGATGCACGAAAATGCACCAGTACCTTCTTCCTCAAGCAGGCGCTCGTGGAAAGAACAAAATGCACAGTCCTGTATGCTGATGGATCCCATTCTGCGCGTTGTGGTATTGCCCGGGCATATCTTGCATGATGCCTGCCCAGCCGTGTCCTGGAAGGTGGCATAGCTACAAGGTTGACAAAATGTTGTCGACGATGTGTGGTGGTAGCCAGGCACACACTCATAGCTTGCCCGCGCAGTGTTCCACTGCGCGTGTGGAGGGTCGTCTGGATAGTCACAGGAGTGGTGTGACACGTTGTTGTTGATGTGTTTGTTCACCGGACAGAATTGACAGCTGCGTGTTTGGCCATCAAAATACGCTCGAGGATTTGTTGCAGCTTCACAGTGTTGCGTACGTGATGGTAGCAGAGCATCATGAAACAACGAGCATCCACATCCTGCACACAGCGAAGAGACATTGGACACGACACTGTCGTTGCATTCCGACTTGAAATGTACTATATCAGACGGTAGCGGTAAGAGTCCAAGCATTGTCATTTCAGTTTCAGTTCTTGCACAATACGCATCATCGTATACACTACACGACACGCACCGCCTGGGGTTCACTTCTCGGTTCAGAAACTTCCCAGGCGAACATACGTTGCAGTGTGTGGTGTTTTGCTGAAACTCATACCAGCTGCATGGGTAGCATCGACTCATTCCTGGCAATGGCGCAATACCACTGCTGAGGAAATCTGGGCTGTCTGTCTCGAAGATGACATCAGTACATTCCGTACAAGCGGCAGAATTTTCGGGACGACTGAGGTATTTTCCAGGGTCGCACTGTACACAAGTCGATGTGTTCAGACTCATGCTACCTCTCGGGCAAGATGCACATGCTATAGCCCCTGGCGTAGATGCTATGTTTGGGTGCGTGCACGGCGTACATGCAGACTGACCAGGTTCCGGATTATGATAGCCCAATTGACACATCGAGCAAGCGATTGCCCCGGAGCTCGCTGAGAAATTACCCGGTGCGCAATGATCGCACGTACTTTGCTGTGGCAGAGGCTGGAAATAACCCGCATCGCATTGGTCACAAAGTGAAGCGTTTGGCAACGCAGATTTTGTGCCTGGTTCGCATTCACTGCATTCGCTCTGGCCTGACAGTCCTTGAAATTTTCCAGGCTCGCACGACTCACATATACTCATCCCAGGATGAGGACTGATGGTGCCCGTAGTACACGGGGTGCATGTTAAATTGGAATTTGCACCCAAACTCACTGACACTGTCCCACTACTGCAGCTCTTGCAGGTTGCATTGCTGATTGCACCCGATTCTGTTGAATATGTTCCAACGCCACAAGCGGAGCACATAACTTCTCCTTGAGACTTGTATTTTCCAGCAGGACACTGACTGCACTCATTTTCGTTCAATTTTCTTTGCTGCCCGGCCGGACACAACACGCAATCATTACCAGATTTTACTTTTCCCACGTTGCTTTCTATGCCACATTGCGAGCAGGGTCCACCGGCATTTCCAATGTAGTCAGCATCGCATGTGCAATCTGTGATTTTTGTCGAACCAACCAGCGAAGTAGTGTGGGATGGACAGCCTGTGCATGTTGATGCTTTTTGTCCTCCATTGCATGGGATTTTATACTGATTTGACTGACATTCGATGCTGTCGTTGCAGGATTCACACTCGTCTGTTTTCTCTGTCCCGTTGCAAGATTCGCGATATTTCCCTTGACCACAATTCTGTTCGGTTCTGCAGAGTTCGCATGTATCCTCTATTGGGGTCGTGGCCGTGGGATGAAACCACCCTGACGTAGAATCCCACGAGTCTCGCGATTCGAGTTTAACGCTCTGTCCACTTACACACTCTTTCCAATACGTGTTCCCAGTACACGTGACATCTTCGCAGTCACTACATTGGCTCAAGTCGACTGTAATGCCTGGGGGGCACTCTGTGAGATATTGGCCTACGCCACATTGTGAAAATTCGCAAGGTTGGCAAGTATTGCTGCCACGGAATGCTTTGAATTGTGGGCATTCTACTTTGTAATAGTTTAGCTGAGAACAATCAACATCGTCACAAGGTTTGCACGCACTATTATCTGTGTACAATGTACTGTCACACCGCTGAAACCAATGACCTGGAGCATTGCAGGTTGACGGTATGGAATCGGTCTCCCCATATCCCCTACATGACACGCAATCACTACACTCTACTCTTCTCCAATTTGCGTTACACGTTTTGACTGGACATGGTGTCGGTGGTGGTGGTGGTGGTGGTGGTGGTGGTGGTGGATAATTACAAGAACATTTATTCCCAGATACCACTCTAGGGGGGTGACATACTTGGCAACTGTCAATAGTTCCATCGCTGAATTCACCATCATTACAATCTTTGCACTGCGTACGAGTTCTTTTTGTTCCACATTCACATGAATGAACAACAGATATGATGCTTAGTACACACGAAATCAAAAAAATCAATTTTGGGTAATACATTATATCTTGAATATGATTAGTCGAATTTACACATATATATCAAACACATAAACATGTAGAAAGTCTGCGTCGAAAACTTTGTGGAATGTCGTCTTTATATATACACATACATCCTCGTTGTTCACATAGCGGTGAGTACTGCGGACGTCTGTTTACGCCACAATATTGACTTGCATAACGTTTTCGCATGCCAAAATATGCAGACACTGTGTGACCTCAGTCGAATATACGCTTTTTTGCAGCTGCTGTTGAAGACAGTGTCTCGTCCCATCATACGCCCCGAAAAGTGCTGAATCAACAACACCACGTACGTGAGGTGACCAGGTCTGCCCTCTACATCGAAAGACACACACATTAACGACACACCTCGTGCTTTCGTCAACATTACTGTAAAAATCAGCCTATTCACGTGACATAGTGTCGGTATTTGTCGTCCCCTGCATGACATCGGCTGTGGGGATGTCAATCTGATGGTCTTGTTGTTTGCCTGACATGAAGTCGACAGCCTGCGCGGAGCCGTCGACCGTGCGCTGTTGCTCCATGCCAACGCCATAGATAAATCCAAAGTAAATGACACCAGCTGCTATGATGTATATGAAAACAAAAAAAAGCGAGGCCATTCCACCGATCCACACGAAAGTTATGACGATTGTGAACGCCAGGGCAGTTGCGGCGATGCAACCATCCTGAGGCAATTTGCGTCGTTCCTGATTCTGCGCATTGAGAGCAAAGTATCCCACGACGGAAGCAAACAATATGACGCAAAATAGCCACGCAAAGACCAGCTGCCATGTCCATATCGCGCGCATGTGGTCACTGTAATCAGCGCAGTTGTCGTCGAACATGCTTTCAAATATCGGCAACATGCACACCAAATCAGCTTTGATTTCAAATGCGGAATAGCGGCAGTCACTTCGCGGGTAACACTTGATTCGGTCCATGAGACATGCACACTCGTCGGCCATCAATCCACTGTCCATCACCTTACAAGTGGTCTTGTCGATTTTATTATCTGCGATGCAACGTCGTTCTAGCGCGCCCGACGTGTGTGCAAAAACACAATATGGAAACGAAAGGCATAGCAAACAGCCAAACACGAGTGGTCCCCAAGACATGAACATGTGACAGCAGAAAACACAGCTCCAATGTCCACCCAGAAGCTTACTCGCGATGACAGCCTGCCGCCTCTTATATATATTCATATGAATAAGCTGATTTTGAAAGTCCAGTTGATTCGAACAACACATACACACACACGGTCATTGGCCAGAACTTGCAACAGATGGGACCCATAGACATCTCTATTTTGGCAATAAAAGCGACCCAAGGTCGTGGATTTTGTATGGCCAAAACAGTGTCAAACAGAAACAAAAATAGTTGCAGGGTTCCACGCTCAATAAGAGGCTTCCGCATGTCTGTTTGTGTAAATTATCATGCCCGCGCAGCAGTCGCCATGCACGAAAATTACAATGGGGCACATTGAAACTGTGATGCGCCAGGTGGAGGCCACGTTGAATCCGCAGGAAAATCTGAAGGAGGAGGTAACCGCACTGCACGACGTATATCTTCACCGCAAGACCATCCTACAGGAGATTGACGCCAAACACGGAGCGTTGCGTCATCAGCAGCGGCTATTGGCGAGGGAGGGGGTTGCGCGGCGTGCTCGGGTTCCACGCAATGTGCGTACGTGTGTCCCTGCGGTGGCAGCTTTGGGAATTGACGTCGCCACGATCGACTCGACCGAAGAGGTGTCTGTCCCGACTATCGAGGCGCTTTCGCATTCGATTTTTGCGACATGACACACAACTGCATTTCACGCAAATAATGCTTGGCACAAAAAACACTGTCAAGGTTTTACTGGTAAAGACATACTTGTCCACTCTGTGTGTCCACACAGTTGCCGTCGGTGATGAGTTTGACAAATATGAGCGCCAAGAGACCCTTGGAAGCGATGCTGAGAGCGCTGTATACCAGCGCAGCACAAAACCAAGTCCGCCACATGTGATCAGGATGGGCTATGAGGATGTATGCGACTTGCACCAGAGGCACTATCCCGAAACACGAAAACAAGACGCATTGTAGAAGAACTATGTCCCTGAGGAGTGGGGGGAGCTTTTCTATACCACAGTCACACTCCCTCAGGTTAGCTTCGTGTGAATAATAAAAGGACAATATGGTCGACCATATCACGTAATGCATGTACACTGCCGCCAAAAAAATGACAGAGAATTTAGCTAGAATTGCGTTGAAGGCCTGTGAGAACCTACCACTCTCGTTCACTGATATTTCGAGGTGGGAAATGAGCATTTCCACGGTCCATCCACACAATGTCAGGGCGCCCTGCAGTGCGCTGATGAGCGAAAGCTGCTGAGCGTTCCTGATGTACACGGTGCTGCAGATTATAATGATCTGCAGCGGCGCCGTCAATGCGTACTCGATCCACCGTGCGAAGTCGGGCTTGTCTGTATAATCAGCAAGACAACATCTTCTCTGTAACGCCTCGCATGGGCTATACCCCGATGATATTGGTTGGTCGATGAGGTGGTCGTCCACCAAGAAGGCGAGTCTGCATATCTGAAAGCCTAACGAAATGAAAATGACCATTGCCAGCAAAAATATGCTGTCATACGTGGTGTTGGTGCGTGTAGCGAACACGGTACCGTCGATTCTCGAGTCATTGAGCGAAAAAACCAGCGGTGGTATGGACAGACGCGGGGCTGTGTGTGCGGCTGGCACCGAACTCTTGGAGCAGAAACCAGCCAAGCTCTCGTTCAGTGTCGCTATACTGTTCGTCATTGTCTGGTTGTTACTCAAAACCACTTTGTCTAACCAGGTCGAAAAGACACTACTCGTTGGTGCGCTGCAAAAGAGCCAGCCAGCGAGACCGAGAAACACACAGCTTGACGTGACATTTGTGTAAAAAATCACGCCACCTGCGAACCTCATTACAATACCCTTGGTAGATCGACTTTGTGAGTTGTGAAACAGAGACACCATGTAGTTATATACCACGCAACACGCAGTGGTGGAATTTTTGTAGCAACGATACACATTCCGCTACGGGCTCTGTAGGGTATTTGAGACTTGTATACAAGCAAGCCAGGTGAAAGGGCTTGTATACAAGCAAGCCAGGTGAAAGGGCTTGTATACAAGCAAACCAGGTGAAAATGGCTTGTATACAAGCAAACCAGGTGAAAGGGAGACACCATGTAGTTATATACCACGCAACACGCAGTGGTGGAATTTTTGTAGCAACGATACACATTCCGCTACGGGCCCTGTAGGGTATTTGAGACTTGTATACAAGCAAACCAAGTGAAAGGGCTTGTATACAAGCAAGCCAGGTGAAAGGACTTGTATACAAGCAAACCAGGTGAAAATGGCTTGTATACAGCAAACCAGGTGAAAGGGAGACACCATGTAGTTATATACCACGCAACACGCAGTGGTGGGATTTTTGTAGCAACGATACACATTCCGCTACGGGCCCTGTAGGGTATTTGAGAGTATTTGAGACTGCTTCTACCGGAAGGTTGGTGGGCTACAAATCCCAGACTTTGGATGTTTTCAAAATCATACTGTTGATGATGTGCGGCTAGTAGCAAGACGAAAAAATCAGATTCTTGACCTGTTCCTTGAAAGCAGCCAGCGTGCGGTGCGACTGGTCAGCTGAAAATTCGTGTGTGGAAGTGCGGCCAGAGAAGTGTACAGCGTCCGTATCCAAGAGGAAAAAATTCGAAAACCGGCAGCCAATGTAGTGCATGAAAATGTCGACGTGCGAGGTCATTGGCAGATGGTGTTGTAGCAACACCCGCGCCGCATGCCGATCGATCACGTAGGCAGCAGAGCTGAAGAAGTTCTGGCGTGTCCGACAGACACATTTCTGAAGCACAAAACTTTGATTGCGGAGCCGGAACTGGTGCACACGACGAAGCTCGCTTCCACCCAGCCACTGCATGCGATGTCGGTTGGCAAGTTTGAGAATGTAGTTTCGTTGTGGCAACACGCCGCTACGGTGGATTTTTGTGTACAGGTCGAGCGCGCGCGTGTCAATAAGAATGTCGTCTTCGAAAATTATCATGTCAGAGTCGGTCGTCTGGTCGGCCAGACGACGCCACAACTGAATGTGGTTGAAAGCAATGCTGACGCTCATGTTGTTGGTAAAATCTGCACCCCACGAAGAGGTATTTGCAAGCAGGTTTGCTTGTACGCGCGGGCTCACAAGCCCAAATATCTTGTCTGTCACACGGCTGCCAATAAAAGGATAGCATGTCAGCGAAGGTGACAATTTGACAGCAGGGAGAGAAGCGTTCATTGTAATGACGAAACACGAGATTGGTCTTCGTTTTGGAGCGATTCTAGACAACGCAGTGTGTGCAAATTCCCCGGTGCTCCACGCGCTTCCGTGTTGCGTAGTCTTGAAAGCGCGGTTGATTTGAAGCTCATCTGTATATTCGTGATATGCTGCGATGGACACTACGGTGACCCCTACACATATCAACACGCCAAAATAGAACACAGAGGATATGTACCCCTGTGGAAAACAACTGCGACGAATAAACTGCAAGGCCCTGCATGTGATGTATGATATCATGCCCGCAAAGCCCTCTCACCTGGGTTGCTTGTATACAAAATGAATTTGAGCTCTACGTTTCCACTCCTACACATCATGGCTACTTTTTGAGAATCCACTGGACTAAAAACTTTGTGAGAATCCACTGGACTAAAGCGTAGAGACGCCAGTCAAATTCCGAAAAACACATATAATGTCCCGAAAAACACACCCACATACTGGCTGCATATGTCGACGCTGGTTGCTTTTGGAGAGTATATACGTGCGCAGAAACATTAGCTTATCACGAATATTAAGAAACTGTCATGTGGCGACGGGGTCTTTTCAAAAACACCTGTTTGGTCTTGACAGTTGTAGCCACAGAGGCGGTGTATTTGTGCAGCAATGCTCTCAACGATAATATTGTAGAGCTGGACGACGCCGGGACATGCACCTGCGCCCCCGGATACTTTCGACAGATGGGGGCGAATCGTGACTTGAGCCCAGCGGATGTCAAATGGTCGTGTGACGCGTGCCGGGCGGGAACTTTCAAGTCGGAGCCCGGGTTTCAACACTGTCGAGAGTGCGAGTCAGATTACATGTTTTCTGCCGTGGGTTCGGCCAAGTGTGATCAATGCGACGTAACAAGCATGCTTACCCCCAGGACACTGCACAAACTATGCATTCCATGTCCACTGGATCTAGCCACCCTTGTCACGTATACCAACTTGCGGTACATCGAAAATACAGCACTGACATTGACACCGACCTTGTTTATTATGCCCAACGTGAACAATATCAACGAATTCAGGAAAACTTTTTTCATCAACGAGACCTTGTGCAGTTCTGCGGAAATGATAAACAACGTCGGACATCTTCTGAAAAAACGCACTGTGTGTCCACCCGGCACCCATACCCTAATCGACAGCATCACGCGCAGTGCTGACGATGTCGACAACGTGTGTGTGGACTGCGAGGCTGGCAAATACAACGCCATGACCGATGTAAAATTTTGCAATAAATTGACACCCTGCGATAACGCTCTGCACTGGGATGCAACGGGGCTGGCATTCGCGGACGTTGGCCGACGGCTTGATACTGTATGCAGATACGACTGGGATGCGCAGCGGATACAACGAGGCGAATACCCGAGACTGTCGTCAAATGACAGCTTCGCATTCGAATCGCAGCGACACGTGCAGGTCACCGACCACTATGTCCTGTGCGAGCAACACACCTCGTCGACATCGACAAAATGCGGGCTACCAGTATCAGCGGCACTTGCTAAGTGTCAACACGACTTCGTCGGGGCGTGGCAGTCTGGGGTGTTGACGCTATCAGCGAGGTCGAACATACCGTGCCAATATCGGTGCAAGACAAATTTCGTCTTGAACAACGGACAATGTACAGCATGTGTGCTGGGCAAATACAAGAATGTTTTCATGTCAGAAAACGAGGCTTGCGAGTTGTGTGTCGCCGGCACGCACATGCCCGCATCGACAGCCCCAGAGTGCACCACCTGTCCAGAGGGCACGTTCTCGTCCGATGATCGGACGGAATGCATGCCAGTGTGTGTTGCGGGTGAATTTTACGACGTGTCACACTACTGTTTCAGAACAACGCGCTCGTATCTCATCATTCTGCCTCTGCAAAAACAGAACCAGCGCGTCAATGTGCAACGGTGTCCGGATGCCACCGATGCTGCCGTATTTCAACAAACGAGGTATGCGGGCTACGGGGTGCAATATTGTCGGGAATCTAAAGATTGTGATCGGTCTGAGCAGTGGGTAGATGGTCATTGTGCGCCATGTTCACCGATTGACAACTCCAATTCGTTCGATTTCAATTGCATCCCACGGTGCAACCTCGGCTATTTTCCAGCAGAATCGAACAACGTCGCAACAGTGTCGGCACCCACATTGTACACGTGCAAGCAATGCGAAGCTAGTCTGGACGTTTTTCAAAGCCAACAATGTGGAGCGGCGTCGTATCTTGCCGATACATGCACCGTCGCCAACGCCAACAACCAGTGCCTCGCGTGTTCCGACCTGCAGCGTGAATTCCAGGTGCATGACACGGCAAACGTATTGACAACAGCATTCAAAAAAGAAGATAGATGTCGCTTCAAATGTCGAGAGGCGGAGGTTGTGATGGGGAAAGTGTGGTATTATCTCGCCAACGTGGTGGTCGCCGAAATGATGGGCATCACCGAGTCACAACTACAGACAATTCTCGATGCCGATGTCGATGGCGAACGAAATGACGCGCGGTGTATTCGCGCCGAGGTGCACTCCAAGTTCAACTGCGTTGATGACAATCTGGAGCTGCTTCTGGCTTTCCAGGGTGTCGGGCGAGCACTACAGAAATGGCCGACGTTACGCTGTCGAGGAGCTCAACGGTCTTGTGCGCAAAAAAATGGATTGGAAGTGCGGGTGAACCATGTACAAGAAATATTCGAGTGTCACTGCAAGGCAGGGTATTACGGAACCTACCAGCAAACAGGACTGGACAAGGTGTTGCTAAATTGTGAGTTTTGTCCGAAATACGGCGACTCTGTCAGAGGGACCAGCGACGTGAAAGGGTGCTTCTGTCGTGCAGGAACTTTCCGTAATCGCAATGAGTCTCTACAGTTGGCGAGTGGCAGACTTGTGTGTACAGCATGCGATTCAGACACTATGTACTGTCCAGGGGGTCTGGACCAGCACTCGATATTCAGCTACATTTCAAAAACGGTAGCGCTCGACCAGGCGGTGCTGCTCCACAATAACACGGTCGAGGGCGCTGGCAAGCGCATGCCCTGTCCCGCCAACACCACAACACGTCACCGTTTTGCAAATTCGGCGGCATCTTGCATCGCAAACAACGACATGCGCTATGATGTTGCCCTCGGATACTATGTTTATTGTGACGACGATCGTCACTCTGCTTCGGACAATATTACGCAATGGCTCGAGCCCAAGAGCCAGCCGTGCAATCGTCGGTGTCGACCGCCGTTTTCCATCTTGCAAGCAGATACTGGCAACTGCCAATGCAATCTCGACAAGGGATATACGATGCAAACGTTTGCCGACGTCGCAGGTACCACCGAGCGAGGCCGTGCTCTGTGCGTATGTGAGGCCGGGTGGTACCAGCTCGACGGCAAAACAGAGTGCATCCCATGCCCCAAAAATTCCCACTGCGATGGGCGGAAACGCACGCCGTGTCTGGTGCAGTTTACGTCGCTCATGTTCTCCAAATTCGAAACGGACTGCTTATGTCCACCTGGATTTTTTTTCCCTGCTCCCTCCAAAACATGTCAATTGTGTCAAAAAGAGCACAGGTGTCCCGGCGGACGGGACAAAAATATGATTCGATGTGAGAAAGAAGAAATCTGCACCACGAGGGGAATCTATATCCCGGATACATGCCCCAGTGGGTCAACCAAAACCAACGTATTCAAAGTAGGAACCGACCCATCCTCGTGCTACAACTTGGGCATAGTTGTGTCAAAAACAAGTTCATCGCTCAGAATTGACGTTTTGTACACCAACAAGGTACAGAAGACAATCAATGGACAGACGACGTCATACCATGTGAGAAATGTGAAGCTCGCTGACCTGTGTTTGGATGCAGAATACCAAAAAGGGATATCCCGGGTGCTGGAACAAGTGGCGCCAATGCCCATGGCGGGTTTTTTTGGTGCATTCCAATGGCTATGTGGCGCCGGACGCGTTCTTGTGCGCAATTACCCCCACGTATCAGGAGAGGACTCGCTACTGAATGCATTCACATGTGTCGATACACCAACGGGAACTGAGTCCGAGCAAGCGAAAAGAAGCTTTCTCATCAACTCTGGGCTGGCAGTTGTTGCGTTTCAGCCCATGGGTCATGAAGGGTTTCTCGCCGAGTCGTATCACGATGCTCGGCTGTCGCTGATGGTTTCCGACAGCCACCTGCTGTGGAACGTCTTTTTGGCGTGTGACAAGATTGGTACGGATGTGGCGGTTTCGGAAATCGACACATGCACGCAATGCGACATCAACATAAATGTCGGCTTCCTCGTTCTCGGTGTGTGTTTGAGATCTTGTTTATACACAAATACACACACACACACATACACACGCATGATTTTCCTGCTGTGCCGTTACATTGCTCTGAAACAATGTTTGTGTTTGGGGACTTGGGCAAATAGGTATAGAGGAATCATGTCCTCACGTACACTTTCTCTCTCTTTGCATTCATGTCACAACACCCTCATGAACATGGGTTACAAAAAACTCAATTTTGCCGTGTGCGCACGATCAATTGCGCGAGAAACGTCAACACACTACGAAGCACTATGCAACACACTGTAATATGCTGTAGACTGTGTTTGAAAGTCAATGTCCGAAGTTAGGGGATATGAAAGATTATGCTTGGAGTCAAAGTGGGTGAGTAGTAGCCCGCAACTCCGACGGGCTGTGAGGACAAAAATGTGTTTGTCTTTGTAGTTCCAGTGTGTATGTGCTGAAAAGATTTTGTGCCGTCCACATACAGCTCCAATTGCAAGGTATCAGATTGGTGAAACCAAGGCCATCTCGGAATACACTACAGAGGTGATATACGTTGACCTTGACACGGCGTCACAGATGATGTGGGCAACAGCTGCACAACATCAAACACAGCCACAGCAAGAGGGTCTTGGCGCAGAAACGTCATGGTTTGCGTTTATGCAAGTCGTGCATGCAACTCCACAAGATGATTCGCTTCTTCATTACATAGCAGTGCTTGTGTTTGCAAAAGAAGTCCAAGATAATCTCGCGCCAGCCGTGATGGTCGTGCAGCGACGCCATGTCTTGTACGAGCAGACGATCCAGCGCGTCATATTTGCACTGCAGGTGTCAAATGCGGGGTTTAAGATGACGCCACACAACAAGGTGTTGGTCGGGGCGTGCGTGAACGGCAGGTTTGTGATTTGATCTCTGTGCTGTCCATACATACCCATTTTGAAACTGCTTCTGTCCGTAGTGGGCTGTGGGGATGGGTTGTATAAGCGTATCTGCACTTTGGACATACCCACACACAGTGTCCACTTCATGTCCACATGATACACAAAAAGTCATATAGCATGCACCCTGAAGCTCACATACTTGGGTGTGGTGGGAATTGCCTGTTCGCTTATGATTGACTTTGAAAATGGGGTATGTCTCGTGGCATGGACAGGACGGATGGCTTCACACTCTTGACGTTCGACATGCAGATGGATTTTGTGTTTGTTTCTGAATTCACAGAATGCACCGGCTGTTGTGACACACCCACTATGGCGCGTCCAAATGCAATACACGCTCATCTCGACCATGCGTTGCGTATTCTATACATTGTTTCTGACACACGGATGTTCAACACCACATTAGACAACAACATCCGACACAAACAACAACTGGACTACTCACCGATCTCGCTATCAGGAGGTACATTACTTCCAGAGTTCTTCCGACAACACGACCGACGCATCGTGCAAATATCAGCTGCCTCTCAATTGCCGTTTGCACTATACACACAAAGTAACCCCCCCCACGACGCCGCTGCGTTCGCCCGTGAGGCGCAGCACTGGCAGTCTTTTTATGTCATGACAGAGAGCAGCACCTCATCCGGAATGGGCCTGCTACGGGTGCTGTACGGCTCGGAACGAGCGGATGCCGGATACATTGTCCAGGGGGTGGACGTCACAATCAGTCCCTTTGATGTTACCAGGAGTGTCACGAAGGAACGTCACTTGAAATACACACCCTACTTTGACAACGCACATATTCTGCAAGAGGTACGGTCGCAGATCAAAAAACGACACCACAAAGGAGCCGGCTCCACAACAGATGAAGGGTTACAGGCAATGCGTCTGCACGGCTTTTCGGTAATGAATGACAGGAAACGTGTCTTGATTCCGGGAAATAGAGCACATATCGACCAATCGGACAGCGTGCATCTGTTACTTTCGCACGTGCAGGCCACCACTGACATACTACAGCAAGAAGACGACACGCTCCACGACCAGGTGCTGTCGTTGGTGAAGATCAATGTTTCATTCGTTGGGGCGGTCACACTGACGGTGGACTTGCTCAACATAGTTACGCATGAACCAAACGACACGCCACACTCATTCTTCTACTCAATTATTCCGTTTGACGTCGACGCCACTGTCCCCAATAACATCGTGGCGAAGAGCATTGTAGCCATCATGGTGCAGCGCGGCAACATACACACTGTGCACTTGTCGAATTTTTCGTGTTTACAGTGTGGGCCAGACCTATACGATGCCGACACCGACTCCTGTAAATGTCGTGCTGGCACGCTTCCGGTGTGTCTGCCGTGCTCAACCAATTGCGCCACGGGGCGCTTTATCATCAACCCAGACCCCAAAATGTGCCACCGGGCGGACCATCGCATCGCATCCACAGTTGAGGGAGCTGTACGGCGGCAGCGGCACAATTTGGTGTGCATGCCGTGTACAGGGGGCTTTTTCTGTCCAAATGGGACGGTGGAGGGCATCGAGCAGTGTCCGTCCGTCCGACCCTTCACTCTCCAAAGTCGTGCCACGGCAAATTTCCAATGTGTCTGTCCCTCTGGCTCTGCATATACAAGCTCACGCGGCGAAGAATACGCTATCCACGGTGCCAGCATATCACGTGTGTTACAAGTCCTCACAACGAACGCCAGCACATGCGACAACTGTGCGGCGTCGCAAGTGTGTAGCCCAAAATATACCCAATCGATGCACCGCATACTGTGTCCAGCGCATACGTCGTCAAGCACAGTGAATGTTGCGGCAGGCGAACAACCGCCTGTGTCTTGGGCGCTCTCATCGTCGGAAACCAGCGGTGACGACAGCCGACACCATAACGTATACCAGGGCTGCTTCTGTGTGGATGGATACTATTCCACCGACCAAACGACCGAGAGCTACTTGCTGGATAGTGCCGACTTTATCTATGACTTTTCATGGAGCAACTCGGTGCTGGAGGAGCGGCGTGCAAAGGGAAACACGCGCATTCACATCCGCTTGGAAGTGTGTCGCCAGTGCGAAGCAGGATGGGTCTGCCGCCAGTCTATACGACACAGATGCTCTCCTCTGTCAAGTATTTCTACGCCTGGGAGCACTGTCTGCACCTGTAAGACTGGATACGTCAAGATGGATAATACAACATGTGGGCCGTGCCCCCTTGACAGCATATGCCCCGGTGGCACACATCCTGCGGTGTCGTGCACTGCTATCGCCGAACTGGCACGTAGCGACAAGCAAAAATACTGCCCCTGTGAGACAGGTAGAATACTGAACGCGGTGACGGAGAAGTGCGAGACGTGCCCAGCAGATTTTTACTGTCCAGGATTTTCAAACATGACAGGTGTGGTGCCTGAGAACACCATATATGCACAGCGTTGTCCCCCTGCGACAACGTCTGTCGCGGGTTCGCAGTCTCTGGCCGCCTGTTTCTGCAGCAAGGGATTTTTCGTCGCACATCTTGGAGGCCCACCCGCGTGCGTGCCGTGTGACAGTGGCTACTACTGTCCGGGATTTGGTGATGCGCGCATTGCATGTCCGATGCAGACGACAACAAGTTCTTCGAATCTTCCTGCCGCTACGGTTTTGGACTGTGTTTGTCTAGACCCAAACATGCTGCTCTTGCCGGCGCAGCTTCACACGCAAAGTGAACTGCCAAGCCACATCTGCGTGTGTCGTCCCGGGTGGCTACAGAAAAGGTGTGTTTCTAAAAATGTGTTATATGGCGGTGTGCGGCGGTTGTGTGTGGATTTTGACACTTTTTTCCACCCTGTTTTGACAGTCCAAGCGAGTGCGTCCGGTGCGACGGATATCCAGGCAACAGCACAAACGTAGCTGGCTCGCGCGAATGCAGATGCTCCGTCGGGTATTTTTCCAACACTGCAAGCAACCGTGAGGTGCTGGAGCAGTTGCTGTTCAAGTCCACTGCCACAGGACACCCGCTGTCGGCAGATTATCGCGACATATGGCAAGTGTACAGTCAAAAATACAGCATGTCAATCTTGGTTGGTGGCGTTCATGGTGCAAGTGCATGTCTCCCGTGCCCACCGAATCTGATCTGCACAGGTAACAACAATCCCCCGATTTCGGCATCGGCAGTGCTCGGCGCTCGCAACATTACGTCGCTTTTTTATGGCGTGCTGCCAGTGGGTGCCGGCTCGGAACGGTGGTGGGTGCCGTGTCCGACTGTAAGGGATGCACCGACGAGGACGCATCAGTCGCCACGACACTCCCTCGGTCTGTCGTCATGTTTCCGTGGGTCAACAATCTGGTCGGCACAAACCACTGGAGTGCCACGTCTGCATTCGAGCAGTTTCCCGGCCTTGATAGTTGTCAACGCCACGAATACGTCATTGATCACGGCGATTGTCAATGTGGATCAGAACGTCTATTACAACAAAATGCATGCCGTCTTCTCAAAGACCCCGGTCATGGAGCTGCGCAGCGACACTGAACTCGGCGACATGGTCTGGCTGGTATCGATGGAAATGGACACCGGGCATGTTGTTGCGCGTTTTGGCGAGGCGTTGGCACTCAAACAGGGCGAATTGCTCCAGGCACTGCACGCCATCGACCAATCGACGGGCGTCGCTTTCAGTACACTGCTACCATTGCTGTGGGCCTGCGCCGTGCGGCAGTACATGCCAACTGAGATGGGTGAACCAGTCTTTATCGTACCCGGGGTCGTCCACAGCATCATCACACAGAACATCGCAGTGCGCACCATCACTGCAGTCATGGACATTCTAGATCTCTCCGGCCCCGCACCGCGCCATCTGTTCCAACTTTCGTCGCGCCAGATGATGGACTCGGTCTCGACAGAGCATGCGTACGCAAACCCGCTATTTTTCATGCACAACAACCTGTGTGATTCATACTACAACTCCGGACAGGGCTACACAGACTGTCGAGTGCCATTTGGTGGCACCCTGCTCTCGGCGTACACTACTACGCTGCTACGTGAGACGAAACTTTTGCCACTCGAAGACGACATTCTCGCCAGCAGCAACGCTTTGCAGCACGCGCTCAGAATCGACACCAGCGTCCTCGCGCTCAGTATGGAATTTTTGTGCCCCGACCGAATGCTCACAGAAAACCTTCGCATCTACAACGGAGCCGCGGCAAAAGACATGCAGCGGTGTCAGGCATGCACGGATTCACAGTTTTGGCACGACAGTAGATGCCAGCAGTGTGAGACGTCTGTCGACACATGCGAGCACTACTCGCGTCAAACTCGCTCCAAGCCATGTTCTTGGACACAGGATCTGATATGTGAAGTGGTTGTTTCTGTCGCGTAGCGCACCGCAGTGTTGTCGCAAACTGGCTCTAGTGTTTTCTATATAAAAGTGGGAAGTATACGCTGATTTTGTATGGCTGGATCAGCTCATAAGCAAGCGACACTGTCTAGTACCCGTGCGTCTTATGACTGATTTCTATATTATGTTGTACGAAATGGACATTTTGTGACCATGCGTCCACAATGTACAGATGCTTGCATGAAATGTCAAAATAGATAGATTCGCAACCGGATCCAGGTGCCCGGGACTTTGGCATGTGGTTTCCTCATTGTATTTTTTTTTTGGATTCTATTTGTGCATAATTGAAGATTAAAAGCCAATATAAACACATTTAATCCATCTTAAAACACATTCACACTCTCGCCTTCACGATGGAACACGAGCCCACTCCTGACAAGAAACGCAAATTCGACACTGCAGACCCCCACACTAGCACCGGAGTACCACACCACGAAGACTTGATGTTTCTATCAATCATTGAAGATCGTCTGTATAATTATTCGGTCACAATCGACCCAGTGCTAGACAAGATGATTTAGTGTATTTCGAAAAGTCCAAGATTAACATCCAAATGAACAACTACGAGCCAGAATCTCTCTATGAGTTATATGAAGGAAGCGTCGCCTGTCCCGACAAACATGTCGCATGGATGGAATTCTTCCGTAACATCTCTACTCGCAAGAATCCTGAGAAATTCAAGCAAATTACACTGAATCGTGAAAGTTTGCCAGAAATTCAGAAAGCTCGTTGGTTTGTGTCGTTCTGTGTACGTTGAAACTGTATCTAAAGGAGGAATAGAGAATGACAAGATCATCGAGAGTCTACCTCATGCGTGCAAAAATTGAGTGTTGGTTATTTGAGAATGGTATCAACCGGATCCCTGCCACTCTAGACATGGGAGTAAGGAGTGGGAGAGTTCGAGAGTGGCAGAGTGGCAGAGTGCGAGAGTTCGAGAGTTCGGGAGTTCGAGAGTGTTTCCAAATCAGCAAATTGGGTGGATTTCTTGATTCGAAACACATAGAGAAAGTCGGATAGTGCATGATTCGAGCAATAAAACTTTGAATGTTGATTTTCATATCATAGTGCTTTAGCACAAAACATGCAGATGCATATATGCATGTCTTGGATTTGTACGGCAAATGAAATGTCAAAAAGGTATATTCGCAACGGGATTTCGGTGCCAGAGACTTTGGCTTGTGGTTTACAATGATAAACCTATATAAGCAGACTGTACATTGTGTGGTTGGCATTAGGGATTTGTAACAAGAAAGCAAGACAAGTGCGGATATTCGACCTCTGTGTGGTGTATCAGCACCAACATCAGCACCATGGCTCGCACCAAGAAGGGAGCCTTGAACACCACCGCCGCCGCCAAGCTCGCAGCCGTCCAGAACGAGCTCAAGCAATGCACCAACAATGCATTTGACCAGGGCAAGGATGCTGGCTTTGACCAGGGCTTTTACGAGTGCTGCGCCGACAACGCCCGCCTCGAGGCGGCGGCCAAGGCGCGTGAGGCCGAACTCCAGGAGACCATCACCTCGCTCAAGGCCAAGCTCGCGGAGGCTTCTGCTGCGATCTTCGACCTGGTGAACCGCTAGAAATCGCCACAAACCCCAACAAAAATTTCGTAACCACAAGGAAACTTACCGGTTGCGATGCCCAAAAATAGCCTACAGGATGGTGTCTGCATAGCAGACTTAAAAAACAGCCCTGGTGGGACATACAAACGTGTTGTTTGGTATGTTGTAGGGTTCGATTCCCTGCTGTTCTTGGCAAAAAACGCGTCAGTGTCGCCCGACATTGCATGTGATAACACAGCAAAAAAGCAAGCATCTGGTGTCATTGTACTTGCTTGAAAAATGCACAACGCGACTCTATCTGCATCTTGGACGTGCTTTCGTATATATAAGATGGGTATACGTATTGTAGTAGTGTACATGAGGCACTGTCCAACTATGATTGTTCAATATATACTCGTACTGCTGTTTGTGCACGGGACAACTGTTATCGGCACCGCTTGTAATACCGTAGAGAGTTGCAGGTGCACTCTACCAGACCCTGTTAATGCGTCCGAAACGAAGATCCATGCTGATTGGAGCCAGCAATGCAACATGTGCACGATTCTCGGTATTAGTGACGCGTTATGCCCAGAAGAAACCGAGTGGGATCCAAATTCTTTTCAGATTGGTTTCTGGGCACCCTTCAATGCCAACATTACTGCATCCACAGTGGCAGTGGTCAAAATTCGCGCATCAGGCAGCGACGTCAAGAACAAGCACCTCGTCGTCCGCGGCTTCAACACCCCAGAATTTCAGGGCTGCGGGAGGAATTCGTATCCAAGCAATGGGTTAAATCTACATGCCATTAGAAATGGTGCAACGTTACCTAAAATTGCGTGGGCTGACAACGAAAACACAAAATGGATATGGGGAGCAGACAGTGTTCGCAGCGACCTTTCAATAGAAAACGATTGTGATGCAGCAGACAAGATTTGGTTCTTCAACATGCACGTGCAGGCTTCAAAAATTGAAGTAAACACTACTGCAGATGTAGAAATTGAGTTGAGTATCGATGACAAGATGTTTGTTGGTCGGTATCAATCCGATGACGATGAAGGTGGGAACGTTGCATGGTTTACATATGAGCGTCGTGTTCCATTGAAACAAGCCACCATCAATGAGGGCCAGACACAGCAATTCACAACCAGAAGCTTGTACGCGATTTCTCAGCACAAGGGAATGCCGCTGGAATTGGAAGTGCTGCCAAAATTGTTCAGCATTGTTTGCCAGGATGGGACCGGTGTCGACGTGCCGTTTGAGGGGGAAATTCCGAATACTGAATTACTAATACCATTTGAAGCGAAATGTCTTCTTACCGCAATCGAGCAACCGCTCCTATTATCGTTTTCGAGTCACTGTCAAATATCGAACTCAGCAGAACCATACGTATTGATGAAGGATGTCGGCTGGAACATAGAAGGCATGACTGAAGGTCAAATCTGCGAGGTGGGCATTGTCGAATATTGTGCCGCCGGATTCGAAATGGTGGATGACAACTCGGTTGTGTGCACGCCATGTCAGGCTGGTAGTGCCAAAGCAAGTGAAGGAAATTCGCAGTGTGTTCAATGTGGTGACCAGAAAGTTGCGACATACAACGGGACAGTAACGTGTACAGATTGCTCCAACAATGAGGACGGCTTGGGCAAAACTGAGTGTGCACAATGCGATACTGCAACAGAAATTTGGGAGACAATAGACGCTGGCTGTGTGTGTAAAATAGGCTTTGCAAATGCGACAGTTGACACCATGTGCATCAAATGTACGCTGGGAAAATATAAAAGTGTTACTGGTTCAGGGCCGTGTACAGATTGCGGATCTGGCAAGTATAATTCCAACGAAGGTAGCACCGATTCAGCAGACTGTGTATCTTGTCCTGCGAACACGAATCAAGATTTCAATGGCAACACAACGAGTCAAATCACCGAACTCGGAAGTATTGATATTTCTGCGTGTCAGTGTCCTCCGGGGCAACAGTACACTACGAACAATGAGTGCGAAAACTGCCCACAAGGAACATACAAGACACTTGTTGGCAATAATGAGCAGTGTGACGATTGTGCAGCACCCCTCGTGAAAGCAGGGTATGGCCACGTTAATTGTCCGGAATGTGCAGATGGTAAGGAGGTCTCCACAGAGGGAAATTGCGTGGACGTTTCTGGGGGTGAGGTCGATTCGGGGGGTGAGGTTGATCAAACTGTCTTGTTGCAGGCAGGGAAAAATTACATTTCATTTTATGTGTTCAACGAAGATACAAAAATTACATCAATCTTCAATACCCAACAGCAATGGGCGTCTGCAAAGCTTTACATTAAAGGGGAGGGTGGAGATGCAGTTATGGAAACAGTTCAAGGTGGTACTTCTTTCTCAAGCAGAACTCGGTTACATACGAAACTGAATGTCTACATTTTAATCATTGTGAAAGATGCCACTCATCAAAACCCAGCAGTGATTTACAGAGGAACAAGGTTCACAAAGATCGACATTGTTCCACTCAAAATAGGGTTTAACTGGTTACCAGTTCTTTCTGAGTCAACAACACAAAATCGAGGGGTGCTGCCAATTCGAGTTGATTGTAATCAAGTGGAGCCGTGTGATAATGAACTGACTTACTTGCAGTACGATACAGTCAAACTTTTCAAAAAAGTGAGCGCAGACACTGCGAGTACTTCAATTGCCATCAGCGGTCGGTGGGACCGATCGTTGG